>JGI24740J21852_10001213_pt1 | contig 11654 bp, 8 predicted proteins | sample KBSCornC6_FD_21852 | JGI IMG/M metagenome (IMG submission 21852) | reverse complement strand
AAACAAGCCACAATAATGGCCAGCACGGCAAAGCTGCTGAAGATACGGCCGGTACGCTCTAAATCCGCATACATGCGGGCAAAGCGTTGATCCAGGAAAGAATACCGGATAGGCTGATGGGGCGCAAACGCATCCCATACCGATGTCACGGATGAAATAAAGCGGCGCATATCAGCCGTATGCACTTTAACGGAAATAATAGAAGGGTCGTTCCCTATCATCATGCAAAGCGGCCTGATATTTTCCCGGAGCGATTCAAAATGAAAATCCTCTACCACGCCAATAACAGGCCAGGTTCTGTCGGTATTGGTAATACGCTTGCCAACGGGATCTTTCAACCCCAGCTGCTTTGCCATTGTTTGGTTGATGATCACGGCCTGTGAATCCGTAGGCAGGTCAATGGAAAAGTCTCTCCCCGCCAGTATATGCATGCCCATTGTTTTAACATAATCATGGTCCACCGTCCACAGCTGGCCCGAAACCGGCAGATTTACCTCTAGTTTCCCTTCTTCTGAAAACAGGTTATCATTCCTTTTGGTACCTGAAACAGGCAGGTAATCACTGACAGTAACATTTTTTACACCCGGCAATTGTAACAGCGCTTTTTTAAACGCGTGCGTCCTGTCCCCTACTGCATTGGCGCCCTGGATCATCATCACCTGTTCCTTATCAAAACCAACTTTTTTATCGAGAATATATCTTACCTGGCGGTAAATAACAAAGGTACCTACAATGAGGGCGATGGATACGGTAAACTGGAAAACAACCAGCGCGCTCCGCATATTGGAACGCCGGCCCGTACGGCCAATATTTCCTTTGAGCGCATGAATGGGCTGAAAGGAAGAAAGATGCAAAGAGGGATACAGGCCGGCCAGTAAGCCTACCACCACCGCTGAAACAATCAGCAGTGGCGCCAGCCACCAGGCAGCCCAGGGAAACTGCAACGACTGGCCCGACAGCGTATTAAAATAAGGTAAGAGCAGGCAGGCCAGTCCTGTTCCCAGCACAAATGAAAGAAAGCTGAATAAGGTAGATTCACTGAGGAACTGCCGGACCAGGCTGGCGCGGTCAGAGCCGATGGTTTTTCTGAGGCCCACTTCTTTGGCCCTGCTGGCCGACTTGGCAGTGGAAAGATTGATAAAGTTGATGCAGGCTATAATAAGAATAAAGCAGGCAACTGCGCCAAACAGCCATACCAGGCGGATATCGCCGTGGTGCAGGCCATCATTGATGCCTTCAGATCTCAGGTGAATATCTTTCAATGACTGTATCGCAAAGGTTACTTTCTCAAATATTTCAAATATCCGCGTACTGCCCCGGGCATTTGTAAGCAGGTACTTGCTTTTTATATCGGTAAATTTTGCCTGAAATTTCGCAGCATCTGTTCCCGGACGCAGCAAAATATATGTTTGATAGTTATTAGCCAGCCAGTTTGTTTGCTCCCCCTGCCAAAGCTCCACTCCTTTCAGCGTGGGTATGAAATCGCACTGCAGGTGGGAGTTTGACGGGAAATCAGCTATCACCCCGCCTATTTCATAGGGTTTCGCGTTATTATCATTTAATATGAGCGATTTACCAACCGGGTTCTCATTAGGGAAGTATTTATCTGCTTTACGTTTTGTTATTACAATAGTATTGGGCTTGTCAAGCGCATGTGCAGCATCGCCATAAATAAAGGGGATCTGTAGTATATCCAATAGCTCCTGGTCGGCAAAGATCAGGCCTTCTTCAAAGTTATTTTCAACTTTGTCCGAACGCCTCACCTGGGTGCTACCGGCGCCAAAAAGCTCACCATCTAAAAAACGGCCGGTCTTTTCTACTTCAGGATAGTCCCTTTTTAAAGCGCCTGCAAGCGGAGCGGGTAAATAAGCATTCGTGCTATTAGGCATATGCCAGTCAACCACAACCCGGTAAATGCGTTCTGCCTGAGGATATTGAAGATCAAAGCTAAGCTCATGCCTGATATACAGGGCAATCAGTAAACAGGCGGCAATCCCCAAAGCAAATCCGCCTATCTTAATGGAAGAATACATTCTTTGTTTGGATAGATTTCTCCAGGCAATTTTGATGTAGTTCTTTAACATGCTCTGCGGTTTTTCTCTCCAACGCAAGAATATTGCCATCCTTCAACATGCGCTGGTAGCGGGCTTTGGTTCTTTTGCACCCGTCCGGATCTGAACGCTGGCTGTCCGGAAGTGAACAGTTAAACCACGGCCTCCTTATTGTATTTATGCTTGTATTCCAGCGGCGACATACCCGTAATTTTGCGGAAAACTTCACGGAATGCTTTCAGGTCGGAATAGCCTACTTCATACATCACTTCATTGATTGTTTTACGGGTGCTTTCAAATGCTTTTTTGGCCCATTCAATTTTTACACGCTGGGCATATTCAATAGGCGTATTGCCGGTAGCTTTAACAAACCTGCGGTCAAAGTTCCGCCGGCCTACCGCTAACCTGGAAGACAGCTCTTCAACAGAGATCTTCTCATCCAGGTTACTTTCTATATACGACTGTGCCTGTTTTACTATTTCATCGCTATGCAGTTTCTGTCCTGTAAATATGATGAATGCCGATTGGCTTTGCCGGTCTATTTCAACCTGCATGATCTTAGAACAATAAATGGCGGTTTGCCGGTCGTAGTATTTTTCCACCAGGTAAATGGCCAGGTTCAGGAAAGAGTAACCGCCGCCATTGGTATAAATGCCATTTTCATCTGTGATCAGGTTTTCTTCCTTCAGGATCACGTTGGGGAATAAGGTCCTGAAATTATTTGCCGTGCGCCAATGCGTGGAGCATGTTTTCCCATCCAGCAAACCTGCTGACGCCAGCATATAGGCGCCGGTACACATGCTGGCCACCTCAGCGCCGTTCCTGTATTGCTTTGCCACCCAGTCTGCCAGTAATTTATTCCCATCCGTAATTTTCTGAAAATCGTGCACCAGGGAGGGTATAAGGATAAGGTCGGTTTGTTTGATAGTTGAAACAGGCGTCACATATTTCAGCGACAGCATGCCATTGTGAAATTCACCTTGCTCTGAAACGCCTGCCAGCTCTATCTTAAACAGATCGTCTTTACCATTTTCTTTCCAGTATTCGTTGGCGGATGCAAACATTTCATATGCGCCAACTATACAGGCCACACTGCTTAAAGTGCATTGACCGTCGGGGACTATTATAGTAAGATGTTTCATTGCTTTTATTTTAAAGGTACCCATTTGCGCTGTCCTGATCAACCCATCATAATGTCCAATCACCTACCCCTGAAAGTGGGTTATGGAAACTAGCTTTGTGTTTCATTAGTAAAACACATTTTATGAAAAGGTCAATTCTGATTTTAGCACTAGGTGGGTTTGGCATCATTACTACAGAGTTTAGTGTAATTGGCATTTTACCGGTGATTGCAAAAGCATTTCAAATTTCCATAGATACTGCAGGCTGGTTGTTAAGCGGGTTTGCGCTTACGATTGCGGTCACCGGCCCGTTTACGGTGCTGCTGACGTCCAGGATAAACCGCAAGTGGCTGATGACGGCTGCATTGTTTGTTTTTGTGCTCTCGAACATTGCTTCAGCCCTTTCACCCAATTTTACGGTGCTGATGATTGCGCGTATTGTGCCGGCCCTGCTACATCCTGTGTTTTGGTCGGTGGCCATTGCAGCAGCTTCCCGGGAGGTGGCTCCCAAAGATGTGCCTAAAGCGGTGGCAGTGGTAATGGGCGCCATTAGTGTGGGTACAGTATTGGGTGTACCGCTTACTACCTATATTGCCGACCTGGTAAACTGGCAGGCTGCTTTTATTACTGCGGGCATCATTAACCTGGTAGCGCTTGCAATGCTGGTAACATATATTCCTTCCATGCCCGTTACAGAAAAGAACACGCAGCGCAGCCAGATCAGGTCACTGGCTAATCCGCAGTTATGGATAAACCTGTTATCCACCATTATCATGATCACCGGTATGTTTTCTACTTATGGCTATATGGCAGCGTTCCTGTCGAAAGTTTCATTGATGAATGGCAAAGAGATCAGTCTTATGCTGCTTTTATTTGGAGGCGCCAGCGTAGCCGGGAACTGGCTGGCAGGCATTTTCCTGAGTAAAAATGTAATGCTTACCACACGCCTGTTTTTAGTTGCGCTTATTGGTGTGCATGCCCTGGCTTATTTTTTCGGTGGAATGTTTGTGCCGGTTACTGCTATTGTTACGCTCTGGGGGCTTATTCATACCGGGGGCTTCCTGATATGCCAGACGCGTATTTCTTCCGAAGCGCCTGAAGCGCCGGAGCTGGCCACCAGCCTGATGGTTTCTTTTGGCAATGCAGGCTTTGCCCTGGGCTCTTTCCTGGGTGGTATTGTGATCATACATTTTGGAATACAAAATATTGTCTGGCTGAGTATCCTCTGCCTGCTGGCAGCCCTGGCGCTTAGTTTTGTATTTATAAGAAAGCGGGCTGCAGGAGCTGCAACGTTTGCGAAAGGAAAAGAAGCCGCTATAGCGGCGTAATGATCTCAACAAAACAATTTGTTATGAAAAGTATTTGTCACAGGCTATTAATTAAAGCCTCACCTGAAACAGTTTATAATGCATTAACCCTGGAAGAAGGATTATCAGCATGGTGGACACCTGAAACAAAAGCGAAACCAGCAACAGGCAGTATTGCGCGGTTTGCCTTTGGCCCGGATTATTTCAAGGAAATGAAGATCACCAATCTTGAACCATTCAGCAAGGTAGAATGGCTTTGCGTTAAAGGTTATGAGGAATGGATCGGTACAACGCTTACATTCGAATTACAAGCAGTGGAGAAAGGCACTGTATTGTTTTTGCATCATGATGGCTGGAAAGCGTATACAAAGGAGTTTGCCGGATGCAGCTATGACTGGGCACTGTTTTTAAGGAGTTTGCGATTGTTGTGCGAAACGGGTAAGGGCGTGCCGTATCCTGATCAGGGGTGATAAGCAGACAATAATGAGGAAGGTACAGGGATCGAACCTGTGCCGGTGTTACCCGCCGTCAGTTTTCGGGACTGCGCCATTACCATCTCTGGCAACCTTCCATAGAGAGCACGAACGGAATCGAACCGTTGTTAAAATACATTTGCAGTGTATCCCCTTTACCAACATTAGGTACATGCTCATTAGCGGAGGGCAATGGAATTGAACCATCACCGCTGTTACGCGAAACATCTTAGCAGGATGCCGCAACAAACCAATATTTGCCTACCCTCCGGCGCTATACCGCCATCGTAGCCGATCTCCCGGTATATAAAACAAAAAACCCGACTGGTGATACCAATCGGGTTTGTAATGTGTTATGATTCAACATCACATAATAGTCCGACCAGTACCTTGCGGATACCGATAACATGAACTACTATATGACATCATTAATTTCATGAGTGCAAAGATAGCGTTTTTGTATTCTCAAAAAATAGTTTGCTATATTTTTTTTTGCAACAGGTAAATGATTAAATGGTAGGTATGGTTCCTCCATCAATTACAAATTCTGTCCCGCTTAGATAACTGGCTCTTGGGGAAACAAGGAATCCAACGAGTTCCGCAATTTCTTCAGGGTTAGCCGGTCTCCCCATAGGAATTCCACCTAAAGCGTCCATTACGCTTTGGATGGCTTGTTCTATCGTAATGTTTGAGCTTTCGGAGATCCGTTCCATCATTCTGGTGGCAGCAGTTGTCTTGATCCAACCAGGTGAGACCGTCAACACCCGGACTCCTTTTGGGGAAACTTCATTAGAAAGGCTCTTGCTATAATTCAAAAGACCGGCTTTTGCAGCTGCATACGGTAATGTTGAATCATATAAAGGCAATCTGGCTTGTATGGAAGCTATATGTATAATTACACCATCTTTTCTGTCAATCATCTGAGGTAAAAAACCTCTGTCCAACCGAACGGGTGCTAAAAGATTGGTTTGAATCGTTTCTTCCCAATCCGGATCTGTCAATACAGCAAATCCCCCTCCCGGTGTTTCTGAACCTCCAAGACTGTTAATCAGAATATCCAGCCTGTTAAACCTGGATAAAACCTCATCCAGCACCTTTTGGGTACCTTCGGGTTTACTTAGATCGGCCGGAATGAAATACATCTTTTCATTTGGTTTATCCGGAGCATTCCGGGCTGTTATAATAACCGTTGCACCGGCTTTTTGTAAACGTTCTGCAATGGCTGCTCCCGCACCTTTTGTTCCACCGGTTACCAGGGCAATCCTGCCCGACAATTCATTGTTGAAATTAAAATCGTTCTGCATTTGAAACTTGTTGAATGCAAATTTCAGTTGTATAGATCACCCGTACAAGTACGGAAATACGATTCATATAGGGATAAATTATTCCCCTATTGCGCATTTTGGTACTTAGGCTTAATTTTGTACTATGTATGTGAGAAAAACTTTACAGACCTTAAACTGCGGGCTTGACCTGGTTGGAGAGGTGCTTTATGGCAAATGGAAAATACGTTTGTTATGGTTCATTAATGAAGGACATCAAAGGCCCAGCGAATTGCAGCGTAAAATACCTGATGCTTCACGCAGAGTGTTAAACATGCAGTTGAATGAATTGGAAGAACATGAACTGATCACCAAAAAGATCTATCCGGTTACTCCTCCAAAAGTAGAATACAGTCTTACAGAATTTGGCAAGTCCTTAATACCTGTCATCGACACGCTGGGCAAATGGGGAGACGATTATGAAGACAGGCTTAGAAAGGTAATTTCCAAAAGTCTGAACAATAGTTTCCACGATTAATCTACTGCTGCTTTTGCCGGTCTATTTTCTTACAGCAATAATTATCCCGGTTGCCCAATTTTGTTTTGTTAATACCAGATCGGTTCTGCTCTCTAAATATTTCACAAAAGCAATTGCTTTTTCATGATGCCCCTCCGGCCAGTTGGGTTGAGGTAACATATCGTCTACGATATAAAGGCCGCCTGTATTTAGCATCTCTAATACTTCGTCCAAAAGAAGATATTTTCCATGCCAGGTGTCAGCAAAAATATAATCAAACTTTTGTCCTTTATTATTTTTCACCCAATCTTCACCATCCGTATGAACCAGGTTTAAGCGGCTGTCGTCACCTAAATATTCTTTAGCGATTGCCAAAAGCGCTTCATCATTATCAAATGAAATTAAGGTCGAATTACCATCCATGCCATCCAGGATCCAGGAAGTTGAAAGCCCGGTTCCCGTTCCTAGCTCTAAGAATTTGCCGGATGGTTTCGAAGCAGCTAAGGTCCGTAATAAAGAGCAGGTTAAAATGTCGGAAGCCATAGTAAAGCCACTTTCTTTTGTTGCTTTGTCTATAGCAAAATAAGCGTTCGGTATGGGTTGATTGATTTCGTCAGTCATTTTTATTTTGTTATTTTCTTAACCCTTTAGGAGTATCATTTACCATCCCCCCTGTGCGCCTCCCCCTCCTCCGGTACCACCACCAAAATTAAAGCCGGGCGCAGGTGTAGGTGTTGGGGTAAAGGTTTCGGAAACAACCAGGGATTCGCCCTGGATCTTTTCCAATAGGTGGGTGTTGTCTATTTCCTGGCTGGTGAAATCGTGCTTAGGTGTTTTAAGATAACGGATCAGCACATACGCAATACCGATCATTACAAGACCGCCTAAGGTCATTTCCAGCTCTATAGGCGCCATATGGTGGTATTGTTTGATGGTTATTACAATGCCGGCAATCAGCACCAATCCTGTGCGCAGGAGGATCACATTCTTCTTCCAAATGCCTGCTGCAATGTAGACCAGCGGAATAAGTATGGTAAAGATCCAGAACAGCCAGGCAGCAGGAATGCTTTGTCCGGGTTCCAGGTTAAGATCAAAAAATTCGTTGCTGGCTTCGCGCACTACTAAAAAGTTTACAGACCAGTAGCCGGTAACTAAAGTGGTGATCTCAATAATGCTGCCGCAATGCTGGTAATGCCGCCACTTTGCTTTCCAATCCCAGTTCCTGGCCCAGGCATAAATAGCATAAGAGGCTATCATCAGTAGCAGCGGCGCGGCAATACGGCCGGCATTGCCCATGGAAATACTGGCATAGAACAGGCATGCCAATAAAGCTATAACAGCTGCAATGCTCATGAGCGTATCGGCAAAGCGCAATGCAGCGTAAGCTGTTACCATAAAAATGATCAGGGAATATACCAGGTAAGGCGTATCATTCGGTAGCGCCATCATACAACCGCTCAGAAATAAAGTGATGCTGGTCCACAAGAGCGCATCATCTACCCCGGAACGGTGGTGCTTGGTTTCCCGGATCATGAACTCCAGCGCGCCATAGGTTATCAGCCCGAAAAAGATGATCAGCCCCTGCCAGGATTCTTTAATAAGCTGTATGAACATCAACCCGAATAATCCAAAAGAAAACAGAACGATGACCACCGTTAGCAGGAACAGCCCGATACGGATGTAAATGTTGGGTGTGTAAAACGGTACGGGATAAGCCTGGAAAATGCGGTCCTTTTCCTCTTTGCTGATGCATTGCTGCCTGTATGCTTCTTCCGCTTCTTCGTGCAGGACTTTATTATCCAGCCATTCCTGTTTATATGCCAGCATTGTGTTTGATCTTTTTGTTAAGGTGAATAAGGAAAAATATCAGCCCTACGCCGGAACCAATGAAGTAGAACAATATCAGGTACACAGCGCCCAGGTCAACATCCTGTGCCAGCATTAATAAACGGATCACTAAATAACTGAGCCCGATATAGCTGTATAAGGTAAGGATCAGCATAAAGTAAAAGGAATGATCCTTTAAGGCCTGCCTGTAAAAGTATATGGCAATGCCTCCCAATGCCAGCACCCACCAGAAGAACTGGTGCTCAAAGTGGAACATACCTGCCAGCACGGAAATAAACAGCACGTGCGCGCCAATGTTACTATACGTAAAGCGGAAATGCGCTTTAATATTCCTGTACCGGGACAGCTCCCCTGCTGCTATCAACAATACCCCCAGCGTTACGCCCGTGTAAATGAGGGTTTCGCTGTTGAAATCATTTTCCCGCAGAATGCGCAAAGGGGTTACCACAATGCCCATCCAGGCGGCCAGGTTGGTGATGGCCAGGCTTAACACACCCAGGTGATCGAAGTAATAAGCGCTGAAAAACAATACCACCAGCGGTATAAAACCGGCCAGCCGCAGGTGATCCCCGAAAATGGCATACTGGAATTGTATATAGGCAATGAAGGTTACAAAGGTAAGGCAGCCCAGTAACAGCAGGTAGTCTGACAGGGCATCCGGCGCAGGTACTTTGTTAAAGGAAAAGGGCTGCTTTCTTTTATTACAGTAGTAAAAACAGCCGGCGCTTACAGCAGCAATGAACAGCAGGATCACCTGGTGGCCAATGGTATCAATGTTCTTATAAACCAGTATCCCCAGGCCGGTGCTGAGTAATAACACGCCCAGGTACAGGACGGTTTTCAGCTCCCAGTGCAGGGAAAACAGTTTATTGGCGGACACGGCCTTTACTTTTTCTACACTGCTCTCACTGATCAACCCCTCTGCGTGTAGCCGCTCAAATGTATGTGGGTGCATAGTTTACAGGGACTAGTATCCTGCAATATAGAAAAAAATATATCGCACATCTGCAACTAAAAGGGGATTTAAATAAGTTTTTGTTTATATATTTTTGAATTCTAACTATATCGACGCCCTCATTTTTTATTACTATCCTATGTCAATGCCCAGGGTAAACTGGTCGTGGAGCATTTATGAAACGTTACCCGGGTACAGCCGGAATAAGGGGGTATTATGGTTATTGTTGCTTTTGGTACCTGCCTTGCCACAGGTTTCCAGGGCACATGCCGTAATGCCTCCGGCGGCTAAAACCGCACGCATAAATGCTTTTGCAGACAGTACGAACATACCGCCAACACTCACACTTTCCCACACGGACATCTCCTGTAACGGCCGTAATGATGGCAGTATAACTGCCGCAGCATCAAAAGGTAAGGGTTACTACCAATATAGCCGCGATAATGGACACAGCTGGCAGAACGATCCTGTTTTTACACAGCTACCGGCAGGTACCTATACTATTATAGTACAGGACAGCGCCCAACTGCAGGATACAGCAACCATTCAGCTAAAAGAGCCCGCAGCGCTGGCTATCAGCGAGCAGCATGCCACCGCTTCCTGCTACGGCAATGCCCAGATCTCCGTACAGCCATCCGGCGGCACATCACCTTATACCTATAGCCTGGACAGCGCACGTACCTGGCAGGCAGCCAACTACTTTAGTAAGCTGCTGCCAGGCGATTACAGCATATTGGTGAAGGATCAGCACGAGTGTATGACCAGCGCCTGGATGCACATTACCTCTCCCGACCCTATAAATATTGAGCTCAGCGCGGAGCATGCCACCTGCTATGAAAGCAGCACCGGGCGTATTTCCGTAAAAGCAAGCGGAGGCGAGCTGCCTTATGAGTACAGTAAGGATGGCCGCAGCTGGCAGGACGATCCTGTTTTTGAGAAGCTGGCGCGCGGCGCCTACAAGATCTACGTAAGGGATCACAACGGGTGTATATTGGATAAAACAATAGAGGTAACTGCACCCCAGCCTTTAACCATGCGCACACAAAACCAGGATGCTGTTTGTTATGGTAACTCCAATGGCAGCATCAGCGTGCAGGCGCAGGGAGGTACCCAGCCTTACAGGTACACGAATAACAACGGGCTTACCTGGCAAACCACACCTGATTTCCAGGGCATCTCTGCCGGCAATTATACCGTAATGGTATTGGATAGCAATGCCTGTATGACGTATGAGCAGGTAACCCTGAAAGAACCTACTTTCTTATATATCACAAGCGCAAAAGGCATCTTTAACGGTACAACAGACTGCAGCATTACCATGGTAGCCGGCGGCGGAACACCCGACTATAGCTACAGCATTGGCAGGAACCAGCCATGGCAAAGCGCCAGTACCTTCGACAATGTTGTTTCCGGCAGTTACCCATTGTATGTGAAGGATCAGCATGGGTGTAGAACAGGGCTTATACTAACCGTGGCCACCTCGCCGGTGGTGCAGCTGGTGATGAACAGCTGGGGGCCTTCCTGTTACCAGGGCGCCAATGGCAACGTTACCGTAAATGCAGAAGGCGGCCAGCCTCCTTACCGTTACAGTAAAGATGATGGCGCCAGCTGGCAAAGTCAGAACCGCTTTGCAGGCCCAGCCGGCGTATACAACATACTGGTAGAAGATAACAACGGTAAGCAGGTGCGCAGCCAGGTAACTTTGAACGAACCCACCCTGCTAACAGCGCGCGTGGAAAGTACAGATGTAACCTGCCGCAATGCGGCGAACGGCAGCATTCACACTTTTGCCGGCGGCGGTTCTCCACCTTATAAATACAGCATTAACAACGGGGCTACCTGGCAAAGCAATCCTAACTTTATAGGTTTGCCGGGCGGACATTACACCATTATGGTAAAAGACGCCGGTTATTGCGATGCCAGCACTGTTGTGGATCTATACGAGCCACTGGTATTGCATACTACCGGGAAAAGCAGCGCAGTTACCTGCCATGGCGGTGCAAACGGCAGTATAATGCTAACCACTAATGGCGGTACAGCGCCCTATCAATACACCAAAGATCACGGACTTACCTGGCAGGATAACGCCTACTTTGAAAAACTTAGCCGCGGCACTTATA
>JGI24740J21852_10001212_pt1 | contig 11659 bp, 13 predicted proteins | sample KBSCornC6_FD_21852 | JGI IMG/M metagenome (IMG submission 21852) | reverse complement strand
GGGACGAGCGAATGAGCATCTGGTACGACCGCGGCAATGGCCTGGGCTGGGCCGGCGGGTACGGCGGGCACGGCATCGTCGCGTCGAACATCGCCGGCCGGACGCTCGTCGACCTGGTCCTCGGCCGCGACAGCGACCTGGTCGCGCTCCCCTGGGTCGGAACCGCCCCGGGCAGATGGCCCCGGGAGCCCTTTCGCCATCTCTCCGCCCAGATGGCGCATCGGAGGCAGCAGCTCGCCGATGACCGAGAGGACCGGCAACTCGGTGAAACCTGAGGCCTACATCCCAGAGGAAATCGAGCCGAGGTGGCAGCGCGCCTGGAGTGCCGCCGGCGCCTTCGCGACGCCGGAGGCGGACCCGGGACGGAGGGACACCTACGTCTTCGTCTCCGCGCCGTTCACCTCCGGCGATGCGCACCTGGGGCACGTGCGCAGCTACTCGATCGCCGATGCGTACGTACGCTTTCGCCGCGCCCAAGGCGATGCGCTGCTGTTCTCACTCGGCTTCGACACTTTCGGCATTCCTTCGGAAACCGCCGCGGCCGAGCGGGGAATGGAACCCGAGGAGTGGGTGGATCTATGCCGCAAGCGCATGCAGTCCCAGTTCGACCGGATCGGCATCTCCTTCGACTGGTCGCGTTCCTTCGTCAGCTGCGCACCAACGATGTACAAGTGGTCCCAGATGCTTTTCCTCCGCCTCTACGAGGCCGGCCTGGTCAGCCGCAGGAAAGGGAGCGTGGACTGGTGCGACCAGTGCCAGACCCCGCTGGCGGCGAATCAGGTCGAAGACGGTCTCTGCTGGCGCTGCGAAACCAAGGCCCGCCTTGTTCTCCGCTCGGAGTGGTACCTCAGGCTGAGTGCCTACAACGAGGAGAATTGGCGCCGGATCGAGGAGCTCGACGGCTGGAGCAAGACAGCCATCTCGACCCAACGTGCGCTGCTGGGACGCCAGGCGGGCGTCGAGTTCGAGGCGCCCTCGGCGGAGGCGGGGCCGCTGACCGTTTTCACCTCGTCCCCCGATCGGATACGCGAGGCGATTGGCGTCGCGGTATCGCCTTACCACCCCGAGCTGGAGCGCTTGATCGAAGGCGACCTCGATGCCTTCCTCGGCGATCTTCGCCACGCCTGCCGCTCCCGGTCGGCGCGGACCGCGGCGGCGAGCCCGGTGTTGGAGACCGGCAGCACCGCGACCATCCCGGGGACCGGGGCCCGGGTTCCGATCGTCGTCTCGCCGGCCGTCGACGCCGTCCACGGGCCGGCCGCGATCCTCGCGCTGCCCGGCGATGAACCCTACGCCGGGTTCTTGGCCGGGTCGCGGGAGGAACCGCCGGCGATGAAGGCGAACGGCCGGGAGCCGCTTTTGACCCGTCCGGCCGTGCGCTTTCGCGCCACCGACTTCGCGATCTCGCGGCAGCGCGCCTGGGGCACGCCGATACCTCTCATCGCCTGTGACTCATGCGGACTGGTTCCGGTCGCTGACGACGCATTGCCGCTCGAGCGCTCGGCTCCCCCGCTCCTTCCCTGTCCATCGTGCGGCGCCCCGGCGCCTCGGGAGTCGGACACGCTCGATTGCCATTTCGACGTCGCCTGGTACTACATGGCGATTGCCGTCCCCCCTCGCGACCGCCATGCAGGTCTCCTCGATCACGGTGAACTGGCACGTTGGCTGCCGGTGTCGAGATTCGTCCACGGCTCCGACACGGGGTCCTTCGTCCTCGATGACCGTGCGGTGGCCAAGGCGCTTCGCGACACCGGCACGATCGGGGCACTGAAGGACGGTGAGCCCTACGGGCCGTCCCTCATGCACGGCATGGTCCGCGCCGGCAAACGCAAGATGAGCAAGCACCTGGGCAACTCGGTCAATCCGATGGCCCTGGTCCGGACGAGCGGCGCCGACGCGCTTCGCCTTGCCATCCTCCTCGCCGCCGCGCCGGAAAAGAGCTTCTCCTGGAACCCGGTCTCGCTCGCCGAGGCAACCTCGCTCCTCGGCACCCTCTGGACCTTCGCAGAGCCCAGGCTCCGGGCCAGGCAACAGCACGACCTCGATACCAGGATCGATCTCGCAACCCGGCAGCGGCGGCGCCTGCATCGATTTGACCGCGAAGCGGCGGCAAAGGTCGCAACATTTCTCGAGGCGATGAAGCCCCACCTGGCGATCAGGGAGGTCACCGCATTTCTCGGCAATATCACGGCGTTCGAGAGCCGGGTCGGAACGTTTGACCAGATGACGAGGGCAAACCGGGAGGCAGTTCTCTGGACTTTGTTACGCCTTCTCCAGCTGATCGCGCCGATGGCTCCGTTTATCGCGGAGGAGCTTTGGCACCGAGCCGGCGAAGATACGTTCGTCGGCGAGAAACAATGGCCGGCTATCGAAGGGTTGAGGTCCGGATCGAGCCGGTCCTCCGGCAGCGGGTGATCGCCCGTCCATCAGGAGCGTGTCGACTCGCGGCGTCCGGCGATACGCCTAGTAAGGCTCCCCGAGCCAGGGTGCCTCGACGCCAAGCCGCTCAAGGTGGTGGCAAAGTGCAAAACATCGAGGCGCGCGGCGCAGGCGACGATCAGGGAAGACCCTATTTCTGACTTCCGCCCCCGTTGAGCTCGGCACCTCTTGTCCGCCGCTCCACCAGGCCAACATTGAGATCGGGGACCTAAGACTTGAACCTAGAATCCCCGAATTTGAAGACCGTCAATTCGTTGCCCACGTACCAGAGATGCACGTTGGGGTGCCGAACTTAGTACCCACTTAGTACCCCGTCGCCGGATCACGCTTCCACTTCGACCGCGAAAAAGCCCCGATAGCAGGGCTTTCTCCTATAGCGGGGGCGGGATTCGAACCCGCGACCTTCGGGTTATGAGTTCTCTGGCGCTGGTTGACCAGGCTGGTTTTTGGCTTGTTCAAGCGGTTCGAGTTGGACCGAGTTGGGCCTAATTTCGCTCATATTGGTACCCGATTGGTACCCGCGATACGGCATCAGCAAGGCACCGAAGCGAGCCGCTAAATGCTGCGAACGTTGCCGTCGTCGTCGATGCTCAGGCGGCGAAGTTGATGATCGAAGATAGCTCGCTGGCCGGTCTCCTCGCCGGTCTTGGGATCGACCTCTCGAACCAGCACCTGCGCCGGACTCGGCGGCCCGATGCGGTGCTCCGTGTTGAATTGGGCAACGACCTCATCCCACTCGAGCGCCCGCACCCGGAGCCGCCGACCGCTTGGAAGCTCGAAAAAGCGGCCGGGCTCCAGCGACAGCGACCGGGCGTGCCGGCCGAGGTCAGTGGCCTGGGGGATCGAGTCGATCAGCTCGCCGATGCTCTCTTGCGGGACTCCCTCTCCGTCAAGGAAGCGTTCCTCGCCGAGAAGCGGTCCAAACTCCCGGTCCTCCTCCTCAAGCTCCTCCAGCTCGTCGCGATCCGCCGCGCGGAAGGAAAGGTTGTCGATTTCGGTGTAGCGGATGGTGCCGCGCCCGCGGAGTTCTTTGACCATCCCTTTCCAGTCCTCGGGATCACGGAAGCGCGTCACAAGGATCAAACCGATCTTCTCGTCGAACGCAACATCGCGGGCCCCTTTAGTGAAGCCGACCGTGGTGACGATGAGGGCGCTGGCTGCCCCGAGCTGGGTACTGACACCGACCAGCTTGTCGAGCGCTTCCTTGCCGACCTCCTCGGCCCAGTGCTTGCACTCGACGATCACCAGCTGCTCTGCCCCGTCCCGCTCGATCCAGACGTCGATCTGGTGCTTGGTCCGCTTTCCAGGCCCGGCCTCCCCGACGTCGTGGCGGACCACCCTCTCGCCGAGGGTGGCGAAGATCAGGGCGACCAAACGCTCATAGCGCTTGCCCGGCCCAAGGTAGGTAGGGCCAAAGATCGACTCATGGAGTTCATCAAGCTCATCGCCGACGACTACCGGCTCCTCCGGCTCCACGGGGTCAACGGCCATCAGGCGTTCACCCTCAAGAGCCTTCCCCGTCCTGCGCAAGGTTGACCTTGCCGGTCTCGATCCCGGCATCTGCCGCGAATGCTTCGCTCTCAGTCCGCTCTGCATCGAATCTGGACTTCGTCCGAAAATCGAGCGGGAGCGCGGTGTGACCGAAACCGACCTTGAGAGTCATAGTCAATTCCCCTGTGTCCCCCATGCCAGCCGTCGTGAAGTTAGTGATGTTGCCGGTCTCCACGGGCGGTTCACTCTCGTCGATCGTCAACATGTAGCTGAAGGGTGGGTAGGCCTGTTCCCACAGCGGGATCGTGGCGAAGCCGCCGTCGTCATTCAGCCTCATTGCGATCGAGCCGCCGTTGTAACGAACGTTCGGCCCGGCGTAGAGCACGAGGTAGAGCTGATAGCGCGAGGGCAGGCCGACCTTCTCCGGCACTCGGGCGTACTCCGCTAACTCCGGGTTCGACTGGGAGAAGCCACCGGGCGAGATTGCCAGCAGCATCGTCACAATCTGCTTTGCCAAGGGTGCCGGCCGAACTCCCTTGAGGTTCATCTCGACATATCCTGCGTCGGACTGTTTGTCCAAGCTCGCAAGGTCGAGTTCAGAGAGCGCCTGGATGCCGGTGCCGTGCAGCTTCTGAAACTCCGGCACGTACAGCTCCCCAGCCCGCGAATTGCACTCGGGGCACAAGGAGTAAGCGCCTGAGCCCCGCTGGCTGATCGTTCCCTTGACGTCAGCACCTTTCTCCTCGCGGCGCAGCCAGTCCTCGATGCCGAGCATCTCGACCCGGCCCGTATTGCCAACCCCTTTCGGCGGGACATGCTCGAAGGAGAGCTTCGTCACCTTTCCGCACACCCGGCAGGCCCGATCGGCCGGGTCATTCATAGGCATTTTCTTCAGGATGCGCACAGCGCATCCAGGGTAGTCGCTAACCCGGCCCCTCTAGCTGGCCTAGTCGAGCAGGCGCCGCAGGTCGTCCGCGCTGAGGTCTGCGTCCCGCAGGATGCCGGCGAGGGTGCCGCGCCGGAGCTCCCGGTGCAGCGGGACGACGAGCGCGTGTCGGCGTCCGATCTTCTTCAAGCGGACGTGGCTGCCGCGTTGGCGGACGACTTCCCAGCCCTCCTTGCGCAGCGCCTTGATCAGGCGCTCGCCGGAGACGACCGGCTGGCGCGGACTCACGCCGGCAGGGGAATCGAGCGGCGGATCACGCCGCTGTCGAGCGGTTCGCCGTCTTCGCGCAGGCCCTCGACGTAGAGGGCGACCGCCTCGCTGGCGTTCGCCATCGCGTCGTCCATGTCCTCGCCCTGGGTGTGAAGACCGGGAAGGTCGGGGGCGTAGACGTGGTAGCCGCCCTCGTCCTGGGGCTCGAAGACCAGCTCGATTTCTTGTGCATCTGCCATAACCGCTCCTCTCTAGCTTACGCCAGCCCGCGGGTTTACCCGCCTAACCGGCCTTGTTCTCTTCATCGGTTGCATCGCCGTCCTCTCCCTCGTCCTCCTCGGCGAAGGCGGCCTCGGCCCAGCGGGCACCCTGGACCGGATCGGGCGCGTAGTCGGCGTAGATTTCGGTCGTCTTGTAGTCGCGGTGTCCCATCCACTCCTGAATGGTCCGCAGCGGCGCGCCCGCCGCGGCCATCCTCGTGCCGAAGGTGTGGCGAAGGTCGTGGAAGCGGATCGAGCGGACCTCGGCCGCCTTGATCGCGTCCTTGAACCGCTTCCTCATCTTCGAGGCGTCGAACGGGCCGCCGGTCTCGGGGTGGCAGAAGACGAGATCGTCGGCGCCGGTGTATTCCGAGCGCTTGAAGTGCTCTTTGAGCGCGGCGGCGACGCGAGCCGGCATCGGGACTGCGCGGCTGGAGCGCTTCGTCTTCGGGGTGCCGAACCGCCCGCGGGTGTAGTTGCGGCGGACACGGATCAGGCTCGCCTTCCAGTCGACGTCCTTCCAACGCAGCGCGATCAGCTCGCCCTGGCGCAAGCCGGTCATCGCAGCGGTCAGGTAGAGCGGTCGCTCGACCGCGCCGAGAACGTCGTCGGGCACCGCCCGCAGAAGCTCCTCGAGTTCTTCGAGGTCGATGAAGCGAATGTCGGGATCGGCGCCCTCGCCTCGCGGCCGTTCGGCTTCGGCGACCGCGTTCCCCGACGCCCAGCCCCGCTTCTCCGCGAAGGCGAAGAGGCCGTGGAGGAAGTTCAGGTGGTTGCTGATCATCTTCGGCTTGCGTCCCGCCTTCTTCATCGCCGAGACGTAGCCTTCGATGTCGCTGTCGACGTAGCGGTCGACGGTCTTCTTCGGCAGCCCCCGCTCGGCCCTGTTCAGGATGCCTTCGTAGTCCTGAATCGTGGAGGGCTTGCGTTCGAGGAAGTCGCGGACGTGAGCGATGTAGGCGTCGCCGACCTCGCGCAGGCTCAGGCGCTCCTGTGGCGTCGCCTTCACCTCGCGCATTAGCCGGCGCAGCTCCTCCTCGGCCTGGGGCTTCGTCAGACCTTCTCGGGTGCCCGGACGACGCTTCGCGCCCACCTTCCGTTTGACCTGGCGGGGACCGATCCGCCATTTCGCATACCAGGAGCCACGGTGGACGAACAACGACCCGGACCCGTAAGAGCGCCGCTTCGATTCGGAGTCACTCACCAGAACCACCTCCACCTAGACGCGGCCGCCCGGCGACTCGATCTGTTCGAGCCACGCGAGGATCGACTCCTTGCGGTAGCGCCGGGTCATCCCGAGGGAGACGGTCGGGATGCGACCTTCGCGGGAGAGCTGCCACACGTACTCGTGCGAGACGCCGAGCAGGTCGGCGACGTCATGCGCGGTCCAGAGGCAGCCCTCGGACTCCCGGCGCTCCCGAAGACGATCAGCGGTCGCCATCGCCAGCCTCTTGTTCGGGCGCTGGATTGCATGTGCGGATCCACCGCGCCGCCGAGAGTCGAATGGCACCCGCTTCGCATAGGGGTCCAAGTCCGCAGCTGCTGAAAGTGGCCCCCCTGCCAGCGGCGCGGACAATCCGCGCAGGCAAGCCAGCGGACGACGAGCTCTTGAGGCGCGGCGCAATCACAGCCCCGGCGGGTGCCGCATCTTGCCGTCTGACTCGGCGCCGGTCTCGGTCTGGAGGCCCTGCAGCTGCGGCATGACGAGTCGAAGACCCGCAGCGGCCAGCGTGCGATCGTGGAGAAGAAGTGAGATCGCGACGGCCTTCATCCGGGCCAGTCCGAACGTCTTCCGACTCTGTGCCCCACGTCGTTTCATCAGGTTGCGCCCGATGCGGTCGTTGTAACTCCGGGCCGCTTCCTGGCGCTCCAGCCGCTCCTTCTTCGCCGCGGCCTGTTCCTCGGCGCGTTTCTTCTGCTCCTTGGCCTCTTGACCATTGGCGGCTTTACCGGCTTCGGCCTTCGATCCCTCCGATTTTTTGAGCTGCTTCTCGAACTCCTTGGCTTCTTTCTCCTTCCGCTCGATGGCGCGGACTACGAGGTCGGCCGCCATCTCTTTGTCGGTGATGAAATTGACCTCGTAGGCGAATTCCCCGGCCTTGTCCTTGTACTCGAGGAGGACATGGGCTGCGCGCGCAGCCGCCAGCTCGGGATCGCCGAGCCGGATGGTGGGATCGCCTTTCGGCCCGCCGGCGTGCCGAACTGCGGCCCGGTAGCGGGCGGCGTACTCATCCCGTTTGGCCTGATCGTCGAAGACGTGGCTGAACGTGATCGCGTGCGGGTCGAGCATCGTCGGCGGGTCGTCGAACTCCTCATCGGCGGTCAGGTAGAGCAGCTCGGCGAAATCGCGCACGAAATCTCCGGTCTCCGTTTGGCCACCCTTGAAGACCTCACAGACGCATTCTGCGATGCGGGGGGAGGCGGCGGTAGCCAGGCGCAAGAGCGGCTGCCATCGACGGGGACCGTGCCCTTCGCAATGGCCTCCTGCACCTTCGTCGGCAGTTTCAGCAGACGGCGCCTGGAGCCAACCCAGGCGGTCGACATGGCGACCTCCTCGGCGATGGCCTTGTTGGTCGTGAGCTTCATGTCCTTGGCAAGAGCCTCCAGGCCTTCCGCCTCCTCGACCGGGTTCAGCTTCTCGCGGTGGACGTTCTCCACGAAGGCTGCGGTGCGAGCGTCCCCGCTGTCTCGGACGACGACCGGCACCTTCTTGAGCCCGGCGACCTTTGCCGCGCTGAGCCGACGATGCCCGGCGGTGACGGTGAACCGTCCCTTGCCGGTCGGCCTGACGACGATCGGCTCGACGATGCCGGTCCGTTTGACGCTGCTGGCAAGCCGCTCCAGCGCGTCGGGGTCGATGTGCCTGCGGGCGTTGAGACCCTTCTCGACATCGATGGTGGAGACGTCGAGCTCAGGCGTGAGCAACTGAGTCATTGGGTGCTCCTTTGTCTTCGCTCCCGCCCGATGCGGGAGCCGGTGCCCCCGCCCCCGCACGCGAATGCGTGCGATCCTGGGGGCGGCGCCGGCTTACGCGAGGGCGGCGAGCTGGAAGCCCCGCTCGATCGCCTCGCTGCTCATCGGGCAGGCGCCGAGGCGGGCGGCCTCTCTGCGGTAATCGGCGAGCAGCACCGCCAGCTCCGCTTTCGACTCGAAGCCCGAATCGACGAAGAAGCCTCGGCCGTGGCCGTCGCGCGGGTAGTCGTAGACGAAGACCTCGCCGTCGATGCGTCGACCAACGAGGACGCGCTCCTGGTCGGTGAGGCTGTAGCGGCCGAGTTCGTGAAGCTGTGCGGGTTGGGACTGAATTGCCGTGGCGCTCATCGCGCACCTCCTTGGCTCGTTGGTGGGAGTCGTGAGCCGTCCGGCAGCGGGTAAGGCGGCACGTCACCCGGAGGGCGCGCCAGCGAGGTCCGCGAAGCGGGCCTTGACGTGCCGCCGGCCGCTGCCAGGCTCAGACGACTTCCGGCAACGAGCCGGGTGCCTCATGCGACTTTGCTGGCAGGACCCAGGGCGGGCAGGGCGGCAAGATCGGGACGATCCCTGAGCCTGTAGCCGACGCCTCGCGTGTTGACGACGAGGCCAGGGGCGCCGGCTTTGCGCAACCGGCTCCGCAGCCTGCTCGCGTGGCTGTCGAGGGTCCTGGTGTGGGTCGTTCCGTTGTGTCCCCACACCGTCGCCAACAGCTCCTCCTTCGAGAAGACCCGATCGGGCTGCGCAGCGAGAACGAGCAGCAGTCCGAACTCCTTGCGGGTCAACTCCAGCTTCTTGCCCTTCACGGTCACTCGTCTGCCCGCCGGGTCAACCATCAGAGCTCCGAGGTTGATCGTCTCCTCCTGCACGGCCGCGACCGGCTGGGCGGTGACGATTCCGCAGTCAGGTCGCCGGTGCAAGCCAGCCGCCAGGTGGTCTCCTGGTCGCGCCGGACGCGCAGCTCCCAGTTCCCTCGCTCGCTCAACCTCGCTTCGATCTCGCCGGCCGGGGTCTGGACGGAGACCCGAGTGAAGCGGCCCGGCACGATCTCCCGAAGTGGGCTGTGGTGGTCGAAAGAAGCGTCCATCGTGTCCTCCTGACTCGTTGACGGGGGTCGCGGAGCCGTCCGGCAGGGGACAGGGAGGCGCGAAAAGTGGCGCGCGGAAGCTGCGTTACGAGGTGAAGCGCCTCGCTGCCCCTGCCAGGCTCGGAGCGACTTCCGTCAACTCAGGAGGAGGACGTCGCCAACGCGGACACGGTGGCGATCCAATGCCAGCCGCGCTACCTGGCCCCCAACGCCCGATAACCCCTCTACAGAAACCCTGAGCCAGCCCCGAAAGCCGAGGCGTCAGGCGAAGAGCGCTTCGCCGACGAACCCTCCGGGCTTGCCACCCTGGAGGGCAGACGAAGATCGCGTTAGCAGTGTGGAGCGTGTGGCCGTTGAGCGCGTCCGAGGGCCGGCCAGCGCTGGATCGGGATGAACTGGCGGTGGGGGAATCGCCCTGGCAACCATCGCGATGGGAATGGTCGGCCGATAGTGGATCCCGAGACCCTGCCCGCAGAGATTGAAAATTACGAGGTTCTGCACATATACTTTTTGATTATTAATGTAATCAGAACAAGCTCGCTTCCTCTCAAAGTGGAAGCGCAAAGCCGGGCGAGCCGGCAGATCGTCCTGGTCAAGGCCGGGCTCTTGACCGACGCCTTGCTTCTCCTGGCGATGACCGGCGTCACTTTCGCGATCTGCTGGATTCTGCCGACTCCATTTTGGATCGCGGAGATCGCCGTTTACGCGCCTCCGCTCGCTTACTTGATTGTGCGGTTCGAAGCAGTTCGGGCTTCTCTCGACCCGCGGTTCCTGGCGAAGGCAATTACCTTCTGCGCCGTCTTCTACACCTATGTGGGAATTCAATACCAAGGTTGGACGGGTCCCAGCGCCCTCCCCCCCCTTCTAGGCGTTCCGATCGAGCAGGCGACCTGGGGGGCGCTCGTTATCCCTCTATCAATCGCCGTTGCACAGCGGTTCTTCGCCTCGCCCCTGATCGGATCGCCCCTTCGGCAGACGCGGCTAATCGTCTACGGCCTCTTTGTCACGGGCTTGGCCTTGGCATTGATCCCATCATTGCGAGCGCTGATGGACGGCTATGTCTATCTGAAGATTGGCCTCGTCCTCTATCCCGTGATCTTCCTGCTAGCTCTCCGGCTCGGACGCCATCTCTTGCACGAGCTCGTTTTCACCGCGCTGACCTTTTTCGTCCTGCATCTCGGCTTTGAGCTGCTGGCAATGCACCACGGCTATTGGGGGTTTCACGGCGAATACGTCGGTTGGGTTCAACTCGCCGGCTATCGGATTCCGCTCGAGGAGCTCGTCTTCATCCTTTTGCTTTCCTCGCCGACGGCGGTGGCGGTCCACGCGCTGCGATTCGGGTGGAAGGGATTACCGACACCCCCTCGTCCGCTATGAGCTCTCCTTCCCCTCCCGGACCCAGGGCACCGAGGCTGTGGCAGCTGGCAAGGGTCCAGCGGGACTACGTGGGGTACATGAGCGAGTGCGCAGCGCGCTACGGACCCGTTTTCTCGCTTCGAGTTCACCCCTACCACCACTTGATCGTCGTTACGCGGCCAAGGGACCTGGAAACGGTCTATCGCCATCTACCGGAGCGGTTCGTGCCTTCCCTCGCCCCAGCCTTGGTGCTGGGGCCGATTCTCGGATCCACTTCGATGTTCATGGCAACCGGCCAAATGCACCGACGCCAGCGGAAGCTGGTCAAGCCGGCGCTTCGGGGAAACTTGATCGCGCGCTGGGGCGAGAGGATGAGGGCCCTAGCCTCCGAGGAGCTTGAAGCACTCCCGACCGGCGTCCCCGTCGGGATGCGCCAGCCGATGCGAGACGTCACCCTGAACGTGATCTGCCGGTTGGTGTTCGGGGTGGACTCACCTCAGCGCTTTCAGGTTATCCGCGACGACATTTCCGGAGGTGTCGACTACCGGTTTGCGCTGCTCCTGTGGTTTCCCAGCCTTTGGCGGAGGGGCGGCCGCTTGAACCCCCTTCGCGATCTGAGGCAACGCCGGCTGCTCCTCCTTCGCATGATGACTGAGCAAATTGCAATCCACCGAGCGGATCCGAACCTGGACGAACGGGACGATGCTCTGGCGCTCATGATTCGAGCGCGCGACGAAAATGGAGAAGCCCTCAGCCACCAAGAGCTGTGCGATCAGCTCCTCACCCTCCTCGCGGCGGGAAACGAGTCCACGGCTGTAGCACTCGCCTGGTCTCTCGAGCGCCTCTCCCGAAACCCGCAGGCTCTCGAACGGCTAGCCGCCGAGCTGGACGAAGGAGAAG
>JGI24740J21852_10001209_pt1 | contig 11664 bp, 10 predicted proteins | sample KBSCornC6_FD_21852 | JGI IMG/M metagenome (IMG submission 21852) | reverse complement strand
GGGGGCGGGCATCCGATGACCGTGGACACCGAGTACACGGGCAAGCAGATCGGGACGTGCAACTACGCGCCGCCCAAGACATCGGATTGACGCGTGCGGGTCAATTTCGGCCCGCATCTCGTAACGCGCTTCATCCCGCGATCAGCCATGCACCCGTCCAATGGGATGCATGGCTGGCATCCGTATCGGCATTTCGGGATGGCGCTACCCGCCGTGGCGCGGGGTGTTCTATCCGAAGAACCTGGTGCAGCGCGACGAGTTGCATTACGCGTCGCGGCATTTCCCCACGATCGAATTGAACGGCTCGTTCTATTCGCTGCAGCGGCCGGAAAGCTATGCGCACTGGCGCGAGCAGACACCGCGCGGTTTCGTGTTCGCGATCAAGGGCCCGCGTTTCGTCACCCATGTGCTGCGGCTGCGCGATGTCGAAGTGCCGCTGGCGAATTTCTTCGCCTCCGGCGTGTTCGCGCTGCGCGAAAAGCTGGGGCCGATGCTGTGGCAGTTCCCCGCCAATTTCAAATACGCGCATGACGTGTTCGCGCGATTCTTCGACTTCCTTCCGCGCGATACCCAAGCCGCCTCGAAACTGGCGCGGCGGCGCGATTCCCACGTGAAAGGCCGCGCGCGGCTCGCGATCGATCGCAACCGCCGGCTGCGCCACGCCATCGAGGTGCGCCATCCGGGTTTCCTGGTCCCGTCGTTCGTCGCACTGTTGCGCCAACATGACATCGCGCTGGTGGTGGCGGACACCGCAGGCAAGTGGCCATACGTGGAGGAGCTCACCGCGAGTTTCGTGTATCTGCGGCTGCATGGCGACAAGGAGTTGTACGCCAGCGGCTACACCGACGCGGCGCTGGACCGCTGGGCCGCGCGCATCCGTGCCTGGCGGCGCGGCTCACAGCCACGGGATGCGGCGCGCGTCGCGGGTGCGCTGGCTCCCAGGGCCCGCAAGTCACGCGACGTGTACTGCTACTTCGACAACGATGCCAAGGTGCACGCGCCATTCGACGCGATGAAGCTGGCGGAGAAGCTGGCGTCGTGAGTGGCGCGCACAGCGCGGATAATGCGACGGATTACGATCGTGTTTGCCGCAAGAACTCGATGGGAATGGCCGCTGCACCGCGGGCACCCGGCCGGCGTCGTGGTATGAACGCGGCAGCGCCCCACGCATGCAGTTCGATCACTTCCCACGTCGCGGGAATCTTCCCGTCGTGGCGCATGTGCTCGTAGGCCTGCAGCATGCGTGTGAAGCGTGACTTGCCGGTAAGGCCTTTCACGCGTTGCGCGTCGGCGTTGGTAACGCCGAGTCCCTTCAGCTCGTGCAACAGGTCGCGCGGCGCGTCGTAGCGGGTGATGATGCGGTCGACGTCCAGCACCGGTTCGCGCAGGCCGGCCGCGAACGCGGCATCGCCCAGATCGTGGATGTCGAGGAAGGTGCTGACGCGCGGATTCGCGTCATCGGCTTCGGCCCATGCGGCACGCAATTCCTTCAGCGTGTCCGGCCCGAGGCTGGACGCTGCGAGGAAGCCGCCCGGTTTCAGCACGCGCGCGAATTCCTCGAACAACGGTTGCGGCGGCCCGCACCATTGCACGCACAGGTTGGCGTGCAGCACGTCCACGCTCTGGTCCGGCAGCGGCAGCGCGCGCGCATCGGCGCACACGCGCGCGAACGGCTTCAGCAGCCCCGCGTGACGGCGCGCGGCGCGCAACATCGGCAGCGCGATGTCCATCGCGATCACGCGCGCCTTGCGCCAGCGCTTGCGCAAGGCCGCGGTGCCGCGTCCCGTTCCGCTGCCGATGTCGACCACCAGCTCCGGGGTGCCTTCGTAGTAGTCCAGCCGCTCCAGCAGGCGCGCCTGGACTTCGCGTTGAAGGGCGTCATGGCGTTCATAGCCGCGTGCGGCGCGGCCGAAGGCGTGTCGCACCTGCAGCGGATCAAGTTCGAAGGTATTCATGCGTGGATGGTTTCCAGCAGTGGCTGCAGTGCCGCCACGACTGCGTCGGTGTGCCCGATGAAGGGCGCGTGGCCGCCACCCGGGACGCAGGTGAATGCCCCGGCGCACTGCGCCGCGCTCCACTGCATCGCCTGCCACGGGATCAGGCGATCGCGGCGTCCGGCGATCCAGGCGCTGGGCGGCGACAGTTCCGGAAGACGCGTGCGCAAATCGGTATGCTCCAGCACGTCCAGGCCCTCCACCAGTGCCCGCACGTCGGGACGATGTTTGCTGAAAGTATCGGCGCGCAACTTGCGCAGGTCCGCCTGCGCACAATCGCTGCCCAATGCCTCCAGTGCGAGGAAGCGTTCCAGCGTGCCCTCGTAGTCAGTGCCGAGATCGTGGCCGAAGTTCTGGAGGATTTCCGGCGATACCGCGTGTGCCCAGCCTTGGCCACGCACGAAGTGGGGCGACGCGCACAGCATCGCGAGCGCCTGCACCTGTTGCGGAAGATCCAGCGCGGCCTCCAGCGCATACAGGCCGCCCAGCGACCAGCCAAGCCAGAGCGCGGGCGGCACGCGCGCCGCGATCGCTTTCGCGCAGGCGGCGGGTTGCAGGGAAACCTTGCAGTCGCGGGAACGTCCATGCCCCGGCAGATCGACGACATGCAACGTGCACCGATCGCGCAGCGCCTCGATCAAAGGCGCGAATACGCCCCCGTGCATCGCCCAGCCATGCAGCAGTACGAGATGCGTGTCGCCGCGGCCTTCGGTGTGGATGTAGAGCTTGTCTCCCTCTCCCTCGACGGCTTGTTGGCCACGGGAGAGGATCGGGCTGAGGGGGTCGGCGTTCATGCGCGCGGTGTCGTGCTGGGGAGCGGGTTTTGCGCCGTCGCTTCTTCAGTGTGGACGGGGGTCCGGGTTACACCTTCGGCGCCCTCGGGATGACGAACAAGGGTCGACTCCAGCGCATCCAGCAGCCGATCGACATCCGCTTCCGAATGCGCCGCCGAAAGCGTCACCCGCAACCGCGCCTTGCTCGCCGGTACGGTCGGCGGACGAATTGCGGTGATCAGCAAGCCGTTCTGCTCCAGCACACGCGATGCCTGCACCGCGCGTTCGGCATCGCCCACGACGATCGGCTGGATCGCCGTCGAGGATTCCAGCAGCGGCAACCCCAGTTGCGTGGCGCCCTGGCGGAAGCGCGCGATCAGGGCGTGCAATTTTTCACGTCGTCCATCTTCTTCGCGCGCGATGCGAATCGCCGCGCAGGCGGCCGCGGCCAAGGGAGGTGGCATCGCGGTGGTGTACACGAAGGTGCGCGCGAACTGGGTGAGGCCTTCGATCAGCGCCTGGCTGCCGGCCACGAATGCGCCCATGCAGCCGAGCGCCTTGCCCAGCGTCGCCATCAGCACCGGAACCTGTTCCTGCGGCAACCCGGCTTCGTCGACGCTGCCTGCGCCATGCGCGCCGAGCACGCCGAGCCCGTGCGCATCGTCCACCATCAGCGTGGCGCCTTCGTGCTTGCACAATACCGCGAGTTCGCGCAGCGGCGCCGCGTCGCCGTCCATGCTGAAAACGCCATCGGTGGCGAGCAGTGCGGGCGAGCCCGGCACGCTAGCAAGTTGCCGCGCCGCGGCTTCGGCGTCGTTGTGCGGGTAGCGCTTCAACGTCGCGCCCGCGAGCTGTGCGGCATCCAGCAAGCTCGCGTGATTCAGCTTGTCCTGCACGCAAACGCCGTCGCGGTCGAGCAACGCCTGCACCGCGCCCAGGTTGGCCAGCCAGCCGGAAGAGAACAGCATGGCCGCTTCACGACCCGTCCACGTGCACAAGGCTTCTTCGAGCTGCGCGTGCTCGCGCCGGTGGCCGCAGACCAGATGCGCGGCCGTGGCGCCGACGCCGCATTCGTTGGCTGCATGCTGCAATGCGCGAACGATGCGCGGGTCTTGNGCAAGCCCGAGATAATCGTTGCTGCAGAAATTGACCAGTTGACGGCCAGCGACATCGACGCGCACGCCGTGCGCGCCATCCAGCGTGCGCGCGTGGCGCAGCAAACCCGCACGTTCGCGTTCGGCGACGCGCGCCGCCAACGATTGCAACAGATCGGCGCGCACGGTTCAGGCCGCGTGGGCACACGATTCCAGGATGTCGGCATGCACTGTGCCGGACTCGTCCGTTCCGACATCGACCTGCATCGCGTGCAGGTCGAGGCGACGGAACAACGCGTGATCGTGCTCGACGTCCGGATTGCCGGTCGTCAGCAGTTTTTCGCCCATGAAGATCGAACCCGCGCCGGCGAAGAAACACAGCGCCTGCATCTCGTCGCTCATCTGCTGGCGGCCAGCCGACAGGCGCACGATGGACTTTGGCATCACGATCCGCGCCACCGCAATCGTGCGCACGAATTCGAACGGATCGATCTTGTCGGCATCGGCGAGCGGGGTGCCCGGCACCGGCACCAACTGATTGATCGGCACCGATTGCGGATGCTCCGGGAGATTCGCCAGCGCCTGCAGCAAACCTGCGCGTTGCGCACGCGTTTCACCCATGCCGACGATGCCGCCGCAGCAGGTCTTGAGGCCCGCCGCGCGGATGTCCTGCAGCGTGTCCAGTCGGTCGGCGAATTCGCGGGTGTGGATGATCTCGCCGTAGTAATCGGGCGAGGTGTCGATGTTGTGGTTGTAGTAGTCGAGCCCGGCGTCTTTGAGTTGCTGCGCGTGGCCTTCACCCAGCAGGCCCAGCGTCGCGCAGGTTTCCATGCCCAGCGCCTTCACTTCGCGGATCATTGCGGCGACCTTCGGAATGTCGCGATCCTTCGGGCCGCGCCACGCGGCGCCCATGCAGAAGCGCGAGGCGCCGGCGGCCTTGGCCGCGCGCGCGCGTTCCAGCACCGCATCGACGTCCATCAACTTCTGCGCCTCGACGCCGGTGTGGTAGCGCTGTGCCTGCGGGCAGTATGCGCAGTCTTCCGGGCAGCCGCCGGTCTTGATCGACAGCAGCGTGGAAACCTGCACTGCATTCGAATCGTGGTTGGCCGCGTGCACGGCGTGGGCGCGCGCCAACAGATCCATGAACGGAAGATCGAACAGGGCTTCGATTTCGGCCAATTTCCAGTCGTGCCTGACCGGCGTGTCGGGATTCATTCCGTCCATTGGGGTGCTCCGCGTTACAGTGATCGCAAAGTTTCATGGGCGGGGGAGATGTCTGTCAACTTGAAAACCGGCCGTTTGGTTGACGGGGCCGTGGGTGCACTGCTGCCCTCGCACTGCCTGTTGTGCGGCGCGCGCGGGCAGGGCGCGTTGAGCCTTTGCACTGCCTGCGAAGCGGAGGCGCCACGCAACCTGAAGTGCTGCGCGCGTTGCGCCTTGCCGCTGGATGCACCAGCGTCCTTGTGCGGACGCTGCATCAGACGGGCGCCACCGTGGGATCGGGCGTGGGTGCCGTTCCGATACGAATGGCCGCTGGCGCAACTGGAATCGCGTTTCAAGTTTGGCGGTGATCTTGCGGCCGGGCGTACGCTCTCGCTGCTTTGGCTGGCGTCGCAGCCGCCGGGTGAGGTGCCCAAGGCCCTCGTGCCGGTGCCGCTGCATCGCACGCGGCTGCGCCGGCGCGGTTACAACCAGGCGCTGGAACTGGCCAAGCCGCTGGCGAAACATTTCGCCGTACCCTTGCTGCACGATGCGTTGCGCAGGACGCGCGCCACCGACGCGCAAACCGAACTCACCGCGGTGCAGCGCCGCCGCAACGTGCGCGGCGCGTTCGAAGCGAATTTCTCCCGCGCNTTGCCCGAACACGTCGCGGTGCTGGACGACGTCTTCACCACCGGCGCGACCTTGGCCGAGTGCGTGCGCGTGCTGAAGCAGGCCGGCGTTGCACGGGTGGACGTGTGGGCGCTGGCGCGCGCGCCAGCGCGCTGACCGGCCGATTACTGGCGACTGGTCCATGCCGAGGAATGGTCCCGCGCTTCCGCCCGTCAACGCATCGCCAGCGCCGCCACCACTCCCAGCCACACCGCGCCGCCGACCCAGTTGTTATTGCGGAACGCTGCAAAGCANGCGTCGCGCTGGCGCCAGCGCATGTTCCACAATTGCCACGCGAACAGCAGCAGTGCCACCGCCAGTCCGATGAGGAATGGCCATTCGAGTTGCGCGCGCTGCCCGACCAGCAGCAGCGTGAACAACAGCGTCGCCATCAGGATGGCGAGGATCGGAAGATCGGCTTCGCCGAACAGGATCGCGGTGGATTTCGCGCCCGCGCGCAGGTCGTCGTCGCGATCCACCATCGCGTACTCGGTGTCGTAGATCGTGGAGAACAATACGTTGCCGAAAAACAGCAGCCAGCACACCGGCGGCAAACCGTTGGTGATGGCCGCGAAGGCCATCGGGATGCCCCAGCCGAAGGCCGCGCCCAGCACCACCTGCGGCAGGTGCGTGTAGCGTTTGGAGAATGGATACAGTGCAGCCAGGGCGGCGCCGACGAACGACAGGTAGATCGTCAACCGGTTGGTGAACGCCAGCACCAGCGCGAAGCCAATCAGCGCCAGCACCACGAACGTCAGCACGGCCTCCCGCGGCTTCACCCGGCCCGCGGCGATGGGGCGCCCGGCGGTACGCGCCACCTGCGGGTCGAGCTTGCGGTCGGCGAAATCATTCATCGCGCAACCCGCGGCGCGCATCACGAACACGCCCACCGTGAATACGATCAGGTATTTCCACGGCGGGAAGCCGTCGGCCGCCAGCCACAGCGCCCACCATGTCGGCCACAGCAGCAGCAGCGCGCCGATCGGGCGGTCCATCCGCACCAGCACCAGCAGGTCCCGGGTTTTGTCGCGCCAGTCGGCGGGCAACGCGCGCAACAGGAATTCGATCGTGCGCGTCGAGCGCACCGACGCGTCCGCGGGCCGCGACGTGTCCGGAGGCGGCGTCGCCGGCAGGTCGGCCGCACGCAGGTCGAGCAACGGCAATTCGGCCTGCGTACCCTGCTGGGTCGACGGCTGCGTGGATTTGGACGATCTGCGTTTGCGGGACATGCGTCAGCGGATGCGTGCCTGGATTCGATGCCGGATTGTCGCGCAGCCCGCGGCGGACTCCAACCCGCGGCTGGGATCGACGCACGGCCCAAACGAGGCCTGCGCCGTTATGCTCGCCCGAATCTTTTATCACCGAGTCCAGCGATGAGCCTGATCCAGCAACTCACCCGTCACAAACCGGTCGAGCAACTGCAGGCGGAGGCGGGCGGCAGCCGTGATTTCCGTCGCGTACTGGGTGTGTGGCAACTCACCGCGATCGGCATCGGCGCGATCATCGGCGTCGGCATCTTCGTGCTGGCCGGGCAGCAGGCCGCGATCAACGCCGGGCCCGCGGTGATTGTTTCGTTCCTCGTGGCCGGCATCGGCAGCGCTTGCGCGGCGCTGGCCTACGCGGAATTTTCCGGGATGATCCCGGTCACCGGCAGCGCCTACACTTACGGTTACGCGGTGCTGGGCGAACTGCTGGCGTGGATCATTGGCTGGGACTTGATCCTGGAGTACGCGCTGATCGTCGCGGTGGTCGCGATCGGCTGGTCGGGCTACGTGCAGGCGCTGCTCGTGCAACTGTTCGGTGCGCACCTGCCGGTGTGGCTGCAGGGCGCGTACGACCCCGCGAATCCCGGCTCGGGCAAGGTGTTCGACGTGGTGGCCGCGGGCATCTCGCTGGTGATCGCGTGGATGCTGACCATCAAGACCGAATGGGGGGCGCGCGCCAATACCGTGATCGTCGTGATCAAGGTGATCGGCGTGGCGCTGGTGATCGCGGTGGGCGCGTTCTATGTCAATCCGGCGAATTGGCATCCGTTCGTGCCGCCGGTGGCCACGGGTGCGGATGGCGTTTCGCACTTCGGTTGGGGCGGTGTGTTGGCGGCATCCAGCATCGTGTTCTTCGCCTGTTTCGGTTACGACACGCTTACGACCGCGGCCGAGGAATCGAAGAATCCGCAACGCGACTTGCCGCGCGCGGTGCTGCTGTCGCTGGCGATTTCGATGGCGCTGTATCTGGCGGTGTCGCTGGTGCTGACCGGCATGGTGCCGTATCCGCAGTTGAACAGCCCCGCGCCGGTGGACGCGGCGTTCAAGGCGCTCGGCCTCGATTGGGTCCGCGGCATCATCAACGTCGCCGCGGTGGCGGGGCTGACCAGCGTGCTGTTCGCGTTCATGTTGGGCGCGGCGCGCATCTGGTTCGCACTGTCGCGCGATGGCCTGCTGCCGCGCTGGTTCGCACGCGTGCATCCGCGCTTCGGCACGCCGTATCGCCCGACCCTGATCCTGGGTGTATTCAGCGCCCTGGTCGCAGGCTTCCTGCCGATCAACGAAGTGGCGGAACTGGTGAACATCGGCACGCTGTCCGCATTCATCGTGATCTGTCTCGCGGTGCTGATCCTGCGCATGCGACGCCCGGACGTGAAGCGTGGTTTTCGCACCCCGGCAATCGGGATCGTCGCGCCATTGGGCATGCTGTTCTCGCTGTTCCTGATCATCGGCTGGCCGTGGTATGGCGACGGGCGCGTCCATCTGATCGGCGGCCTCGCCGGCATCACCATCGACCGTTTCGTGATCTGGATGGCGATCGGGCTGGTGGTGTATTTCGCCTATGGCATCCGGCACAGCGCACTGGCGCGGCGCGACTGAACCCCTGCAAACGCGCCGCGTTCAACCAGTGCTTGCATTGGCGTCGCGGCGCCACCACTTGGAATCGATACGACGGCGGAGCGCGGCTTCCGTGTTCCTCGTCGACCCTTCCCAAGAAGTGGACAAAAATGATCGACCTCTACTACTGGCCTACTCCCAATGGCCACAAGATCACGCTTTTCCTCGAGGAAGCCGGGCTGCCCTACACGATCAAGCCGGTGAACATCGGCAAGGGCGATCAGTTCCAACCGGCTTACCTTGCGATCTCGCCCAACAACAAGATGCCGGCGATCATCGATCATCATCCGGTCGGTGGTGGTGGGCCGCTCAGCGTGTTCGAATCGGGCGCGATCCTGGTTTACCTGGCCGGCAAGACCGGCAAGTTCATACCGAATGATGCGCGCGGCAAGGTCGAATGCCTCGAATGGCTTTTCTGGCAAATGGGAGGCCTTGGGCCGATGACCGGCCAGCACGGGCACTTCAGCGTATATGCACCCGAAAAAATCCCGTACGCGATCGAGCGCTACCGCAAGGAATCAGAACGCCTGCTCGACGTGTTGAACCGTCGCCTCGTCGGACGCGAATTCATCACCGGCGATGACTACACCATTGCCGACATGGCGTGCTACCCGTGGATCAATCCATACGACAAGGCGCCGCTGGATCTCGCGCCCTTCGCCGAGGTGCGACGCTGGCATGACGCGATCGCGGTGCGCCCGGCGACCCAGCGCGCCTGGGCGCGCGGCCCGGAAGCCAACCCCAAAACCGGCACGCCGATGAGCGACGAGGAAAAGAAAATCCTGTTCGGGCAGGGTGCGCGCAAGGGCTGATCCGCGACGCCCATGCCATCCGGCCTATGCGCGCCGGCGTGCGTGGTGCTAGGTTCGACGGGTTGCTATCCCCCGCGGAGCACTTGCATGTCCTTGCTGCACCTCCGTTTGTCGCTGCCCGTTCGTTTTTTCGTACTGCTGGCCCTGAGCATGGCGGGCCTTGCCTTCACAGGCAGCGCGTCCGCGGACGCCGCCGATGCGCACGTCGCACCGCCGCAGGACGCGCCATATCCCGGCACGCTGCAGATCCACGTCGACGCCAGCGATACGCGCCAGGGCATTTTCCGCGTACACGAAACCATCCCGGTGCAGGCGGGCGAACTGACGCTGCTGTATCCGAAATGGTTGCCGGGCGATCATTCGCCCAGCGGGCCGATCGCGATGTTGGCGGGCCTGAAAGTCACCGCCAACGGCAAACCGCTGAAGTGGAAGCGCAACAAGTACGACGTTTACGCTTTCAAGGTGGACGTGCCGCAGGGCGTGTCGGCCATCGGCGTGGACTTCGAGTTCCTGTCCGGCCGCGGCTCGCACGCGTTCATCCAGATGACCGACAAGATGCTGTCGCTGGAATGGAACACGGTGTCGCTGTATCCGGCTGGCCATTATTCGCGCCAGATCAAGGTCGAGCCGAGCGTGACGTTTCCGGCCGGCTGGCAGTTCGGCACGGCGCTGGAGAAGCAGTCACAGTCGGGCGATACCGTCACCTTCAAGACGACTACGTTCAACACGCTGGTCGATTCACCGATCTACGCGGGCAAGTATTTCAAGCGCGTGGATCTCAATCCGGGTGCGAAGGCGCCGGTGTACCTCGACGTGTTCGCCGATGCGCCGAAGGATCTCGAAATGACGCCCGAGCAGGTGCAGGTGCACAAGAACCTCGTCACCCAGGCGGTCAAGCTGTTCGATTCCCACCATTACGACCATTACAACTTCCTGTTCTCGCTGTCCGGCCAGTTGAGCGGCAACGGCCTGGAGCACCACCAGTCCAGCGAGGACGGCGCCGATCCCGATTACTTCACCAACTGGGACGACGGTGCGCCCAACCGTGACTTGCTGGCGCACGAATACACGCACTCGTGGAATGGCAAGTTCCGCCGCCCCGCCGATCTGTGGACGCCGAACTTCAACGTGCCGATGGGCGATTCGCTGCTGTGGGTGTACGAAGGCCAGACGCAGTACTGGGGTTTCGTGTTGACCGCGCGCGCGGGCATGTGGACACCGGAACAATTCCGCGACGCGCTGGCGATGACCGCTGCCAACTACGACCGCAATCGCGCCGGGTTCGAGTGGCGTACGCTCACCGACACCACCAACGATCCGACCGCAGCGCGTCGCGCCGGCCTGCCGTATCGCAGTTGGCAAATGAGCGAGGAGTATTACTCGGGCGGACAGATGATGTGGCTGGCCGTGGACGCGAAGATTCGCGCACTCACCCACGACGAGNAGTCGCTCGATACGTTCGCCAAGGATTTCTTCGGCGTCGACAACGGCAGCTTCGTCACGAAAACCTACACGTTCGACGATGTCGTGAATGCGCTGAATGGCGTCGCGAAGTACGACTGGAAAGCGTTCCTCGATCGTTATGTCGACGAACTGGAGCCGCCGTTCACCAAGGGCCTGGAGTCGACCGGCTGGAAACTGGTGTACACCGACAAGGAAAGCCCGTACGAAAAGCAGTACGACAGCCAGGACGAATCACCGCGCCACATCTACAACTTCACGTATTCGATCGGTCTGACGCTGACCCGGGACGGCGACATCAATGACGTGCGCTGGAACGGTCCGGCGTTCAAGGCGGGCATCGGCTCCGGTGGCGAAGTGGTTGCGGTGAATGGCCAGGACTACAAGGCCAGCGTGCTTAAACAGGCCATCACCGCCGCCAAGGATTCGAAGCAGCCGATCGAGTTGCTGATCAAGTACCAGGGCGACTACACGACCGTGCCGGTGGACTACCACGGTGGCTTGCAGTATCCGCATCTCGAGCGGATCAAGGGCGCGCCCGATTATCTGTCGCAGATCATCGCTCCACGCAAGTAAACCCTCGCACCCAGCGGCCCACGCAGGCGGGCCGCCCTCGCTGGAGAAGCCGCATGAAGCCGACCGCCCTCGCCGCCGTCCCCTTGATCGCCCTTGCCGTCGCCGCGTTCGGCGTCGCACCGTTTGCTGCCGCCCAGCAGGCGCCACTACCCCTGACCGGCAGCAACCAGCCGCCGCCGCAGGATATCGACTATCCCGGC
>JGI24740J21852_10001208_pt1 | contig 11665 bp, 11 predicted proteins | sample KBSCornC6_FD_21852 | JGI IMG/M metagenome (IMG submission 21852) | reverse complement strand
TACCGGTAGTATTGGTAGGGGATTATAATGTAATGCCCACTGAGCTGGATGTGTATAAGCCTGAAAGCTGGGTAAATGATGCTTTGTTCCTGCCGGAAGTGCGCGATGCATTTAAGAACCTGGTAGCGCAGGGCTGGACCGATGCTATACGCAAGCTGCATCCCGGTGAAAAGATCTACACTTTCTGGGACTATTTCCGCCAGGCATATGCCCGCAATGCCGGTTTGCGTATTGATCATTTTCTGCTAAGCCCGCACCTGGAAAAGCGCCTGAAAGCCGCCGGTGTTGATAAGGAGGTACGCGGCTGGGAAAAATCAAGCGATCATGCGCCGGTGTGGATCCAGCTGGATAAGTGAGCGGACATTTGCTCACCAGGGACTTTCATCCCCTTCACCATCAATATCATTGCTGAAGAATTTCCCGGTAGGACCATCTGCATCAATTAAAGCATATTTAACAATGATCTTTGCAGCATCTTCCACGCTGCCGGGGCCGCGGTGATTATTAAAATCAGTACCCGTATGACCCGGGTCCACTGCATTTACTTTGAAGGCAGTATCGCGCAGCTCATAAGCCAGTGCAACGGTATATGCATTCAGGGCCGTTTTGGAAGGACCATAAGCCGCGCCTTTTATCTCATAATATTTCCAGCTGGGGTCACTGTGTAAGGTAAGCGATCCTAAGCCGGATGTTACATTCACAATACGTGGGGCAGGAGACTGTTTCAACAGATCCAGGAAAACCTGTGTAACGTTAATGGCGCCAAAAAAGTTGGTGTCAAAAACTTCGCGGATAGTAGCCACGTCCGTTGTAGAAGGCGCCTGCGGAAAGCCTCCGCTGATACCGGCGTTGTTGATCAATAGATCTAATGAAGTTACCTGCTGGCCTACTTTTTCCCTGGCCGCTTTTACAGATGCAGCATCAGCTACATCTATCTGAACAAGGGAGAGCTGATCAAATCCTTCTGCCTTTAGTTGGGCCATTGCCTTCTCCCCATTTTTAAGATCTCTGCTGCCCAGGAAAATAAAATAACCCTGTGCGGCTAACTGTCTGGCGGTTTCAAAACCAATACTTTTGTTTGCGCCTGTTATAAGTGCTGTCTTCATATGTTTTATTTACAAGGCAAAGTTATCCCTGCCTGTAATCCTAAAACTGCACTTCAAATGGTTTCAATGGTAAATTTCACGGATGGTGCCCCGGTACTGCAGCGGCGTTTGCTGGGTAAGCCGTTTAAAGAATTTATTGAAGTAAGAAGCCTCTTCAAACCCAAGGTTAAAGGCAATCTCTTTAATGGACTGATCGGTATGGTACAACAGCCGTTTGGCTTCCAGTATTAAACGTTCATGGATATGTACAATAGCAGGTTTGCCGCTTTGTTCCTTCACCACCTCGCTTAAATGCCCGGCAGAAATGTTCATCAATTGCGCATAGGCGCTCACCTCATGTAAACGGGTATAGGAGCTTTCAATATGTGAAAGGTATTTCTTCAACAGCAGCCGCTCCGGGAGCTGGTTTACATCGCTGAACTGCTCCATGTACAAACGGCTTAAATAGATCAGCAGTACTTTGGTATAGCTCAGCAGCATGGTATGTTGCCAGTCGTGTTTGGCATGATACTCAACGTAGATCTTTTCCAGTATATCCTCTACAAAAGCCAGGTCCTGCTCATTCAGGTTCAGCTGATGGCCATTATAAGGGTTCTGGATAATGGGCAGGTTTTTAAGGAAGCCGTTTTCATCTGTAGCCAGGAAATCCCGTGTAAAGCTCAGCGTAGCGCCGGTAAGGGCCGCAGTTTCTTCCTTTAAATGTACCTGGTAAGGCACCGTAAAGTAAAAGGTATTATCCTTTAAGGTATAAGGGGTCATGTCTATCCAGTGCCGGCTGCTGCCTTTTTTTACAAAAGCAAAGAAATAATAGTCTTTCCGGTGCGGCACCAGGAAGTCAGAACGCCGGTAATACAGCACGCTGTCATTCTTATTGATACGGAAAAACTTGTTACCCGTAGCGCTATCCGGCTCAAAAGCATATTTGGGAATAGTAGTTTCTGCGCTGTAGATCATACCTGAAAATTAAACCATTTCAGCGAACCTTTATGGTCTGTAACTAACGGTTAAGTATCCGGTCGCTTGATAAGATGGAATTGTACTGTCCAAATCCATCCCCCAAATTGTCTAAATAGTACATCCCCGAAGTAATATTTAGACACTAGTTTTGTAAGTATAAAATATTAAAACTATGGCAGACATCAAACATAATGTAGTGATAAAAGCTACACCCGAAAAAGTTTACCAGGCAGTTACCACACAGGAAGGTATTGAAGCATGGTGGTGTAAAAATACAACCGCCAAACCGGAAGTGGGGTTTGTGAATATCTTCATCTTTGGAAAATTCCGGAACGAAATGAAGGTAACCGACCTTGTCCCCAACAAAAGGGCAGCATGGGAATGCATTGATTCAATTGAGGAATGGATCGGCACCAGCGTATCCTTTGACCTGGAAGAAAGAAACGGGAATACGTTATTACGGTTTACCCAGGGAGGCTGGAGGGCGGTTACAGATACGTTTGCCGGCTGTAATTATGACTGGGCTTTATTTATGAAAAGTTTAAAGTCCTACTGCGAAACCGGAACAGGACAGCCTTCTTAATCATCATCAACTAAACAAAAAAATAATAACAATGCAAAACAAAAAAACAACACAGGAAGTGGCAGCACGGTTCCATGAACTGGCCCAGCAGGAAAAATGGTTTGAGATCCAGGACGAATTTTTCCCGGAAAATGTTACGAGCATAGATCCTGCAGGTTCCCCGTATTTTGGGTATGCAGAAGGTAAGGCAGCCGTTCGCAAAAAAGGTGAAGACTTTGTAAAAAAGATTGAAGCGGTTCATAGCGCGGCTACCACCGCACCCGTTGTAAGCGGCAATCATTTTGCCGTTGGAAGGGAAATGGATATTACCGTACAGGGATATGGCAGGATACAGATTAACGAGATCATGCTCTATGAAGTGAAAGATGGTCAGATCATCTCAGAGCAATTCTTTTATTAAGCCCCTACGCCGCATACCGGTAACAAACTGCATTAATATTCATCCCCGCGCCAACAGACGCAAACAATACTACATCTCCTGTATTTAACGTATGGTGGTCTAACTGGCCCTTGCGCACCATGTCATATAAAGTGGGAATGGTGGCTACAGAACTATTGCCCAGCCATTGAATACACATAGGCATAATGTATTCCGGAACCTGTTCTATGGCATATAACCCGTAAAAAGCCTTTACAATAGCCTCGTCCATTTTTTCATTGGCCTGGTGGATGAATATTTTCTTTAGCCCGCTGATCGCTATACCGCTTTTGTCCAGGCAATCCTTCATGGCTTCCGGCACATGGCGCAGCGCATACTCATATACTTTGCGGCCTTTCATTTTAATATAACGGGTATGGCTATCTGCATCCGGGAAATAGGACCTGCCAAAATCAATATACTCCAGCTCCTGAAAACAGTCCGACCGGCTGCTGGCAGACAGTATACCGGCGCCGGCATTGCCTGTTTCCTGCTGTTCAATAACGCAGGCGCCCGCCCCATCGGAAAAGATCATGCTGTCGCGGTCGTATTGGTCTATTAACCGGGAAAGGGTTTCCGTACCAATTACCAGGCACTTCTTTGCTGCGCCGGCCCGGAGGTAAATATCGGCCTGTATTACTCCCTGCAGCCAGCCCGGGCAGCCGAATAAAAGATCGTAAGCAACGCAGTTAGGGTTGTGGATGCCAAGATTATGTTTTACCCTGGATGCTAACGAAGGAACCGCATCCGTTTGCGATGTGCCACTATTGATATCACCATAGTTATGCGCTACAATGATCTGGTCAAGTGATTCCGGCTCAATACCGCTTTCTTCAATAGCCAGCCGGCCGGCATGGGTAGCCATGTCAGAGGCATTAATGCCATCCGCCGCATAACGGCGTTCATTTATACCCGTAATTTGCTGGAACTTATCAATGATCTGCGACGAAGGCTGATCGATCCGCTGATGTTTCTCTGTATAAAAACTTACTGAATCAAATTCATTGTTATACTTAATAACAGACGGGATATAGGCGCCTGTACCGGTAATGATGGAGCGTTGCATAGATTGTACTGTTCAGGTTAGCTGATTAATAGCGTCGTATTGTCCAACGACAACTATTATATGCCAGGGCTTATGATCTTTTCTCCACGTAGATTAAATGCCGCAATTCAAGGTATGTGAAAAGAGGAATATAAGTGTTACAAATATAGGCATCTTATGGTAATGCACAACTTGTTGTGTTTCAGTTTATAACTTTAACAGGATATTTGCAATATAATTCGTATATTTGTCCTGATTCTTTTGATAACAACCTGCAACACTTGGATTTCACATTTTTAACTGTTACAGTAACGATCATCGTCTCACCTTTTAATGCTCACACAAAGACATTTTCTTTATAACAAGAGTTTTTTTATGAACCTTAATGTCTTCAGAGCAGGCTTTCACACTTGAGCATCCGTCTAAGAATTGTTTAACAAGCCAGAATGCAGTCATCTGTTCAATTTTATTAAACCTATTCCATATATGTCTTTTATCGAGAATGTGCTTGAGGCGCCTGACTATGGCTGGAAAGATAGCCAGGGTTCTTTATACAAACCCACTCACAAGCAAATGTTTTCCCAGTTCTTCAGCAGGCTCAATATTTTTGCCTCCGCTAAGAACTGGATGCCATTTTTTTCCTGGTTATGTACATTGTCGCTGGCCCCCTTCCTGTTTATTTTCATTGCCATGGAAATAATTGATTTCAATCCATGGTACCTGGCCGCAGCATTTATATATGGAATGGTGTTCATGGGCACACATGGCACCATCTGGTATCACCGTTATTGTACGCACCAGGCCTATTCTTTCCGTAATAAATTCTGGCGGTTTGTAACTGCCAACCTGGTGATTAAGATGATACCGGAAGAGCTGTATGTAGTGTCGCACCACGTACACCATTCGTTATCTGATCAACCCGGTGATCCGTATAATGCAGAAGGCGGTTTTTTATACTGCTTCCTGGCCGATGTAAATCATCAGCCCATTGCCAAGAACATGAATGAAGAGGATTATGCCCGCACGGCAAAAATGCTGGAGCATACCGGTGTAAAAGCCAATTCCTACCAGGAGTATTTAAAATGGGGTTCTGTTGCCTCACCGCTGAAAACGGTGATTGCCACAGTGGCCAGCTGGATCTTCTGGTTCACGGTGTTTTACCTGATTGGCGGTTTTTACCTGGTAGCAGCCTTATTTGCCGGTGCTTTCGTATGGGCGGTAGGCGTAAGGACCTTTAACTATGAAGGCCATGGTAAAGGAAAGAACAAACAGGTGGTGGGAATGGATTTTAATGCAGATGATAAATCCATTAACCAGTGGTGGCCCGGTATAGTAGCAGGTGAATGGCATAATAACCATCATCTGTACCCCGCCAGCGCCCGCTCCGGTTTCTTACCCGGTCAAATAGACTTTGCATGGTATTATATAAGAACCTTAAAATTCATCGGCGCAGTATCTTCCTGCCGGGATGCAAAAAAACAGTTCATAGAAAAATACAGGAAACCATACCTGCTGGTAAAAAACCAGCGTGACTGATGCAGGATTTTTTTTAATTTTGCACAGCTCATCAAAACAATACCTTAATGTGAGATTCACTTTCTTTTCAGTAAAATAAACAGCGCCGGCCGCTATGGCCCTGGTGATTATTTACTTTTTAAGGAAAGGAATGATGATCATTCTCCAAGGTGTTACCTATACACATCCCAACCGGGATCTATTATTTGATGGTATAGATCTCGTCATCAACAAGCACGATAAAATTGCATTAATAGGCAATAATGGTACAGGAAAATCTACCCTGTTAAAGCTCCTGTCCGGAAACCTGCAGCCTTCAGCCGGCCTGATAAAAGCAGGTCCGAAGCCCTATTATTTGCCACAGCTGTTTGGCCAGTACAACGACTACAGTATTGCACAAGCCTTGCAGGTGCAGCATAAGCTACAGGCATTAAAAGAGATCCTGGATGGCCATGTAACAGCCGAAAACATGGCATTGCTGGATGATGACTGGTCCATTGAAGAACGCTGCAGGGAAGCCCTCATGCACTGGAAGCTGGACGGCCTGGACCTTACCCAAAAAATGGGCGCCCTTAGCGGAGGCCAGAAAACAAGGGTTTTCCTGGCCGGTATTATTATTCACCGCCCGGAAATAGTTTTATTGGATGAGCCCAGCAACCACCTGGATACCCTTAGCCGGAACATACTCTACAGTTACATACAAACTACCAACCACACCTTAGTAGTAGTAAGCCACGACAGAACCTTATTAAACCTCCTGCATACCGTGTATGAGCTGAGCAAACGCGGCATCACGGTGTATGGCGGTAACTATGATTTTTATGCAGCGCAGAAAATAGTAGAGCGGGAGGCATTGGACCAGGACCTCAAAGGCAAGGAAAAAGCGCTGCGCAAGGCAAAAGAAACAGAAAGGGAAGCCCTGGAACGGCAGCAAAAGCTGGATGCCCGCGGAAAGAAGAAACAGGAAAAAGCAGGCCTGCCCACCATTTCCATGAATACTTTTAAGAACAATGCGGAAAAAAGCATGGCACGTTTAAAGGGTGTTCATACGGAGAAAGTGGATACCATTTCACAGGAGCTGGGCCAGCTGCGTAAAGAGCTGCCCGGTATGGAAAAAATGAAGCTGGACCTCGACCATTCCGCCCTGCATAAGGGAAAGATATTAATCACTGCAAAGGAGGTGAATTTTGGATATGCTGATCAGCCGCTTTGGCAATCCGGCCTTAGCTTCCAGCTAAAAAGCGGTGAGCGTTTAGCCATTAAAGGGCTCAACGGCTCCGGCAAAACCACATTAATAAAAATGATCTTAGGGGAGCTGCAACCCCGCTCAGGCACGCTTGACAGGGCCGGCGTTAAAGCCATTTACATTGACCAGGATTATTCAGGGATCAACAATAACATCAGCGTATACGAACAGGCGCAACAGGCTAATACCGGCGCGTTGCAGGAGCATGAAGTAAAGACCCGCTTAAACCGGTTCCTGTTTACAAAGGAATACTGGGACAAACCCTGCAGTGCCCTGAGCGGCGGGGAAAAAATGCGCTTAATGCTTTGTGCCTTAACCATCAGTAACCAGGCCCCGGATCTGATCATATTAGATGAGCCCACCAATAACCTGGATATGCAGAACATAGAGATCTTAACCAATGCCATTAATGAATATAAGGGCACGCTCCTGGTAGTATCCCACGATGAATATTTTGAAAAGCAGGTACATGTGGAAGGGGAGATCCTGGTGGGGTAAAAGTTTTTAAAAAAAATATTTCCTTTTTTGTCCAATCCGGGAAGTTCGGTTGTCATTCTGCTTTAACAACATAAAAATTAAAGCAATGAATCAGCGATTAAGTCTCCACCAGAAAGGGCAAAATGCCCTTAAAACAGTTTTTGCCACTGGCAGCTACCTGAAAAAAACATCCCTGGAGCTTTCCTTGCGGGAATTGGTCGATTTCCGGGTATCACAGATCAATGGCTGCGCCTATTGCCTGGATATGCATTCAAAAGATGCACGGGCCCATGGCGAAACGGAACAGCGCCTGTATGGTTTAAGCGCCTGGCGGGAAACCCCTTACTATTCAGACCGGGAAAAGGCCGCATTAGCCTGGGCAGAAGCCGTTACAGCCTGCCATGTGCCGGATGATGTTTATAATGATGCTATACAGCAATTCTCAGAAGAAGAGCTGATCGATCTTACGCTTGCCGTTTCCAACATCAATACCTGGAACCGGTTTAACCTGGCATTTCCCACTACTCCGGGCGGCTACCAGGTAGGGCAGTTTGGTTGATCATACCAGATCATTTATTAAATTGTAGCAATTTTAATAATGCCCAAACAAAACAAATAAAATGAACGAGTTCCTGTTAATATTCCGCAGAGATTTCACGAATAAGGAAGCGCAGCCATCACCCGATGAGCTGCAGGAATCCCTGAAGCTTTGGCAAAACTGGTTCGGTGGAATTGCTGCCCAGGACAAGCTGGCCAGGCCCCTGCAAAGATGGGATGGTAAAGGAAAGGTTGTAACGTCTGAGAAGGTGGTCACCAACGGGCCTTATGTTGAGATCAAAGAATCAATAGGCGGGTTAGCGATCATAAAAGCAGCGGATTATGAAGAAGCCTGCGAAATAGCGAAAGGCTGCCCCATCCTGCTGTTGGGAGGTAATGTGGAGGTCCGGAAGGCAACTCCCCTGGAGTAGCGCAGGTTATTTTATGAAAATGCCTTTGCAATTTGCAAAGGCATTTTCCCCCTCTGCACGGTTCCCCCGATATTCACAGTTACATGAATTTTTAAAATTATTGTATTGTATAATTCCTGGTAACTACTTCTGACAATCGAAAATATCCTAAAGCATAATTTTCAGCATCGGTTTGATTGATAATATTCCCTCTGGCTGCCGTAGGTGTTGAAGGAAAAGGGCTGCCATCATTTCCTGATGCCAATAATATCTTAGTAAAATACTCAAAGAACCTTTTTGAAGTTCCATATAATTTTATGTTTGCCGAATCTCCCTTTTCAAGGTCTTCATGGGAATAAAATTGAACCATCTTATTGCCCTGGAACATTTCATCAGATTCAAGTGAATACTCCGGAAATGCTACACGGTTTGTTTTTACTCTTGTCATATAATAATTATCCCGGGAACCATCATCCTGATACGAAAATTGAATTTCTATTTCATCCCCGGTCATCCCCCCGGCATTACTTTGTTTGATGGTGTCTTCAATATCCGGCGTACCAGTTAAGGTTTCCACTGCTGCATAAGTCACCCCATTTAGGATAACGGTTAATTTATAGGTCTCGCCGATAACCGGTTTAAAATCTGTGCAGATGTATTCGCCGGCATTTGAGCTTTCAGGGAAATTAAAAACCGTATTTATTGAATTGGTTATAAAAATTGTTGCGCCGGAAACTGTTGGGAATTCAGCATTGTAATAACCGGTTGTAGTAGATAATATAACTCTTTGCTCATTACCGGTGGTGTTTTTTAACCAATCAATAGATGCATCAATTACTAATTTTGGGGATGCGGTATCCAGCTTTACATCGATCACCTTTTCACAACCTGTCAGAAATACACCAACGGCCAGTATTAAAATTCCTTTAAATAGCTTCATTTCCTATGATATTTTATAAGATTATTTTTTAAAACTTAAAGTTGTAAGTGATACCCGGAACAATTCCAAATATGGAAGCTCTTCTTGTTTCACTTTTCCCGGTTGTTTCATTTTGTCCAAAAGTGTAAGATGCAGCATTGCTCCTGTTATAGAGATTATAAATGCTAAAGACCCATTCCCCTTTCCATCTTTTTTTCTTGTAGGGTTTTGGTTTGTATGTTGCGGATATGTCAAGATGATGATAGGCGGCAAGTGAGCTCTCGTTCCTTAAACCATAGCTGGCAACTGTTATCCCGTGATACTGGTATTTCCCATTTGGAAAGGTAGCTGCCCTGCCGGTTTGATAGGTAAAGATCCCGCCGAAACTCCATTTGGCGCTTAGATCATAAGAAGCATTAACAGACAAATTATGCCGCTTATCATAATTGGCACGATACCACTTCCCATCATTAATTCCTGGTTCGTCCGGTGTTCGTCCGGGCGTTCGCTGCTCAGCTTTTGAAAGCGTATAGGAGATCCAGCCATTTAGTTTCCCGGTATTTTTCTTAAACATAATTTCTAATCCATAGGAACGTGCTTCTCCATTTAGCAATACCCGCTCAATGGCCTTGTGTGCAATTAATTCTGCACCATCAATATAATCCGCCTTGTTTTTTATCTTTTTATAAAATATTTCTGCTTCTATTGAATAGTGATCGTTTCTGAAATTTTGAAAATAACCGAGTGCTACCTGGTCTAAGATCTCTGGTTTTAAATAGCGGTCACTGGGGGCCCAAATATCAAGAGGAGAAACGGACGCCGTATTGGAAATTAAATGAACGTATTGGCTCATCCGGTTATAGCTTGCCTTAATAGATTGGTTATTGTTTAAAGAATAGGCGGCCGCAAAGCGGGGTTCAAAATTATCAAAGCCGGCAACCTTTTTATTTTTGCCATATTTTATGACCCCGGTTGGGGTGGCTTCTTCATAAACCTGTAATTCCCGGTTGAAAACAACTGCCTGATCATTAGCATAAGTGTTTATTTCTTCCTGGCCTAATCGCTGAAAGTTGCTATAGCGCAGTCCGTAATTCAGGGATATTTTTTCAGATACTTTTTGTTCAGCGCTGATATATAGTGCATTTTCGAATCCGTATTTTCTTGCAATCTGGTCAGGGTTAATAGCGGATAATTCATTAAAAGGGCGGATCGTTCCCGGGTTAAATTGGTAGTAAATTGAATTTAACCCAAAATTTAAAGTCAGCTTGTCAGAGATATAATTCTTGAAATCGTATTTGAAATTGTAATTTTTTACATCCGATTTCCAGTCAATCCCAACAACTTTTAATTTTAGTCCGTAATTATAGACACTATAGATGACCGATGCGTTTGTGAATACTTTATCTGAGAAGATATGATTCCATCTTAGATTCAGGAAAGCATTGCCATAAGTATTGATAAAGGCATTATTCATGTTGAAATTGTCATTGCCTAAATAACCGGAAACAAAAAGGTTATTCTTATCGTTCAGTTTATAGTTTAGCTTTGAATTTATATCATAGAAAGAAATGGAATTAGGTTCGTTTGCCAGCTTTAAGAGCAGGTGCAGGTAAGAGCCTCTGGCAGCCACCACAAATGAACTTTTCTCTTTAACGATCGGACCTTCAACCAGTAAACGGCTCGATATTATACCGAGGCCACCGTTTACGTGAAATTCTTTATTATTCCCTTCTTTTTGATAAATATCAAGTACCGATGAAACCCTCCCGCCAAAATTTGCAGGTATGCCGCCTTTATATAATTTCAGATCTTTAATAACGTCTGAATTAAAAACAGAGAAAAAGCCAAAGAGGTGAGAGGTATTGTAGACAACTGCTTCATCTAATAACACTAGATTTCCATCAACCGAACCTCCTCTTACATTAAAACCAGTAGCCCCTTCTTGTGCATTGGTTACACCAGGCAACTGTAATACTGATTTTAGCACATCAACCTCACCCATGATAGCTGGCATTTTTCTAATGGTTGCAATAGAGAGCTTATTTGTACTCATTTCAGGCTTACTGATATTGACTTTATTTCGATTTGATGTAATGACCACTTCTCCTAATGCTTTACTTTTTTCATTCATCACAAAATTTCGTTTTGTGTTCTGTGTTAATGAAATCTTTTCTTCTACATTGTCAAAACCTATATAACTAATGGTGATAGTATAATCTCCTTTGGGTAAAGTAACAGAGTAAAAACCGTAGGAATTGGTAATGGCGGATGTATTTGCTTCTGAAATGATAATGGTTGCGCCAATGAGCGTCTCGTTATTCGATTTGTTAGCTACTGTGCCGCTGATGGTATATTTTGATTGCGCCAGCAATAAAACTGTGCTGAATAACAGGAGGAGATTTACTATTATTATTTTCTTATACATAGTTGTGAATTGAATAATGGGTTTGTG
>JGI24740J21852_10001207_pt1 | contig 11673 bp, 11 predicted proteins | sample KBSCornC6_FD_21852 | JGI IMG/M metagenome (IMG submission 21852) | reverse complement strand
ATGGAAAAATCCCTGAAGAAACGGTAGCAAGCGCCCCGGGAGACACGGAAGGCCGAAGCGCGCAAATTGGTGAAAGACGGCAATTATACGCAGACTTCCGCACTCAATGCAAACCGTGTTGTGAAATCGTCTGAATGACAGCGGATTGCGGCTTTTGCCGCACTTTTAGGCACGCAGCAAGCCGGTCCCTATAATACGGCCCCAATTGCGCGCGCCTGCGCGAACCCGAATTCGCTATCGACGGTCAGACCGCCATCGCCGCAGAACCGGTCGGCGCGGCGCCCCACCACACATTCATCTTGAATCTCCTCAAAACCCTCGCCACGATCAGCGGCCTGACGATGCTCTCGCGCATCACCGGGCTCATCCGCGAAACGCTGATCGCCCGTGCCTTCGGCGCCTCGGTCTACACCGACGCCTTCAACGTCGCCTTCCGCATTCCCAACCTGCTGCGCCGGCTCTCGGCCGAGGGCGCGTTCTCGCAGGCTTTCGTACCGATCCTGGGTGAGTTCAAGAACCGCCAAGGCGAAGCCGAGACGCGTGCTCTGGTCGATTCGGTGGCCACGGTGATGACGTGGTTCCTGGTCGTCATCTCGGCGCTGGGCGTGATTGGCGCGCCGCTGATCGTCACGGCTGTCGCAACCGGCTTCAAGGAGCATGAGAGCCAGGCGTACATCTCGGCGATCTTCATGACGCGGGTGATGTTTCCGTACATCGGGCTGGTGTCGCTGGTGGCGCTGGCCTCGGGCATCTTGAATACGTGGCGGCAGTTTGCGGTGCCGGCGTTCACGCCGGTGCTGCTGAACCTCTCGTTCATCGTGGCGGCGCTGTTCGTGGCGCCGTTCCTGGCCACGCCCATCTACGCGCAAGCCTATGCCGTGGTGGTGGGCGGCATCCTGCAGCTCGCTATTCAGATTCCGTCGCTGCGCAAGGTCGGGATGCTGCCGCGCGTGTCGTTCAACGTGCGGGCGGCGTGGCATCACCCCGGCGTGCGGCGCGTGCTCAAGCAGATGCTGCCGGCCACGCTGTCGGTGTCGGTCGCGCAGATCAGCCTGATCATCAATACCAACATTGCCTCGCGCCTGCCGACGGGCAGCGTGTCGTGGCTGAACTATGCGGACCGGCTGATGGAGTTCCCGACCGCGCTGCTGGGCGTGGCGCTCGGGACGATCCTGCTGCCGAGCCTGTCGAAGGCGAGTGCGGACAACAACCGCGAAGAGTATTCCTCGTTGCTGGACTGGGGCCTGCGGCTGACGGTGCTGCTGGCGGTGCCGTCGGCGGTGGGGCTATTCGTGTTCGGTGCGCCGCTCACGGCCGCGCTGTTCCACTACGGCAAGTTCACCGGCATCGACGTCGAGATGACGCGCCAGGCGCTGGTTTCCTACGGCGTGGGGCTGATCGGGCTGATCGTCATCAAGATTCTGGCGCCAGGCTTCTATGCGCGGCAGGACATCCGCACGCCGGTGAAGATTGCGCTGGTGGTGCTGGCGGCAACGCAGCTTTCCAACTATGTCTTCGTGCCCGTGTTCGGGCATGCGGGACTGGCGCTGTCGATCAGCTTTGGCGCAACGATCAATGCCGCGCTGCTGTTCTTTGGCCTGCGCCGTCGCGGCTACTACCACCCGCTGCCAGGCTGGGGGCTGTTTCTGGCACAGGTGACGTCGGCCGTACTGTTGCTGGCGAGTCTGCTGCTATGGCTTGCGCACAATTTTGATTGGGTGGGACTGGGCGCCAAGCCGCTTGTGCGCATTGCACTGCTCGGGGCAAGCCTGGTCCTGTGCGCGGTGGTCTATTTCGGTACACTGTGGCTGACTGGGTTGAAGTTCTCCACGTTCCGAAAAAAGGCCATCTGATGACGACAAAAGTCCTCGATTATTTTTCGGCTTTAGTTGCGGACGACGACAGCATCCCCCTCACCGAAACCGCCCTGTCGATTGCGCAGGATGCGTATCCGGACTTGGACCTGCAAAGCGAGCTAGCCGCCATCGATGTGCTGGTCGCGCGCATCAAGAACCGCATCGCCGAGGGCACGCCGGCCATCCAGCGCTTGCGCTTGCTCAATCAGTTCTTCTATCGCGAGCTGGGCTTCGGCCCCAACGCCAACGATTACTACGACCCCGAGAACTCCTACCTGAACGCGGTGCTGCAGAGCCGGCGCGGCATCCCGATTTCATTGGCGGTGCTGCTGATGGAGATCGGCCAGCAGATCGGCTTGCCGCTCAAAGGGGTGTCCTTCCCGAATCACTTTCTGGTGCGCATGAGCATTCCGGCGGGCGAGGTCGTGCTCGATCCGCTGACCGGGCAGACACTGTCGAAGGAAGAATTGCAGGACATGCTCGACCCGTACCTGGAAAAGGAAGGCATCGAAGACCCGAACTCGGTGCCGCTCGGGGTGTTCCTGCAGGTGGCCACGCACCGCGAGATCATCGCGCGCATGCTGCGCAATCTGAAGGCGATCTACTTGCAGGAATCGCGCTGGCAACGCTTGCTGGCGGTGCAGCAAAGGCTGGTGATTCTGCTGCCGGATTCGATTGAAGAGGTGCGCGACCGCGGGCTGGCCTATGCCAATCTGGAATGCTTCCGGCCCGCGCTGGAAGACCTGGAAGCCTATGTGGACGCCCGGCCCGATGCGGCCGATACGGCCAAGCTCAAGGAGCGCATGCCAACGCTGCGCGCCATGAGCAAGAACCTCAACTAACGCTTACTTCTGCACCACGGCGCCACGACGGCGCTTGAGCAGCTTCCACAGCCCGCCCAGCATCAGGGGCACAATCGCTGCGCCCAGGCCGATCAACACGATGGTGTTCAGATGGTCACGCACCATCGGCAGATTGCCGAAGAACACGCCCGAAGCCACCAGCAGACCGACCCACAGCACGGCGCCGATCATGTTGAAGAGCTGAAACTTGGCGAACGTCATCTTCGACACACCGGCCACGAACGGCGCGAACGTGCGCACCACCGGGATGAAACGCGCCATCACCAGCGTCTTGCCGCCGTGGCGTTCATAGAAGCCGTGCGTCTTCATCAGCGCTTGGTGATCGAGGAAGCGGATGTGACCGTCGAATACCTTGGGGCCGATCCACGCGCCAACGAAATAGTTGACGGTGTTACCCGTCACTGCGGCAATCACCAGCAGTACGGTCAGCAGCCAGGGATCCATCTGGCCGGTCGCGCACATGGCGCCGGCAATGAAGAGCAGCGTATCGCCCGGCAGGAAGGGCAGCACCACGAGGCCGGTCTCGGCAAACACGATAGCGAACAGCAGCACGTACACCCACGCGCCATACTGCTGAATCAGCAGGCCCAGCGATTTGTCGACATGCAGCACGATGTCGACCAGTTGCATCACGATATCCAAACCATCCCCCTAAGCGAGCGGGGAATGATACCGGATGCCACTTAGATTTCCCCTAGCCGTTGGTGGGGCTTGCATCGGTACGCCGCGCAGGGTGTGACATTTATAATGCCGCGATGAATTCCGCCCTCGATTCCGCCGCCTCCCGCCGTCCCATCCGCCCGCTCCCCGACCAGCTGATCAGCCAGATCGCGGCCGGCGAGGTCGTGGAGCGGCCGGCGTCCGTGGTCAAGGAACTGCTGGAAAACGCGCTGGATGCTGGCGCCACGCACCTCCAGATCAAGCTGGAAGAAGGCGGCGTGCGGCGCATCGCCATCACCGACAACGGCAGCGGTATTCCGGCCGACGAACTGCCCGTCGCGCTGATGCGGCATGCGACCAGCAAGATCGGCTCGCTGGAAGAGCTGGAATCGGTGGCAACGCTGGGCTTTCGCGGCGAGGCACTGGCTTCGATTGCCTCGGTGGCGGAACTGACGCTCACCTCGCGCACTGTCCATGACGCCCACGCCACGCAAATCGTCGCGCAAAGCGGGCGCGTGCAGCCAGCTTCGGGCGGTGTCGGCACGACCGTCGATGTGCAACACCTGTATTTCAATACGCCGGCGCGCCGCAAATTCCTCAAGACCGAGCAGACCGAACTGGGTCACTGCATGGAAGTGATTCGTCGCACGGCGCTGGCACGCCCCGATGTGGCCATCTCCGTGCATCACAACGGCAAGCCGCTCGAACATTGGAATGCGACGCAGGCCGACTCGCGCACCGCCGCCGTGCTCGGCACCGAATTTGCCCGCGCGCGCCTGCCCTTTGAAGAAGAAGCCGGCGAGCTGCGCATCTTTGGCTTTGCCGGCCTGCCGACCGCCTCGCGCGGCCGGGCCGATCACCAGTTCTTCTACGTCAACGGCCGCTTCGTGCGCGACCGCCTGCTTACGCACGCCGTGCGCAGCGCCTATGAAGACGTGCTGCACGGCGACCGCTTCCCTGCCTACGTGTTGTGCCTGGACCTGCCGCCCGAAGCCGTGGACGTGAACGTGCACCCGTCCAAGATCGAGGTGCGCTTCCGCGACAGCCGCGCCGTGCACCAGTTCGTCTATCACGCAATCCAGCGCGCGCTGTCCCGCCACGCTGGTGAACAGGGCGACAGCCTGCGCACCGACATCGCCGACGCGCCAGAGGTTGCTGGTGTCACGACGGCGCCCTCGCCTGCAGACAACACCACGCGATGGATCAACCAGATGGCCGCACGGCAAACGTCACTCGGGATCGAGCAGCCGCGCGGGCAATATCTGTCGATGATGCGTGGCGACAGTACCCCGATGCCCTCATCACGCCCAGCGTGGATGGCGGATGTGCCGAGCGCCTCGACGTTGTTCGACGGCAGCTCCGCAACCGCCGAGGCCCCGACCGCCATCGCAGAACCCGTCGTCGCGCCGCAAACCGATGACGACGACGCGCACCCGCTCGGCTTCGCCATCGCCCAACTGCACGGCATCTACGTGCTGGCACAGAACGCGCGCGGCATGGTGCTCGTCGACATGCACGCCGCGCACGAGCGCATCCTCTACGAGCAGCTCAAGACCGCGCTCGAAGCCAAACGCGTGGAAGTGCAACCGCTACTGATTCCGGTCACGTTTGCCGTCAGCCCGGTGGAGATCGGCACCGCAGAGGAATTCCGCGACACGCTCACGCTGCTGGGCTTCGACATCTCCGCCGTGTCGCCAACCACGCTGGCGGTCCGCTCCGTGCCAACGCTGCTGCAAAAGGCGGATGCCCAGGCCCTCGCCCGCGACGTGCTGCGCGATCTGCAGGCCTATGGTGGCTCGCGCGTATTGGCCGAGCGCCAGAACGAGCTGCTCGCCACGCTGGCCTGCCACTCCGCCGTGCGCGCCAACCGCCGCTTGAACATCGACGAGATGAACGCGCTGCTGCGCCAGATGGAAGCCACCGAACGCGCGGACCAGTGCAACCACGGCCGGCCCACGTGGATTCAGTTGACGGTGGCCGACCTCGACCGTCTGTTCCTGCGCGGCCAGTGAGTTTGTGATGACCGAGTCTTTCGCAAGCGCGCCCCGCGCCATCTGCCTGCTTGGCCCCACCGCGTCCGGCAAAACCGCTGCCGCATTGAAGCTGGCGGAGCGCTGGCCGGTCGAGATCATCAGCATGGATTCCGCGCTGGTGTATCGCGGCATGGACATCGGCACCGCCAAGCCCAGCGCGGAAGAACAGGCCATCGCGCCGCATCACCTGATCGACATCATCGATCCGCTCGATGCGTATTCCGCTGCGCAGTTTGCGAACGATGCGAACGCGCTGATCGACGCCATCCGCGCGCGCGGCAAGTTGCCGCTCATCGTCGGCGGCACGATGCTGTATTACAAGGCACTCACGCAGGGCCTGTCCGATCTACCTGGCGCCGATCCGGCCATCCGTGCGGAGATCGACGCCGAGGCCGCGCGTGACGGCTGGCCGGCGCTGCATGCCAAGCTCGCGCTGGTCGACCCCGTCACCGCCGCGCGGCTGCATACGACCGATGCGCAGCGCATCCAGCGCGCGCTCGAGTTGTATCGACTCACGGGCCAACCGATGTCGGCGCTGCTGGCGCGCGAGGTCGGTGCGAATGCGTTCCAGCAGCACGAAGCCGCTGCGCCTTACCTGACGATTGCGCTAGAGCCATCAGATCGTCTCGTGCTGCATGCACGCATCGCGCAGCGCTTCGATGCGATGCTGGCGGGCGGACTGCTGGACGAAGTGGAGACGCTTCGCAAACGCGGCGACCTATCGCCCACGCTGCCATCCATCCGCTGCGTGGGCTATCGTCAAGCGTGGGCCTATCTCGACGGCGAGATCGACATGGCGACGCTACGCGAGCAAGGCATCGCCGCCACGCGCCAGCTCTGCAAGCGCCAGATCACGTGGCTGCGCAGCACGCCAGAGCGGCACGTGGTCGATTGCCTCGCGCCCGATTACGTCGACCAGGTTGCGCGCCTGGTCCAAATCTCACTGCAATCCCAATCACAGCAATGACGACGATCGACACCGCCACCACCTTCACGCTGCGCCCCGCCACGCCGGATGACTGCGCTGCGCTGGTTCGCCTGATCTCCGCACTGGCCGAATACGAAAAGCTCACGCACCTCGTGCAGACCACGCCCGAGGCGCTGGCCACGATGCTGTTCGGTCCGCGCCCGTATTGCGAAGCCGTGCTGGCAGAAGTCGACGGCCGCGCCGTGGGTTTTGCGCTGTTCTTCCACAACTTCTCGACGTTCCTGTGCAAGCCGGGCCTGTATCTGGAAGACCTGTTCGTGGAGCCGGAATATCGCGGCCTGGGCATCGGCAAGGCGCTGCTGATCCACCTCGCGCGCTTGGCGCAGGAGCGCGACTGCGGCCGCTTCGAGTGGAGCGTACTCGACTGGAATGCGCCGTCGATCGCCTTCTATGAAGCCATGGGCGCGGATGTGCTGCCCGAGTGGCGCATCTGCCGCACCACGGGCGATGCATTGACCAAATTGGCTGCCATTCCCATGCCGCCAGCCCTGGCCGCGTAAGGCTGAATTTGACCGCAAGCTCCGGAGTGCCCCGCGCACTGCTGTGAGCGTAGGCTTGGCATATCGGACTTCTTCAGACAGAACGGATATGCCGCCTTCCACCGCCACCGTGCTAACAGGCACGGAGCAGCACCCCAACCTCGCTGGCATCGACTGGCATGTCGTTGAAGACGCCCTCAACGACGTCGGCAGCGCCGTGCTGCCAGGCCTGCTCACGCACGACGCCTGCCACGCACTGGCCGCGCTGTACCCGCAAGAGCGCCTCTACCGCTCACGCGTGGTGATGGAGCGCCACGGCTTCGGCCGCGGCGAATACCAGTACTTCGCCTATCCGCTGCCGGACCTGATCGCGCAGTTGCGCACGTCGCTCTACCCACCGCTGGCAACCATCGCCAACCGCTGGAACCAGACAATGGACATCGACGTACGCTATCCACCCAAGCACGCCGATTTCCTGCACCGCTGCCACGAAGCCGGCCAGTTGCGCCCCACCCCGCTGATCCTGCAATACGGCCCCGGCGACTACAACTGCCTCCATCAGGATCTCTATGGCGAGCACGTCTTTCCGCTGCAGGTCGCCGTCCTGCTGTCGGAACCCGGCGTCGACTTCACCGGCGGCGAATTTGTCATGACCGAGCAGCGCCCGCGCATGCAATCGCGGCCCGAGGTGGTGCCATTGCGCAAAGGCGATGCGGTGGTCTTTGCGGTGCACCATCGCCCCGTACAGGGCGCACGCGGCGCGTACCGGGTGAACATGCGCCACGGCGTCAGCCGTCTGCGCTCGGGCCGGCGGCATACTGTCGGCATCATCTTCCACGATGCGCTGTAGCCACGTGACCATGACAACCGGCGATCTGTTTGCCGACCACGTACCCACCGACGACGCACGCATCGTGCTCGGCGAGGCGGCGTTCGTGCTGCGTGGCTTCGCGTTGCCCGATGCGCCCGCGTTGCTCGCCGCCGTAGACGCCATCGCACAGCAAGCGGCGTTTCGGCACATGGTCACGCCGGGCGGCTTTGAGATGTCCGTGGCGCTCACCAACTGCGGCACGCTGGGCTGGACATCCGACCGCCGCGGCTACCGCTACGCCACGCATGACCCGCTGACTGGCATCCCGTGGCCACCGCTGCCCGACGTGTTCTTGCGCCTCGCCCACAACGCCGCCGCCGAAGCCGGCTTCCCTGGCTTCACGCCCGACGCCTGCCTCATCAACCGCTACGCGCCCGGCGCGCGCCTGTCGCTGCATCAAGACAAAGACGAGCAAGACTACGGCGCACCGATCGTCTCCGTCTCGCTCGGCATGCCAGCGATGTTCCTATGGGGCGGCCACAGGCGTGCCGACAAGACCCAGCGCATACCCCTTTTCCACGGCGACGTGGTGATCTGGGGCGGCCCGGACCGCCTGCGCTATCACGGCGTCGCGCCGCTCAAAGACCATCCGCATCCGCTACTGGGCAGCCAGCGCATCAACCTTACCTTCCGCAAGGCCGGTTGACATGACGACCATCGCTGCCGATCTGTCCGAGCACGCCTACCGGCAGGCCGCCGATTTCCTTTCATCGCTCGACGACGATTGGGCGCGCCACATTGCCAGCATCGGCCCGTGCCGCCACGCCGCCAAACCCGCCCGCGAACCCTACGAAGCGCTGGTGCGTGCCATCGCCTACCAGCAACTGCACGCCAAGGCGGGCGACGCCATCCTCGGCCGCTTCCTGGGGCTGTATCCCGGCGTCAGCTTTCCCGCGCCCGAGCAGGTCCTTGCGACCGACGAGATTGCCCTGCGCAGCTGCGGTTTCTCGGCGACCAAGCTGGCGACCATTCGCGGCATTGCACAAGCGACGCTCGAGGGCATCGTTCCAGCGCACGAGCAAGCGATCGCCATGACCGACGAAGCGCTCATCGATCGGCTCACAATGCTGCGTGGCGTCGGCCGCTGGACGGTCGAGATGCTGCTGATCTACACCCTGGAGCGCTCCGACATCCTGCCCGCCGACGACTTCGGCGTGCGTGATGGCTACCGCCGCCTCAAGCGCATGGAAACCGCACCGACGCGCAAGCAGATGATCGAAATCGGCCGCGCGTGGAGCCCCTATCGCACCATCGCCGCATGGTATTTGTGGCGGATGCCAAGCAAGTGACATGGCCATCGCCCCGAATTTGACCGCAAGCCCCGGAGTGTCCCGACGCAGGGGCGCACCTACAGTACAGGCATTGATGTTCACCGACTGATGCCATGCACATGTCCGCCAAGATCGCTCCCACCCTCGCCACCGAACACGACCCACGCTGGGCCCGCGTGCTGGCACGTGACCCGTCCGCCGACGGCCAGTTCGTCTACGCCGTCAAGACCACCGGCGTGTATTGCCAGCCGAGCAGCCCGTCGCGTCTGCCGCGCCCGGAGAACGTCGAGTTCTTCGACACACCCACCGATGCGGAAGCCGCAGGCTATCGTCCCAGCCGCCGCGCCAGCCCCGACCAGACCACCGCACGCACGCAGCAAGCCGCGCTGGTGGCCGCGGCCTGCCGCCGCATTGAGGCTGCAGAAACGCCTCCCACGCTCGATGTGCTGGCTGAAGAAGCCGGCCTGAGCCCGTATCACTTTCACCGCCTGTTCAAGAGCGTGACCGGTCTCACGCCCAGGGTCTACGCTGCGGCACACCGCGCCCGCAAACTGCGCACGCAGCTTGGACGTGGTAGCTCCGTCACCGAAGCCATCTACGATGCCGGCTTCAACGCCAGCAGCCGCTTCTACGAAGCCTCAGACAACGTGCTCGGCATGACGCCCAGCCGCTACCGCGCGGGCGGTGCACAGACGACGATCCGCTTTGCTGTAGGCGAATGCTCGCTCGGTTCGATCCTGGTGGCGCAGAGCGACCGCGGCATCTGCGCGATCCTGATGGGCGACGACCCCGACGCCCTCGTGCGCGATCTGCAGGACACCTTCCGCAAGGCCGAACTCATCGGCGGCGATGCGTGCTTTGAAGACTTGGTGGCCAAGGTGGTCGGATTCGTTGAAGCGCCGTCCCTTGGCCTGGATTTGCCGCTGGACGTGCGCGGCACCGCCTTCCAGGAGCGCGTGTGGCAAGCCCTGCGCGAAGTACCGCCCGGCAGCACGACCAGCTATACCGAGATTGCCGCGCGCATTGGGGCGCCCAAGGCGGTACGAGCGGTGGCACAGGCCTGTGCGGCAAACCACATTGCCGTGGCCATCCCGTGCCATCGGGTGATTCGGCGCGACGGCAACACCTCGGGCTATCGCTGGGGTGTGGAACGCAAGCGTGTGTTGTTGGAGCGCGAAGCGCAGTCGTAAGCGGGGGTTGCGAGTACAGTGGCGATCTCTCTGCACATCGAGTCCGCACCATGATTCGCCCTCTGCTTATAGCAGCGCTCGCAGCCCTCGCACTGGCCAGCTGCAACCGATCTGGCGAGGCACCGAAGCCCGCTGCCCAGGCGCCGGCGTCCGCACCCGCCACGGCCAGCGCACCGGCCGCCAGCACCCCGGCCCTCAGTGAAGCTGAACATGCCAAGGCGACCAACCTCGCCCGTGCCGCCATCGATAAGTACAAGCTGACCAGCCTGCCGCAGGAGTGCCTCTCCTTCCTGCCCGATCAGCCAGACGACACGCATTACAGCGTTGAGGTGCTGGAGAACCATACCCAGTCCTGCGGCGGCGATCCGAACACCGCCCCACGCGTGGTCACCTTGCTGATCGACAAAGCCACCGGTGCCGTGCAGAAAGACGACCCCGCCACGGGCGAATACGTGCCGCTGAAATAACCGCCGGCCAAACGCCGCGCATAAAAAAACCGCCGAAGTCATCGGCGGTTTTTTGTTGGTGCGAACTCCGCATCAGACCACGATCGTCTGCGCTTCGCCAGCTTGGCGGGCGCGGATCTCGCCGATCTGGTAGACCGTCTCGCCCGCGTCCTTCAGGTGGGCGATGGCTGCCGGTGCATCGGCCGCCGACACGATCACCACCATGCCGATACCGCAGTTGAACACGCGGTGCATTTCGTCATCGGCCACGTTGCCGGCCTTCTGCAGCCACTGGAACAGCGGCGGCAGCGTCCAAGCACTCTTGTGCAGCACGGCGGTCAGGTTGTCTTGCAGCACGCGCGGCACGTTTTCGGTCAGGCCACCGCCGGTGATGTGCGCCATGCCCTTGACGGTCAGCTTCTCGATCAGCGACAGCAGCGGCTTCACGTAGATGCGCGTCGGCGCCATGATGGCGTCCTGCAGGCGCTGGCCGTGGAAATCGGCGTTCAGGTCCGGGCGCGACACCTCGATGATCTTGCGCACCAGCGAGTAGCCGTTCGAATGCGCACCCGACGAAGCCAAGCCCAGCACCACATCGCCCTCGGCAATGGTCGTGCCGTCGATGATCTTGCGCTTTTCAACCGCGCCGACGGCAAAGCCGGCCAGATCGTATTCGCCGTCCGGGTACATGCTCGGCATTTCGGCGGTCTCACCACCGATCAGCGCGCAGCCGGCCAGTTCGCAGCCCTGGGCGATGCCCTTGACCACGGTGGCGGCGGTGTCGACGTCCAGCTTGCCGCAGGCAAAGTAATCCAGGAAGAACAGCGGCTCCGCGCCCTGTACCAGGATGTCGTTCACGCTCATGGCGACCAGATCCTGGCCGACGGTGTCGTGGCGGTTCAGGGCAAACGCCAGCTTCAGCTTGGTGCCCACGCCGTCGGTGCCGGACACCAGCACCGGCTCCTGGTACTTCTTGGACAGCTCGAACAGCGCGCCGAAGCCGCCGATGCCGCCCA
>JGI24740J21852_10001205_pt1 | contig 11679 bp, 6 predicted proteins | sample KBSCornC6_FD_21852 | JGI IMG/M metagenome (IMG submission 21852) | reverse complement strand
CACCGTCTGATTTGGCCAGCATCTGATGCATAGCGGTAGGGGTCATATAATCCATCCATGCTTTTTGGGCAGCCTGTTGATCTGCGGATTGTGCCTGTGCAGGATGGTGTAGCAGCAGGACCAGCAGGGTGGCTGTTAACAATAGACATTTCATAAAGGTGGTATTTATATTAAAGATACTGAAAATCAGGGGGGTAGTAATTAATAATGAATGGTTAATAATTAACAGGGGGGACCGGGGATGGAAGTGACCTGAGGGTGGGAGTAGTAAAAGCGGGAAATATTCCGTATTTTTGCAGCCGGTTTGTTAGCTATAACGGAAACGAAAAATAAATTCCAGGGGAGGCGAAAAGTGGAGAATTGCAATAGAATTGTAAAAAATTTATATCCTAAGCAAAAAGAGTGCCCAACTTCAAAAACTTTTTGCCATAATAATTATATTAGCTACCTTTGCATCCCCTTTAAAAGGCAAAATTTAATTTAATTAGTTAGATTTTAACACCTTTTAGTTTGGGAGTTTCGCCATGCGCGGGACGTTTTCACCAAATTAAAACACACATTTATGGCAAAAGAGATTGCAACGTACGTGAAATTGCAGGTAAAAGGCGGCCAAGCCAACCCTGCACCTCCCATCGGACCTGCCTTAGGTTCCAAAGGTGTGAACATCATGGAGTTCTGCAAACAGTTCAACGCCCGTACCCAGGATAAAATGGGAAAGGTGCTGCCTGTACTGCTGACCGTGTACACCGACAAATCCTTCGACTTTGTTATTAAGACGCCGCCCGCAGCAGTACAATTACTGGAAGCTGCCAAGTTGCAAAGTGGTTCCAAAGAGCCTAACCGCGTTAAAGTAGGTAAAGTTAACTGGACACAGATCGAGGCTATCGCTAAAGATAAAATGTCCGACCTGAACTGCTTTAAGCTGGAAAGTGCTATGAACATGGTAGCCGGTACTGCACGCAGTATGGGTATCACCGTAGATGGTAAAGCTCCCTGGGAAAACTAATTCTGTCAAACCTCCGCTCTAACGGAGTAACCATTCAAAAACATTGACAAATGGCAACTAAAAAAAGAAAAGCGGCGAATTCAAAGTTGGACAAAAACAAAGTCTATACCCTGAAGGATGCTTCTACGCTTGTAAAAGATATTAACTGTACTAAGTTCGACAGTTCTGTCGATCTGCATATCCGCTTAGGCGTTGATCCTAAGAAGGCCGACCAGGCTATCCGTGGTTCTGTAACGCTTCCCCACGGTACCGGTAAGACCAAGAGGGTACTGGTGCTTTGCACCCCTGATAAAGAAGCCGAGGCAAGATCTGCCGGCGCTGACCATGTAGGGCTGGATGAGTTTATCCAGAAGATCGAAGGTGGCTGGACGGATGTTGACGTAATCGTAGCAACCCCGTCTGTAATGCCTAAGATTGGTAAGCTGGGTAAGATCCTGGGCCCCCGTAACCTGATGCCGAACCCGAAAACAGGGACTGTTACCAATGATGTAGCAGCTGCTGTGAACGAGGTAAAAGGCGGTAAGATCACCTTTAAAGTAGATAAAGCTGGTATCATCCACGCTTCTATTGGCCGTGTTTCCTTTGCACCTGAAAAAATTGAGCAGAACTCCCAGGAGCTGATCAATGCTATTGTAAGGCTGAAACCGTCCACTGCAAAAGGTACTTACCTGAGAGGGTTATCTATGGCCAGCACCATGAGCCCGGGCATTATCATAGATACTAAATCTGTTCAAATCTAATCCGTTCCCTGACGGGTGCAAATCAAAAAGCAATGAACAAAGATCAAAAAAATGAAGCGATTGAACTGCTGAAGAGCAAGTTCTCTCAATATAGCAACTTTTACATCACCAATACGGAATCACTATCCGTAGCCCAGGTGAACAAGTTAAGAAAGGTGTGCTTTGACAAGCAGGTGGAAATGAAGGTGGCTAAGAACACCCTGATCCGCAAAGCGCTGGAATCACTGGACAACGAAAAATATGCAGGTGTATACGAAGCCCTGAATGGTGTAACGGCCCTGCTGTTTTCTGATAGCCCGAAAGAACCGGCTTTGATCATCTCCACTTTCCGTAAAGAAAGCAATGGTGATAAACCCGTGCTGAAAGCAGCATTCGTAGCTGAAGAAGTATACAGCGGCGACAATCAGCTGGCTGCCCTGGTACGCATCAAAACCAAGAACGAGCTTATCGGCGAAGTTATTGGCCTGTTGCAGTCACCTGCCAGCCGCGTAATTTCTGCTTTGCTGGAAAAAGCAAAGAAAGAAGAAGCAGGTGCAACCGCACCGGCAGCAGAATAAGTTGGCAACTGCCAACTCAAAACAAGGCTTCCAAGTCACTCTATAAACAACAACATTTAAAACATTCAAAAACATTATACAAATGGCAGACGTAAAAGCATTGGCCGAACAATTAGTAGGCTTAACTGTTAAGGAAGTACAAGAACTGGCTGACGTACTGAAATCTGAGTACGGCATTGAACCTGCTGCTGCTGCAGTAGTAGTTTCTGGTGATGGCGGTGGCGGAGCTGCTGCTGTTGAAGAAAAAACTTCCTTCAACGTTATTCTGAAAAGCGCTGGCGCCAGCAAGCTGAACGTAGTTAAGATCGTAAAAGATCTGACTGGTCTGGGTCTGAAAGAAGCCAAAGAACTGGTAGACGGTGCACCGAAACCAGTTAAAGAAGGCGTTAACAAGGCTGAGGCAGAAGATCTGAAAGCTAAGCTGACTGAAGCAGGTGCTGACGTTGAGATTCAGTAATTCTTTGCTTAATTATACCTCATTAAGGTCAAAAGTGCATCCAGCACTTTTGGCCTTTATCCCTTTGGGAAAGTTGTCTTTTTTAGCACCTTTTGATGGTATATTGACTAAGAAATCTTAACTTCAAGGATTTACGTTGTGAAATTTAGCTCACAATTTTACAAGTCATATAACTGCTAACTTCGAATATGTCTCTAAAACAAGCCCAAGCAAACGAAAGAGTTAATTTTGGAAAGATCAAACAAGTGACTGAGACACCGGATCTGTTGGCTATCCAAATTCAATCTTTCAAGGATTTCTTCCAGTTAGAAACCACACCAGATAAGCGGAACAACGAAGGCCTTTTTAAAGTGTTTAAAGAGAACTTCCCGATTACGGATACACGAAATATCTTTAATCTGGAGTTCCTGGACTACTTCGTAGATCCGCCGCGTTACACGATTGAAGAGTGTATAGAAAGAGGGCTTACCTACTCCGTACCGCTGAAGGCCAAACTGCGCCTGAGCTGTAATGATGAGGAGCACGTAGACTTTCAGACCATTGTACAGGACGTGTTCTTAGGGAACATTCCTTACATGACCCCGAGAGGAACTTTCGTGATCAATGGTGCTGAGCGCGTGGTTGTATCCCAACTGCATCGCTCACCTGGTGTGTTCTTTGGACAATCCATACATCCGAACGGAACAAAGATCTACTCTGCCCGGGTGATCCCGTTCAAGGGCGCCTGGATGGAGTTTGCNACGGACATCAATAACGTGATGTACGCCTATATAGACCGTAAGAAGAAATTCCCGGTTACCACCCTGTTACGTGCCATNGGNTACGAAACAGATAAAGACATCCTGCAGCTTTTCGGCATGGCGGATGAGGTTAAAGCAGACAAAAAAAGTCTGGATAAATATGCCGGCAAAAAGCTGGCTGCCCGTGTGTTAAGAAGCTGGGTAGAAGACTTTGTGGATGAAGACACCGGTGAGGTAGTAAGTATTGAGCGTAACGAGATCATGCTGGAACGCGATAGCATCCTGGATGAAGCCAATATTGAAACCATTGTGGATATGGGTGTGAAAAGCGTGTTCGTGCAGAAAGAAGAGGTGAGCGGCGATTTCTCCATCATCTACAATACATTAAACAAGGACACATCTAACTCCGAGCTGGAAGCCGTTCAGCACATCTACCGCCAACTGCGCGGTGCCGATGCGCCGGATGACGAAACCGCAAGGGGTATCATTGATAAATTATTCTTCTCCGATAAACGTTACGACCTGGGTGATGTAGGCCGGTACAAGATCAACAGGAAACTGGGATTACCCACGCCCCTGGATATGAAGGTACTGACCAAAGAAGATATCATTGCCATCATCAAATACCTGGTACAACTGACCAATGGTAAAGCTGAAATAGATGATATCGATCACCTGAGCAACCGTCGTGTACGTACGGTGGGCGAACAGCTGTACGCCCAGTTCGGCGTTGGTCTGGCCCGTATGGCCCGTACCATCCGCGAACGTATGAACGTGCGTGACAATGAGGTGTTCACCCCGGTAGACCTGATCAACGCCAGGACACTGTCCTCCGTGATCAACTCCTTCTTTGGTACCTCCCAGCTGTCACAGTTCCTTGACCAGACCAACCCGCTGTCTGAGATCACGCACAAGCGTCGTATCTCCGCGCTGGGCCCCGGCGGTTTGAGCCGTGAAAGAGCAGGCTTTGAGGTGCGTGACGTACACTACAGCCACTATGGCCGCCTGTGTACCATTGAAACACCGGAAGGTCCCAACATCGGTCTGATCTCTACCCTGTGCGTACACGCCAAGGTAAATGATATGGGCTTCATTGAAACGCCCTACCGTAAAGTAAAAGACGGTAAGGTAGAAATGACCAAAGTACAATTTCTGAGCGCTGAAGAGGAAGACCTGGTGAAAATAGCCCAGGCCAATGCGGAACTGGATGAGAAAGGCGCTTTTGTAAATGATAAGGTAAAATCCCGCGAAACCGGTGATTTCCCCATCCTGGACCGTGAAGAAGTGGAATACATGGACGTGGCTCCGAACCAGATCGTAGGTTTGAGCGCCTCCCTGATCCCCTTCCTGGAACATGATGATGCCAACCGTGCATTGATGGGATCAAACATGCAACGTCAGGCCGTACCGCTGATCGCTCCGGAAGTACCTATTGTAGGTACCGGTCTGGAAGCGAAAGCAGCCCGCGACAGCCGCCTGCAGATCACTTCTGAAGGTAAAGGTGTGGTAGAGTTTGTAGATGCCAACGAAATACATGTACGCTACGAGCGTGATGAGATGCAGAAGCTGGTGAGCTTTGAAGACGATCTGAAAATCTATCGTTTGACCAAGTTCGTTAAAACCAACCAGAGCACCTGTATCAACCTGCGCCCCTGCGTTAAGAAAGGACAGCACCTGGTAGAAGGCGATTTCCTGACCGAAGGTTATGCTACCCGTGGTGGTGAGCTGGCCCTGGGCCGTAACCTGAAAGTGGCGTTCATGCCCTGGAAAGGTTACAACTTTGAGGATGCCATCGTGATCTCTGAGCGTGTTGCACGTGAAGACCTGTTCACTTCCATCCATATTGATGAATATGAGCTGGAAGTACGTGATACCAAGCTGGGTGAAGAAGAGCTGACGCCGGATATCCCGAACGTGAGCGAAGAAGCCACCAAAGACCTGGATCAGAACGGTATTATCCGTGTAGGCGCCCATATTAAAGAAGGCGATATCCTGATCGGTAAGATCACCCCCCGTGGTGAATCTGATCCTTCTCCGGAAGAAAAGCTGCTCCGCGCCATCTTTGGTGATAAAGCATCTGATGCGAAAGACGCTTCCCTGAAAGCGCCCCCGAGCACAGAAGGTGTGGTAATTGACAAGAAATTGTTCAGCCGCGCCAAAAAAGATAAGAACTCCAAGACCCGTGAAAAAGCGGCGCTGGAAAAACTGGAAAAAGTTCACCAGAAGAACGAGGAAGACCTGCTGGAAGTGCTGATGAGCAAACTGCTGGTACTGCTGAAGGATAAAACTTCTGCCGGTATCACCAACACCTACGGTGAAGTGCTGATCTCCAAAGGCTCCAAGTTCTCCCAGAAGAACCTGGCTAACGTGGACTTCCAGAATGTAAACCCGCTGGGCTGGACCACTGATGATACTACCAACGACCAGATCAACTGGCTGCTGCATAACTACAACATCAAGTACAATGAAGAACTGGGCCGTTACAAACGCGAAAAGTTCAACATTTCAATTGGTGATGAGCTGCCTGCAGGCGTGCTGAAACTGGCGAAAGTATACCTGGCCAGCAAGCGTAAGCTGAAAGTGGGTGATAAGATGGCGGGCCGCCACGGTAACAAGGGTATTGTAGCCAAGATCGTGCGTGATGAAGACATGCCGTTCCTGAACGACGGTACTCCGGTAGACATTGTACTGAACCCGCTGGGCGTACCTTCCCGTATGAACCTGGGTCAGATCTACGAAACCGTATTAGGCTGGGCCGGTCTGAAGCTGGGTGTGCGTTTTGCAACCCCCATCTTTGACGGCGCCACTACAGAAGAAATAGCTGAATTTATTACCAAGGCTGCATTGCCCAGCTTTGGCCATACTTACCTGCACGACGGCGAAACCGGCGAGCGCTTCCACCAGAAAGCTACCGTAGGCGTGATCTACATGCTGAAATTAAGCCACATGGTGGATGATAAGATGCACGCCCGTTCTATAGGCCCCTACAGCTTAATTACTCAACAGCCGTTGGGTGGTAAGGCACAATTCGGTGGTCAGCGTTTTGGTGAAATGGAAGTGTGGGCGCTGGAAGCATACGGTGCATCCAACATCCTGCAGGAACTGCTCACTATTAAATCTGATGACATTGTAGGCCGTGCAAAAGCTTATGAAGCCATTGTTAAGGGCGACAACATACCGAAAGCCGGTGTGCCTGAATCCTTTAACGTATTGATCCATGAGCTGCGTGGTCTGGGTCTGGACCTGAAGTTCGAGTAGTAGTCAATGGTCCATAGTCCATGGTCCATGGCAACCGCCGCGGATCGTGGACTATGGAATAGTGATAAAGGCAATGGACCATGGACCATGGTCTATGGACTAATCTAGAATTTTCTTTAAACAACATATACAATGGCCATTAAGAAAGAAAATCGTCCTAAATCAAATTTTAGCAGCATAACCATCAGTCTGGCCTCTCCGGATGCAATCCTGGAGCGCTCTTACGGGGAAGTGCTGAAACCGGAAACCATCAACTACCGTACTTACAAGCCGGAGCGTGATGGTTTATTCTGTGAGAGGATATTTGGCCCTGTAAAGGACTATGAATGCTATTGCGGAAAATATAAGCGTATCCGTTATAAGGGTATTGTGTGCGACCGCTGTGGTGTGGAAGTAACGGAAAAGAAAGTACGTCGTGAAAGAATGGGCCACATCCGCCTGGTGGTGCCTGTGGTGCACATCTGGTACTTCAAATCCCTGCCGAATAAAATAGGCTACCTGCTGGGTATGTCGTCCAAAAAACTGGAAACCATCGTATACTATGAAAGATACGTGGTTATACAGGCGGGCGCCAAGCAGGAAAAAGGTATGAACTACGGCGATCTGCTGACAGAAGAAGAATACCTGGATATACTGGATACCCTGCCTAAGGACAATCAGCTGTTGCCGGATGAAGATCCCAACAAGTTCATTGCCCGCATGGGTGCTGAAGCGGTAGAAATGATGCTGGCCCGCATTGACCTGGACAGCCTTTCTTACCAGCTGCGTAACCAGGCTGCAACTGAAACTTCCCAGCAACGTAAGGCTGAAGCCTTAAAACGTTTGAGCGTAGTGGAAGCTTTCCGTGAAGCCAATACCCGTGTAGAGAACCGTCCGGAATGGATGGTAATGCAATACATCCCCGTAGTTCCGCCGGAGCTGCGTCCCTTAGTTCCCCTGGATGGCGGCCGTTTTGCGTCTTCTGACCTGAACGACCTGTACCGCCGGGTAATTATCCGTAACAACCGTCTTAAACGTCTGATAGAGATCAAGGCGCCTGAGGTGATCCTGCGTAACGAAAAACGTATGCTGCAGGAAGCCGTGGATTCCCTGTTCGATAACTCCCGCAAATCCAACGCGGTGAAGGCAGAAGGCGGCCGTGCCCTGAAATCACTCTCCGATGTGCTGAAAGGTAAGCAAGGCCGTTTCCGTCAGAACCTGTTGGGTAAACGTGTGGACTACTCCGGCCGTTCCGTTATCGTGGTAGGTCCTGAGCTGAAGCTGCACGAATGCGGTTTGCCGAAAGATATGGCGGCTGAATTGTTCAAAACGTTCATTATCCGTAAGCTGATCGAAAGAGGTATTGTTAAGACCGTTAAATCTGCAAAGAAACTTGTTGATAGAAAAGAAGCAGTGGTTTGGGACATCCTGGAAAATGTGCTGAAAGGCCACCCGGTGATGTTAAACCGTGCTCCTACCTTGCACCGTCTGTCTATCCAGGCCTTCCAGCCTAAGCTGGTAGAAGGTAAGGCTATACAGCTGCACCCATTGGTGTGTAGTGCGTTCAACGCCGACTTTGACGGTGACCAGATGGCGGTACACGTGCCTTTGAGCAACGCGGCCGTACTGGAAGCCCAGTTGCTGATGCTGTCATCCCACAACATCCTGAACCCGCAGAATGGTACGCCTATCACGCTGCCTTCACAGGACATGGTGTTGGGTCTGTACTACATCAGTAAGGGTAAGAAATCTACTGAAGCTGAGAAAGTACAGGGAGAAGGTAAAGCCTTTTACTCTGCAGAAGAAGTGATCATTGCCTATAACGAAGGCAAGGCAGACCTGCACGCGCACATTAAGGTAAAAGCCTGGGTGCGTAACATAGCTGCAGGCGTGCTGGAGCACAAGCTGATAGAAACCACTGTAGGCCGTGTGATCTTTAACCAGTTTGTTCCAAAAGAAGCTGGTTATGTGAATGCGCTGCTGACCAAGAAATCACTGCGTGAGATCATCGGCGACATTATCAAATACACCGACATTCCGAAAACGGCCAAGTTCCTGGATGATATCAAGACGCTTGGGTTCCGTACGGCATTCCGCGGTGGTTTGTCCTTTAACATCAATGACCTGATCATCCCCGAAGTGAAACAGCACATGATCGATGGCGCTGCCTCTGAAGTGGATGAAGTGTGGGATAACTACAACATGGGTCTGATCACCAATAACGAACGTTATAACCAGATCATTGATATCTGGTCACGTGCGGATACCAAGGTAACGGAAACGCTGATACGCGAGCTGGCAACAGACAAGCAGGGCTTTAACTCTGTGTACATGATGCTGGATTCCGGCGCCCGTGGTTCCAAACAGCAGATCAAGCAGCTGGCTGGTTTGAGAGGATTGATGGCCAAGCCGCGTAAGAGTGGCTCTACCGGTTCTGAGATCATCGAAAACCCCATCCTGTCTAACTTTAAAGATGGTCTGAACGTATTGGAATACTTCATCTCTACGCACGGTGCGCGTAAAGGTCTGGCAGATACCGCTCTGAAAACAGCGGATGCCGGTTACCTGACCCGCCGTCTGGTGGATGTGGCACAGGACGTGGTGATCACGGAAGAAGATTGCGGTACCCTGCGTGGTATTGCAACTACTGCCCTGAAGGATAACGAAGAAGTGGTAGAACCGCTGTACGACCGTATCCTGGGCAGAACTTCCCTGCATGATGTATTTGATCCGCTGAGCGATGATATGATCGTAGCTGCCGGTGGAGAGATCACAGAAGAAATTGCACACCGTATAGAAGAAAGCGCAATAGAAACCGTAGAGATCCGCTCCGTATTAACCTGCGAAAGCCGCAGGGGCGTGTGTGTGAAATGTTACGGTAAGAACCTGGCAACCGGTTACCTGGCGCAAAGAGGTGATGCCGTAGGTATCATCGCCGCCCAGTCCATCGGTGAACCGGGTACACAGCTTACCCTGCGTACCTTCCACGTGGGTGGTGTGGCCGGTTCTACTTCAGTAGAATCTGCACTGCCGGCTAAGTTTGACGGTACCATACAGTTCGATGGCTTACGTACTACCACCTACGAAAATAACGATGGTGATAAAGTACAGGTAGTTATTGGCCGTACCGGTGAGCTGCGTATCATGGACGTTAAGAACGACCGCCTGCTGATCACCAACAACATTCCTTATGGTTCCACCCTGCTGGTTAAAGACGGGCAGAAAGTAGCCAAGGGAGATGTGATCTGCACCTGGGATCCGTTCAACGCCGTTATCGTATCTGAAATTGCGGGTTCCGTACGTTTCGATAGCATCATAGAAGGTATCACCTTCCGTGAAGAGGCTGACGAACAAACCGGTCACCGTGAGAAAGTGGTAATTGAAACCAAGGATAAGAACAAGATCCCGTCCATCGTAATAGAAGGTAACAAAGAGGTTAAATCTTACAACTTACCGGTAGGCTCCCACATTGTAATTGATGAAGGNGAANNCGTAAGGGCCGGCCAGGTAATTGTAAAGATACCGCGTGTGCTGGGTAAGCTGCGTGATATCACCGGTGGTCTGCCGCGTGTAACGGAGCTGTTTGAAGCCCGTAACCCGAGCAACCCTGCCATTGTATCTGAAATAGATGGTGTGGTAACCTTTGGTAACATTAAACGTGGTAACCGCGAGATCATCATTGAAAGCCGCGAGAGCCAGGTGAAAAAATACCTGGTGCCTTTAACCCGTCACATCCTGGTACAGGACGGTGACTTTGTGAAGGCTGGTACTGCGCTGTCTGACGGTTCTATAACACCGGCCGACATCCTTTCCATCAAAGGGCCTTTTGCCGTACAGGAATACCTGGTGAACGAGATACAGGAAGTATACCGTTTACAGGGTGTGAAGATCAATGATAAACACATTGAAGTGATCGTACGCCAGATGATGCGTAAGGTAACCATCGAGGATCCGGGAGATACCCGCTTCCTGGAAGGCGATACCACGGATAAATTTGAATTCTTTGAAGAGAACGATAACATCTTTGACAAGAAGGTAGTAACTGAAGCAGGTGAATCCGGCAGCCTGAAAGCAGGTCAGATCGTGACCCTGCGCCAGGTGCGGGAAGAAAACTCCCTGCTGCGCCGTGCAGATAAGAAGCTGGTAGAATACCGCGATGCCAATCCGGCTACCTCCAGCCCGCTGCTGCTGGGTATTACCAAAGCGTCACTGGGTACGCATAGCTGGATCTCCGCTGCGTCCTTCCAGGAAACCACCAAAGTACTGTCATCTGCAGCCATCAACGGTAAAACAGATGATATGCTGGGCCTGAAAGAGAACGTGATCACGGGTCACCTGATCCCGGCCGGTACCGGTTTGCGCGAGTTTGAGAATATGATCGTTGGTTCCAAAGAAGAATATGATATCCTGTCATCTTCCAAGGAAGTGTTCCAGTTTGATGAAGAAGAATAAACGAATCATGCATAAAAAAGGAAAAGTCCTGCCGTTACTGGCAGGACTTTTTTGTGAGAGGTTATTGCATTAAAACGTGTTACTTTGCGTACAAGACTGTTGTTACGAATGAAAAAATGGATACGCCCTGCGTTGATCATATTCCTGCTGGCAGCCGCTGTGGCTTGCGGTAAAGACAGCGATTCCGACCTGCCGGATACCAGTTCCAGTGTACGGATATACCAGTTTGTTGACAGTGCCACCGCCCGCTTTGATTTTAAGCTGGATACCGTTACCCTGGGCAGCAACCTGGGGTATGGGGATAACACGGCGTATAAGCAGTTCCGCGCACAGAAATACAGTTTTTACGTATACGCTGCCGGCAGCACGGCACCTATTCTGGGAGGGGAGCTGAACCTGCGTAATGGCAAACATCTGTCTGCGCTGCTTTGCAGGAACCACCTGAATGTGCTGCAGCTGGTGGTTTTAGACGACGATCTTGCGCCGCCCT
>JGI24740J21852_10001204_pt1 | contig 11685 bp, 8 predicted proteins | sample KBSCornC6_FD_21852 | JGI IMG/M metagenome (IMG submission 21852) | reverse complement strand
CCCACTTGGTGCGCATCGACAACGAATCCTTGCCCACCGGAATGCTGATGCCCAGCGCCGGGCACAGCTCCATGCCGACGGCCTTCACGGTGTCGTACAGGCGGGCGTCTTCGCCGTTCACGCCGCAGGCCGCCATCCAGTTGGCCGACAGCTTGAGTTGCGTGAGCGAGTCGATCGATGCGGCGGCGATGTTGGTGATGGATTCACCGATGGCCATACGGCCCGATGCCGGTGCGTTGATGACGGCCAGCGGCGTGCGCTCGCCCATCGTCATCGCCTCACCCGTGTAGCCCTTGTAGTCGAGCGTGGTGACGGCCACGTCAGCCACCGGCACTTGCCACGGGCCGACCATCTGGTCGCGCGTGTTCAGGCCGCCGACGGTGCGGTCGCCGATGGTGATGAGGAACGACTTGCTGGCCACCGTCGGATGACGCAGCACATCGCGTGCGACGACTTCCAGATCCAGGCCAGTGACATCGACTTCCGGCAGTTCCTGCGCCACGCGGCGCACGTCGCGGTGCATGCGCGGCGGCTTGCCGAGCAGCACGTCCATCGGCATGTTGACCGGGAAGTGCTCGGCGGCGTCCGCTGCGGCGTCGCTGTCAACCACTTGCAGTTGCTGTTCATCCGTGGCGAAACCCACCACCGAGAACGGTGCGCGCTCGCGCTCGCACATGGCCTGGAAACGCGGGAAATCGCCCGGGGCGATCGCCAGCGTGTAGCGCTCTTGCGATTCGTTGCACCAGATTTCTGCAGGGCTCAGGCCCGACTCTTCCAGATGTACCTGACGCAGGTCGAAGCGTGCGCCCTTTTCCGCGCCGTCGACGATTTCCGGGAAGGCGTTGGAGATGCCGCCCGCGCCCACGTCGTGAATCGACAGGATGGGGTTGTCTGCGCCCAGCGCCCAGCACGCGTTGATGACTTCCTGCGCGCGGCGCTGCATTTCGGGATTGCCGCGCTGGACGGAGTCGAAGTCCAGATCGGCGGTGTTGGTGCCGGTGGCCATCGAGCTGGCAGCACCGCCGCCCATGCCGATGCGCATGCCGGGGCCGCCCAGTGCAATCAGCAGCGTGCCGGCCGGCAGGCCGTGCTTGTGCGTGTGGCCGGCGTCGATGTTGCCGATGCCGCCGGCGATCATGATCGGCTTGTGATAGCCGCGCACGGTGCCGCCCACGTTCTGCTCGTAGACGCGGAAATAGCCACCCAGGTTGGGCCGCCCGAATTCGTTGTTGAACGCGGCGCCGCCGATCGGGCCTTCGATCATGATCTGCAGCGGCGAAGCGATGCGCTCGGGCTTGCCGATGGGGCCGGCTGCAGCCTCGTCGGGATTGCGGTGTGCCACGGGCTGGGCCGTATCGCGGGCGTTTTCCCACGATTGTTCGGCGTCCGGCAGCAGCAGGTTCGACACGGTGAAGCCGGTCAGGCCCGCCTTGGGCTTGGCTCCACGGCCGGTTGCGCCTTCGTCGCGGATTTCACCGCCTGCGCCAGTCGACGCACCCGGGAACGGCGAAATGGCCGTCGGGTGGTTGTGCGTCTCCACCTTCATCAGCGTGTGCGTGAGCGCTTCGCGGCGGCCGTATTGCGGCACACCCGTCTGACCTTCGGTGCCCGCGTGCGGGAACCAGCGCTCGGCCATGCCGCCTTCCATCACGGCGGCGTTGTCCGAATACGCCACGATCGTGCCCTGCGGCGCGAGCTGGTGCGTGTTGCGGATCATCGCGAAGAGCGATTTGTCTTGCGTCTCGCCGTCGATGGTCCAGTCGGCGTTGAAGATCTTGTGGCGGCAGTGCTCGCTGTTGGCCTGCGCGAACATCATCAGCTCGACGTCGGTCGGGTTGCGTTCGAGCTTGCGGTAGGCGTCGACGAGGTAGTCGATCTCGTCATCGGACAGGGCCAGACCCATTTCGACGTTGGCAGCTTCAAGCGCACGACGACCAGCATCATGGCCACCGGCAATATCGACAAAGCGCAGCGACTTGGCTGGCAGCACGTCGAACAGGCCGTAGCCGGCTTCGCGCGAGTCGATCACCACTTCGGTCATGCGGTCGTGCAGGTGCTCGGCCACGGCGGCGCGGGTGGCGTCATCCAGGTGCTTGGCCGCACCGGTCAGGCTGCGGATCAGGCCCTTCTTGCACGTAACGGTGAATTCCACACCGCGCTCGATGCGGTGGATCTGCGGTAGCGCGCAGTGGCGGGCAATTTCCGTCGCCTTGCTGGCCCACGGCGAGATCGTGCCGAAGCGCGGGATGACCACGAAGCGGTCGCCTTCAACCTCAGCGGGCGCGGGCGAGCCGTAGGTCAGAAGCGCCTGCACACGAGCGGATTCATCGGCCGACAGCGGCGTGTCGGCTGCAACAAAGTGCAGGTATTGAGCGCTGACGGCTTCGATATCGGGATCGATGCTCTTGAGGGTGGAAAGCAGGCGTTGCTGACGGAAGGCGGACAGCGCGAGAGCGCCGGGAAAGCACGAGAAATGCGCCATGGTGGGCAAGGCAGGCAGTAGCTGGAAGAGGAGACTCCCCGGCGTGCGCGGGGAAACCGCTATTGTACCTTGCCCAGCCCGTCTTACCGAGCCTCAAAGCGCCTGGAAATGCGCTTGCCGAGGCTGAAACAGGCGTTTTACAGCGAAGTTGCCGAGCGCGCGGCTTGTTCGTACAGCCCCGTCAGCACGCGCAGCAGGCGCGCCAGCTCGCCAATCTCGGCATTTTCTTCACCGCTGGGCGAAATATTGCTGGTCAGGCACTGCTCGCGGATCTCGCGGTAGCGGGCGCAGGCCTTTTCGCCGGCCGGGGTGGTGGTGTAGGTGACTTCCTTGCCGTTGCGCGTGCCTTCCACCAGCTCCATCCCCTGCAGCTTCTTGAGGGAATACGTGACAAGGTGGGTATCTTCTACGTTCAGCACAAAGCAGATGTCGGCCAGCCGCTTGGCGCGACCCCGGTGGTTGACGTGATGCACGACCAGCACATCGAGGAAGGTCAGGTCACGCACACCGGCAGCCGCCATGCAGCGCACGCACCAGCGGTTGTAGGCGTTGTAGGCCGTATTCAGCGCAAACTCGAACTCCGACAACTCAGGGCTGCGCGCCGACACCAGATGCGACGACGACACGATCGGCCCGCCGGGGCTTCCCGCCTTCCCCGCCTCATTGGCTGCAGATTGCGGCAGATCAGCTTTCGGAGTGTTCGGCGACTTGGACATTGCAACGGGCTAGGAAGGGACCGGGAACGCGGGCTATTGTAAGAGAATAGATCGTCATGTCTGTTCCGGTTTCTCCGTAGTCGCCATGTCTGCACACTCCTCCTGGCGTGAAATTCTGATCGACGGTGCCCTCGCCGCGCACCACGGCGCCGATCTGCTATTCGGCACGGCAGGCATCCGCGCGCTGGAAGCTGCCGCCTACCGTTCGCTCGAACCTTTTACCTTGATGGCCCGCGCCGGCGAGGCTGCTGCGGATTGGCTGCAGACGCGCGCGCCACATGGGCACCTGCTGTTCGTCGCTGGCCCCGGCAATAACGGTGGAGACGCCCTCGTCGCCGCAACCGTGCTGCATCTGGCCGGCCGCGCCGTCACCGTATGGCTCGCCGCCGACCCGGCCAAGCTGCCCGACGATGCCCGTCGCGCCTGGACTGAGGCCAGCGCTGCGAATGTCCCCATGGAAGTCCTGCATACCCCCGCCTCGGTGCCGCCTGCGGCCACCGCCATCGTCGATGGGCTATTCGGCATCGGGCTCGCGCGGCCATTGACTGGGTTGCATGCGGCATTGGTCGACACGCTCAACGCCAGCGGCTTGCCGGTGTATGCGCTTGACATCCCTTCGGGGCTGAACGGCGACACCGGCCAGCCACCCGCGCCGGAGTCGCCCGTGATCCAGGCGCGCGCCACGATCACGTTTCTTGCCTTGAAGCCCGGCTTGCTGACCGGCAACGGACGCGATGCTGCGGGCGATATCGCGTTGGCTGACTTGCAGGCCGCGCAGCCTGCGTACGATGGCGTGATCGAGGCAGATGCGCTTATCAATACACCGGCCCGCTGGCTCGGGCACGTGCCGCGCCGGCGCCATAACGGACACAAGGGCACCTACGGCAGCGTGGCGGTCATCGGCGGCGCGCCGGGCATGGTGGGGGCGCCGCTGCTGTCGGCGCGCGGGGCGCTGTACCTGGGTGCGGGCAAGGTGCACGTGGTGTCGCTTGCCGCCGATACGCCACGCGTCGATGCCGTTCAGCCCGAACTGATGCTGCACACGTGGGGCGCGCTCAACGCTGGCGACATGCAAGCGCTGGCGGTCGGCCCCGGCATGGGCACCGGCCAGGAGTCGGAAGCCGCGCTCGAGCATCTGCTGGATCGCATGCTGTCGAGCCGCACGCCCGCCGTGTTCGACGCCGATGCGCTCAACCTCTTTGCGAAGGTGCCCGCGCTGCTTGCGCGCCTCACTCAGTTGGCGGGCAGCGGCGTGCCGTTCGTGCTGACGCCGCATCCACTGGAAGCCGCGCGTCTGCTGCACATCGATGCGCGCAACGTACAGCACGATCGGCTGGCCGCAGCCAAGGCGCTCGTCAACCGGACCGGTGCGGTCGTGGTGCTCAAGGGCTCGGGCACGATCATCGCGGCGCCCGGCATGCCCCCCGCCATCAACCCCACCGGTAACGGTGGGCTCGCCACCGGCGGCACCGGCGATGTACTGACCGGCATGATCGGTGCGCTGCTTGCGCAAAGCATGCCGCCGCGGGAAGCCGCACTGGCCGCCGTGTGGCTGCACGGCCGCGCGGCAGACAACCTCGTCCAGATGGGTGAAGGCCCCATCGGCCTGCATGCCGGGGAACTGTGCGCGCCCGCGCGGCGCGCACTCAATGCGTTGCTCGCGTCAGAAACTCGCCGATAGAAAACCGCCATATCGCGCCGTTATACTGCGCATTCGTTTTCCTACGTCGACTCATCCCCCATCACGCCGTATGCCCATCGCCCTCCCCGCCTGGCAGTCCCTGACGCAACATGCAGAATCGATTCGCTCGGCGCATATGCGCGATTGGTTTGCCGCGCCGGACGCCGAGGAGCGGGTGCGCGCCTTCACGCTGGAAGCCGCAGGCCTGACGGTCGACTACTCGAAAAACCGCATCACCCCCGAGACGTTGGCTCTGCTGTTGCAACTGGCCGATGAAGCCGGCGTACTCGCGCTGCGCGACGCCATGCTGCGCGGCGACCGCATCAACAACACCGAGCACCGCTCCGTCCTGCACACGGCCCTGCGCGGCCATGCAGAAGACGACTTCCGCGCCGACGGCGAACCGGTCATGCCGGAGGTCTTGCGCGTGCGCGCCCAAATGCGCGACTTCGCCAACCGCGTGCATAGCGGTGCCTGGACCGGCCACTCCGGTCAGCGCATCACGGATGTGGTGAACATCGGCATTGGCGGCTCGGATCTCGGCCCGCGCATGGTGTGCCGTGCGCTGGAACACCTGGCAGTGCCGCAGGTGCGCGTGCATTTTGTCTCCAACGTCGACGGCACGGACCTGGCCGAAACGCTCGACCACCTGAATCCGGACACCACCCTCGCCATCGTCTGCTCCAAGACGTTCACCACGCTGGAAACGATGGCCAACGCGCACAGCATGCGCCGCTGGTTTGTCGAGCATGGCGTGGCGGAAGCGCAGCTCAAGCAGCACTTCGTCGCTGTCTCCACCAACCGTGAGGCCGTTGTCCAGTTCGGCATCGATCCGGACAACATGTTCACGTTCTGGGATTGGGTTGGCGGGCGCTTCTCGCTGTGGTCGGCCGTGGGGCTGTCGATCGTGCTGGCGATCGGGCCGCAGCAGTTTGAAGCGATGCTGGATGGCGCGCGCGCAATGGACCGCCACTTCGCCACAGCCGCGCCGCGCGAGAACCTGCCGCTCATTCTCGGGATGCTGTCGGTCTGGTATCGCGGCTTCTTCGACGCGGCAAGCGCCTGCACCGTGCCGTACTGCGCGCCGCTGGAACTGCTGACGGATTTCATGCAGCAACTGGAGATGGAGAGCAATGGCAAATCCGTCCAGCGCACCGGCGCCACCATCGATACCGACACCGGCCCCATCGTCTGGGGCACGGCCGGCACCAATGGCCAGCACGCGTATTTCCAGTTGATCCACCAAGGCTCGCAGATTGTGCCGGTGGATTTCATCACCACGCTGGAGCCCGTGCGTAGCCTGCCCGGCCATCACGCCAAGCTGCTCGCCAACTGCTTTGCGCAGGGCGAGGCACTGCTACTTGGCCGCACTGCAGATGAGGTGCGCGCGGGCGGCATCACCGACGAAGCGCTGGTGCCGCACATGGTGTTCGAGGGCAATCGCCCGAGCACGACCATCCTGATGGAGCGACTCGACGCCGCGTCATTCGGTGCACTGATCGCCTGCGCGGAACACCGCACCTTCGTGCAAGGCGCGGTGTGGAACATCAACTCGTTCGATCAGTGGGGCGTGGAGCTTGGCAAGAAGCTCGCCAAGCCGATCCAGGCCGAGCTGGAAGGCGCGCCCGCCTCTGTGGCGCACGATGCATCCACGGCGGCGCTGATCCGCCGCGCAAAGGCCGCGCTCTAGGTACTCAACGAGGCACTCAAAGTTCGGTGACGGTTTCGTCGCCGACCAGGTGCCCCGCTTCGATGGTCAGGATGCGGCTGCAACGCGCGGCAACGGATCGATCGTGCGTCACCAACACCAGCGTGGAGCCGGCACTCCGATTGAGTTCGAACATCAACGCGATGACCGCCTCGCCGGTGGCGGTGTCCAGACTGCCGGTCGGTTCATCGGCAAAGAGGATGTCGGGCTCGGTCACGAACGCCCGGGCCAACGCCACGCGCTGCTGCTCGCCGCCCGACAGCGTCTTCGGATAGTGCGACAGCCGCGCGCCCAAGCCGACGCGCTCCAGCAATGCCGTGGCACGGCGACGCATCTCGGCGGCACCAACATCGCCGCGCAGCTCCAGCGGCAACATCACGTTCTCGAGCGCCGTCAGATGTGGCAATAGCTGGAACGATTGGAATACGAAGCCGACATGGCTTCCGCGCACAGCGGCGCGGCCGTCCTCATCGAGCTTGAACAGATCATTCCCCAGCAACTTGACCGAGCCCGACGTCGGCAGATCCAGCCCAGCGAGCAACCCGAGCAGCGTGGACTTGCCCGACCCCGATGCGCCGACGATAGCCAGCGTCTCACCCGCTTCCACGCGGAAGGCAACATCGCTCAGAATAGGCAACTCGCCGGTGGCATCGCGCACGGTCTTGTGCAGCGAATCGACTTCAATCACCCAGGTAGCGGAAGACGACATGATTGGACAGGTAGGTAGGAAGAGGCGCTTCATCCAGGCACTGGCTGCAGCGGTCGGCTGCGCAGTGTTCGGCATGTCGATGGCACAGACAGCAGCACAGGCCGCGCCGGCATCGCATCGCGTGGTGGTGCTGGGCGACAGCTTGTCCGCGGGATATGGCCTCGCGCAGGGCACCGGCTGGGTCGCGCTGCTCGACAAGCGCCTCAAAGAACAGAAGCCCGATTATAGCGTTGCCAATGCTAGCATCAGCGGCGACACCACGGCCGGCGGGCGCTCGCGGCTGCCCGCAGTACTGGCGCGCGAGAAGCCTGCCGTCGTGATCCTGGAACTGGGCGCCAACGATGCGCTGCGCGGCCTGTCGCTGGCGTCGAGCGAGGCCAATCTGAAGGCCATGATTGAAGCTTCGCAAGCGGCGGGCGCGAAGGTGCTGCTGGTGGGCATGCGCATTCCGCCCAACTACGGGCCCGATTACAGCGAGCGCTTCTTCGCCATGTTCAGCAAGCTCGCGCAGCGGTACAAGCTGCCGCTGGTGCCCTTCCTGCTCGACGGGGTGGTGCAGCGCGCGGAGTGGTTTCAGGAAGACCGCATCCATCCGATCGCCCAGGCGCAGCCCACCATGCTGGATAACGTCTGGCCCAAGCTGGAACCTCTGCTGAAGGGCCGGGTCGGAGGTTGACGGCCCGCCCGCGCCAGCTTGCTCACTAGAAGCATCACGTATCAGCGCTGCGCTGGGTGTTGGAGCCGCATTTCACTCGGGGGACCATCATGAAGCTTCTGACAGGCGCACTGCGTGCAGCGCGCGACAACAAACGATTCCTGGTCGGCATGTCGTTGCTGTTCGCCTTCCGCGCCTGCATCGCCGATTGGTCCGTCGTGCCCAGCGGCTCGATGAACCCGACACTCATCGAGGGCGACTACATCCTGATGAATCGGCTGGCTTACGGCGTACGCATACCCGCCACCACCGTCTGGCTCAAACGCGGCAACGAGCCACGACGCGGGGATGTCGTCGTCTTCTCTTCTCCGGAAGACGGCACAAAACTGGTGAAACGCCTGATTGGCCTGCCCGGTGATGTGGTCGAAATGCGAGGCGAAGCGCTCTATCTCAACCACCGGCGCATCGCCTATACGCCTTTGCCGGATGTCGCGCCTGGTGGGTTACCGCAAGCCACAGCCATGCTGCAGCATGAACTCTGGTCCGAAGCGTTGCCCGGCCGTAACCATCCTGTGATGGTCTTGCCTGAAGTGCGCGCGTTGCGCAGTTTCGGCCCGATCACCGTGCCACAGGACCACTACCTGATGCTCGGCGACAACCGCGACAACAGCCGGGATTCGCGCTACTTCGGCCTCGTCCCGCGCGCGAACCTCATCGCCCGCGCTTCGCATGTAGCGCTGTCGTTCGATCCGGACCGCTGGTACCTGCCGCGCATTGCGCGCATCGGCAAGCCGCTGGACTGAGCGAAAGCCAGCACCAAAAAAGAAGCCCCCTCACAGCGAGGGGGCTTTTTCGTCAGGCTAACTACGGCGCGTCGAGATCAGTCTTCTGCCGTATTGGCAGGCTTGGCACTGTCGATCACGCTGCTGTTGACCTTCACCTTCGAGCGCGCCTTCAGGGCGTCGTAGTAGGCATTGAAATCCGCTTGGCCGGCAGCTTGCGACAGTTGCTGCGCATCGGCTGCGCGGCGGGCTTGATCCACATTGGCCGGCGGCAGCACCTTGTTGATGCGATACAGCGCATAACCCTGCGCACCCAGGTCCACACCGATGGTGGTCGGCAGCTTGCTTGCATCGGCACGCAGGATCGCCGTCAGCGCAGCAGGCTGCGTGCCCTGCGCCTGTTGGCGCGAAACCGTCTGTGCCGCACTGAAGCCATCTGCGCTATTGCTCTGCTTCACGGCAGCCAGCTTCTCTTCGCCAGCCTTCTTCGCCAGCGCAGCCGACTGCTCGGCGATCACCTTCGCCTTCACCTGCTCGCGCACATCGGCCAGCTTCTTGACTGTGGCGGGACGGTACTCCGCCGCGCGCGCGGCCACCAGCGTGGTCGGGCCAACCTGGATCGCCGCCGTGTTGCGGTGCTTCTTGATCACGTCGTCGGCAAACAGCGCCTTGAGCACCTTGTCGTTGCCAATCGGGCTGTTGGCCAGCGCGGGAGTCGGCGTGCGCGTCACGTTGTCAACGGTCTGGATTTGCAGCTTGAGCTTGTCGGCCACCGGCTTCAGGCTGTCAGACTGATCTTCCACCGTGTTGGAAAACGCATCCGCCAGTTCCGAATACTTCTTGTTGGCCAATTGCGTACGCACTTCGCGCTCAAGCTCCGGCTTGACGGCTTCCAGCGGCTGCACACCGCCGCCCTTCACTTCTTCCAGCTTGATGATGTGGAAGCCGAAATCGCTTTCGACCACATCGCTGATGTCGCCCGGTTGCTTGAGTGCAAACAGTGCGTTTTCGAACGGCGGCACAGTCGCGCCCTTGCTCAGGAAGCCGAGCTCACCACCCTGCGCGGCCGAACCCGGATCACCCGAGTACTTCTTCGCCAGATCAGCAAAGCTCGCAGGGTTCTTGCGCACTTCAGCCAGCACTTCCGCGGCCTTTTTCTTGGCGGCATCCTTATCGGCCGGCTTGGCATTGTCCGGCAGCTTGATCAGGATGTGTGCAGCACGGCGTTGCTCGTCCAGCTTGAAGCGGGCAGCGTTCTGGTCGTAGTACTCCTTGATCTGCTCGGGCGTGACCGGAATCTGCTTCATCATGTCTTCGCCCGAAAACACGACGTACTCGGCCTTGACCTGTTCCGGCACCGTGAATTCCTGCTGGTGCGCGTCGTAGTAAGCCTGGATAGCCTTGTCGTCGACGTTGACCTTGGCGGCGTAGTCAGCGGGCTTGAACAGCAGCGCCTGCACTTCGCGCTGCTGGTCACGCGCCTGAATCAGACGATCCACCAGGGACTTCGGCACGAAAGCCGTCGAGGCGATGGATTGCGGAATCTGCTGCTGGGCCAGCTCGAAACGCAGATTGCCCTCCAACTGCTCGGGGGTCATGTTTTGCGCGGCCAGCAGTTGCACATAGGCTTGCTGGTCAAACGAGCCATCCGGCTTGCGCAGCGCTGCCACGGCCGGAATCTCCAGAATGGTGTCGCGAACCTTGTCGTTCGAGACGCTCAGATTTGCGCGCGCAACTTCATTGGCCAGTACACGCTGTTTGATGATGCCGTCCAGCACGTCACGGCGCAGCTGCGGACCTTCAAACTGGCGCGGATCATATTGCGCGCCCAGCATCTGACGCAGACGCTCGGTCTGCTCACGCACGCGATTGTCGACCTCGGTGGTGGTGATGACCTTGCCGTCGACCTTGGCCGCGTCGTGCGAGCTGTCCATGAAGCTCGAATAACTTTGCACACCAAAGAACACGAACGACGGGAACACCAGAATCAGCAGCACCAGAAACATCAAGCGCCGATGCGTACGTACGAAATCAAGCATGCTGAACGGAGTGAGGATGAGATGGAAAATCCGCTGATTCTATCAGGGCTGGCGATCACCCCGGTCAATCGACCGCGTGATTCATTTCGTGCCGGCGATCCAGGACGTATTGCCGCAGCGCGTCCAGCGCATCACGCAACGTCGCCGCCAGCACGGGATGGCGCGCAATACCAGACGCATCGAGCCTGCTGCCAAGCGCCGGCAGCGTGACTGAAGCCTCCGGCACAAGGTCCGCTGACATGACCGACAGCGTCTCTTTGAGCGCCGCATCGGCGTGCATGGCGCGCGGCGATGCATTTAGCACCGCCGTCGGCTTGTAGACGAAGGCCTCGCAGCCAACAACCCAATCCAACGCGTTCTTGATCACGCCTGTCACGCCATGCGCATATTCCGGGCTGGCAATCAACACGGCGTCTACTGCGACGAGTTGCTCTCGAAACGCCTGCACCGGGGGCGGGAGCGGATATTCGGTATCGGGATTGAACAGCGGAAATTCGCCGAGGCGCGCGAACGGCATGACGGCGATTCCGGCAGGTGCCACTGCAGCGGCAGCCGTCAGCACGGCGGTATTGACCGACGCGGCACGCAGGCTGCCAGAAATGGCCAACACTCTGATGGTTTGCATTGCCTCGCCCTAACGGGTGCCTCCGAAAAGCGCACGCCGTATCAGCCGCAGAAAAGACAAAGGCCCGAACAAATCGGGCCTTTGCAGTGTTTTGGCGGAGCGGACGGGACTCGAACCCGCGACCCCCGGCGTGACAGGCCGGTATTCTAACCGACTGAACTACCGCTCCAGATTGGATCGGACCACCCGACGCAGGAGCGGCAATACGAACGATGGTGGGTGCTGAGAGGCTCGAACTCCCGACCCGCGCCTTGTAAGGGCGCTGCTCTACCAACTGAGCTAAGNNCC
>JGI24740J21852_10001199_pt1 | contig 11696 bp, 6 predicted proteins | sample KBSCornC6_FD_21852 | JGI IMG/M metagenome (IMG submission 21852) | reverse complement strand
AGGGCTGAATTGGCTTGACGCAAATGCCTTGCAACTTCCCATCCGGTTTTACCCGATCCCAGGCGAATGTCCGAGATGAGCGCCTTGAAAGATGTCGGATCGGCGTCGAAAGCTTCAATGGCTAGAGCCGCGCTGTTAGCAGCGACGACAAGAAACCCTGCCTCTTCAAGCGCCGACTGTATGTCGAGCAAAATCAGCGCCTCGTCCTCGACGACTAGAACCGAACTGCCGTTCATTATCATTCCCCTCTAGCGCGGCCGTAAACGGCTACCAGAGGTTTAAGTTCCGAACCAATGAATCACTTTAGCGCGAGCGCCGAGTCCTCGGTCACGGAAAGGGCTGTGCCCATAACATCACAAGAGCGACGCTCCTCATGATTTTGCTCATTTGTGATGTTGGAGCAGCCATATTCTACAGCGACCAAAATTACGATCAAAGCGAAGAACATACGCGTGGCGAGACTCCGACTTCGTTACAGTGGAATATTTGACAATCGGGAGTGCCGATTTGGAACATGGTAAGTCAAGTCCACGAACTCGGATTGGTGGTTGCATCTCTCACACTTCGTCGCCAAATAGCATCGCCTCCAGAACGTCCGTGCGAACCGCTCGCATCTGCTTGCGTAATTTCCAATTACCTTGAAAAGCCGCCGACCGCCCAACCTAGCGATATGGCTAAAACAAGCCCGAGAATGACAGCTGTAAATAACCACATATTATTGTTCCTTGCTCGGTATACGAGCATGAATGACTTTTTGCCTGAAAGGTTGCGCGCCAACTTGTTCGACTGCGCGTCTCATCTTTCCTGAGGTGACATCAAGCGGCCGCAGAAGCCATCAAAGGGAGCGACGATTGGGGCAAAGAACCTAGAGCAGTGGCCGCCGGAATCGGAAAGCCAGATCGGCCGATCCACATTTACTAACCTTTAGACGCGAGTTCTGGCACACGGTTGCTGGCAACGCATTGACTGCGGAGGAAGTGGGCGCGCCCGCAAAACTCGCTGAAATCGGGACTTGGCGGGTTCGGCACGAGCCTCGATACCTTAGAACGAGCGCGATGACCGAGCTTCCCGGCTGAGCCCGCTACATGTCGATCGCCGGCGAGGCGCGCCGTTGCGGCGCCCGAATCCAAAAGAGTTTGAAAAGTGGCGCCATTGATCGCATCAAGCCGAACGGCAGGAAATTGCTCACGAGCCTCGCGGCGCCGACGGATCCGCTGAACGGCGTTATGACAAGAACAGACGTCGTCGCTACTGATAACCAGGTCGCCCACCCGGCGACTGCGATGCGCTTCGCCATCAGGGGAACCCAAATGTTTGTGTAATTTTCGACTTGGGAAAGCTAAATGCCGCCCGGAACCAAATTGAAATCGCGGCGTTTGGGGACTTGCGGGGGAATGTATCGTTCGCACGCGAGGGGCATTTATCCGACATGGATCGACCGGGAGGGGCGCTGTGACTGTGCAGGCATCCAAGACGCAATTGGACCGTCGTAGCATACTGAATTCTCTAAAGGCCTTCCGGCGCGGTGACTTCTCAGTCCGCATCGACAACGTCTACGAAGGCCTCGATTCCGAGATCGCAGAAACCTTCAACGAGATCGTCGATCTGAACGACCAGGTGTCCCGAGAATTCGAGCGTCTGAGCAGGGTCGTCGGCAAGGATGGGCGGATAGGCGAGCGTGGCCGCGTCCGAAACGCTACAGGCAGCTGGGAATCCAGCGTACGGTCGGTCAACGATCTCATAGAAGACATGGTCCAACCGACGGCCGAGGTCGCGCGCGTCATCGGCGCCGTCGCCAAGGGTGATCTGTCGCAGACGATGATGGTCGAGATCGACGGTCGACCGCTGCGCGGCGAATTTCTGCGCATAGGCAAGATCGTCAACACCATGGTTGGTCAGCTTGCTTCCTTTGCCTCCGAGGTAACGCGCGTGGCGCGCGAAGTCGGCACCGAAGGCAAACTCGGCGGCCAGGCGCGCGTGAAAGGAGTCGCCGGGACGTGGAAAGATTTGACCGACAACGTCAATGCCATGGCAACCAACCTGACCGGCCAGGTGCGCAACATCGCGGAGGTGACGACGGCGGTTGCATCCGGGGACCTGTCGAAAAAGATCACCGTCGACGTGAAGGGCGAGATTCTGGAGCTGAAGAACACCATCAACACCATGGTCGACCAGCTCAATTCCTTCGCCTCGGAAGTGACACGCGTGGCGCGCGAGGTCGGCACCGAAGGCAAGCTGGGCGGCCAGGCGCGCGTGGAAGGGGTCGGCGGGACGTGGAAGGATCTGACCGACAATGTGAATTCCATGGCCGAAAATCTGACCGGCCAGGTGCGCAATATCGCCGAGGTGACGACGGCCGTCGCCTTGGGCGACCTTTCCAAGAAGATCACGGTCGATGTGAAAGGCGAAATTCTTGAGCTGAAATCGACCATCAATACCATGGTTGATCAGCTCAATTCCTTCGCCGGCGAGGTAACCCGCGTCGCGCGTGAGGTTGGCACCGAAGGCAAGCTCGGCGGCCAGGCGCAAGTGCGCGGCGTTGCCGGCACGTGGAAGGACCTCACTGACAACGTCAACTCGATGGCTGAAAACCTCACTGGACAGGTGCGCAACATCGCAGAGGTCACGACGGCGGTTGCCTCTGGAGACCTTTCAAAGAAGATCACCGTCGCGGTTCAAGGCGAAATTCTGGAATTGAAAGACACCATCAACACGATGGTCGATCAGCTGAACTCGTTTGCCTCGGAAGTGACGCGCGTGGCGCGCGAGGTCGGAACCGAAGGCAAGCTGGGCGGTCAGGCCGAGGTGAGGGGCGTCGGCGGCACATGGAAGGATCTGACCGACAACGTCAATCTGATGGCTGCCAATCTGACCGGACAGGTGCGCAACATCGCAGAGGTCACGACGGCGGTGGCTCGCGGCGACCTGTCGAAGAAGATCACCGTCGACGTCAAGGGCGAAATCCTGGAGCTCAAGGATACCGTCAACACGATGGTCGATCAGTTGAATTCCTTCGCCTCGGAGGTCACCCGTGTGGCGCGCGAAGTCGGTTCGGAAGGCAAGCTTGGTGGGCAGGCTCATGTCGAAGGCGTCGGCGGCACCTGGAAGGACTTGACCGACAACGTCAACGCAATGGCCGGCAATCTTACCGTGCAATTGCGCGATGTCTCCAAGGTGGCGACGGCGATCGCCACCGGAGACCTGACGCAGAAGATCACGGTTGATGCACTGGGCGAGATCTTGCAGATCAAGGACGTCATCAACACGATGGTGGATCAGCTCAATTCCTTCGCCTCGGAGGTGACGCGCGTGGCACGCGAAGTCGGCTCGGATGGCAAGCTGGGCGGTCAGGCGCAGGTGCGTGGTGTCGCCGGCACCTGGAAGGATTTGACCGACAACGTCAATGCCATGGCCGCCAATCTAACCGGCCAGGTACGCAACATCGCCGAAGTGACCACGGCCGTGGCGCTTGGGGATCTGTCAAAGAAGATCACTGTCGATGTGCGTGGGGAAATCCTGGAGCTCAAGGACACGATCAACACGATGGTCGACCAGCTCAATTCCTTCGCCTCGGAGGTGACGCGGGTAGCGCGCGAGGTCGGCACCGAAGGCAAGCTCGGCGGCCAGGCGCAGGTGCGCGGCGTGGCTGGAACTTGGAAAGACCTGACCGACAATGTGAACTCCATGGCCGAGAACCTGACTGGCCAGGTGCGCAATATCGCGGAAGTAACGACCGCTGTTGCGCGCGGTGACCTGTCGAAAAAAATCACGGTCGACGTGAAGGGTGAAATCCTTGAGCTCAAGTCGACCATCAACACCATGGTGGACCAGCTCAACTCCTTTGCCGGCGAAGTGACCCGCGTGGCGCGTGAGGTTGGCACCGAAGGCAAGCTTGGCGGACAGGCGCGTGTCGAAGGCGTGGCCGGTACCTGGAAGGACCTGACCGACAACGTCAACCTCATGGCGACGAACCTGACCAATCAGGTGCGTGGAATCGCCGACGTCGTGACAGCGGTCGCGCAGGGTAATCTCAAGCGCAAACTGACGGTCGATGCCAAGGGTGAGATCGCTTCGCTCGCTGACACCATCAACGGCATGATCGAGACGCTGGCTACCTTCGCCGACCAGGTGACCAATGTCGCGCGTGAAGTGGGCATCGAGGGCAAGCTTGGCGGTCAGGCGCGCGTGCCAGGTGCTGCCGGCCTGTGGCGCGACCTCACCGACAACGTCAATCAGCTCGCCGCCAACTTGACCACGCAGGTGCGCGCAATTGCCGAGGTTTCGACAGCGGTGACCAAGGGCGATCTGACCCGCTCGATCAGCGTCGAGGCCTCCGGCGAGGTCGCCGCGCTCAAGGACAACATCAACGAAATGATCCGCAATCTGAAGGATCAAACCCTTAAGAATGCGGAGCAGGATTGGTTGAAGACCAATCTCGCGCGATTTTCGCGCATGCTGCAGGGCGAACGCGATCTTGCCACCGTCTCGCGGCTTATCATGTCCGAGCTCGCTCCGCTGGTGAACGCGCAATACGGAGTCTTCTACGTCACCAACCGCGACGAAGAGGAATCCTATCTTGAGCTTGCGGCGTCCTATGGCGCCGAAAGCAGGGCCGCCATCAAACAGCGTCTGGATCTGCGTGAAGGTCTGGTCGGGCAAAGTGCTGCTGACAAGCGGGCCATCATGCTGAACAATGTGCCGCCGGAATTTCTTCGCGTCACGTCAGGTCTCGGCAGTGCCTCGCCAGCCAACGTCATCATTCTTCCCGCCTTGTTCGAGGATGAGGTCAAAGCCGTTATCGAACTCGCCTCGTTCGGCGAATTTCGCGACACGCACCAGTCCTTTCTCAACCAGCTGATGGAGTCCGTCGGCATCGTTCTCAACACCATTGCCGCAACGATGCGCACCGAGGGGCTGCTCAAGCAGTCCCAGCTGCTGACCTCGGAATTGCAGGCGCGTCAGACCGAACTGACCAAGAAGCAGGAAGAGCTGCATGCGACGAACGAAGAGCTGCAGGAAAAGGCGCAGCTTCTCGAGAACGAAAAGAAGCAGGTGGAAAACAAGAATCTCGAAATCGAGATGGCGCGGCGCGCTTTGGAGGAGAAAGCCGAACAACTGGCGCTTACGTCGAAGTACAAGTCCGAGTTCTTGGCCAACATGAGTCACGAGCTGCGCACACCGCTCAACTCACTGCTTATTCTTTCCAACCTTCTTGCGACCAACCAGCAGGGCAATCTCAATGAAAAACAGGTCGAATTCGCGCGGACCATTAACTCTGCCGGAACCGATCTTCTCAGCCTCATCAATGACATCCTCGATCTGTCGAAGATTGAGTCCGGTACCGTCTCCATAGACATCAACGATATGCCGGTGACCCATCTGCGCCAGCATATGGAACGCACATTCCGGCAGTTGGCCGCCGACAAGGGCCTCGGTTTCACCATCAAGGTCGATCCCGCACTTCCCGAGACGGTCCGCACCGACGAGAAGCGCCTGCAGCAAATTGTCCTCAACCTTCTTTCGAATGCATTCAAGTTCACCTCGCAGGGCGAAGTCAGCCTGAATTTCCGGGTCGAGACGGCCGGCCGCCGCAATGGATCCGGGCAAGCGATGAAGGCCTTGGCGATCGCCGTGACCGACACCGGCATCGGCATTCCGGAAGACAAGCAGAAACTGATCTTTGAAGCCTTCCAGCAGGCCGACGGCACCACCAGCCGCAAATATGGCGGCACCGGGCTTGGCCTGTCGATCAGCCGGGAAATCGCACGCCTGCTTGGCGGTGAGCTACGCGTTGAAAGCACGCCGGGCAAGGGCTCGACCTTTACGCTGGTCATACCGTTCGACGGCCCCCATGCGGCGGCCGCTCAGTCGGCCTTGCCTGCGCCAACCGAGGCAGTTGCCGCGCCGGCATCGCTCGGCACCTCGCCTTCGGCGGAGCTGATCGACGATCGCGATTCCATCACGCCGACGGATCGGGTCGTATTAATCGTCGAAGACGACCCGACCTTTGGCGGGTTGCTGCTTGGTCTCGCGCGTTCGGCCGGCCTCAAAGGTGTCTTGTCGACCGCCGGTTCCGGCACACTGGCCCTGGCCCGCAAACTCGTTCCTGATGCGATTACGCTCGATCTCGGTCTTTCGGATATCGACGGCTGGGTGCTTTTCGATCTGCTACGTCACGATCAGAAGACCAGTCACATCCCAGTTCATGTCATTTCGGGTGCCGAGGATATCGACGCTCTCGCCCGCAAGGGGGCGTCCAGCATCGCAACCAAGCCTGTCTCTTCCGAGGAACTGATGAGGGTGTTTCAGGATATTCATTCCAAGAAGCTGCGCATTCAGAGGCGCGTTCTGGTCGCGGACCCCGACCCGGAGCGCCGGCTATCGCTGGTCGAAGCGATCCGCGACGGGGTGACCTCGGTCACTGCGATCGGCCGTTTTGCGGCAAATGCCGACGATATCGGCACGGCTTCGTACGATGCCGTCGTGCTTGGCTTCGGGCGCTCGGCTAGGGACAATGCACAGGTGCTCGACGAGCTCACCGGCCAGTTTGGCGAAGCGTTGCCTCAGCTGTTGTTCTTTGCCCCTCATCCCGATGCGCTTGAACAGGTGTTGGCCCTGAACCCGGCGCTTGCGAACGCGCCGCGGGCCGAGAATTTTGCCCAACTGGCGCTGCAAATCTCGGCGACCCTGCCCGGAGAAGGACGCGAAGAGGGCGATCCAGGAGCCGAGCAGGCCGGCAAGTCCGATCTTGCCGGAGCGAAAGTGCTTATCGTCGACGACGATATCAGGAACATCTACTCGCTCACCAGCGTCCTTGAGACCTACGACATTCAGGTTCTGCATGCCGAGCGCGGCCGCGACGGCATCGCACTGCTGGAGCAGACGCCCGATGTCGACGCCGCTTTGATCGATATCATGATGCCGGAGATGGATGGCTACGAGACGATGCGGCGCATTCGCGGGATGCCGGCGATCGCTCACATCCCGCTTATTTCCGTCACTGCCAAAGCGATGAAGGGCGATCGGCAGAAGTGTTTGGACGCCGGCGCTTCCGATTATATCGCCAAGCCCGTCGATCTCGATCTCCTGCTGGCATTGCTTCGTGTCTGGATAGGCCGTTCCAGGGCACGCACGGACACTCCGGAACAGATGCTCGTGGCAGTGAACTGACGGCCATGCAAAAACCTCAGAGGAATAAGGTCAGAAAGCTTGAGGCCGGGCAATTGGCCGAGAGACCGGCAAGGGCGCGGATCCTTGCCGTTGATGACGATGAACGTAATCTTCTGGCGATCAGCGAAGTCCTTGCTTCGACGGGCGATGTCATCTGCGCGCAATCGGGCGAAGAGGCCTTGCGGTTTCTGCTGAAGGAGGACTTCGCCATCATCCTCCTGGATGTCCTCATGCCGGGAATAGACGGCTATGAGACGGCTGCGCTTATACGCCAGCGCGAGCAATCCAGGCGCACTCCCATCATCTTTCTTACAGCCATCAACAAGGAGCAGGCCCACATGCTGCGCGGCTATGATGTCGGCGCGGTCGACTATGTGTTCAAGCCGTTCGATCCGGTCATGCTGCGTTCGAAAGTCGCTGTATTCGTCGACCTCCACGAAAAGACGGCGGAAATCAAGCGAAAGGCAGCGACCGAGAAGAGACTGCTGGCACAGGCACTCCAGGCGCAGAAGGACAAGCTTGAGGCGGAGCAGACGCTGCGCAACGTAGAGGAACGGCAGGACGCCATTTTGAGTTCGCTGCCGGTTTGTTTCCATGCGAGGGCAGCCGAGCCGCCCTTTGCAGCGCGCTTTGTCACCGATGGAGTGGAACGTCTGACCGGTTTTTCGGCCAAGACATTGACCTCGGATCCGCCCTTTGGCCTCAGCAGGGTTCATCCGGACGATCTCGCCAGGCTGGAGCAAGCGCTGCTGGCGGCAAAGACGACCGGCTCCTACACCTGTGAATTCCGCTGGCTGTGCGCCAATGGCGAGTATCGGATCTTTCTCGACCAAGGTGTGATGTCTAGTGGCTCTGATGGCCGCGCACCGGAAATCTTGGGGACGCTGCTTGACGTCACCGAGCGGCGGGCTCTCGAGGACCAGCTGCTTCAGTCGCAGCGACTTGACGCCATCGGCAAACTGACCGGTGGTTTGGCTCATGATTTCAACAATCTGCTCGCCGCAATCTTGAGTGGGCTGGGACTGCTCGAACGCGGTGCAAGCTTGGATGACCAGTCCCGGCAGGTTCTCGAGCTGATGCGACGCTCGGCCAGACAAGGGGCCGATCTCGTCACTCGAATGCTCGCCTTTTCGCGACGCCAGACGCTGAAACCGCAAGCGGTGCGTCTTGCAGGGTTTGGCGACACCATGAACGGGTTGGTAGCGCCAGTTTTAGGGGGCTTGATTCGCTTCGATTGGCAGATCGACGACACGGTATGGCCGGTACATGTCGATGCCGGGCAGCTTGAACTTGCGCTGATGAACCTTGTTTTCAACGCACGCGATGCCATGCCATCTGGTGGAACGATCGTTGTGCATGCAAAAAATCGTGCCCTCAACGCGACGTCGCAAGATTTGGCGGCCGGCGAATATGTGGTCGTAACGGTCAAGGACACGGGTTCGGGAATCGCTCCCGACATTCTGGAGAAGGTCATAGAGCCATTCTTCACGACAAAGCCGGTTGGAAAGGGAACTGGGCTCGGGCTCAGCACGGTTTATGGCTTCATGAAGCAGTCCGGTGGTTCTCTTCGCATCGACAGCGCCCCTGGACGAGGAACGGCAATGGAACTGTGGCTGCCACGCTCTTTTGATAATTCCTTCAACGATAACGCGGCGAGCAACGAGGAACCCTTAACTTACAGCGGCAAAGAAACCCCGTCTGTCCTTCTGATTGACGACAGCAGCGTGTTGCGGCAACTGACTGCCGAGTCGCTTCGGCGGCGCGGTTTTCCGGTAACCTGCGCGTCCGGCGGCGCTGAGGCGCTGGCTGCCATTGAACGGGCACCGCATGATTTTGACGTAATCGTCACTGACTTTGCCATGCCGCTAATCACCGGGATCGACGTCATTCGATTTGCGCGTAACCTTCGCGGCGACTGGCCCGCCGTGATAGTGACGGGCTATGCCGAAGCGGATACGATTTCGGATCGCCCGTCGGACGTCCCATTGTTAAGCAAGCCGTTCCGAGAGAAGGATCTCATCGAGGGGATCTTTCGGGCAATCGCACAGGCGGCCACGAAAATAACAAAGGCAGGATAGGGCGAGCCACTTGACCGCAGCGAAGCGTCCAGGAAACCATCTCGCTGCGCGCCAAACGGGTCAAGGCTGCGACGCTGTGAATGTCGAATGCACTCCTACCAATCTCTCAGCAGGGGCCTAGCGCCTGACCTTGAATCAGCCAGGGCGTAAGCGCGAAGACTGAATTGCCATTGCGCCTCGGCCTATCTGATCGGCGAAAGAGCCGAACCGCGGGCAGCCGCACGTCCCATCGCAGGGTCGCGCTGGCCCGGCGCCCTCAATACCCCTCGGGACACCGCGCAACATAGACGCGCCCCTGGCGATCCCTGTAGCGGCACTGGCCGGCCTCGCTGGCGTGCCCGATCACCGCTCCGGCGATGGCACCCGCAGCTCCGCCGACGACCGCGCCTTGGACTGGGTTGCCAGCCACGGCGGCGCCGATTGCCGCCCCACCCAATCCGCCCACGGCAGCACCCTGTTCCGTGCGGGAACATGCAACAAGCGCACTGAGAAGGCTTAATACGAGCATTGTCCTTTTCATGAGTCGTCCTCCAGCAGCCCGAAAGTGAGCCGGATGTTAAATGCGCGATTCCCGCTTTGGATCCACATCAGCCTAATTTAGCTCTGGCTAAACGATGATTTTTGACGAGCCACATGAGTATCTCGGCGGATCCCCGGAGTGCGGGCCTCGAGCGCTGTGCCGCCGCCTTTCGGCACACTTCGGATCTAATCCAAGCCAAGCGGAACATCCAAAGCCTCGACGCATTGCATTAGCAAAGATGGAGCTCGTTCGGTTTTAGGGACCAGCATGCTCCTTCTTTCAAGGCGATCTGGCCAGGCTGGTTACCGCGCCGTTGCCTGCAGAGACAGCGAATCCGGTCACAGCGAGCAAATGACTCTCGGCGATAAAAAGAGAGCATGTCAGGCGGGGTTTTGGCGTCGCCATGGCCTGTGTGAGTGCGACGATAACCGCTATCGTACCGGGTCCACGCCGCCCTTAGCATTTGTTGATGAAAATGCATGTGGACGAAGCCGGTGGGCACGCGCGTTGGGGCGCTATGAGCATGAACAATTCTATGCTCCGTGAAAGGCATCCTTGGCTCGGAGGGTTCCGCTTGCTCCGGAACGCGCCGGCCTCAGCCTTGCTGCCAGACTTGCCGACAGTCCGCCGTCATTTCGCAGTGGTGTTGAATTCACGGTTTGCTGCATAATCGATGGTGAAAATGCCCGGAGGAGCGCGAACGCCCTCCTTCACATTGGAGATAGTGACCGTCGTGCTTTACCCTCTTTCGTCGGTTAGGCTCCATCTGCGCAAATCGAGCGATTTCCTGTCGAAGACCATCGTGATGTTCGAGTTTCCAAAGACCGACTTGTCGGCCAGCTTGATGGTAACAACCTGGGCGCCATCGTCTTTGACACTTTTCAGGCGACTGCCAGAGAATTCGACCTTGTCGTCCAGCAGGAGCTTGAGCGGCGTCTTCGAGAGAGAATCGAGGTGCGACGTCTTGAGCCTTTCGTTGTAGATTTCCATCTGCAATCAAGCTGATCCCGGATTTGCCTGCATAGTCGAACCGAAGCTTGCCCGGGCATTGGAGAAAAAATCTACCTCCGCTCTTTTCCTCCCTTGGGCCGGACTGAACGAAGTCCCCGGACATGGACTTTATCGCCGAGAAATGATTGGCAATCGTCGCTGCATCTGAGATGCGCGTCCGAAAAGGCAGGCGCAAGGTCAAGATTGATGGCGGTAGCGCTGACAACTACAAACCCGGAAGCCAGCAGTCTTTTGATCTTTTCCGCATTCCAGGTTCGAGCGACTTCGATGACGGCGACGAAGCTTTTGGCCGATGTCCTACCGTTACGTTGTAATACATTTGTGCCCGGCTCTCGAATTGAGAGCCGGGCATAGGGCTGCCGTCAGTATCCTCCATTCTCGTCCTGCTGGATAACAACGTGGCGATGCCGATGGTGCGATCGATCCATCGGGCTTCGGATTACGACCGTGTCGGAGCGATGGTGCCGGCGACCGTGATCGAAGAAAGCGATATCGCCATGTCGGCGGTGATGGAGGCGATGTCCTTCGCGATAGATGACCACACGATCATTGTTCCAGTGAGTGTCGGTGATGTCGATGGTCTGAACTACGATCGCGTCGGCCGAGGCCACGGATGGTACGAGCAGGCACAGTGCCGAAGCACTAAGAATGGCGGTTTTCAGTTAAGATCCTCAACGATTTAAGATGGCCCTTCGCCTGCTTAACATCGTGTGATCGCTTTGGTTCCGGGCGATTTGAGGAAGGCTGGCGGGTGGTGATCTATGAGCAGGAGCATCCAGGACTCGTCCCGATCAAGAGGTGGACTTCGATCGCGGCAGCAATTGCCGCTAATAAGGTCGCCGGCCACTGAACGGTTGCGGCGTTTGGAAGAAAGGGGTTTCCTAACGTTACCGAAGGACCCGCCGGGGCATCGAGGG
>JGI24740J21852_10001197_pt1 | contig 11700 bp, 5 predicted proteins | sample KBSCornC6_FD_21852 | JGI IMG/M metagenome (IMG submission 21852) | reverse complement strand
CGGGCATCGGCAAAACCGGCGTGCGCAAAAATATCGGCCAGAGAAACCGGCGGACTACTTATGATCGGCGCTCGATGAAGAAAAATCGGCGCCTGGACAATCGAGAGGCGATGGCCATCCTGACCAAGGAAGAAAGACAGTGCCTCTCTGACCCGAGGAACATGGCGAGCGGCTACCGTAATTTTCCAATCCCGGGCCAGATAAGCGCTAACAATGGGCACCATGCGATGCGCATGCCCCATCCCCGCGCCTAATTCCCAACCGATGAGTAAATGTTTGGCGATGATGTCTCTCGACCTGTTGTCCGCTCCCGCAATCAAGATGAGGCCCATGACGGCGCGGTTTCGTCATGGACCTCATGCACTGTATCAGTGGTGGCGAGGCGACAGATTATACCAGCGCCGAACCGACAAACCGAACATCCAGACTTGTAAACGCCGACATGGAAACGCCGGTCAGCCGCACACTGTCGTTTGCGTCAAGATTGATGACAAGATCACTGCCCTGCTGGACCGTCGCACCCAGCAGATGAGCCCAATCGTCGAACTGAGACCGATCGAACTGGAGGTAATCGTGATTTGACCCAGTCGCGGAAAAATTATCGATGATACCTTCTCCGAGGCCGCTTTGAATCGCGAACGCTTCAACATCTTGCGAGCCTACGCGGTACGGGTTGGAGCTATCGACGAGAATCTCATCGGCATCGGCCCTGTTCCTGATTTCGTCCCTATCCCAAGATACTCCGTCGGCAAATTGAACCTGCTCAACGCCTTGGGTCACGCCACCAGGGTTATCGCCAGAGAATTGTTGGTCAACCCAAAAATCGTCGGTGTTGTCAACAAAGAAATCTGCAGAATCTCCGTAACGCACAACGCTAACTTCGTCAGAATTGAGGTCGGTGAAAACGAGCTTATCTGAACGCGTCCCGCTATCGAACTGACTAATGGCATCCCAACCGTCCCCGCTGGAATAATTGAAGGTGCCTCCACCATCGCCCGAGACAATGTACCAATCATTTCCAAGGCCACCCGTGACATCGAACAGCGTGCCTAGAGTCAGCGTATCGTCGCCAGATGTACCGATGATCTCCTGTCGACCAATGGAAAGGGAAAAATTGGAACTCGCCTCTTTCTCTCCATCGGTTGCCGTAATTTTAACGTCATATACGTCGCCAAATGCATCGGTCGGTGGTGTCCCCGTCAAATGTCCGCCATCAAACGACAGCCAGCCTGGAAGCGCCGTCCCATCGGCGAGCGTGGCAGACAGCGTCAAGGAATCACCGTCTGGATCAGTGAAGGCTTGGGTGGGAACGGCAATATCGAGCGGAGAATTGATGCCCCCGAAAATATCGGGAAGTGGCTGGGCCACCGGCGCCAGATTCCCACCAAAATGTAGACGGAATTCAGAAAATGCTGCTAGCGCTCCATCGGATGCCGCGACAACAATATTCAAATTGCCGGGCACATCTGCTGGCGCGGTTCCTAAGAACTGCCCGTTAGCGAAGGTCAACCAATCGGGAAGCGGTGACCCGTCAGCCAGCGTGGCCGTGAAGGTCAATGGGTCTCCATCAGGGTCCATGAAATGGTTCGTCACATCGAGCAGGAAATCCTCATTGTTCGCCAATTTCTGATTGGCTATTTCCTGCAAGGCCATTGGCATATCATCGGCACCCGTCACCGTCAGTGTCAGCGTTGACGACGATGTCGCCCCAGCGGAATCAGTGACGTGATAATTGGCTGTCAGCGTCAACTGTTGGCCTTGAGCAAGATGCTGATAGGCAGGGTCGGAAGGATCGAAGGTCCAACTTCCATTTGTCGCGACGACCAAACCGGCAACGGGTTCGTTCAGTTTGAAGATAAGGGTATCGCCTGTGTCAGCATCGGTTGCGACGAGCATTCCGCGCACGATAGCGGCGTCTTGAATGGTATTGGCGGTTGCTGCCACCGCCACTGGGGAAGTGTTGCCCGCATACATAAGATCGTGAATGTGAGCCCGTGTCCAAACCGTGTCATCAGCAAACACAATCGTATTAATGCCGTGAGTATTCCCATCGTCCTGCTTGAACTGTTTTTTGACGGTCACTGTGGCACCGGTTGCGTTGACGGTCACCAACAGAGCGTCGCCCGACCGGGTAAGCGTAACACCATCGGGATTCACGTCCGTCAACTCAAGAGTGTCATTCCTGCTGTAGCCTAGTCCCCCATCATTGATCTGATCATGCCCATCAGTGCTCGAAAATTGGAATATACCCGCGCCGCTGCCATTCACTACGATGGTGTCGTCCCCTCCACTGCCATCGATGATGAAGTTACCGCGCGGAGCAAAGAGGTAATCTGCGTCTGTCGTTCCATCGATTGTCGTTTGCGCGGCGCTGATCACGGAACTGGCGGCAGCAACCAAGTCCGCTCGGGTCATGACAGTTCCGTCCGAGAATAACAACCGGTCAACGCCGTAACCCTCACCGACCAATTCATCGCCAAGTGAAATTGACCCCGCCTGGTTCACAAAGGAAAGCGTTAGTCCCGCGCCATCATTGGCGACGGCAAATTGTAGATCCGCTGCAGTTATGCCAGCACCAAGCTGCAGGGTGTTAAAGCCATCGGAGACGCCCGAGCCCGTGATCGTGTCATCACCATCACCGGAATTCCAAATATATGTATCGTTGCCTGAACTTTCCTCGACGGTATCAGAACCAAGACCGCCCGTGACGGTATCGTCACCATCACCGGGGCTGAAATTATCGTCACCCGAAGTGCCGGAAAGATCCATGTCCGGTGGGGGTGGAGGACTCCCTATAGGAGCAGCTTGAAGATATGTCGCGTTAACATAACCGATATATTCCTCGGGACGACGCGTGAACGGCCCGTAGCTCGTATAATCTTTTTCATATCCCCAGCCATCCCGAATGGACGCAGAGTAGTCTATGTTACCGCCGGTTGTTTTCGTACCGTCGGAAAATGTGATAGAATCAAGCTTTCTTACATTTCCTGATGTGTCATAAGTACTTCCTCCAGGACCGATATTGTTGCCGTTTTCCAGAAAAGTTATCGTTTCCCCGGTCGACTTTATGCGAACGGCGATAAACTGAACGTGGTATTCCTTGCCTCCGCTCCCAGCATAAAAGTGTTGACCACCGGCTATGATATCTATGTCGTGCGGATTGAGGTTCTGAAGGGCCAGATTGTAGTCGCCATCGCCGCTATCGAATTCGACGACGTCGTGGCCGCCACCAACACCAAACTGGATTGTCGCAGCGGCAGATTTCAGATGGATCACGTCGTTGCCAGCGCCCCCGTTGATCGTGGCGTCTGATCCCGAAACGGTGATTTTGTCATCTCCAGCGCCGGCATCAATGGTATGATCGCCGCTGCTGTTGTCACTGATAATATCCGCATATTCCGAGCCGATGATATCCGTGTGGAAATTCTTCACACGAATTAGGCCGCCCGTGCCGCTTCTGCTCTGGATATACCCTTCGCCAGCGCTCGCTTTTGTGATGTAAAGCTTCAGTCCAGCTGAATCGGCGGACTGCTGGAGGTTGATCTTGTCGTGAGCGCCGCCACCGGAATCAATCAATAAGTTGTACCCGTTCGGTATCGTGCCCTTGAAAGAAAAGGTATCCTCTCCCGTTGTTCCGATTATCCTTTCGATGGAATGAAGGGTGTCGGTGCCGTCCAAGCCATCTTGTACTGTTATAACGGGGGCAGGTGATGTCCCGTCGAAATCGATATGTACGGGTGCAGAGGCTGCATTGGATGAATAATCGACCGTATCAGTACCGTCTAGGCTGGCTTGGTCATTTCCCCTATCACCCCCCCAAATTTCATCATTTCCAGCTCCACCAATCATGATGTCATTACCATCACCGCCGACAAGAAGATCATCTCCTGACCCGGCATCCAAAATATCTGCTCCAAGCCGGCCATAAAGATAGTCATTTCCGCCACCACTTTTAATGATGTCGTTACCATTATTGCCGAAAATTAAATCTCTAGAGTTATCCAGGCGGCTTGACGTATCCGTCAATATATTGTTACCAATTTGGCGATTGACCCGCGATATATCTATTTCTTCACCGTTCGTATAACTCAAACCAACTTGGAAATCAGAACTGGGTCCAGATGAACTGTATGACGATCTTATGGCATCGGCGAATCCTAGGCCAGAGGCATCTAGTTCCGATGCTACGATATTTTGAAATTCAACTGTGGGACCTTTAAAGTCATAGTTGCTTGAATTAGGGTCGCCACTTACGTCCCCTGCGCCATTCAATAAGTGATACAATTCGTGGGCGATTACGAGTTCTGGAGCTTGCAAAACCCATTCGCCATGATCATTGAAGTCTCCGGTCTGACCGATGATGTCAAAATTTACGCCAACGCTTGGTGCATAAACTTTGTCACTAACGATGCCAGCAAAGGCTTGGCCGCCTAACGTGAGGTGTTGCGCAACCCTAAGCGGCTCCAAAGATGAAACATTAGCATCAAGTAAAGCGCGCATGGAATTCGAACCACTATATAATAGCGTTATATAATGCTCGAAGTCTGCTCGAAAATCTGCACTGGTCTCTGGATCGACGACCAACTGAGTGCTGGGAAGCATATTCCATGGCTGCGGATCTGCATTCCAATATCTTATTGACGACAAAACTGATGACAATGACATAATATTCTCCCATTATATAATCCGCCGAAATTTTATCTTTGCGAGGTTTTCTTTATTATATTTTTCGTCTGTCGCCAAAAAATAGTCTTTTCCATCACTCAGAATATACATGCATCGCTCTACATATAGTGTGACGCAGAAAGAATTATCCTTTATATGAAATTTACCTTTGTGAGTTCCTTCAGTCGTATTGACGTACGTGCCGTCTTTGTAAAAATATTCATCACCAGAGTATTTCTGTTTTGGAATATATTCCATTATCGAATCTTCTATCAATAATCTGATATTATCATTCGATAATAATTTTAGTTTCTTGTCGTTTATTTCATTTTTTTTATTGTGATATTTTTCTTTATCAACATTACAGGAGCTTGAAAAAATTAATAAAATTATTGAAATAATTTTCGTTAATTTTACATTTCTTCTCATCGCTCTCTCCCGGCGTTGAATATGGCTTCATCAATAGGACTGATGAGATAGCTCATTAGGCTGCGTCGCCCGGTGCGGATATCCGCTGTTGCGGTCATACCCGCATCGAGCCGTATATCGCTGGTGTGATGATTTTTGGTGGGTCCGAGACGAATACGGACTGGATAGATGAGACCGAGCTTCTCATCCTCGATGGCATCCGACCCGATGTTCTCCACATATCCAGAAACTGTGCCGTATCGAGTGAACGGGAAGGCTTCTAGCTTGAGAGCCACTGGCTGGCCGTCCTTCACAAAACCCACATCCTTGTTGAGAATCTTGACCTCCGCGACCAATGAGCCGCCCTTGGGCACCACCACCATGATCGGTTTGGTCGCTTCAACGACACCGCCGATGGTGTGAATGGATAGCTGAGTGATCGTGCCATCCACAGGTGCAGTGAGGCGCTGCAAGCTGCTGCGCTGCCGGCTTTTGGTCAGTTCCTCCTGGCGTAGCCGAGCATCGGCCTCCGCTTTGGCAAGATCGGTGAGGATACGTGTACGCGCTTCGGCCTTACTCTGCGCCATGACGCTGGAAGCACTCGATGATTGCGCTTCTGCCTTGCGGGCCGTTTCCAGCGCGGCCTCACGGTCTCGGATCGTGCCGAAGCGCTGCCGGCGCATCTCGATCACCTTGAGCTTGGCGGCATAGCCCTTGGCCAACAGCCCTTCATATGCATTGAGTTGCTGGTCAAGGAGCGGGATCGTTTCGGTAAGTTTAGCAGCCTGCACCAGCGCTTCTGAACGCGCGGCCTTTGCGGCTTGCAGATCAGCCGACCGTCCTGATGCGGATGCTTCGATCGCAGCCAGTTCCGCTGCCGCCAAGGCCCGCTGCGTGGCAATGAGTTGCGGCGCGGCTCCTTGCGGTGGAGTGAAGGCGGGTCCCTTGCCATCTAGGGCCGACAGCACCGCTTTGGCGCGTGCAACATCGAATAGCGCGGTTTGCAGCGCGGCTTCCGCCTGAACGGTTTCGGCCAGCGAAACTGTCGGATCGAGATCGACCAGCACCTGCCCTTTGCGCACGAACTGGCCATTGCGGACATGAATGGCACGAACGATACCGGCTTCCGCCGGTTGAACCAGCTTGACGTTGTCTGCAGGTATCAACCTGCCCGGCGCCGAAGCCACGACGTCGACTTTCCCGACGGTCAGCCAAAGGATGGCGAAGACGAGTCCAACAAGCAGAATCCATGTAGTCGCCCGCGCAGTAGGCGAGACAGGTTGTTCGACAATTTCCAACGCTGCCGGAAGGAAGGTTACATCATCGACCTTGGTCAGGTTTCTGGCGCGCCGCTTTTCATCGGCAAGCGCGGCACGGACCACATCCCAATGTTGCGCGATGCTGCTCATGCCACGCCCTCGCTTACGCCCATCTGGCGGCGATGCAGGCTGGCGTAGCGGCCACCCTGGCGTAGCAGTTCGTCATGTGTGCCCACCTCGACGACCCGTCCCTTTTCCAGCGTCATGATCCGGTCACACTGGCGGATGGCAGAAAGCCTATGCGCGATGATGAGTACAGTACGCCCTCGCGCCATGGCCCACAGGTTACGCTGGATGATCTCCTCGCTTTCCGCGTCCAGGGCAGAAGTAGCTTCATCAAGGATAAGAATGCGGGGCTGCGTAACCAGGGCGCGGGCAATGGCAATGCGCTGGCGCTGTCCACCCGACAGGTTGACCCCGCGTTCCTCGATTATCGTGTCATAGCCTTGAGGAAGGCCAACGATGAACTCATGCGCGCCAGCAAGCTGAGCGGCGGCCATCACCTGCTCGAGAGGCATGACGGGGTGAGCGAGCGCGATATTCTCGCGGATCGAGCGGTTGAAAAGGAGGTTTTCCTGAAGGACCACGCCGATCTGACGGCGCAGCCAGCTCGGATCGATCTGGGCGATATCGACGCCATCGATAAGGATTCTGCCTGCCGCTGGGGTGTAGAGGCGCTGGAGCAGCTTGGTGAGGGTCGATTTGCCTGATCCCGACGATCCCGCAATCCCAAGCGTACCGCCTGCGGGAAGATGGATATCGATGTCCTCGAGTGTCCAGGGGCCGTCCAGGCCATAGCGGAACTTCACTCCTTCGAAGCGGATGGTGCCCTTGACCTCGGGCAGGGCGACACGAGAGCCCGCACCCGGCTCGACCGGCTGGTTAAGCACATCGCCCAACCTGTCGATCGAAAGCCGAACCTGCTGGAAATCCTGCCAGAGCTGCGCCATGCGGATCACCGGTCCGGAAACCCGCTGGGCAAACATATTGAAGGCAACCAGCGCGCCGACCGTCATCGCGCCTGCGATCACCTCACGAGCGCCGAAGAACAGGATGGCGGCGAGGCTAAGCTTGGAAATGAGCTGGACGGCTTGGCTGCCGGTGTTGCCGAGGTTGATGACCCGCTGGTTGGCAGCACTATAGCCCGCCAGTTGCCTTTCCCATCGCTCCTGCCATTGCGGTTCGACGGCCGAAGCCTTGATGGTCTGCATGCCCGACACGCTTTCGACCAGCAGGGCGTTGTTGGCCGATCCGCGCTCGAACTTCTCGTCGAGGCGATGGCGTAGCGGGCCGGTGACAAGCAGCGATACTGCAATATAGGCCGGAATGGTGGCGGCAACGATCCAGAAGAGGATCGGAGAATAGATCCACATCGCCACAAGGAAGACGATCGTGAAGATGGGGTCGATCAGAACCGAGAGTGACGCGTTGGTCAGAAACTCCCGGATCGATTCGAGCTGGCGAACGCGCGTCACCGTATCGCCCACGCGGCGCCCCTCGAAATAGGAAAGCGGGAGCCTCAGCATATGCCGGAACAGCTTGGAACCCAGTTCGACATCGAGCTTCTGGCTGGTTTCCGAATAGAGTCGAGTACGCAACCAACCGAAGGCTACTTCCCAAAGGGATACTGCGACGAAGCCAACCGAAAGCACCTGGAGCGTGGCCAGCGTATTATGAACCAGCACCTTGTCGATGACATTCTGAAAGAAGAGCGGTGCAGCCAGGCCCAACAGGTTGAGCCCCAGCGTGATCAGCAACACTTCGCCGATCAGCTTCCGGTAGCGGACGACCTGCGGAATAAACCAGCGGATGTCGAAGCGGCCCGCTGCTCCACCCACGCTTTCCCGCGTGGTCAGCAGGATGATCTCGCCCGACCAGACTGCTTCCAATTCCTCCCTCGAAAGCTTTTCAACATTGGCGCCTGGGCGCTGGATCAGAACCTCTACCTCGCCCGCGCGACCGATCAGGAACCAACCATTGGGTCCGTGGGCCAATACCGGTAAGGGCTGTCGCGACAATCGGTCAAAGCTTGCTTGAACTAAGCGGGCGCGGACCCCATCCTGGCGCTTGGCTAAGCGCAACACATCATCCGGCGTCAGGGCATCATGATGCCCCAATTCATGACGCAGCTGTTGAGGATCGACAGCAATTTTATGCACGGCCAACAGCGTAGCGAGCGCGCGCGCGCCACTATCGACGCCTGACGAGGCATCCCCCAATCCCCTGTCCATCTTCACCCCTGTTCGACGCAGACCCCAGCGCCATCGCAATGGGTTTCACAACCGTACGGACTAATCAATCCAATTTTCGGTGAAATGAAAATTTTTCCCAATATATTTCAGTTCATTATGGATGATTTAATCCTAGCCTTCTATTAACCAGTTGACGCAATCAGTCGCCCACTTTGCAGGCAAGCCCCGTCGCGTCGCACATAATACAAGCAGCAAAATGTTGCGCGTGATGGCTGTCACGGATCACCACTCGCATCGGTATGGGACGAATTGGCGACCGATTTCGACTTTGGTTCGGCACGGGAACGTTTGCCCTCCGAGATAAGGCTATCGACAAACTTACATCCCGATCCCCAGCCCCCGGCCCCCTCCCCAGGTCGATCCCATGGTTGAACGCGAGCTCCGCCCCCAAACGACGTCCGCTGTCGATGGCGATGCCGAGTTCGCGCTTGCGGTTGGCCAGGATCGATTCCACCTGCGGATCGCGCTCCAGCGATTTCGCCATCGACCGCATGCTATCCTGGTAGACGCGGCGCCTATCATAGTCGCCGTCGGCATAGGCGCGCTCCGCGGCTTTGGCGTAGCGGTTCCAGCGCTCGACGAAACGGTCGGCCCTGAGGTTCGGATCGGTGCGGACTTCGCGCTCATGGACGATCGCCAGGCGCGCTGGCTCGGTGTCACCGCGCGCGGCTCCGGCGGCCAATGACGGGTTGCGGCCATACGCGGTTTCCGCGTCGAGCGCCGCATGGTCGCGCAGGCCGTTCAGCTCCTGCCTGGCTTGTTTGAGTTCGCTTCTCTGATCCGGCGTCATTTCCGCGCCCTGATCCTGCATCGAGAAGATCGCCTGCACGACGCGGGCATGCCGCGCGATCGCACGATCCCGGACCTCCGTGATGCTTTCCTTCGGTTCGGTCATGGCAGGCAGATCGGCGTGTAGCTTCAACCCCTCGAAGGGAGACCGGGCGGGTTTTGGTGCAGCCTGCCGCTCTGGCGCGGGTGACTGGGCATAATCCAACGCCATGTCCTTGCCGCGCTCCCGGCTGAGGGCGCGCGCCAGCCTGCCGCGATCGGCAAAATCATCCTGGCCATAATGGAGGTCGACCGTGCCGCGGTGACGGGAGAGCGCAACATAGGCGGCATGACGATCGAGCCCCGGCGTCGCGAGCACATGGACATTGTCCACCGTCATGCCCTGCGCCTTGTGGATGGTGGCAGCATAGCCATGAGCGATGGCTGCATAATCCTTTATGTCGAATGCCACGGCGCGGCCATCGTCCAGCATCACCGTCATGCGGAGCTGGTTCACGCTCTGCACGGTGGCCAGCGTGCCGTTCTTGACGCCCATGCTGCGCTCATTGCGCAAGAACATGATCCGGTCGCCGGCAGCGAAGGCGCGCTCTCCCCGCTCGACCGTCAGGCTGACCTCCTCGCCAAGGGCGCCGGAGGTGCGCATCCGGTCGCGGGCCGCTTCGTTGAGTGCCCGAACTTCGTCATTGGTGTGAGTGAGGATGATGCGGCTGGCGCCGGGCTCGGCACTGCGATCCTCGTCCCAGCGGCCGATCAGATCACGGCGCGCGTCCTCGCGGGTTGTCGGCGGCATGCACATGCCCCGCTGCCTCATAGACGGCGATCGCTTTACCGGCCCGGCCCGTGGCCAGCGCTCGCGTCGCCTCGCGCTGCCATTCTTCATTCTGGCGGCGGATGGCGGTGATCTCTACGCTGCCATGGCGCTCGGCAACCGAGCGGAACGCCGCCCCCGCCTCGATCGCCTGGAGCTGCTCGTGATCGCCGACCAGCACCACCTTCGCGCCGCGCTTCTCGGCTTCCGCAATCACCCGTTCCATCTGCCGCGTGCCGATCATCCCGGCCTCGTCGATGACGAGAATGGAACGGTCGGTGAGCAACTCACGATCCTGGCCCCATTGATGTTCCAGGCTGGCGATGGTGCGCGAGGCGATGCCGGAGCCGCTTTCGAGATTTTCCGCTGCAATGCCGGAGAGCGCCGCACCCTGCACGGTGTAGCCCGCGCGTTCCCAAGCCTCGCGTGCCACGCCCAGCATTGCGCTCTTGCCGGTCCCCGCATAGCCGATGACGCTGCTGAGACCATTGGCGCTGGTCACATGCTCGAGCGCGCCGCGCTGTTCGACGGAGAGGTCCATGCCGCGCTGCGCTGCCTGCGCCAGTGCGCGATCGACATGGCGCGCAGCGACGCCATGATGGCGGCGCGCATCGAGTGTCGCGGTCGCCCGCTCGAGCCGCTGTTCGGTTTCCAGCATGGTTCGCGAAGTGAAGCGCTCATCGCCGCGCCCGTCCCTGCCCAGCGCGAAAAGATCGGGCGATGCCTTCACCGCCGCCATCACCGCATCGAACTGATCCTTCCCTTCGCTGTGCCGATGCACGAACATCGCAAGGTCGCGGGTGGTGAAGGTGGCCTGGCCATGAGTGATCGCGTCGAGCGCAATGCCGGGGTTGGCAAGGATCTTCTCACCATTGGCCCGGGCAATGGCGTGATGCTCTTCCAGCCGTTCGCTTATCTGACCCTGCTCGACCACGCGCGAGGCGGCGGGACCGATCTTGTGCTGGGGCTCCAGATCAATGCCCTGCGCCTCCAGGCTGCGATGATCAATCCGCGCATCGATATCGAGTTCGGCGAGCCGGGCGTTGACATGGGTACCCCATGCCTCACGCCAGTGGCTGAGCAACTCGGTCCTGTTCCAGTCGCGGACCTTGGCGCCGAAGCCGTCTTCCCTCACTTGCCGCAAACCCAGCATCACATGGGCATGGGGTTTGGGCTGCCCGTCGGCGCCGACATCCCAATGGACATTGAGGTCGGCGACCATGCCCCGCGCTACAAATTCCCGTTCGACAAAGTCGCGCGCCAGGCGAATGCCTTCTGTCTGATCGAGCTCGCGGGGAATGGCGAACTCGATCTCACGGGCGAGTTGCGCGTCCTTGCGGATTTCGGCGGCCTCGACATCATTCCACAGCTTTTCCCGATCGCGCCATGCTTCCGGCGCCCCGTCCGGCAGCATCACCTCGCTGTGGACGACGCCCGCCTTGTTGGAGAAATCATGATG
>JGI24740J21852_10001195_pt1 | contig 11716 bp, 9 predicted proteins | sample KBSCornC6_FD_21852 | JGI IMG/M metagenome (IMG submission 21852) | reverse complement strand
GTTGTCGAGAATCTGCATGGACGCGGCATAGGCCCCCAGTTCACTCAAGGGGACGAGCGGCTTGAGCAGAAGCTGGTCGATTCGGCGTGACCCCATCATCAGCATGAAACTGACCCAGAACAGCAGGCCGTTTCGGAGCAATTCCCGGGTAAGGGGCGCATCGTATTCCACCCGCATCCGCGGGGCGCGGGCCAAATAGAAACTGCCGAGCAGACTTGCCATGACGACGGCCTCTGCCGCGAATGCCGTGGCATATGTGGGTACGCTATGCACGCTCAGTGCCAACAGCAGTCCAACGATGCTCGCTTTCACCCCAAGCGACATCATGTTGAACAGCGCGTTCGGGCGAGTCCTGGTGTGCGCCTGCATCCAAGTCGTGACAATGCCGGAAGGCTCGCGCAGCAACACCGCGATGCCAAGGATGAGCGATGGCAGCCAGAATTCGATCGTCTGGCGGGTGACGATCAGAAAGCCGCACATCAATAGATAAGCGAGCGCACCCGCGGTCAGTCTGAGGCCGAACGCATGCGCGACTAACCGATGCTGCGCCATTGGGTCGGGATTCGCCACCAGGCGTGGGACGACCACCTCCCCGCTGCAAAGCAAAGCGATCGATGAGGCAATGTAGACCACTGCTTGCGCATATTGGAAGTGCGCAAATCCCTCGGGGCCCAAGCCGCGTGCAAGCATGGCAACCACGCCAATACCCACGCTGATTTGCACCCCGCGCTCGGTCAGCATCCACATCAGGTTGCTGGCAACGTTGCGCTGCATTACGCCGCCTCCTCAGTGGTAACACGGGCCGCCGGCTGGATGAACTGCGCATAGCACGTCAGCCACTGATGTGCGACGGCTTCCAGACTGAAGTGCGACAAGATACGTTGGCGGCGTGCTGCCTGTGCAGCGGCGCCGTTGTGCGGATGGGCCAACGCTTGCCGGATGGCGTCGGCAAGGGCGGAAGCATTGCCTCTGGGCACGATTTCTCCGCAGTCATTCAGTAGTTCCGCAACGCCTGCAGCGTCTGTGGCAATCACGGGCAGTCCGCAAGCGAGTGCTTCGGCAAGGGCGAGCGGCATACCCTCAACGTCCGATGAGAGTACGAACAGGTCGGCGGCATTGAGCAGGGTGGCAATGTCCCGGCGTACGCCGGCCAGGATGATGCGGTCTTCCAGCCGGTGATCGCGGATGCGTTCTTCCAGCGCGCCGCGCTCGGGGCCTTCTCCCACAATGAGCAGTCTGACATCAGCGCCGAGGTTCAGTTGCGCAAAGGCATCGATCAACATGGCCTGTGCCTTCTCTGGCACGAGCCGGCCGACGTTAATCAAGAGGCGGACATCATCCTGCAGCCCCAATGCGAGCCTTCCGCGTTGTCTGAGGACGGCGTCGGGCCGGTATATTTGCGTGTCGATACCGTTGGGCATGACCGTGATGCGCGCAGCAGGTACGGCACCGGCTTCGACCATAGCGAGGCGCCCCTGGGCGCTGACGTGCGTGGTTAGCCGCGTCCAGCGGTCTGTCAGCCGATAGGCCAACATACGCGGGCGCCCGCCTTCACGCGCGCTGTGCGCCGTACAGATGATGGGTGCCGTGGTGGCGATTGCAGCAAGCATCCGGGCAAGCAAGTTGGCGTGCACCATGTGGGCATGGATAACATCGGGATGCCATTTCCGTACAAAGGCGTGCAATTTCCAAAGCGCTCGTGCAATGGACAGCGGCGTTTTTGTCATGCCCAGTTGTAGGGTCGTCGCCGACGCAGGCAACTCCACCTCACAGCCCGACGTCAGGCTGACCACTGCCACGTGATGGCCGAGGTGAACGAACTGGCGGGCCAATGCAGCGACCTGCTGTTCGGCACCGCCCAGCTTCAATCCTGTACTCAACAACAGGATACGCATGCTTGCCGCACCTGCCGCGGACGCTACGTAGGCTGTCATTTACCGTGCCCCATACCCCGTAAGCAGCGTCCGCAACGTCTTCACTGCAATCAGCAGATCCAGGGCGAAGGAACAATGCTTGATGTAATACAGGTCGTAGCTGAGCTTGGTCACCGTTTCTTCGTGTGTGCCAACGTAGCCTTGTTGGACTTGGGCCCAACCCGACAGGCCCGGTCGGACCAGGTGGCGGTAGGGGTAGTAGGGAATGGTTTGTGCAAACTCGTCCACCATGGGGACCTGCTCGGGGCGGGGGCCGATCAAGCTCATGTGGCCCAGGAGAACATTCCATAGTTGCGGGATTTCATCCAGCCGATATTTGCGGATGACGCGGCCGATGCGTGTGACACGCGGGTCATGCCTGGCTGCAAACTGTGCCGGCGCTGCTGTGTCGAGGCTCATGCTGCGGAACTTGAGCATCGTAAATGACTTGCCGAACAGTCCAACGCGGGCTTGCCGGAACAGCGCAGGGCCGGGCGATTCAAGCCGGATGGCCGCAGCAACCACCAGCCCAACCGGCAGGGCAAGCGGAGCGGTGCAGAGCACCACGGCGAGGTCGACCGCGCGCTTGATAAAACTATAGAAATAGTGGGCGGCGTAATCGTCGAGAAAATTCTCGTCGATGTGCGCCAGGCCTACGCGGCCCGTCAACATTTCGCCAATCCGCTCCACTGAATACATGCGCACATGGCTGAGCTTGAATTGCGCCAGCGCCCGGGTACGTTCCGGGTCGGCCGTTGCATTGCGGTCGAGCATCAGGCCATCGCAGTGCACAGCATCCGCGAGAGAGGTGATGCGCTGAAAGCGGCTCGGGCTGGCAGGTGCAGCACCGGGCATGGCGAGAACTTGTTCGAGTTGTGTCAGTGCTGCGGTGTCGGTATAGCCGAACACTGGCACATAGTTGCGCACGAAACGCCGGTAGCCGAACCAGATCCAGGACAACGTAATGAGATAGGCGACCAGCACGGCGCCGCGAGAATACTCCACGTGGAATGCGGCAAACACGAACAGCAGCGCCGCGAAGGGTAGTGTGGCGGCGACCCCGATCAGGCTATTGCCTTCCATGGTCGGCAGATGCAGTGAGCGATGCAGTAGTACGAAGGCCAGCAGATACGGCACGGCCGACCATAGCAGCGTGCGCCTGAATATGCTTGTGACATAGCCGGCTTGGTTAGCGAACTCTGCCAATACGAGGCAGAGCCCCAGCAGGAGCAGCCCTAAAGCAGCCCACCCCAGCATGCGGGTGGCGCGTCGGATCGTCTCCGAACTTTGGACTCGGATCGGAAGCGGGGCGGGCTTGGCGCTGTGGCTGTCGTTCATTGTTCGCCTGCTTTGGGGCGTGCTGCCAAGGGAGGGGTCTTGGCGGTTCGTGTCAGCACCTGCAGGTAGGTCTGCCATGTCGAATCGGCCATGGAATCAATGCCGAATGCTTGCTGCCAGCGCATTTGCGCTCTATGTCCGAGGTTTTTTCGGAGCGTGGCGTCTTGTGCCAGGTTCGTCAGTGCAGATGTCCAGCCTTGCGCATCGTTGTTGGCGACGAGCAGCCCGCAGGCGCCATCTTCAAACTGCTCGCGGATGCCGGGCAGATCGCTTGCAATAGCCGGCAAGCCAGCACGCATGGCCTCCAGGATGGAGATCGGAAAACCTTCGTGGTCGGATGCCAGCGCAAAGATCTGGGCGGATGCCAGCAAGGCGGGCACATCCGTCACTGCGCCCGCAAATTTCACTCGACCGGGTGCCAGGCTGTCTGCCAGGGCTTGTAGGGAAGCGTGTTGTGGCCCCTCGCCCGCCAGCACCAGTTCGCAATCAGGCAATGCTGCGCTCGCGAATGCTCGAATAAGGAGATCCCCGCGCTTGGGCGAGGCCAGGCGCGCCACCATGACAATGCGTTTCACGGGGGCATCCGGCGTGGCACAGGCATCGCTGCGTGCTATGCCGTTGTGTATGACGCGGATGCGTGCCGCTGGAATCGGCAACGTTTCGGCCAGGGCGCGCTCAGCGTGCGCCACGCAAATCATCTGCGCAGTGAAGGGCGCCAGTAGCCATTCCGACGCACGTGCAACGACGCGCTGACGAAACGGTGCGGCTGCCTTGAAGGCAAAGCCATGCACCGTATAGATCACAGGAACGCCCAGCAGCCAGCCGGCCAATCGTCCCAATATGCCAGCCTTGGCACTATGCGCGTGGATCAGATCGGGTTTCGCACTCCGCAAGGCGCGAACCAATTGCCACAGCGCGGCAATCGCGCGTGTGGGCGACAGCGCATTATCGAGTCGTGTTAGGCATATGGTGTCCGCGCCTAATGCGCGGGCCGTTGCAAACAGCGGGCCATCACCTCCGGCGAGTAGCACTGGCTCAACGCGATCGCGCAATGCCCCCAGTAGATCAGCGACGTGCGCCTGAGCCCCTCCGGTTTCGGAGTTCGTAATCAGGTAGGCAACGCGCGGACGGTTGGATGGTGGGGTCGCAGGCATGAATTGGCCGCGTCAGGCTGGGTAAGGTTGCGCCAATGGGCGCGGAAGCAGGCCGGCACAGAAAGCCTAACTCGCGATTATATCGTTCGCGGATCGCCGCAATGTGGGTGTACGCCCTTGACCGTTTACAATTGCGAACATCGTATTTCTTTCCTGTGGACGACTCCATGCGCAGCATCGACCCCACCATCTTCAAAGCCTACGACATCCGCGGCATCGTCGGAAAAACCGTTGATGCCGAAACCGCACGCCTGATCGGCCGTGCCTTCGGCGCAGCCGCGCGCGCCAAAGGCGAATCCGCCGTCGTCATCGGCCGCGACGGCCGCCTATCGGGCCCCGAACTGCTGGCAGCCCTGGCAGACGGGCTGCGCGCAAGCGGCGTCGACGTGATCGACCTGGGCTTGGTCGCCACGCCGATGGTCTACTTCGGCACCAACATTGAACTGGCCGGCCGCCGCGCCACGTCGGGCGTGATGGTCACCGGAAGCCACAACCCGCCGGACTACAACGGCTTCAAGATGGTCCTGGCCGGCCAAGCCATCTATGGCGAGCAGATTCAAGCGCTGCGCACTCGCATTGAGCAGGGCGATTTCACCGAAGGTGCGGGCGACTACGTCCAGGTGGATATCCGTCAACAGTACATCGACCGCATCGTCTCCGACGTCAAGCTGGCTCGCCCGATGAAGATTGCCGTGGACTGCGGCAACGGCGTGGCAGGTGCGTTTGCGCCCGAGCTTTTCCGTGCGATGGGCTGTGAAGTGACGGAACTGTTCTGCGAGGTGGATGGCCACTTCCCGAACCACCATCCGGACCCGGCGCACGTCGAGAACCTGCAGGATCTCGTCCGCACGCTGCAGGCGACCGACTGCGAGCTCGGCCTCGCGTTTGATGGCGATGGCGACCGCTTGGGCGTGGTCACCAAGGACGGTCAGGTCATCTTCCCCGACCGTCAACTGATGCTGTTCGCGCAGGAAGTGCTGTCGCGCAACCCGGGCGGCGAGATCATCTTCGACGTGAAGTGCACAGGCAAGCTGGCGCCGTTCATTCGTGAACACGGCGGGAAGGCCACGATGTGGAAGACCGGCCATTCGCTGGTCAAGGCCAAGCTGAAGGAAACCGGCGCGCCGCTGGCCGGCGAGATGAGCGGCCACATCTTCTTCAAGGACCGCTGGTACGGCTTTGATGATGGCCTGTACACGGGCGCGCGCCTGCTGGAAATCGTTTCGCGACTGGCGGACCCGAGCGCCGCGCTGAACGCGCTGCCGAACTCGCATTGCACGCCTGAGCTGCAACTGAAGTGCGCCGAAGGCGAGCCGTTTGCGCTGCTCGACAAGATCAAGGCCAACGCCACGTTTGACGGCGCCAAGGAAGTCATCCGCATCGATGGTGTGCGCGTGGAATACGAAGACGGCTTTGGCCTGGCGCGCCCCTCGAACACCACACCGGTGGTGGTGATGCGCTTTGAGGCCGATAACGATGCGGCCATGGCGCGCATCCAGGCGCAGTTCCGTCGCGCGATCCTGGCTGAAAAGCCGGACGCGGCACTGCCGTTCTGATCGGCCTGTCCGCGTTCATGAAGTTGGGGGAAAGGATGGCGGCATGCGTGTGCTGATCGTCAAGGTGTCGTCGCTTGGCGATGTGGTGCACTGCACGCCCGTCGTGGCAGACATTCTGCGTGCGTATCCCGGCGCCGAGATCGACTGGGTGGTCGAGGAGGGCTTTGCCGGCATCGTGCGCATTGTGCGCGGCGTGCAGGGTGTGGTCCCGTTTGCGTTGCGGCGCTGGCGCAAGTCGCTGGGTTCGGGCAAGACGTGGGGCGAGATGGCTGCGTTCCGCCGCGCGCTGCGCGCCAAATCGTACGACGTGGTGCTCGATGCGCAGGGGCTCATCAAGACCGCGCTGATTGCGGCGCAGGCCAGGTTGACGCCCAGCGGCTTTGTTGCGGGGCTGGGCAATCGCACGGATGGCGCCGGCTACGAGCCGCTCGCCAAGTTGTTCTACCAGCGCAAGGTCACGATGGAGCCGCGTGTGCACGTGGTCGAGCGCTCGCGCCGCATGGTGGCGGAAGCGCTGGGTTACACGCTGCCCGAGACCATCGATTTTGGTTTGCAGCCGCCCGCTGAGTTGCCATTTCCGCTGCCGCGCCCCTATGTGGCGCTGGTGCATGCTACGTCGCGTGCCGACAAAGGTTGGCCGCACGCCGCATGGGTGGACGTTGCGCGCGAGCTGCTGGCGCGTGACTACGCCATCGCTCTGCCGTGGGGCAGCGAGGTAGAGCGGCGCACCAGTGAATCCATTCGCGAGGCCATTGTTGCTGCGGTGCCGGGCACGGTGGGGCGCGTGGTGATTCCGCCGCGTATGTCGCTGCCCGATGTGACGGCCTTTCTTGAACAGGCGACGGCCGTGGTGGGGGTGGATACGGGTCTGGTGCATATCGCCGCTGCGCTGTGCAAGCCGACGGTGGCGCTCTACAACTTCACCACGTCATGGCGGACAGGCGGTTACTGGACGCCCAACGTGCACGACCTCGGCAGCGCCGAGGCCCATCCCACCAGCGCGCAAGCGCTTGATGCGCTGCGTGCGCTGGGTGTGCTCTGATGCTGCGCGTTCTGTATCGCTGGCTGTGGCGCATTGCATTGCCGTTCGCATTGCTGCGCCTGTGGTGGCGTGGTCGCAAAGAACCTGGGTACCGCCAGCATGTCGGTGAGCGGCTCGGCTTCTACCCGCCGCGCGCCAATCCGGATCGCCCGTTGCTGTGGGTGCACGCCGTGTCGGTGGGCGAGACGCGCGCCGCGCAGCCGCTGATCGACGCATTACTCGCACGCTTTCCGCACCACGCCGTGCTGCTCACGCACATGACGCCGACCGGCCGCCGCACTGGCGCGGAGTTCGCTGCGCAGCGCAACGGTCGCGTTATCCAAGCCTATCTGCCGTATGACCTGACCGGTGCAGTCGATCGGTTCCTGCGTCATTTCCAGCCGCGTCTCGGGTTGCTGATGGAGACCGAAATCTGGCCCGTGCTCATCGAGCGCGCCTATGCGGCTGGTGTGCCCATGGTGCTGGTGAATGGGCGCCTTTCTGCGCGCAGCCATCGGCGTACGGCCAAGCTTGGCGACGCGGCGCGCGAGACGTACGCCCAGCTTGCCGCCGTGCTGGCGCAGACCCCCGACGACGCAGACCGCTACCGCTCGCTTGGTGTGCCGCGTGTGCGCGTGACCGGCAACCTGAAGTTCGACATCACCCCGCATGTGGATCAGATCATGGCCGGGCGCGTGCTTCGTGATGCGCTCGGTGGACGCGCCGCCTGGGTCGCTGCCAGCACGCGCGAAGGCGAGGAGACGTTGTTGCTGGATGCGTGGCAAGCGCATCGCGCGGAACATGCCGGGCGCCGGCACCCGTTGCTGATTCTCGTGCCCCGTCATCCACAGCGCTTTGATGAGGTCGCGCAGCTGGCCGAGCGCGCGGGCCTGCGTGTTGCCCGCCGCAGCGCGATGACGGTGTCGGGCGCGGGAATCTCAAACGAGGCCGCTTTGCGCGATGCCGACGTCCTGCTCGGTGATTCGATGGGCGAAATGGTGCTGTACTACGCCGCTGCTGAAGCGGCGTTCATTGGCGGCAGCCTGCTGCCGCTGGGCGGGCAGAACCTGATCGAAGCGTGCGCGGTCGGCACGCCAGTGGTCATTGGTCCGCACACGTTCAATTTTGCGCAGGCCACGCGCGATGCTGTGGCCGCTGGCGCGTGTGTCCAGGTGGAAGATGCCAGCGCCGTGATGCGCGTGATCGATACGTGGCTGTCGGATGCCGATACGCGCGAAACCGCCTCGCGCGCGGCGCTCGCGTTCGCTGCCACGCATGGCGGTGCAACGGCACGCACGGTGGAGGCCGTGGCCTCGCTGGTGTTGCCGACGCTGTAACCCAGTCGCTGCTTTCGGCACGAAAAGTGCGAACTCATGGCGAGCCGTGCAGACTAACGGCTCTTCACGAGTTTGCACTCTGTCACTGTCTACGACCTGTTCATGTCCCAACCGAATCGTCCTAAGCCCAGCCTGCTGCAGACGCCCCGCCGCGTGGTGCTCACGGCAGCCGCATTGGCCGCGCTGACGGCTGCCACCATCATCGGTGCCGGCTGCATGACGCCGACGCCTTCCTCAAAGCCGGCCGCAACCTCCGTTGCTGCGGCATCGGCGCCAGTTGCGTCTGCATCGGCACCGGCCGCCGAAACCAAACCGACGCCGGCCAACGCCGCGCCCAACCCCGGCCAAGCGACGCTGACCCAAGCCCAGGCCGAAGGCCGCTCGCGTTTTGTGCTGGTGCGTTGGCAAGAGCCCGGCGCCGCCCCCAAGGAATTGCCTTCCGCGGAAGAGGACAACGCCGACCCGGCCGCGCAGCCGATCTCGGTCGAGTTCAGCGCGGGCCTGGATGCCGCCAATGGCGTGGTATCGGGTTACTCGGGTTGCAATCGCTTCACCGGACCGTACGAGAAGCTGGCTTCGGGTATGCGTTTCGGCAATCTCGCCTCGACCCGCATGGCATGCGATCCGCCGCGCATGGAGTTGGAAACCGCGTTCCTGGAGGCGTTGAAATCGCCGCTGGCAACCGTGGGCATGCAACCCTCGGCGGACGGCAAGCAAGGCCGCCAGATCATCTGGAAGACCACCAGCGGCGCGCTGCTGCAGTTTGCCGAGCGTCCCTTACCGCCGCGCGGCCAGACACACTGATCAGCGCTTGGCCGATCGATTTGGGAGCGGCGGCAACGCGGTGATATCGCTTGAGCCGTTGGCCGTCAGCAGCGTGTTCACCTGAATCACATCGGCCTCGGACAGCGAGCCAGCGGCCGATTTGAGCCGCAAGCCATTGAGGATGGTGTCGTAGCGCGCGCGCGCCAGATCGCGTCGCGCCTGGAACAGCTGGGCCTGCGCATTCAGCACGTCGGTGCCGATGCGCACGCCTACGCCGTAGGCGAGTTGGTTGGAGTCGTAGGCCGTGCGCGCCGATAACTCAGCCGCTTCCAGCGCCTTCACCTGCGCCAGCCCCGCAATCACGCCGATATACGCTTGCCGCGCGCCCTGCTCGGCAGAGCGGCGGGCAAATTCGAGGTCATTCGCGGCCTTGGTCTCAAGCGCGATGTTCTCGCGCACGCGTGACTGGATCGCGCCGCCCGCAAAGATCGGAATCGACACTTGCACGCCAATCTGCGAGCTATCAAAGCGCGCGCCGCCCGGCAGCGACGGCAGATACTGGTTGCCGCTGGCATTCGTGTGACCCGTCTGCGCCACCAGGTCTACCGACGGCAGATGCCCAGCGTTGGCCTTCTTCACATCGCGCTCGGCGCTTTGCAGGTTGTACTGCGCCAGTGCCACTTGCAGGTTGCTGCTGCGGGCTTGGTCCACCCAAGGTTCTGCGGCTGCCGGTTCAGGTTGCGGAATGGGAGCGCCCGCGCGCACGCCCGCCAGCCGGCCCACCGGCTCGCCGATGATCTGTCTGAGCGCTGATTGCTTGATCTCGAAGTCGCTGCGCGCGGCGATGACGGTGGCATCAATCGCATCGCGCCGGGCCTGCGCGTCGTTTGCATCGGTGATGTTGGCGTTGCCCACATCGAAATTGCGGCGTGCCTGTTCGTACTGTTGCTGGATCGCGTCGCGCTGCGCTGTAGCGAGCTGCAGCGTGTCTTGCGCATTGAGCACGTCGAAGTACGCTTGCGCCGTACGCGTGATGAGATCGAGCTGCGCTTGCGCGAGCGAAGCCTCGGCGGCCTGTGCGGCAATCTCGCCTTGCTTATAGGTTTCCCAGCGGTCCCAGCGGAACAGCGGCTGCGAGAGCGACAGCGTCCAGCCTGTCGACGAGAACGTCTTGTTGAATTCCGCCGGCGCGGTTTGATCGAAGATGATGCGCGTTGAACTCCACGCGCCGCCAATCTGCGGCAACAGGCCGGCGCGGCCTTGCGTGAGCTTTTCGCGCTGCGCGAGCGACTGTGCTCGCACTGATGCGAACTGCGGATCGTTGGCCAGCGCGGCGCGGTAGGCGGAGAGGAGGTCGGTCGCGGCGGGCGCGGCCGTCTGAGCCTGAGCCCAAACCAGCATTGGCGCCATCGACCAGCACAGCACAACAACAAGCGAACCGCGCGCGGCCATCCGCATGCGGCTACTGCGAGCAACACTCATAAAGCCCCCGGACGAGGAAAACGTTCGGAAGGCAGCGCAGACGCCGCGTTCAGTCAACGGCGTCCGGCGGCAGCTTCCCCAATCAGTACGTCGCCATCTGCGGGTCTACCTGGTTGGCCCAGGCATGGACGCCGCCTTGCAGGTTGTACACACGCGCAGCATCAAAGCCCGCACGCGTGATCAGAAATTGCGCGACCTGCGCGCTGCGCCCACCGTGGTGGCAGATGCAGACGATGTCTTGGTCAGCATTGAGCTCGCCGGCACGTGCCGGAATCTGGTCCATGGGGATATGCGTGATCCCAGGCAGGGCGCAGACTTCCAGTTCTTCCGCCCACCGCACGTCGAGCAGGATGGGCTGCGCGCGCGAAGCGTCGGCGAGCCATTGGGCGAGGGTGGTGGGAGCGAGCTGTTGCATGATGATTGGGGAGAGCCGGGGCGAATCAGAAGCGGAACTGCGAGGGGGCGGACACGCCCACCAGCGGCGTTACGTACGTCTCGAACAGGTTGCGCGTCTGGTATTCGGTGTTGGAGATGCGCGTGATGAGTTGCGCTTCCATGACCGGTGCGCCGCCCACGAAGACCGACAGGCGACCACCCACCTTGAGCTGCTTGAGTAGGGCTTCCGGCACGGCAGGCACCGAACCCGACACGCAGATCACGTCGTACAGGCCATCGCCCCAGCCTTGCGCGCCGCTGGCTTCCACCACGTCGACGTTGGTCACGCCATTGCGCGAGAGGTTGTCGCGGGCGAAGGCAACCAGTTCCGGCACGATGTCCAGCGTGGTGACCTGGCGGCCGCGGTGCGCCAGCAGGGCAGCCATGTAGCCCGAGCCCGCGCCGATTTCCAGCACGTCTTCATGCTTGCGCACGGCCAGCTCCTGCAGCACGCGGGCTTCCACGCGCGGGGCCAGCATGTTCTGGCCGCCCGCCAGCGGGATTTCCATGTCGACGAACGCCAGGGCGCGGTAGGCCTCGGGCACGTAGTGTTCGCGCTTGACGACGCTGAGCAGGTCGAGCACGTCGGTATCGAGCACGTCCCACGGACGGATTTGTTGCTCGATCATGTTGAACCGGGATTTTTCGATGTCCATGGGCATGCCTTCCACGCGGAGCGAGTGATGCAAATGAGGGTTTGACGACAAACCCGGCA
>JGI24740J21852_10001187_pt1 | contig 11742 bp, 11 predicted proteins | sample KBSCornC6_FD_21852 | JGI IMG/M metagenome (IMG submission 21852) | reverse complement strand
CCTGCCGTGATAACGCGACACCACGTCGGTCAGATAGATGCGCACGATCCCGTCCGCATCCGCCGTCCCCGGGAACCCCGCCTCGATCGTCAGCACAGCGACAAGCCTAGGACGACGGGACCGGGCAGGATGGTCTCATGGCGTCCTCTCCGCTCGGCAGGCCCACCCGGGGCACCACCGGCACCAACCGGCTGCGGCGCAACGACCGCTGGATCGCCGCGTCGCCCGCGTTCCGGCGCGCAGCGGATCCGCTCGTCGTCGACCTGGGCTTCGGGGCGAGCGGCGTCACCGCGTTCGAGCTCGCGGCCCGCCTCGTCCGGGTGCGCCCGGACGTCGAGGTGCTCGGGCTCGAACTGGATCCCGAGCGCGTGGCGACGGCGCAGGCCCAACTCGCCGAGCTCCGCCACGGTGCGGGTCACTTCGCCGCCGACCTGCCGGTGTCGTTCGCGCGGGGCGGGTTCGAGGTGCCGCTGCCGTCGGGGCGCAGGCCCGCGGTGATCCGCGCCATGAACGTGCTGCGGCAGTATGACGAGGCCGACGTGCCCGACGCCTGGGCGCGGATGGCGTCGCGCCTCGCACCGGGAGGGCTGCTCGTGGAGGGCACCTGCGACGAGATCGGCCGCATTGCGAGCTTCATCGACGTAGATCAGGACGGCGTCCCGCAGCGCTTCACGCTGTCGCTCCGGCTCGCGGATCTGGAACGACCGTCGATCGTCGCCGAGCGCCTGCCCAAGGCGCTCATCCACCACAACGTACCGGGCGAGCGGATACACACCCTGCTCACGGACCTGGACCGCGAGTGGGAACGTGCGGCACCCCTGTCCACGTTCGGGGCGACTCAGCGCTTCCTCGCCGCGGTGTCCGCCGTCCGCGCCGCGGGATACCCGGTCCTCGGCACGCGAGCCCGCTGGCGCCTTGGCGAACTCACCGTGCCGTGGAACGCGGTCACTCCCGGCTGAGCCGCGCCCGCCGCGAACTCACATCCGCTCGTATCGCGCGCGTGCGATGCAGAAGACCCCGTACGCGACCAGACCCGCTCCCACGGCGCAGAGCAGCGCGGGCCCGTAAGGCAGAGCGGTGATCCCGCGCAGCGCGGCGTCGAGCCCTGCCGCCTTGTGCGGATCCTCCGTGACCGACGCGATCACGAACAGCACCCCCGTCAGCGCCACGGCGACGCCCTTCGCGAGGTAGCCGACCACGCCGAACAACTCGATCCCCGCCCTTCTCGTTCCGGGTGGCATGCGCAGCTCCTTCGTGAAGGAGCGGGTGATGGCGCTCACCACGAACCCGCCGCCGACCGCGACGACCGTGAGACCGATCACCACGAGCAGGATCTCGCCGCCGGGAGCCGAGAGGATCCGGGCGCTCAGCGTCTGCGAGCTCTGGGAGGGATCCGCGCGCCCGCCGACCGCGTATACGACAGCGATCCCCGCGAGCACGAGGTAGACCGCCGCGATGCCGAGATTCTTGAGCCGCCGACCCCACTTCGTCGCGTCCTGCGCGGCACTCGTGAGCATCGCGTCGGCGATCCGCCACACGGCGAGTGCGGCGAGAGCCGTGGCCACGACGACGAGCACCAGGCCGCCGATCGCGCTGTGCCGCAACTGCTCCATCGCCCCGCCCTGGTCGGCCTTCCCGCCACCGCCGACCCCGATGGAGATCGCGGCCGCGCCGATCAGGATGTGCAGGACGCCGAGCACCACGAATCCGATCCGGGCGACCCGCCGGAGCGTCGACGAACCCTGCGTCGTCCGCGCCGCGTCCTTCGCCCGGTCGGACGCGTCCTCACCCGTGCCCATTCCCGCAGAGTAGGTCACGTGATCCCGCGGCGACAGAGGGTTGCGGTGCGCCCGTCGCTGTGCGTCGTGCCCCGGGCTCGGGGCGTCGCGCGTCTCGCAGCGCTGCACCCGGAGCGCTGGGTGACTCTCAGCGCGGCGCTCACCCCTCGGGAAAGTTCGCGCCGGTGAGCCGCAGCAGCGGACGTGCCTTGACCACGGTCTCGGCGTACTCGTCGTCGGGATCCGACAGCGAGACGATCGCGCCGCCGACGCCGTAGTCGATGCCCCTGTCGTGCACGACGAGTGTGCGGATGATGACGCTGAGATCCACGGCGCCGTCGAAGGAGAAGTACCCGAGCGCGCCACTGTACAGCCCGCGCGGGCCGCCCTCGAGCCCGTCCAGGATCGACATGGTGCGCAGCTTCGGCGCGCCCGTCATGGAGCCGGGCGGGAAGGCCGCACGCACGCAGGCGACGGGCGTGTCCGCGAGCCGGGAGCGCACCGTCGAGACGAGCTGATGCACGGTGGCGTAGCTCTCCACCTGGAACAGCCCGTCCACGTGCACCGAGCCGAGCTCCGCCGTGCGTCCGAGATCATGGCGGACCAGGTCCACGATCATCAGGTTCTCGGCGCGATCCTTCTCCGACGAAGCCAGTTCGGCGCGGATCCGCTCGTCCTCGGCCGCATCCGCACCGCGCGGGCGGGTGCCCTTGATCGGACGGGACTCGACCGCACCGTCCGCCGTGATCCGCAGGAACCGCTCGGGTGAGGTGCTCAGCACGCTCACCCCGCCGATGCGCAGGAACGCGCCGAACGGGGCGGGGTTCTGCGCGCGCAGTGCGAGATAGGCGGGGAGCGGATCGATGCGGGCGTCCGCACTCAGCAGGTTGGTCAGGCACGCCTCGTAGGTCTCCCCCGCCGAGATCTGCTCCTGCGCCTCGGCGATGAGCCGCAGGTACTCGATGCGGGAGTGTCGCGCGGCGAGCAGGAGCGGCGCGGCCGAGGGATCCGGATCCGGTCCGGTGACGTCGTCGTCACCGTCGGACGATGCCGTCTCGATCTCCGCGATCCGCTCCGCCGTCCGGGCGAGCCAGGCCTCGTCGTCGAGGGCGAGCAGATGGATCAGGCCCCCGCGGTGATCCACGACGACGGCACGATCGAGTCGGACCATCGCGGCGTCGGGCGTCGCAGCACGATGCCGGTGCGAGGATCCGCATTCGGCGCGCAGCTCGTAGCCGAGCGCGCCGACCCAGCCCAGGGCGAACGGCAGGTCGCCCGCCGCCGTGACGGTGCCCCCGAGCTCGGCGTCGAGCCAGTCGAAGAAGCCCGAGCGGATCACGTTCTCGGACTGGCCGTCGCGCACGGTCACGATGCCTGCGTGCACGTCGGCGAGCACCGTCGGCAGGGCGTCCCCGCCGCCCAGGATGGAGTACCGGGCGCGGTCGTCGCCGTCGCGGCCGCCGTCGAGCCAGACCGCCTGCGCCGCGTCGCCGAAGAGCCCGGTGAAGAGCGCCGCCGTGCCTATGCGCAAGGGCAGGGTGCGACGGAGCACCGGTCGGGGCGCAGGGCGCGCCTGCTCCGTGGCGATCGCGCGATCACGCTCCGTCCCGAGCGGTCGTTCCTGCTCCATCTCGTGCGGGCGGACCGCCGCATCAGCGAGTACCGTCGCACCGGTGTCGCCCTGCACCGCATCCGCCCCGGGCGCGGGCAGCCGTTCTGCGAGAGCCGCCCGCGCGAACGCGACGAAGTTCGCCACCATGCGGGTGCCGTCGTGCGTGCCGATCGACTCGGGGTGGAACTGGACGCCCCACAGCGGCAGCTCGCGATGCCGCACACCCATGACCACGCCGTCGTCATCCGCGCGAGCGGTGACCACGAGCTCGTCGGGAATCTCGTCGATCATGAGCGAGTGGTAGCGCACCACTTCGACCTGGGACGGGAGCCCGTGGAACGGGCCCGTGCCGTCGTGCGCGACCGGGGAGGGCCGCCCGTGCCGCGGTTCCGGCGCGCGTCGCACGCAGGCGCCGAAGGCGTGTCCGATTCCCTGATGACCGAGGCAGACGCCGAGCAGCGGGATGCGCCGCTCGGCCGCGATCCGGATCACCTCGGCGCAGATCCCGAAGTCCTCCGGTACCCGGGGATCCCCCGGGCCGGGCGAGAGCACGACGGCGTCGTACTGATCGAGGACGGACGGATCCCAGTCGTCCCAGTCGTTGTGCACGACGACCGGGGCCTGCCCCGCGACCGCCGCGATCTGGTGCACGAGGTTGTACGTGAAGGAGTCGTAGTTGTCGATCAGCAGGATGCGCAGGGGCCAGGCCGCGCCGCGCTCCGCGCTCGGAGCAGCGTCGGCCTCCGTGCTCTCCGACTCCGCGCCCACCGGAGGCACCGGATCAGGGCGCGTCGCGCGGATCCGGCGCGGACGGGCGGCGCGACAGTCGCGTCAGCCGGGGTACGTCGGCCGTCGCACCGGCATCGGCGGGGACGATGATCTCCTGCGCGGCAGCGATGTCACCGTCCGGCGTGCGGACCACGAGATCGCCCACCGGTGCGCGGCGCGACAGGATCGCCAGGGCGATCGGCCCGAGCTCGTGGTGCCGCGCGGCCGAGGTGATGTGCCCGACCTCATCCTCGCCGGAGCCGTCCGCACCGCGTGCCAGCACGGGAGCACCCGCGGCGGGCAGCAGGCTCTCGCTGCCGTCCAGGTGCAGGGCCGCGATCCTCCGCGGCGGGTGACCCAGGTTGTGCACCTTCGCCACGGTCTCCTGACCGCGGTAGCAGCCCTTGTTCAGATGCACGGCGCTGCGGATCCAGTCGGTCTCGTGCGGGAGGGAGCGCTCGTCGACCTCGGCGGCCCAACGGGGGCGCCAGGCGGCGATGCGCAGGGCCTCCGCGGCGAGCGCACCGGCCCAGACGACCTCTGCATCCGCGGCGAGCGCGCCGGCGCCGGACTCATCGATCACCGCGGTGCGCCAGTGATAGCCGGAGCCGGGGTGCTCGCCGACGTGGTACTGGTGTCCGCCGGGCTGCACAGTCGGCCACGGATCGGTCCAGACCACGGCGGCACCGTGCGGGGCGATCGCAACGCGCTCGGCGCGCTGCTGGGCCCCGGAGCCGGCGAAGAACCCGACGACGAGCAGATCCGGACGCACGGCGACCTTCACGTCGGCGCGGAACACCATGCGCTGCAGCCAGGTGGCGAGAGCGTCGGCGTCGGCGGCATCGGCGATGAGCCACGTCGCGGAGCCGTCATCGAAGACCGCGGCCACATGCTCGACCCGTCCCTGCGGATCCAGCACGAGCAGCTCGGTGCTCTCCCCCGCCCGAAGACGCGCGACCGACTGCGAAGTGATCGAGTCGAGCCAGGTGAGCCGTTCGGATCCGGTCAGCTCGATGACAGTCCGATCGCCGAGCGGTGCGAGCGCGTCACCGCGCTCCAGCGCGCGCTGCTCGCGGATCGGATCTCCGAAGTGCTGCGCGATATCGCCGTCCGCGATCGCGCCGGGCAGAGAGGGGAAGCCTGCCACGATCAGACCTTCGCAAGACGGGCGGATGCGTGCGAGCGCAGCCCGGCGCCGAGCGCGGCGATGTCCCACGCCCACAGCAGGTGACCGTCGACCAGGCCGTACATGCGCGAGGCGGCGCCGTACTCCTTCGCGCCTTCGGCGCGCACGATCGCGTCGGTGGCGATGTCGATGCGGGGACCGTCGATGCGGCCGAGGTACAGCTCGAGCATGCCGTCCGAGTGCACGATGGACGCCTCGATCGCGAAGCCGCCCTCCGGCAGGCGCAGCGCCTCGACGTCATCCACCGTGCGCTGCGCCGTGCGCACCTCGCGGGGCGGCAGCAGCGCAGGACCCGGGTCGTGCGCGTCGGCCGGCCGCGTCAGGCGCCAGTACCCCGACTCGGCCACGAGCGCCACCGGTTCGCCGTCCTCCGGCGTGAAGGTCGCGGTAGCCGCGTAGTTCAGGAACGGTCCGCCGTCGTGGCTGAAGCTCACGCGGTGCGCGAACTCGCCGCGGTAGCGGTGTGCGTCGTCGTCGCCGTCAGGTCCGGGGACTTCGTAGTCGATGACGCCGGTGCCTTCCCATACTCCCAGCAGCCACGAGAGCGGCACGATGTCGGCGGGCAGGTCGGAGGGGAGATCGAGCACGAGCAGCCTTCTCTCAGGAGATGTCGCGGGCCGGGCGCTGATCAGCGCTGGCCGCGGAACAGGTTGACCAGGACGGCCCCTGCGCAGAAGGCGATCGCGAGACCCGCGAGGACCAGGAGGCCGACGAAGAAGAGTTCGAGCGCGACGATGTCCATGCCTCTACTCTATGCCGTCCGCGGCCCCCGCAGCGCCGGGCGGCGCCGACACGGCACGCTGTCAGCTGCCGAACAGGGCGGCGATGCCGAAGCCCGCCGACACGATCCCCATCACGAGCAGCGCACCGAGACTCCCGGCCGATACGCGAAGGATGAATCCCCGCGTCTCACCGCGGAACAGCTGCACGGCGAACGACAGCAGCACGCAGACGCCGAACCCGATCACGTACCAGGTCATCAGCAGAGCATCGGGCGCGAGCAGCCCGATCAGGATCGCGCCCACGGCGGCCGCGGCCCAGGTGACGACGAGCCCGACGAAGGGGCTGCGCGGAGCGAGGACGGGATCGGCCATGGGCCCATTGTCACCTATCCCGGCGATGCTCGCAGTCCTGAGTAAGGTGTCACCAGGAAAGGATCTGCGTGGCGCAACTGCTGGTGCTGACATCGTCTCCCGCTGCGGGGCCGGTTCTGCCCGCCCTCGAGCTGCTCGGCCATCGTGTCCGGGTGATCCCGGCGCAGCCCGCGGAGCTGGTGACCGCGCCCGATGCCGACGCCGTGATCGTGGACGCGCGCACCGACCTGGTCGCCGCGAAATCCCTGTGCACGCTGATCCGCACCACGGGCCTGCGCGGGCCGCTGCTGCTCGTGGTGACGGAGGGCGGGATGACCGCCGTGAACGGCGAATGGCGCATCGACGACGTACTGCTCACCGGCGCGGGCCCGGCCGAGATCGACGCCCGCATCCGTCTCGCCCTGTCCCGGGAGGCACCGGCGACGGAGCCCGTCAAGGTGCAGACCTCGGGCCTGACGATCGATGAGCAGTCCTATTCCGCCAAGCTCCGCGGCACCCCGCTGGATCTCACATACAAAGAGTTCCAGCTGCTGCACTTCCTCGCCACGCACCCCTCGCGGGTGTTCACGCGCGAGCAACTGCTCAGCGAGGTATGGGGCTACGACTACTTCGGCGGCACCCGCACGGTCGACGTGCACGTGCGGCGGCTGCGCGCCAAGCTCGGCGACCAGGAGCACATCATCGGCACCGTGCGCAATGTCGGCTATCGCTTCAACGTCGATGAGGACGAGACGCGCCCCGTCTCCCCCGGCACCCGCTGAGCGGATCCCCGCGCAGGCCGGATCCGCCCGCGGGAGCGGATGACGAATTCGGATCCCGATCCTGTTCACCTGCAGGCAACGTCCTCCTGCAATGATGGGGCGCATGATCGATCCCGCACTGGCAGACTCCGGACTCGGCGACGCCGAGGATGACGACTTCGACGAACTCGTCGCGCCGGACGACTCACTCCTCCCGGAGGACCGGTACCTCGACCGCGAGCTGAGCTGGCTCGCATTCAACCAGCGCGTGCTCGAGCTCGCCGAGGACGAGACCCTGCCTGTGCTCGAGCGGGCGAACTTCCTCGCGATCTTCGCGAGCAACCTGGACGAGTTCTTCATGGTGCGCGTCGCCGGCCTCAAGCGCCGCATCGTCACCGGCCTCGCCGTGCCCACCAACGTCGGCCGCGCCCCCGCCGACGTGCTGGCCGACATCTCGGCCGAAGCGCACAAGCTGCAGCTGCGCCATGCCGTCGCGTGGACCGGGCTGGTCCGCCCCGCACTGGCCGCCGAGGGCATCACCATCGTGGACTGGGACGACCTCGACGGCGAGGCCAAGGCCGAGCTGACGGATTACTTCCAGGCCAACGTCTTCCCCGTGCTGATGCCGCTCGCGGTGGACCCCGCACACCCGTTCCCGTACATCTCGGGCCTCTCACTCAATCTCGCGATCCGGATCCGCAACGCTCGCACCGGCCGGCAGGAGTTCGCGCGCCTGAAGGTGCCGCCCATGCTGCCGCGCTTCGTCGAGGTTCCCTCCGAGAACGGCCCGATGCGCTTCATCCGGCTCGAGGAGCTCATCGCCAACCACCTCGACGATCTCTTCCCCGGGATGGAGGTGCTCGACCACCACGCGTTCCGGCTCACCCGCAATGAGGACGTGGAGATCGAGGAGGACGAGTCGGAGAACCTCATCCAGGCGCTCGAGGCCGAGCTGCTGCGCCGCCGCTTCGGCCCGCCGATCCGCCTCGAGATCACCGACGACATGGACGATGTGACGCTCGACCTGCTGCTGAGCGAGCTCGACATCACCGATCAGGGGGTCTACCGTCTCCCCGGGCCGCTCGACCTGCGCGGTCTGTTCGGGCTCGGCCGGATCGACCGACCCGACCTGCGATACACGCCGCACGTTCCCACGACCGCGCTGGCGTTCAAGCCGGGCGCGAACGAGCGCATCGACATCTTCAAGGCGATCCGCAAGGCCGATGTGCTCGTGCACCACCCCTACGAGTCCTTCACGACGAGCGTCGTGGCGTTCCTCGAGCAGGCCGCCCGCGATCCGCACGTGCTCGCCATCAAGCAGACGCTGTACCGCACCTCGGGCGACAGCCCGATCGTGCAGGCCCTGATCGACGCCGCCGAGTCCGGCAAGCAGGTGCTCGCCCTCGTCGAGGTCAAGGCCCGCTTCGACGAGGCGAACAACATCGTCTGGGCGCGCAAGCTCGAGAAGGCCGGAGTGCACGTCGTGTACGGCCTGGTGGGCCTGAAGACGCACTGCAAGCTCGTCAACGTCATCCGCGAGGAGGACGGCGTGCTGCGCAGCTACAGCCACATCGGCACGGGCAACTACAACCCGAAGACCAGCCGGATCTACGAGGACTTCGGCCTGTTCACCGCCGATCCGCAGGTCGGCAAGGACCTCACCCGGCTGTTCAACGAGCTCAGCGGCTATGCGATCGAGAAGAAGTTCAAGCGCCTGCTCGTCGCGCCCCTGCACCTGCGCAAGGGCCTGCTGCGGCAGATCGAGAAGGAGCGCCAGAACGCCCTCGACGGCAGGCCGGCGCACATCCGCATCAAGGTGAACTCGATGGTGGACGAGCAGATCATCGACGCCCTCTACCGTGCGAGCGCCGACGGCGTGCCCGTGGACGTGTGGGTGCGCGGGATCTGCAGCCTGCGCACGGATCTGCCCGGCATCACCGACAACATCACCGTGCGCTCCATCCTCGGGCGCTACCTCGAGCACTCGCGCATCTTCGCGTTCCACAACGACGGCGATCCGCAGGTCTTCATCGGCAGCGCCGACATGATGCACCGCAACCTCGACCGCCGGGTGGAGGCGCTGGTGCGGGTCACCGACCCCGCGCACATCGAGGAACTGGTCGGGTTCTTCGACCTCGCGCTCTCGCCCGAGACGTCGTCGTGGCACCTGGGCGCCGAAGGCGAATGGACCCGGCGCGCCTTCTCCGAGGTTGGCGCACCGCTCATCGACCTGCAGGATAGGACCATGTCGCAGATCCAGAAGCGTCGTAGAGCACGGGCGGTGCGATGACCCCCAGCCCCACCGGCCCCTCGACCGCGACCGCGGACACCACCGGCATCACGATCGTCGCCGAGCGCCCCGATCGTGCCGTGTACGCGGCCGGCGGCCTGGTGTGGCGCGTCGTGGAGGACAAGCTGCGGATCCTGCTGATCCACCGCACCAAGTACCGCGATGTGACGCTGCCCAAGGGCAAGGTGGATCCGGGCGAGATGCTCGCGGAGACAGCTGTGCGCGAGATCTTCGAGGAGACCGGGATCCGGGTCGCCCTGGGGGCTCCGGTGGGCGTGTCCCGGTACACGATGGCCAACCGCAAGCAGAAGGTCGTGCACTACTGGGCCGCGGAGGCGACGGAAGAGGCCGTCCGGGCATCGGTGTTCGTGCCGAACCGCGAGATCGCCGCCCTCGAGTGGGTGAGCGTCAAGAAAGCGCGCGCCCGGCTCAGCTACCCCGTCGACGTCGAGATCCTCGACGCGTTCGCCAAGCTCGTCGACGACGGCGCTCTCCGCACCTTCCCGCTCATCGTGCTCCGGCACGCGAAAGCGGCGAGCCGCAGCGTGTGGCTGGGATCCGACGCCTCCCGGCCGCTGACTCCGCGAGGCCATGCGCAATCGAAGGCGATCGTGGGCCCGCTGCGCGCGTTCGGCGTGCAGAAGATCGTGTCCAGCGACGCGCGGCGCTGCGTCGAGACCGTCAAGCCTCTGGCGAAGTCGCTCGAGCTCAAGGTCACCAAGACGCCGCTGCTCAGCCAGGACGCCTGGGACGAGGGCGAATCGGACCCGCGCACGGTGGTGGGCAAGCGCGTCCGCGCCGGCAAGCCCACCGTGCTCTGCAGCCACGGCCCCGTGCTGCCCGACATCCTCCGGGAGATCGCGCTGGCCACGGGCACCATGCACGGCTCCTATCTCGGCAGCGCCTCGGCACTCGAAGTCGGCGCGTTCAGCGTCGTGCATCTGAGCGCCACCAACCCCGGATCCGGCATCATCTCGATCGAGACGCACCTGCCGAAGATCTGAACGGGCGCCGACCGCCGTTCACCCCCCGTTTACCTTCGATCTTTGATCGCGTAACAGACGCCGCCTATCGTCTGGCGTGGCCCTGCACCGGGCACACTCGACACAGCGAAGGACTTACACCGTGAAGCTCAACCGCATCACCACGATCGGCGCGGCCGGCGCGCTCGCCGCGATCGCACTGGCGGGTTGTTCCGCAACGCCCAGCAGCACGAGCAGCGACTCCCCCTCTGCAGCGCCGACCTCGAGCGCGATCACCTCGAAGATCGACGCCTCGCTGACCGGTACCCTCACCGCGGGTGGCTCCAGCGCTCAGGCGAACGCGCAGGCCGCATGGACCGCCGCCTACAACGCCCAGGTCAAGGGCGTCACCATCAACTACGACAAGTCGCAGGGCTCGGGCGGTGGCGTCACCAACTTCCTCAGCGGCGCCTACGACTTCGCCGGATCCGACTCCCCGCTGAACGCGGACCAGACCACGCAGTCGCAGGCGCTGTGCACCGAGGGCGGCATCAACATCCCCGTCTACCTCGACGGCGTCGCCATCGCGTTCAACATCCCGGGTGTGACCGACCTCAAGCTCAGCGGCGAGACGATCGCGAAGATCTTCGCCCTGCAGATCACCGACTGGTCCGACGCGGCCATCACCAAGGACAACGGCAAGGCGCTCCCCGCCGGCAAGATCACCACGGTGGCGCGCTCGGACGGCTCCGGCACGACGGCGAACTTCACCAACTACCTCGCCGCCACGCAGAAGAGCGTCTGGACCTTCCCCGCGGGCAAGGACTGGCCGGTCGAGGGCGACGTCTCCAAGCAGAAGGGCGGATCGGGCGTCGTGCAGGCCGTCGAGGCCGGCACCGGCACGATCGGCTACGCGGACCACTCCGCGATCGGCAAGCTCCCCAGCGTCTCGATCCTGCAGGACGGCAAGGCTGTTCCGTTCAGCGCCGAGGCCGTCTCGAAGACCTTCGAGGTCGCCGCGGTCGACGCCTCCAACGGCGTCAAGGGCGACCTGTCGAAGAAGTTCGACTACTCGAAGCTGACCGCGGAGACCTACCCGATCCCGCTGGTCTCCTACGCCATCGCGTGCACGACCTTCAAGACGCCGGCGCAGGCCGCGCTCGTGAAGAGCTACATCGGCTTCGTCAGCAGCACGCTCGGCCAGCAGGTCGCCGCGAAGAACGCGGGTGCGGCACCGCTCCCGGACTCCGTCCTCAAGGCGGCTCAGGAGTCGCTCGCGACCATCAAGTAACCTTCAGGCCGGTCCGGGTCG
>JGI24740J21852_10001186_pt1 | contig 11746 bp, 13 predicted proteins | sample KBSCornC6_FD_21852 | JGI IMG/M metagenome (IMG submission 21852) | reverse complement strand
GTTTGTTTAAATTATTTATGATTCCCCGGTGCTGCAGTACCGGGGAATTTTTATTTTATAAATACCTATCTTGTATTGCGTACATCCCCGCCAATACAAAGGCCATGAAACATATATCCCGCACATTGTTGCATATATGCATGCTGGTAATGCTGTTAACTCTGCATACCCAGGCGCAAATGGTAACAGGCCTTAACCGCGACAGCCTGCGGCGTGTGCTGCATACCCTGCCTGCAGATACCAATAAGGTAATGGCATTCATTACTTTAGGCCAGCAGTATGAGAACAACATTCCCGATTCCGCTTTGTATTACTATGAGCAGGCGCGGTACCTGAGCGTGCAGCTGCATTACCCTGCCGGTTTTGTACGGTATGTGAATAATTATACAGCCGTATTAAACATGCAGGGCCGGTATAATGAATCGCTGAAGCTGGATCTGCAGGCCGTGGATACCTGCCGCCGCTATGGCTTACAGGAGCAGCTGGTAAAAGTGCTGATCAATACCGGCGTGGTATACCAGTATAAAGAAGATTATGGCAGGGCAGCAGACTATTACATGAAATCCTTACCCCTGCTGGAAAGCAGTGGCGACCTTGCCATGCTGTCTGCTATGTACGGTAATTTATGTGGTATGTACCGTAACCTGCACCAGCTGGATAAAGCATATCAATACGCCCGTAAAGCCCTGCAGTATGGTGAGCAGAGTGGTAATGAATACGCCGTGGGCACGGCCTGCAGTAACCTGGCCAATTCCCTGCAGGACCTGGACAGTACCGCTGCTGCTGTACATTACGCGCAACGTGCGTATAACACCGGTATACAGCTGGATGATATAGTTATGCAGGAAGCTGCGCTTATGAGCCTGGGCAATAGTTATAAAAGAACCCGTAACTACGATAAATATTTAGCGGCTTTCAGATCGGCGCTGCCCCTGGCACGCGTGCTGGATGATGTGAACGGGCAGTCCATTGCCATGCAGGGCATTACCGAAGGCCTGTTCTGGAAAAAACAATACCAGCAGGCGGCCATTAGCGCAGATACAGCGCTGGCATATGCAAAAGTGCACGACCAGAAAGAAGTAACGCGTGGCTTGCTGCTGATGATGTCTGACATACAAATTGCGCTGGGCAACCAGCTGCTGTCAAGGCAATACCGCTACCTGTACGATTCTGCCCGCGATGCGCTGATGAACGATAACCTGCAAAAGAACATCCAGGAGCTGGAAACCAAATACGAAGTAGAGAAGAAACAACACCAGCTGCTGGAAAAAGACCAGCAGGCATTGCGGCAGCGTTTGTGGTTAATAGCCGCCGGTGCAGGCATCCTGATCTTATGTTTATTGTTGCTGCTCACGTACCGTCATTACAGGCAAAAACAGCAGGTATTACAGGCCGGGCAGGAGAATGTGCGCCTGAAAGCCTTGCTGGAAGGGCAGCTGCAGGAGCGGCAGCGCATTAGCCAGGAAATGCATGATGATATGGGATCCGGGTTAACCGCTATGTTATTCCTGAGCCGCAGCATCCGCGAGCCGGAAACAGCTGCCGTTAAAATTCAGCGCACCGCCGCAGACCTGATACGCAAAATGAATGAGATCATCTGGACCATGAACCCGGAGCAGAACACCCTGGACAGCCTTATTGCCTACATCCGGGTGAACACTGCGGAAGCGCTGGAAAACGCAGGATTAGCTTACCATTTTCATATAGCGGAAAACATTCCCGCAATAAACATTCCGCAGGAGATGCGCCGTAACCTGTACCTGGCCTCAAAGGAAGCGGTGCATAATATAATAAAACATGCCGGCGCCACAGAAGCAGTTATAGGCATTTTCATTATTAATAACGAGCTTAGAATAACTATACAGGATAATGGCCATGGGTTTGAGAACCCGGCAACCATGCCCTTTGGCAATGGATTAAAGAACATGGACCGGCGTATGAAGCAAATTGGCGGCTACTTGCTGGTAGTAAATGATGAAGGCACTGTTGTTAATTTAGCGGCGCCCCTGGCGCTATAACTTTTGTTATATACCAGGATACTTGTAAATAGATCAATTTTATAAAATGGAACCAATACAGGTAAGCATAGTGGAAGACATTACGGAAATACGTGAAGGCATGCGCTTCCTGGTGAACCAAACGCCGGGCTTCAGCTGCCTTTCTGTATACGATAATGCAGAAGCAGCGGCTAAAGGGCTGTTAGCCAACCCACCTGACCTGGTGATCATGGATATTGCGCTGCCCGGCGCTACCGGCGTGGATTGCATACGGCAGCTGAAAGCAGCCGGCGTTAAAATGCAGTTCATGATCTTCACTATTTACGAAGACAGCGACCAGGTATTTGAAGCGCTGGCAGCCGGCGCCAGCGGCTACCTGTTAAAAGATACAGCCCCGGACAAGATCATTGCCGCGCTGAAAGAGCTGCACGAAGGCGGATCGCCCATGAGCATCAGTATAGCGCGCAAAGTGGTAGCCTCTTTTCATCGCAGCCCGGAACCTGCACCCCTGTCGCCCCGCGAAATGGAAGTACTGACCCTGTTAGCCAAAGGGCTGCTATATAAAGAAATAGCAGAGCAGCTGCGCATCAGCACCGGCACGGTGCGCCAGCACATCCACAACATTTACGAGCGCCTGCATGTGCAGAACCGTACAGAGGCCCTGAACAAAGTATTCGGGCAGCCCCGCAAATAGCATATAACCATTGTTCTATTGTACAGCCTTCGCCTGCTGGGTAGTTTTGAACCATCAAAACTTTTTAAACCCAGCATATGAAACCGATCTTCTTCTTTTTGCTTTTACTCTTTCCTTTTGTATCACCCGCGCAAACAGATAACCGCGGCGGATGGTACGCCGGTATTGGCGTTGCACGCATGCATTACAAAACTAACTGGTACTATCACCGCTTTGATGGTAATCCCCGGTACGATAATTATCCCATTCACAGTATTAACAGTAATATGATCACGCTGTCGCTGGAAAAAAGGTCGCTGTTCAAAGCCGGCCCCGTACATTTTGACCTCAGCGGCGACCTGTTACTGGGCATAACCGCTAAGGCAAAAGGGGAGTGGCTGCCGGACGACGATGTAATTTCAGGCGGGGGTAAAGCGGCCGGTATCAATGTGCTGCTTAAAGCCGTATACCCCTTACCGTTAACAGGCAAAGTGGGTATTGCACCATTTATAGGTTTAGGCCCGCAGTTCACCTTTTTGCACAATAATGGTAAAGATGCGGGTGAGTTTGCCTCCAATGCCTATTACAGCTATACAGAAGGCTGGAATGAATATGTGCTGTTGTTCAACGGCGCAGCAGGTGTGAACTTTGAGTTTTCATCCGTAACTATTACTCCGGCAGTTCATTTTGGACTGATAGGTACATCTTTTACAGACTGGGAGCCGAATGAAGATGGTGTGCAAATGGAATCATCGCCGGCAAATTTTGGGTTTAGCATAAAGGCAGCGTTCAGGCTGGGACGGTAGGGCTTAAAGAGAGCCCTACTTTTTTAGATCCGGGTGTAAGGTTATGTAGATATCCGTTACTTCTTTACCCGGCTCATGTACGATCATACTAATACAGATCTGCTGTCCATTCGCCTCCGCTGCTTCAAAAGCAATGCCCTGGGCAATGGCGTCATAGAGGTGGATTATTCTTCCGCCCTTTTGTTCTTTGTATGTGCCTTCGGAAACAAGATCAGGATATACTTTCCGGATGCTGGCAAGATCATTATACACCTGCAAGCTGTCCGCCGTTATATAAAAAGGGGAAGTTACCCGAATTTGCTTTACTGTTTTTGTACGCATGGTGCTGTCTGCATAGGTAGTATAGATATTCAATTCATTCCGGTTATTATGCTCATCCCTGCGCTTACTGTACCAGGTAAGCCAGGCTTTGCCCATGGCGGCATCGGAGAAATCCGGTTTGCCTAATAATTTCTCCAGCCCCTCAGCATTACTACCCAGGTTTATTTTGCCAATACCCTTGCCCGCGCTCGCCAGCTTGTCAGATGATATAGCAGGCGTTTTTGTAACTGCGGTATCTGTACGCTGTGCGGGTTGCTGGCCGGCTGTTATGGCCGTGTCTGTTCCTTGTGTGGTGCGGGGCTGTTGTTGACAGCAGGTAAACATTAGCAGGCTCACGGAAATGATCAATAGGTTTTTCATGGCAATCATATTTTAATGCTTTACTCTTTCAAATATCGTACTATAATTTCCTATATTTCGCTACTATGGTTTCTTTAAAAACTATCGCCCTGATCGCAACATGCCTGGCATGCGGTATGAAAAGCACGGCGCAACAACCTGCTGTATTCCTGGCCGATCCTACCATCTTTGCCGGCAAGGGAACGTATTACCTGTATGGCACCGGCAGCAACCGGGGATTTTTAGTATACGAGTCTGCAGATCTGAAAACCTGGCGCCAGCCGCAGGACAGCTTTGCCTTACGGCGCGGCCAATCCTTCGGCAACGGCGGTTTCTGGGCGCCGCAGGTGGTTCAGTACAAGGGTAGCTATTACATGGCTTATACAGCAGATGAACAGATAGCGATCGCGAAAGCGTCCAGCCCCAAAGGCCCGTTCCAACAGGATCAGTTTGCCCACCTGAGCGGGGCCGGCAAACAGATCGACCCGTTTTTGTTTTTCGATAAGCATGGTAAAATATACCTGTATCACGTGAAGCTGCAAAATGGCAACCGGATCTATGTAGCGGAAATGAAGTCCGATCTGTCTGATGTGGTGCCAGGCACGGAAAGGGAGTGTATTGCAAGCACGGAGGGATGGGAGAACACAGCCGGATCAAAGTGGCCGGTGGCAGAGGGACCGACGGTACTGATGCATAAAAACGTTTATTACCTGATCTATTCCGCCAACGATTTCCGCAGCAAGGATTATGCAGTGGGATATGCTACTTCCAGCTCCCCGTTGGGCCCCTGGAAAAAATATGCAAGTAATCCCATCATCAGCCGGCATACTGTTGGTCATAACGGAACGGGCCATGGAGATGTGTTCACTGATAAAAATGGGAAGATGAAATACGTGCTGCATACGCATCATTCGGATGATCGCGTTTCACCCCGCGCAACGGCGGTTATCGGACTGCAATTCAAATCCGTGAAAAATGGGCCGGATATGCTGGAAGTAGATGAGGGTTCGTTTGAATGGCTGCAGGTGCATTAATAAATTTCAAGGATCACCGTATCCTGTTTATTAAAAAGAAAATGATCTCCTGCTTTTTTGTGCAGCAATAATTTTGCGAGTGGAGCATTGGGTGAAAGAAAAAATATTGACTGATCATCTATCAGCTGTTTACCAAGTCCGGCTGCAATAAAAAAGGAATGATCTGCACATCGTATAAAAGTGCCTGTTTGAGCTGTTGTATAGATGAGATCTGTATTAATTTTCTGTAAGTTGTCAAGCTCCCTGATATTTTCTGCCTGTTGATGTGCATACATATCTTTTTGCAGATGCCCCATGGCCCTTCCTGTTTCGTATTTATCTCCTGCCGAACTTTTGTCTTCGCTATTAGCCGCTTCCTGTGCATTATCGATGGCTGCTTTTATCACAGCAATCCGTTCTGAAATAAGCCGCTCTCCGGCTTTTTTCAGACTGGTTTTAAAAGCAATCATTTCCTGGCGTGTCATAAGTTTGTATAATTTAGGAGCGGGTACGATTTTTAAGCAAGATCGTTAAAAGTTAGTAAATCATACCTAAGCTGGGCATTGCACATATCACCCATATTATTTAACTTCATTACCATGGCACGCAAATTCCACTTACCATTTCTCTTTTTATGGCTGATGACAACGCCGCTCTACGCGCAGCAACATCCCATTCCCGTTATCCTGGATACCGATATTGCAGGTGATTATGACGATGTGGGCGCTATGACCCTGTTACACGCTTTTGCAGATAAAGGAGAAGCCAATATACTGGCCGTGATCTCGTCCAATGCTTTTGAAACTACGGTGCCTACCATAAGTGTACTCAATACTTACTTCAAAAAACCACATATACCCATTGGCGTTACCAGGCGTGCAAAGCCCAATGAACTTTGCCAGCAGCAATGGGCGCAGGCTATTATTGCCAGGTATCCGCATAATATAAAAGCTAATGAACAGGCGGAAGAAGCAGTGGCGCTGTATCGCCGTATACTGGCCCAACAGCCGGATCATTCGGTAACCATTATCACTATCGGTTTCTTCACTAACCTGGCCGACCTGTTAAATTCCAAAGGAGATCAATACTCCGCGCTTAACGGCCGGCAACTGATAAAGCAAAAGGTAAAGCAGCTGGTAGCCATGGCCACCAGCTTACCACCCGGTAAAACCAGTGGCAGGGAGTATAATGTGTATATAGATGCAGCGGCATCGCAAACCGTATTTGCGCAATGGGAAACGCCGGTAATATTAAGCCCGTTTGAAGTAGGAGAGCAGGTGCGCACCGGCATTCCCTTAATTAAAAATAAAACTATCCATAACAGCCCTGTAAAAGATGCTTTTGAAATAGCCCTCACAAAAGATAAGGATACTATTGGCCGTATGAGCTGGGATCAAACGGCGGTATTTGCCGCTGTGCGGGGTATACATCCCTGGTTTAAGACCCGCCGGCTGAACCTGCGCATAGAAAATGATGGTACGGATACGCTGATACCCGGAGAGCGGTTTACTTTCCTTGAATTAACAGACCAGGCAGCAGCCTTGCAGCAGGCAATTGAAAAGCTGATGCATCACCAGCCGGTGCATTAATCATCCAAACCGTATTTATCCACCATCGGTAATTCCATAAAATTCTTTGGCCGGTAAATGACACGGCAGCCTTCTAATTGTTTGCATAAGGAGTCTACAGGGCCCCAGGCATAATTGCATTCGCCGATCTTTTCTCCTTTGCCGTTGTAGAGCGTAGTACCTGCATCCATGGCTAAAATAGTTAAGCCGTAGATCATTTCTTTATTATAGCTGCATATTTCAATTTCACAATCCGGGCATTGAGCATGTAAGTTTTTTACTACAGCAGGGGTATTATGATCCTTTTTACATTGTATGGCATGGATACACAGTAACAGTAATAGAAGGGGTAGTATTTTTTTCATAAGGGAGCAGCTTTAAATTTTTCTATAAATAGAACGGGCCGAACAGGCGAAAGTTACAATAGGTAACCTATGGTGTACAGCTATCATATAAACAGCTATCTTTGCGCCTGCTCATCCCTCTATATGAAACAACTATTTCCCTTCCTGTTAGTAGCCCTTGGCTTACAAACCGCTGTACAGGCGCAATCCAGCGAAGAGCTGCAAAAGAGAACTGTCAGCGATACTATCCTGCAGCACCGCACCTTAACGGTCCCATCGCCCTTTAATGCGCAAAAGGCGCTGCAGGAGCTATTTCCAGGTAAGTATTATAACCTCAGCAAAGACAAATACAAAAATGAGCTCATTAACTGGGACTGTAAAACCTGTGCAGTTAAAAAGTACCCGGATGTGAATGAAGATGCAGCAGGTGATTTTCCTTTTAGTGAAGGCGTAGCCACCCGTTTAATAAACGAGATCAGCTACCAGGATTCATCCGGCCGGCAGTTTAAGGTCATCTGTTTTAACCATTCGGAGTATGATTCAGAAGGCATGCAGGTATCCCGCTTTACCGGCGGCCTGTTAGGGCTGGCTAAATTTGAGCAGCATGAAAGCAACTGGGACCTGGTGGCTTTTCAGCCTGCGGTAGCAGCATACGGCGCCTTTTCCCAATGCCCGGCGCCTAAGCTCCTGCAAATAGGAAAAGATCAGTTTGCCTTTATACTGAAACACCTGAACGGCCCGGGTGGCGGCCCTTTTGATGGCGACTATTATTTAATAGCAGGGTTAAATGGCAGCTACCAGCAGATCATGGCCGCCTATGGTATTGAAAGAACAGAAACGTCTGCAGAAGAAGGATATTCTTTCTGGAACAGTGAGTACAAAGCACCGGTAAGCGATAAAAAATATTTCCGCGATATCATCATCACTACCCAGGGCACTTACCGCAGTACAGATCCGGATGCAGAGCGCTTGCCGGAAGAGCTGCGTAACCTGGTAAAAGGCAAAAAAACAGCGCGTTTTATTTTAGAGCAGCGCTATGTGTATAAAGGCAGTAAAGGGTATGTATTACAACAACCCCTTACTGCCTCGCTCACGCATTAAGCAATCAGGTTATTTAGGATGTTTCGCCTGCTCATCCAGGAACAGGTAACGCTGCCGGTGCTGCTCCGGCTCCATACGTGTGTGTACATCAATGTGCATTACCGGTACATTATCCGTTCCCGTTATAGCCGGCCATTTGGGTAATCCGGGCCCGTTAGGATCGGCGTTCTTAATAAAATTGGCAAAGTAAGCCTGCATAATGGCCGATACTTTATAGTCCTCCGGCGTCCATGCATATACCTTATTCAATGACAGGTTACCCATAGCATATTCTATTTCTGCAGAATGTACCGCGCCTTTGGCAGCAGGTGGTTTAGGGGCATCAGTTGTTTTACTTTTATCTTTAATAACGCCGCCGGCCAGTCCCGGTGTGGCATTACCCATAGATGCCCTCATAGCAGGGCGCGGGCGGGAATACAAATAACGGTACACCGGCTTTCCGCTGGTGCTGGCCTGTTCATCTATCCACTTCCAGGTGCTGAAGCTAATAAAACGGTCGCCGGCCAGGTCGGTGGCTACCTGTTCTACGTCTGCATCGGTAGCGGGGTTATATAATTTCAGCAGCGTAGCGCTCACGTCTCCATGGCCATATAGCTTCTGTACAGTTTTTTCAAAATTTTCTCTGGTAGGCGGCAGGTTGCCCAGCATGGCGCGGTAGCCCATTTCTTCTGAGTTCCAGCCGGCCAGCAGCGGCACATGCGCCTGTTCACCAGCCGCATATACTTTGTAAGGATCTTTAGTGAAAAAGTAACCATCCACTGTAACCGGAAAACGGAATGTGCCAAACCGGGTAGCTACTTTCAGCAAGGAATCTGCCGGTAATGCACGTAACGCTTCCAATGAGGCGGCGCCTATGCTTTTGGCAAATTCTTCGCCGGTTGCTTCACCCTTTGAAAGAGGCATGGCAGATAAGGCGCCCAGTACAGAACCGCTTTCACCTATAGCGCCTGCAAACAGGTCTTTTGACAGCGGAGAAGCCATTAAGGCGCTTACGGCAATGGAGCCGGCAGATTCGCCTGCAATAGTCACTCTTTTAGGATCACCGCCAAAAGCGGCTATGTTTTCCTGCACCCATTTTAATGCAGCCCACTGGTCCATCAGGCCATAATTACCGGAAGCATGGCTGGGCGATTCTTTTGTAAGCTCCGGGTGGGAAAGGAAACCGAATACGCCTAAACGGTAATTCACGGTAAGCGCTACAATGCCTTTCTGCGCCATGCTTTCGCCGTCATAACGCGCTTCGGAACCATCGCCGGCTACAAAGCCGCCGCCATAAAAATATACCAGCACCGGCAGCAATGTTTTGCTTTTGCGTGCAGGCGTCCAAACGTTCAGGTACAAACAATCTTCATTCATCCCATCGGAACGGAAACCCATATCACCAAAAACAGGCGCCTGCATGGTGCGTGGTGCAAAGTGATCTGCTTTTCGTATACCCGTCCAGTTTACAACGGGCTGAGGTGGCTGCCATCTTAAATTGCCTACCGGCGGCGCCGCAAAGGGAATGCCTTTATACGCATGCACCCCGCTTTTTTCAATGATACCGGTAAGGGCGCCATTGATTGTTTTTACGGCTGGTGCAGCAGCAGTTTTGGTCTGGGCCTGCAATAAGGAAAACATACTGCCCAGGCAAGCCAGTAATATAAGTGGAAATACTTTTTTCATGGTTAACGGATTAAACGCGGAATTGCATTTGGTTAGATCATCAATTTATGTTTTTTGCAGCAGCTATCCAATTTTAGCCAGCACAAAAAAAGGGCACAGGTAAATGCCTGCGCCCTTTTAACATTGGCTGCTGTATATTAACAGCAACCTCCGGGAAAGATATTGATTAATAAAAACTGAAATTTAATGGGAATGTTTACGGCTCTCTTTTGAGTGTTTGAGTTCATCTTGCTGTTTGGTTAAGTCAGGCCGTGTCTGATCTGCTCCCTTGTTATGCCGTTCACGTTCTGTCTGCTCAATGGCAGCTTCAGATTGTTCAGCTTTCCCGGTCAGGTCCTCTTTCCTGAATTGATTGTATCCCGTATTATTATCCTTTTCTTTCTGTGCCATGATCATTACTTTTTAAGGTGAACGAATGATCGTTTCTGTTACAATTATATAGTCCAAAGAACAGGCCAAAAGCGCCACCAACCTATGTTAAGCAGGGTCAGCCAATAGAGTTGGGGCATCCCTTGCACAAGTTTGTGGAATTAACACCAATCCCTTCATTACCAGTAATAATGCCACGATCGTTAAATTTTTTTCGTAAAAATTGCGTAATTCAAAAGTTACATATTACCTTTGAGTAACTCAAAAGTTACATATTATGCAAAGGGATCTTCACATCAAATGGTTTTATCCATACCCGGTGGAAACGATCTGGGAATGTCTTACCGAACCGGAACTCCTGAAACAATGGTCGCTGAACGCCGGTGATTTTAAAGCGGAAGTTGGTTTTAAATGGATGATGGTGCAACCGCCCCGTCCTAAAATGAAATGGGATGGTAAAACGTATTTTGAAGTGCTGGAAGTAGTGCCTTTACAAAAGCTGGCGTACTCCTTCAGGGGCGGCCCGTCGGAAGGTGTAATAACGCTGGATACCATTGTGACCTGGAAGCTGTTGCCCAAAGACAATGGTACAGAATTGCACCTGTTACATACCGGCTTTAAAGGCGCCAGGAATATCTTTGCCAGCTTTATTATGGAAATGGGCTGGAAGAACAAGGTGATCAAAAGACTGGAAAAAGCATTGCAACAATACAGCTATGGCGAAAAGTAAATACAGCGTGGATTGCTTCCAGGCACTATCTGATCCCAACCGGCGCGAGATCTTAATGATGCTTACCAAAGAAAAGCAGAACATCAACGCTATTGCAGATAACTTCAACATCAGCCGTCCCGCGGTATCCAAACATATAAAGGTGCTGTACGACAGTGGCTTTATTACCATTACCACACAGGGACGGGAACGGTACTGCGAGCTGCAGCAGCAGGGATTTGATGAGCTGAAGGAATGGATCAGCTTTTTTGAAACCTACTGGACCAAACAGCTAAAACAGCTGGAAATTTTATTAAAGACCAGACACGCAAAAAAGTAGGTAGCTTTACTCAGCTAACAATCATGTTATGGCCAAACAAAGCGCCGGTATCTTATTATATAGAAAACAGGCATCCCAGTTACAGGTATTGCTGGTACATCCCGGCGGTCCTTTCTTTGCTAAAAAGGATGCAGGCAGCTGGACCATTCCCAAAGGAGAGTATCCTGAAAGTGAAGCCCCGCTGGATGCTGCTATCCGTGAGTTTGAAGAGGAAACCGGTTACCGGCCTTCCGGCAGCTTTATTCCCCTGCAAGCCATTAAACAAAAAGGAGGAAAGGTGGTGCAATGCTGGGCGGTAAGCGGGGAGCTGGACCCGGCAGGCATTGTAAGCAATACTTTTGAGCTGGAATGGCCGCCCCGCAGCGGTAAAAAACGCAGCTACCCGGAAGTGGATAAAGCAGCCTGGTTTACCATAGCGGAGGCAAAGCAAATGATGAATGAACGGCAAACCGCTTTTTTAGATGAGCTGGAAACATTGCTCTAACGGGAAAGCAGCAACGG
>JGI24740J21852_10001185_pt1 | contig 11747 bp, 9 predicted proteins | sample KBSCornC6_FD_21852 | JGI IMG/M metagenome (IMG submission 21852) | reverse complement strand
AATATGAAGGCATCATGGCCGAGCATGGCTGGACCCGCGAACATGCCGGGCTGTTCGACGTCAGCCATATGGGCCAGCTCAGCTTTTCCGGCGAGGGCGTGAACGACGCGCTGGAACTCCTGCTGCCGAGCGACATCAGGGGATTGAAGCCCTTTCGCCAGCGCTACTCGATGCTGCTCGACGAAGAGGGCGGCATATTGGACGACCTGATGGTTTCCCGCCTGGGGGGTGGCGCCTTCGATGGCGCGGACATCTACATGGTGGTCAACGGCGCGACCAAATATGACGACATGGGCTGGATGATCGAGCATCTGCCCGATGAAGTCGTGATGAATCATATGGACGAGCAGGCCCTGCTCGCCTTGCAGGGGCCGGAGGCAGGGGAGGCCCTGGCCACGCTGATCCCGGAAACCGCCGATCTGATCTTCATGCAGTCCGGCCTTTTCACCTGGCGCGGCGTTCCGCTGTGGATCAGCCGGTCGGGCTATACTGGCGAGGATGGTTTCGAAATCAGCGTCCCCGCCGCCGAGGCGACGCTTCTCGCCGACGCGCTCTGCGCCTTGCCGCAGGTGAAGCCTGTCGGTCTTGGCGCGCGCGATTCGCTGCGCCTGGAGGCGGGCCTGCCGCTTTACGGTCATGACCTGACGCCCGCCGTCAGCGCCATCGGCGCCGACCTGGGCTTCGCCATCCAGAAACGCAGGCGGGAGGAAGGCGGCTTCATCGGCCATGCGCGGGTGATGAAGGAATTGGCCGACGGCCCGGGTTCGAAGCGCGTGGGCCTCAGGATCGAGGGTCGTTTGCCCGCGCGGGAGGGCGCAACGATCCATGCCGGCAGTGCACGGGTGGGTGAGGTCACATCCGGCGGTTTCGCGCCCACGGTGGGCGCGCCGATCGCCATGGGCTGGGTCAGCCTGCCGCACAGCGCGATCGGCACCGCGCTCGAAATCGAAGTGCGCGGCAAGCGCATCGCGGCTGAGGTCGCGCCGATGCCGTTCGTTCCGCACCGTTATCGTCGAAAGGCCTGAGTCCTTTCTGGTTTCTGATTGGTCGTGATTTTCAAGCAAATCACTCGGAGGGAAGTAAATTATGAGCCGTTATTTCACCGACGAACATGAATGGATCGATGTCGAGGGCGAAATCGCCACGGTCGGCATCACTGATTATGCGCAGGAGCAATTGGGCGACATCGTGTTCGTCGAACTGCCCGCCGAGGGTACGTCCTTCGAAAAGGGCGACGACGCTGCCGTGGTCGAATCGGTCAAGGCGGCTTCGGACGTCTATGCCCCGATTTCGGGCGAGGTCATCGAAACCAACGGCGCGCTGGAGGATGAGCCTGCGCTGGTGAACAGCGATGCCGAAGAGGACGGCTGGTTCTTCAAGCTGCGCGTTGCCGATGCCGGCGAACTGGAAGGCCTGATGAACGAAGCGGCCTACAAGAAGTTCGTGGCGAGCCTTTGATCCCATGAAAGCTCCTCCCGCTTTGGGGAGGGGGGAGATTTGTTGAATGCGCTACCTACCCCTTACTGACGCCGACCGGCAGGAGATGCTCTCCGTCATCGGTGCGTCGTCGGTCGACGACCTGTTCGTGGACGTTCCCGCCGAAGCCCGCCTTCCGGGCAAGATCGCGGGCCTGCCGGACCATGCCAGCGAACTGGCGGTCGAGCGTCACATGGCTGCTCTGGCACGGAAGAATCTGTCGGCAGGGGAGGCGCCCTTCTTCCTGGGCGCGGGCGCATATCGCCATCATGTTCCCGCCAGCGTCGATCATCTGATCCAGCGTGGCGAGTTCCTGACCGCCTATACCCCCTATCAGCCGGAAATCGCGCAGGGCACGCTCCAGGTGCTGTTCGAGTTCCAGACGCAGGTGGCCCGTCTGCTGGGTTGCGACGTCGCCAATGCCTCCATGTATGACGGATCCACCGCCTGCTGGGAAGCGATCGGCATGGCCCGCCGCATCACCAGGCGGGGGAAGGCGGTCCTGTCTTCCGGCCTGCATCCGCATTATGTTTCGGTCGCCAACACCATGGCGAAATTCACCGGCGACGCGCTGGTGCATGAGGCGCCGGCACTGGATGCCGCCACCGACATCGATGCGCTGATCGCGGCCATCGACAAGGATACGAGCTGCGTCGTCGTTCAATATCCCGACATATTGGGCCGCATCGCCGACCTGACGCCGCTCGCGGACGCTGCCCACGCGGCGGGCGCGCTGCTGGTCGCGGTGGTGACGGAACCCGTTGCGCTGGGCGCGATCAGGGCGCCGGGCCATATGGGTGCGGACATCGTCGTCGGCGAGGGGCAGTCCATCGGCGTCGGCCTGCAATTCGGCGGGCCCTATCTCGGCCTTTTCGCCTGCAAGCAGCAATATGTCCGCCAGATGCCGGGCCGCCTCTGCGGGCAGACGATGGACGCGGCGGGCAAGCGCGGCTTCGTGCTGACGCTTTCGACGCGCGAGCAGCATATCCGCCGTGAAAAGGCGACGTCGAACATCTGCACCAATTCCGGCCTCTGCGCGCTGGCATTCAGCATCCACATGACGCTGCTGGGCGAAAAGGGGCTGCGGGAGATGGCTGCCCTCAACCATGGCCTCGCCGTCCAGGCGGCCGACCGTCTGGCGCAGGTGCCGGGCGTTGCGCTGCTCAACGACAGTTTCTTCAACGAATTCACCCTGGTCCTGTCGAAAGATGCCCGCGAGGTCGTCCGCAACCTGGCCGACAAGGGCATTCTGGGCGGCGTCTCGCTCGGTCGCCTGTTCCCGGATGTACCGGCGATCGGCAAGGGGCTGGTCGTCGCCGTCACCGAAACCGTGACGGCGGAGGATATCGAAACCTTTGCCAAGGCGCTGGAGGAGGAACTGGCATGACCATGCTCAAGGAAGGCCGCCCCACCGACGCCGCAGGCTCTGGCCGAATCCGATGCCGCGCCCGTGCCTGCCACCGCCACCGGCAACCGCGCACTGATGCTGGAGGAAGCGCTGATCTTCGAAATCGGCTCGGCCGAGACCACTGGCGTCGATTTTGCGCAGGCGCCAGATGTTGCCGACCGCCTCGGCAATCTGGCGCGCACCGACAGCATTGGCTTGCCCGGCCTGTCGGAGCAGGAAACGGTGCGCCACTACACCCGTCTCAGCCGCCAGAATTATGCCATCGACCTTGGCCTTTTCCCGCTCGGCTCCTGCACGATGAAGCATAATCCGCGCCTCAATGAGAAGGTGGCGCGGATGCCCGGTTTCGCCGATGTCCACCCGCTTGCGCCGCAATCGACGGTGCAGGGCGCGCTGGCAGTGATTCATGAACTGGCCGGCTGGCTGGTGACGCTGACCGGCATGCATTCGGTCGCAATGAGTCCCAAGGCGGGCGCCCATGGCGAACTGTGCGGCCTGCTCGCGATCCGCGCGGCGCTGGAAGCGCGCGGCGATGCGCGGAGCGTCGTCCTGGTGCCCGAAAGCGCCCATGGAACCAACCCTGCGACCGCCGCCTTCTGCGGTTACAAGGTCGAGGATATTCCGGCGACCCCGGATGGTCGCGTCGATCTGGATGCGCTGAAAGGCCGCCTTGGGCCCGATGTTGCCGCGGTGATGATCACCAATCCCAATACCTGCGGCCTGTTCGAGCGGGACATGAGGACGATCTCCGACGCGGTGCATGCCGCCGGGGCCTTCGTCTATTGCGACGGCGCCAATTTCAACGCCATTGTCGGCCGGGTCCGCCCCGGCGACCTGGGCGTCGATGCGATGCACATCAACCTGCACAAGACTTTCTCGACGCCGCATGGCGGTGGCGGTCCCGGCTCCGGCCCGGTGGTGCTGTCGGAGGCGCTTGCCCCGTTCGCGCCGCTGCCTTTCGTGGAAAAGCAGGGCGACAAATTCGTGCTGGTCGAGGAAGAGACGGTGGAAGACCATCATGGCCGGACCTTCGGCCGCATGGTCGCCTTCCATGGTCAGATGGGCATGTTCACCCGCGCCCTGACCTATATCCTCAGCCATGGTGCGGACGGCCTGCGGCAGGTCGCCGGCGACGCCGTGCTGAATGCCAATTACATCCTGCGCAGCCTGGACGATGTGCTGGATGCCCCCTTTGGCGGCAGCGGCCCGTGCATGCATGAGGCGCTGTTCAGCGACAAGGGGCTGGCCGAAGGCTTCACCACGCTCGACATCGCCAAGGGGCTGATCGACGAGGGCTTCCATCCGATGACCATGTATTTCCCGCTGGTCGTCCATGGCGCGATGCTGGTCGAACCTACGGAGACGGAAAGCAAGGCGGCGCTTGACCAGTTCATCCTGGCGCTGCGCAGTGTGGCCGAACGCGCCAAGGCGGGCGATGAGCAATTGAAGGGCGCGCCCCATTTCGCGCCGCGCCGCCGCCTGGACGAAACGCTGGCTGCGCGCAGGCCGGTCCTCGCCTGGACCGAGCCGGCACTGGCGGAAGTGGCCGAATGACGGACAGGCCGGCGCCGTGGGAACCCGGTTCCGGCCCTGCCGCCGCCGGCAAGCGCCATGCGCCCGCGACGGAACGGAACCGCGATGCCATATTGGCGGTGCTTCGCGACGAACTGCCGTCCTCCGGTCTCGTGCTGGAAGTGGCGAGCGGCAGCGGACAGCATGTCGTTCATTTCGCCGCCACACTGCCTGCTCTCGACTGGCAACCGAGCGATCCCGACCCGGCGGCGCTGGTATCCATAGAATCGTGGCGGCAGGAGGTGGGCCTTCCCAATGTGCGACCGCCGCTCAGGCTCGACGCGAGCGCCGACTGGCCGGTGGAAAGGGCCGACGCGATCCTGTGCGTCAACATGGTCCATATCAGCCCCTGGGAAGCGACGCTGGGGTTGATGAAGGGGGCGGGGGCCGTACTGCCGCCGGGCGGCTTGCTCTACCTCTATGGGCCCTATCTGCGGGAAAATGTCGAAACAGCGCCGAGCAATCTTGCCTTCGATGCATCCCTCAAGGCTCGTGATCCGCAATGGGGGCTGCGCCGGGTGGAGGATGTGATTGCCGCGGCGGAGGGCGAGGGGCTGGTGCTTCGCCGATTGCTCGAAATGCCCGCGAACAATCTGTCGTTGATATTCCGGCGGCGGGATTGAAAGACTGCGGCGCTCCTGCGAAGGGAGGAGCCTGATCTTGGCCGTTTGACCCGCGCTCCTGCTGACCGCTCGTTCGAGTGTTTTTGCGGGAGCATGCTGTACCCGTAGCAGGACCGATGCCTCATTCTCTCCTCTCCCTCGTCACCGCCGAACTGGCCGCGCCCGCCGATCCGCGCGCGGCGGCGATGGCGGGCGCGCTGGCTGCGCAATATCCCGATGCCTCGCGGGCGGTGCTCTTCTACGGTTCCTGCCTGCGGGAGAAGAATCTCGACGGCTTGATGCTGGATTTCTACCTGATCGTCTCCGACTATCGCGCCGCTTATGGAAAGCGCTGGCTTGCGGCCGCCAACCGGCTGATCCCGCCCAATGTCTTTCCCTTCGAGCATAATGGCCTGATCGCCAAATATGCTGTGCTGTCGGAGGGTGACTTTGCCCGCCTCAACAGCCCTGCCGCCGACAATGTGTCGGTCTGGGCCCGCTTTGCCATCACAGCCGTTGCCGGCGCTGCCCCGACGCTGCTCTCGCTTGCTCGCCCAATGGCGCAGGCCCAGGATGCGCTGTCGCTGTGGAGGACCGGCTTCACCCTGACCTATGGCGCGGAATTGCGGGCCGAACGGAAGGGGCGATCGCTTTCCATCGTCGATGCCGATCCGGAGCGCTACGCGCGCTTTGGCGAGGCCGCGCTGGACCAGGGCCTGCCGCCATCGCCGGAGCAGGCGGCTGCCCGCTGGCGGCGGTTGCAAAGGCGCGGCAAATGGCTGTCCGTCATCCGCCTGGCCAAGGCAAGCTTCACCTATGCTGGCGGCATCGATTATCTGGCGTGGAAGATCAATCGCCATGCGGGCACCACGATCCAGATCAGGCCCTGGCAGCGCCGCTGGCCGCTGATCGGCGCGCTTACTCTGCTGCCGCGGCTGTTCCGGGGTGGTGCGATCCGCTGAGCGCATTGGACAGCGCCTGTGCCAGCCCGGTCAGAGTGTAGGGCTTGCGCAACACTTCATGGCCCCCGAAATCGGTGCTTTCCGCTATATCGCCGGCATAGCCGGTGACGAACAGTACCGGCAGATGCGCATAGAGGGGCGGCAGGGTGCGTATCATCTCTGGCCCGGTCATGTCCGGCATCAGCACGTCGCTGACGATCAGGCCGATGTCGCGATGGCTGGTGAGCAGCTTCGCCGCCCTGGACGGATGATCGCAGGCGACCGGCAGGTGGCCCAGTTCCGCCAGCGCCGCCATCGTCTGGTTGAGGACGCGGGGATCATCCTCCACCACCAGGATACGCATCGGGGGATGGAGCACAGGCTCCCGGTCCGGCATAGGCGCGTCCATCGCACCTTCGCCTCCCGCCGCGACATGGCGGGGCAGGTAGAGATGGACGCTCGTGCCCTTGCCGGGCTCCGATTCTATGCGGATCTCGCCCTCGCACTGGTGCACGAAGCCGAAGATCTGGCTGAGGCCCAGCCCGGTGCCCTTGCCGACCGGCTTGGTGGTGAAGAAGGGTTCGAACACGCGCGACAGGATTTCGGGCGTCATGCCGCACCCGTCGTCAGTGACGCTGAGCATCACATATTCGCCGGCGGCGCATTCCCCGATTTCGTGCTGCGCCAGTTGGGCCTGTCCTGTCCTGATGACCAGTCGGCCCCGTCCGTCCATGGCGTCGCGGGCGTTGACGCACAGGTTCAATATCGCATTTTCCATCTGATGCTGGTCGACGAAGATCCGCCAGCCCTTCGCCTCATTTTCAAAGGCCATGGTGATCTGGTCGCCGATGGACCGATCGATCAGTTCGGACAGTCCGGCGACCAGCGCATCAGGATCGACGGCGTTGGGCAGCAGCGGTTCCGACCGGGCGAAGGCCAACAGGCGACGGGTCAGCGCGGCGGCGCGATTGGCACCCTCCATCGCATTGTCGAGATGACGGTTCGCCTCCTGCGGTTTCAGCCGCAGCTTGCGCTTGGCCAATTCCAGGCCGCCGACCACCACGGCCAGCATGTTGTTGAAATCATGGGCGATGCCGCCCGTCAACTGGCCCACGGCATCCATCTTCTGCATCTGGCGCAGATTTTCCTCCGCGACGGCGCGTTCGGCGGTCTCCTTCTTGAGCCGTTCATAGGCGTCCGACAATTCGGCGGTGCGGGCAGTGACGGCCTCCTCCAGCCGGTCGGCGCGCTCCGCCTCGTCATCCGCCTGCCTGCGCGCATTGCGGCGCTCGCTATAGGCGGCATTGGCGAACCAGAGCGCGAACAGCACGCAGACCAGCAGCACCAGTCCGAAAAGCTGGGATGTCTTTCCGAACCAGGCGTTGCGATCCCCTGCCAGCGACACGGCCTCGCTGCGCTCCTGCAGCCGGGCGTTTTCCGCCTGGATGACCCGATCCAGCAATGCCGTGATGCGCATCAGGTCGCGGGACTTGCCCGCCTGATGGAACTGGGCAAGCGCTGCCATCTTCTGGTCGTAGGTGGTGCGCAGGCCGATCTCGCTCAGCGTCTTGCCGCGCTGGTCGAAGGCGGCCTGCAGCGCCATCACATTGCCGCGCTGCCAGTCGGAATGGCGGGTGGTGTAATTGAGGGCCTTGAGCTGGCTCCCGGCGGTGCGCCACTGGTCCTGGAACAGGCGGCCGGTATCGGGATCAAGGCTGATGACATAGCGGGCCAGCGTCACTTCCGCGCGGGCGGTCTTCGCCTCGAACGCGCGGGCAAGGGCGATGATCTCGAAACTGCGCCGCTGTTCCTGCAGCGCGCGCTCATGGTCGTGCGCGGCATGGCTGGCGCTGTAGAGCAGCGTGCCGAGCGATCCGAACAGCAGGATGACGAGCACCAGCGGCAGAAAGCGTGCCACGAACGCTCGCCAACCGGTCGCATGTTCATCCATGAAAAACCCGTCCGTCATCGACAGTTACACTAGATGAACAATGTTAAGCGAGAAATGCCGCAGGTGAAAGGTTCCGTTTTTGCGGCGGATTCCGTCTCGTTAATCGGCCGTCCGGTCGTAAAGCCGATGACAGGACGCGTTCAGCCGATCGCCCCGGTCGCCTTGCCTGCCGCCTCGAACATGCCGATGATCTGCCCAACCTGTTCATCGCTATGTTCAGCGCAGAGCGAACAGCGCAGCAGAAAAGTTCCGGCAGGTGTCGCCGGAGGGCGCGCCATGTTGACGTAGAGGCCGAGCTCCAGCAGCGTCTGCCACATGGCGACGGCCTGCGTCTGGTCGGTCAGGATGACGGCGATGATCGCGGATTGCGGGGTTTCCGTGCCCAGCTTGAAGCCAAGGTCGGAGAGGCCCTTGTGCAGCCGCTGGCTGTTCTTCCAGAGATGGGCGCGCTTCTCGCTCGCGTGCATCAGCTTGCGGATCGATGTCGCTGCGGTCGCGACGACGCTCGGCGGCAGGGATGCGGTGAAGACATAGGGACGGCAGACGAGGCGCAGCACTTCGAACTTCGGGTGGTTGGACACGCAGAAGCCGCCGACCGTGCCGACCGACTTGGAGAAGGTGCCGACCACGAAATCGACGTCCTTCTCGACACCCTGCTCCTCATAGACGCCCCGGCCATTGGGGCCGAAAAAGCCCATGCCATGGGCTTCGTCCACCAGGATCATGCAATTGGGATGCTTGCGCACCGCGGCGACCATGTCGGGCAGGGGGGCGACGTCGCCCAGCATCGAATAGACGCCCTCCAGCACCACCAGCTTCAGGGCGTCGGCGGGCAGGCGGCCCAGGCGCTTGTCCAGATCCTCCACGCTGTTGTGGCGGAAGCGGACGATCTCCGCATCGCCCAGGAAGCAGCCGTCATAGATGGACGCATGGCTGTCGGCATCCAGCACGACATAGTCGCCCTTGCCCGCCAGCGTCGAGATCATGCCCAGATTGGCCTGATAGCCGGTGGAGAAGACCATCGCGCCGCTGGTGCCGTAGAAGTCCCGGAGGGCGTCCTCGACCTGCCGGTGGCCCTGATAGGTGCCGTTCAGCAAGCGGCTGCCGGTGGTGCCCGCGCCGAAATCGTCCAGCGCCTTCTTGCCCGCGGCGATCACCTCCGGGTCGAAGGTCATGCCCATATAGTTATAGGTGCCGAGCAGGATCGTGTCCTTGCCCTTGATCACGGCCAGGGTGGGCGATTTCACTTCATCCATGACGATGGCGAAGGGATCGCGCACGCCGGTCGCCAGCAGCGCCTCCCGTTCTGCGATCAGGGAATCGAACTTGGAGAAGAGGTCGCGGGTATTGGTCGTCATATGTGGTCCCTTAACCCGTTCGTCCTGAGTTCGGACCGGGCGCAGCCAAAGCCCCTCTCGAAGCCCGTCATGCTGTTCCCCGCTCCCTAGATCCGCCATTTCGACACGCTTGATGGCTACTCGGCACGAACGGCAAATAATCACTGGAGCGACTTTTGATCTGATTGGATCAGATCGGCCACTCTATTCCTTTATTTTACCGCGATTTCCTGACCGTCGGATGACGCCATCCGACCGGAAATCGCTCCAGGGCGGCCTTTAGCCCTTCAGCTTCGCCACGGCATCCACAAGCTGGCCCACCGTCTCGATCTCGGCCTGCATGTTCATGGTGATGATGATGTCGAATTCATCCTCGATCGCGGCGACGAAATCCATCACCGTCAGGCTGTCCCACTCCAGATCCCCCGCGAAGGTGGTCGCCTCGGTCAGTGCGACGTCCTTTTTGTTGAAAGGTGCGATCTGGCCCAGAACGCTGTCGAAAATTTGCTGGCGATCCGTCATTATCCCTGGTGCTTTCCGTGAAAGAGCGGCTTTTGCCCTCAAGCGTCGCTCTTTGGCAAGGGAATAAGGCGGCAATCGGGCATGAGTGTCGCGAAAAAAGGGGAGGGGATGATGACCCAGGCGACAGATGCGCCGGTGCCCAATGCGATCCACCTGCTGCGCACCGCGGTCCAGACCAACATGCAACTCAGCCAGATGGCCGATCAGAAGGCGAACATGCTGATCGGCGCGTCGATGGTGGTCTTCACCCTCTGCGTTGGTCAATTGCGGTCGGGTGCGCTGGTCTGGCCGGTGGCGGTGCTGGCGCTCGGCGTGTTTCTGGCCGCGACCTGTGCGATCCTGGCGGTGTTGCCGAATGTCGGCCGGTCGCGCGCCGGTGTGACGGAGGATGACAATCTGCTGTTTTTCGGCGTCTTCACCAGCCTCAGCGAAGCCGAGTTCAGTGCGCGGATGATGCGGCTGGTGGCGGATGACGACGCGCTGTGCCGGGCGATGCTGCGCGACATGTATCAGAACGGTCAGGTGCTCCAGCGACGCAAATATCGCTGGCTGGGCTATGCCTATCGGCTGTTCCTGGCCGGGGTGGTGATCAGTTTCGCCACGCTGGTGGCCGACCTGGCCTGGGGATGGCGATAAGGAAGCCAGCGATCGGTCCCGGCCGCCTGGAAATCGCTCCCGGCGCCTTACCGGAAATTATCGGCGTAGGCCTGGATCTTCAACGTCTTGGGCGCGGTCGGAATGACCGTATAGGCGATCCCCTCCCGCTCCGCATAGGCGCGGGCGGCTTCCTCGGACGAGAAGGTCAGCCTGATCTGCTGCCTGGTGTCGCCGGAACCCGCCCAGCCGGTCAGGGGGTCGGGCTTCTTCGCTTCCGCCGCCACATATTCCAGCACCCATTTGCGGGTCAGCGCCTTGCCGGACTGCAGGGCGTTCTTCTGGATCTGATAGATGCGCGCGCTCATCGCGATGGAGACTCCTGAGGGAAGATCGGGTTGCGTTGCACCAGCGAATGGACCCAAGTCAAGGCTTCCCCTTGGCATCGGCCCGTTTCGTGCGCAGCGTGGCGCTGGCTGCCGCCGGATCGTCCGGCCAGGGATGCTTGGGGTAGCGGCCGCGCATTTCCTTGGCGATGGCGCGCCAACTGCCCGCCCAGAAGCCGGGCAGGTCCTGCGTCGTCTGGATCGGCCGGCCGGCCGGGGAGGTGAGGGAAAGGACCAGTGGAATGCGCCCGCTGCCGACGACCGGATGTTGGTCGAGGCCGAACAGGGCCTGGACGCGCAGCTCGACGCGGGGGCCGCCCTCAGCGGCATAGTCGATTTCATGGCCGCTGCCGGCGGGGGAACGGAATTCAGGTGGGGCGAGCCGGTCGACCTGCTGCTTGCCGTCCCAGCCGATCAGCCCTTCCAGCACGCCGGAAAGTTGCGATCGGTCGATGTCGGAGAGCCGCCGCTTGCCCTGCAACAGCGGCGGGAGCCAGTCGTCCAGCGTCTCCATCAGCGCGGCGTCCGAGAGCGCCTCCACCCCGGCAAAGGCGGCCCGCATCCTGAGCGACCGCGCGGCGTCCGACCAGGGAAGCAGCTCCAGCCCGCCCTGCCGCACGCCCTCGACCAGGGCGGCGACGACCGCGTCGGGATCGGGCCGGTCGTCGGAGCCGGAGGAAAGCCGCACCGCGCCCAGCCGCCTTTCACGCAGCGCCTCTATGCCGCCATTGGCGGGCCGGAACCGCACGGTGCGATGCTCCGCGATCCGGCCGGCGAACAGGGCGATCACCTCCGCCTCGCTGATCGGCGCGGCGGAAAGGATGCGAGCGCCCGCCGCACTGCCCTGCACTTCGCCCACCGCCAGCCATTCCCCCCTTGCCAGCGGGCTGAGCGGGTCGAGCCGGAAGCCGCGTCCGCCGATGCTTGCCCAATCGGCCCCGTCCGCGGAGCGGCGTTT
>JGI24740J21852_10001184_pt1 | contig 11747 bp, 14 predicted proteins | sample KBSCornC6_FD_21852 | JGI IMG/M metagenome (IMG submission 21852) | reverse complement strand
AGCGATCAGCCGGGGTTTATCCGCAACGTGAGCCGCCACTTAAAAGCCGATGGCTGTTTCCTGGTTTGTGAATATGATACGGATAGCGCTAACCGCTGGGTGCCTTATCCGTTGAGCTATCACAGCCTGTTACGGCTGTTTCACAAGGCTGGTTATACCAATATTGAACGGCTGCATGAGCACCCTTCCATTTACGGCCGCGCTAATATTTATTCGGTGCGCATTAGCCGGTAGGGCTTAATTTTGCCATAATTAATTATCAGAAATATCAGCTATTATGAAAATAAACCGGCTGGATCACCTGGTGCTTACGGTGGCTAACCTGCAGGCTACCTGCGATTTTTATGAACAGGTATTAGGTATGCAGGTAATTACTTTTAACGGACGTAAAGCGCTGGCTTTTGGCAACCAGAAAATAAACCTGCATGAAAATGGGAAGGAGTTTGAGCCTAAAGCGCAGCATCCAACACCCGGTTCTGCGGATCTATGTTTTATTACCGATACGCCGGTGGAGGAAGTGTACAGGGAATTGCAGGAAAAACAAATTCCTATTATTGAAGGTATTGTGGACAGGACCGGCGCTACCGGCAAAATAAGGTCAATTTATTTCCGCGATCCTGACCAGAACCTGGTAGAAGTAAGCAACTATTGAATACAAAGAAAGGCACAGCGTTTCCACTGCACCTTTCTATTATAACTTATTGCTACCTCAGAAATTCATTTCATCTGCACTGGGGCCATAGCTGCCGGGGATGGGCACATCCAGCAGGCGCAGGTACACGCCTAACTGGGCGCGGTGGTGCACGGTTTGGCAGTACGCCATACGGATCACCTCTGCCTTGGACCTTGTACTATACACCTGGTCGCCATTGCGCAGGGTCCAGGTATCGGCAAGCTGCTCATCTTTACCGCTTTCCAGTGCGGCTTTGCCTTTGGAAAAGGACCTGTCATAGTAGGCCAGCAGGTCACCGGTGTTTTCTATTGATTCCTGTTTGTAAGGGTTGTTGGCAAAATCCAGCTCGCTGGTATGCAGGGTCATTTCTACCCAGCCTGGCAGCTCCGCTACGTGGGTGGCTAACCATTTCAGTGTACCGCTTTTAGGATGGGGTTTCCAGTCAAATTTATCAGCTGGTACGCGTTCCAGCATTTTACGGGTAGTATTGGCTTCGTTTTCAAGTTCTGTGAGTAACAATTGCATCTGTGTCATAGTGGTAGTTTTTATTTGTAATACAAAGGAACTACCGGGTTGTGACAACCTTATGTCAGCAGGTTTTTAGAAAGTTGAATTATTTTTTCCAGACCAGGTCATTGCCATTACGCCGGTCTATGAGCAGGCCGGTTTTAGTAGCCGCATCCTGTATAAAGATCTTGCGGCCCCGCTGCCCTTTTATATAAAATACATTCTCTGTTTCCGGTATCAGCTGCACAGCGGTCCGGCCATTCCGCTGTCCCATTAATTGATTGCCCTGCAAAGTAATGGTATAGGTTACTTCCGGCGAGAGGTGGTATGTGCCGGTATACTTTTGCAGGGTGGCCACCGGCACGGCGGCAGGCATGGGATCGGCAAACAGCTCAAATATTTCAGAGGCTACCAGCTGGAACTGATCCCCGTTCTTCAGGTAGGTTTGCGTTTCAATATACTGCGTATGAATATGCTGCTGATACAGGTCCAGGTTTTCATCCGCCACATAATTTACAATATAGGTATTGCCAAAACCCAGCACATGCGGCTGCGTGACCTTAATGCTGCCTACATAACCGGCCGGTAAGGGCTGCAGCTCTTTGATCAGGGCCGGCTTGCGTTTTACGGTACCATCTTCCGCTGTATAGATACAGTCCGGGTGCAGGTATCTGATCCACACTGCGGTATCGCCGGGCGCAATGGCATCTACCAGGGCCTGGGTAATGCCAATAAGGGTGGCGGAATCTTTTTCAAACTGTTGTGCAAAGGCGCCATTGCTGATCAGAAGCAGCAGGAAACATAGTGTACGCATATCCTAATATAAGGCTTTTTAAAGGCGGCCGTGGGGCAAAACGGGCGATACTGATCATGTGGCCCTGCCTGATGTCAAGTATTCCGTTCCCCTTGTCAAGACCGGGCCGGGCGTACTAACCGGATGTTGTTGTTTTGTGGTGAATAACAAATTGATCCTTCACCTCAAAAACATGATCGTATGCAAAACGTTGCTTTCAAACAAACCCTGTTAAGAACCGGCCTGCTGGCCTTTTTCTGCCTGGCGCTGTTCTCATTTAAAGCGCCATTCGGGGTAGACAGTTATGAAATTTACCTGAACAACAAGCTGGTATTAAAACAATACGCTTCCAAAGAGATCAGCTTACAAAGCCTGGCGCTGGATAAAGCCAGCCCAAATGATCAGCTGGTGGTGTATTATACGCATTGCCAGGGCAAAACATCCGGTACAGGACGCAGCCTCACCATTAAAGATGATAGCGGCCGCATAGTAAAAGAATGGAAGTTTGAAGATGATAAAAAAGGAATGAGCATACCGGTAAAGGCATTACAACAGCTGGAAAAGAATAATGTCAAAAGCCACCTGACCTTGTACTACGCCGCATCTGAATTGCCAGGCGGGCAAATGCTGGCTGCTTTGTAGCATCCTAAATATTCAGCCAGTACACCAGCTTTAGCACCAATGCCCTGTTCTTTACATAGAACGGCGCCGGCAGATAGTTGTCGGTATATACAATGAACAGGTCCGATGCCGGGCGGTAACGCCACTGGAAGCGGGTATTGAGGTTCATATTCTTCAGCTGTTCATTATACTGCATAAAACCGGTAAAGAACAGGGTGTTGGTCATGGTAACATCCAGGCGGGGGCCTACCAGCCAGAATTTATTATTTCCCCAGGGCTGGGGCAGGCGTATATCATTATAGGTAGTGCTTAATGCAATGCTTACATAGGGCTGAAAGCGGTAACCCAGCTCACTGCCCAGCGTAGTTCGTGTACCATCTGCATAATAACCGCCATAGCGGCCGGAGAAGGAGTAGGTGAAAAGGCTTTGCGGTTTGGATACATAATCCACCCCTACTGTATTCCAGTTATGCTGGGAGCCGGTTGGCAGGCTATCCTTTCCGGTATTGGTAGGGTCAAAAGGTAATAGCAGCTTAATGTAGTTATTGGAGGCCCAGGCCGTGAGCGTATTGCGCTTGCGGAACACAATGGCGTAAGAGAGCATGGTTTCATTATCTGTACGCTTCATATGCTCATCATAAAAACTGGTGGATATGAGCTGCGGCCCATGGCTCAGTACCGGCCCTGTTTTCGGGAACAAGAGGCGGGTGATCTGCGGCACCAGCTTTATATAACCCTGCCTTGGTACATACCCTACTTCTGCATTATAATTACGGCCCACGTATTCATGCTGCCAGCCAATGTTCCAGGTGCGGCTGGTATATTGCAGGTTAGCTGCCTGCGCCCAGTCATGCCCGCTTTTACCCGGGCTGGCCGATTTCAATAACAATGCTTTACCGGTCCAGAAGTTATTGGCGGAGGCCAGGTTGTACTCCAGCCCCAGGTTGCGGTTATAACGGGAGTACAATGGTTTTTCCGATGTATTGTCCGGCGTATAGTTCAGTGATTCTTTGTTGATGAACAGGAAGCCGATATTGGAACGTGCAAACACGCGCCGCTGCAAAGCCGCTACGGTAAAGTTCTGCGCCGGCAAGCCCAGCTCCTCATCCTTAGCTGTTTGCATGTTCATAAAGCCCATGCGCCAGTTGCGGTTCAGCTTTCCGCTCAGGCGCGCGCCAAAACGGATAGGCACGCCTAATCCAATACGGCGCGAGAAAAAGGGCCGCAACGTAGCATATCCAAAGTTGGTGAACTGATCACCGTTTTCCAGGAAGAACTGCCTTTTCTCCGGGTAAAATAGCTCAAAGCGGTCGAGGTTAGTGACCTGCTTATCTACATCCACCTGCGAAAAATCCGGGTTCACGGTCAGGTCCAGGTTCAGGGAAGAGGTAACGGCTATCTTGGCATCTACACCTGCTTCGCGGCGGTAGTTATTTTTGGTGCCTGCTACATAATCTTTATTAATGCCCCCCAGCAAATAGGGGATAATGGAAATATTAGGCCCGGGGTCAGGCGGCGGCACATCCCATACCAGCACGCCGGTATAGGCCAGGGAGGCGGATGGGAACTGCCGTGGCACGGGCGCCCAGCTGCTTTTCTCCGTTGTTTTCAGATCATTTCGGCCAAAGTTAATGCCCCATTTATTAATGCCTTTTTTATAACGTATAGTCTTAAACGGTATAGCGGCTTCAAACACCCATTTATCCGGGTAGTTCTTCACTACAGAGGTCCATTTGTTATCCCAGCTCAGATCTACCTTGCCGCCATCATACATCAGCCCATCCCACTGGGCTCCGGCGGCATTGGCGCCAAAAGAGAAACCATTGGTCTGGTCATCAAAGGGGTCCATGAACAAAAGGAAATTATCATTCTTCAGGAAAGCAAAATCACGCTTAAGGGATTCCACCATGTAAGGCCCGGGCAGGGCGTTGTAGTTTTCTACCAGCAGGTAAAGGTGCTGTGCATCGTAGGTCATGCGCACATCCGTACGCACGTTGGCGTAGCTGGTATCCATGGGCAGGATCATGTAAAAGTTGGTGGCGGTGTCTGCTTGCTGCCAGCCTGCGTCGTCAATAATACCGTCTACCTTCACCGGGGTAGCGGTTCTGCGTATATGAAGCTGAAACGTTTCGTTCTTCTTTTGCGCCATTACCGGCAGACAAAACAGGCAAAGGCAAAGCAGACGTGGAATAGTGCGCACAATAGTCAGTTGCTGGTTGACTGACAAAATACAAAAAACAGCTACTAAATACCAGTTTACACCTGCCGCTCATCATATTGTGCCTGTAAGGGCACCGCTGCAATAATCACAATGGCGTCGTTGGATAAAGCTTCTATTTCCACTTCCCTTACATCCCACAGGGCCAATCCATCCCTGGCATTTAGCAGCCGGTACTGGACCTCAAAAGCGCCTTCCAGTACAAAAACAAATAATCCATGATCCGGGGCGTCCAGGGTGTGTACGGCTTCAGCCCGTCCGTTAAACTTCCCTATCCAGGCCTGGCGCCCCAGTGTGCAGAGCTGGTCTTTGTGCAGGTTCAGGTCAAAATCTGTGAGCTGCGGAGCGCTGTATTCCGCAGCTGCCCTGCGTTTGAACCACCACTGCAAAAAATTCACTAAAGCATTTTCGTAAGGATTGCTGATAACCAGCACTGCCCCATGGTGTGCGGTGTAGTATAACGACTGGCCGGCCGCCACTGTTCCGGACTGGCCGGTATTGTCCTTCCAGGTTATAGCGCCCACGGTAGGCAGCAGCAGGATATCAGTAGCTGCATTTACATGTAGGGTAATGCTTTGCTCCGCATCCAGGGTATCTTCATGCAGGGCATACAGCGCGCCAAAAGGCGTTTTATGCTCATTATAGAATCCATCGGCATTAAAGGTGTAATAACGCCGGTGCCCTGCCTGTTCCTGCAGGCCTCTTTCATCTGCCAGGAATATTTTCCCCTGTGATTGCGGTAGCATATTAAAGCGGCTTTATATCATGAATATTCAGGAAGGGCTGCAGCGTAAACAGTTCTGTAGCTATGCGCCCTTCTTCATCCGGCGTATCGCTTAAGGTTACCAGCAGCTGGTTGCCGATGGTATCGTACCAGGTAATTGGTTCCGATAAGAAGTTGATGGCTACCTGGTGCTGCGTTTTTTGCCGGATGTTGCTGTTAATGATCTCGAACTTGAAGTTCCTGAAAGGTAAAAAATGTTTCCCTACGGCATTCAGTACATCCGGGACCTTACCGTTTAAAGGCATCAGGTGCCCTGTTACGGCCGGACTTACCAGGAAGTGTAACTTCTCCGCACCCGGCACATAGGTAAGCAGCTCGCCAAATGTGCTGTACTTTTTTTCCTGGTTGTAGTACTGAGCCTGCATCAAGAATTCGGTATAGCTATCCTCAAACACATGCTGCTCCCATGTTTTGCGGGATTGTGCATCAATTACTTTCCGGTATAATAAACGGATACTCCTTTTTGACATAGGTGGTTGTTATTATCAGGCGCTTACATAAATGGTTTGCGTGAGCGTGTAACCATCCGCTACACTGCCTGTAACAGTAGCCAGCTCACTGCTTAAAGAATCGCTGAACACCATGTCGGCTGTATTGGCGGTATCCTGCGTGCCATGTGCTTTATAATCGGCTGCGGTAGTGTACACCGTGTTGCATACATCTGTTGGGAAAGCAATTTGCGTTACCATTAAGGAGGTGCCGCTGGAATTGTACACATGCACATGGATATGCGGTGCACGGCCGGAATACCAGCCCGGGAAAATGCTGGTAAAGGTTACCAGGCCGTTTGAATCTGTAGTCTGGCGTCCACGCAGGAAGTGGGAGCCGGTATAGTCCACGGTGGAATAACCGCCGCCCGGGTTTACCGTGTATTCAGAGTAATAACCTACGGATGTGCAATGCCATATATCCACCAGCGCATTGGCCAGCGCACTACAGCTGTTCTTCACGTTCCTGATATAGATCTTAACGGTAAGCGGTACACCGGCCTGCCCATCCACAATATTGCTTCTTACATAAGAAGAAGGGCTTTTAGTGGGATAAGGCCCGGCGGTTTCAGTAGGTGTGGTGGAACAGCTGCCGTCGCTGCTGGTTTCAGTGCCGGTAGTGGTAGTAGTGGTGGCGTCGTCTTTGGTGCAGGATTTAGCCAGTGGCGCTATTGCTGCCAGTCCCAAAGCGGCTAAACTGTTCTTTAAAAAGAGCTTTCTTTCCATACAATGTAGTTTTAGAAGGTTCCTGTGGTCGTTGTTGTGGCTTATTGCTGGTGTAAAGATTAGGGGAAGCGGGGAGGTAAAATGTTATCTGCCGTTAAAGGGAAGGTTTGTGCCGATGAAGATGGGGTAATAAAAAAGTCCTGCACCATGTGCAGGACTTTTTTTAATTATCAATTAATAATTATTAATTATAACTCTCTTACCCAAATATTCCGAAAACTAAGCGGCTCGCTCTTATCGCCATGGGCCTGCAGCTTAATAGGCGCGGGGCCGTGAGCAGCTTTCTCATAAGAGGCTTTACCAATATAGCGGGTAGGGCCCTGTAATTCCGTATTGTTCTGTACCAGCACGCCATTATGCAGTACCGTTACATGAGCGGGTGATTTCAATGAGCCATCATCGTTAAAACGGGGCGCTGTCCAGAACACGTCATACGCCTGCCATTCGCCGGGTTTTTTACAGGCATTCACCAGCGGTGGTGTTTGTTTGTACAAGCTGCCGGCCTGCCCGTTCACATAAGTAGCGTTGTTATAATTGTCTAATACCTGCAGCTCATATCCATCATCTCCTTTGCCAATAGAAGCCAGGAAAATGCCGCTGTTGCCGCGCGCCTGGCCGGTGCCGGCAATGCTGGCGGGTATACGGTATTCAATATGCAGCTGGTAATCGGTGAAGGTGCGTTTGGTTTCTATGTTGCCCTGGGTTTTATCAACCGTTAAAATGCCGTTGGCCACTTTCCATTTGGCGGGCTGTCCTTCATTGTTTACGGATACCCACTCACCCAGGCTGCTGCCATCAAACAATTTAATAGCGTCAGAAGGTGCATCAGCAGTGCTTTTGCCGGGTGTAACTACTTTTGGTACCGGAGACCATACCTCTGTTTCTTCAGGTTTGGTTTGAGCGAACGCGGAAGTGCTTAGCAGAGCAGCCGTTGCTGCTACAAGTATTCTCTTATGCATGATCACAATAATTTAATCCTCTAATTTAGCTTTCAAATTGATAAATTAACAGGATAAATTACCAGAAACTGGACGAACGGTTTACCGGTGTTCATGCCCTACCATTTCCACGGCATGTAAAAGGGATTCATACGTTTCATCATAGGCCACCTTCTCTCCATTCAGGAAAAACGTAGGCGTACCATTTACCCCGCTGCGGATGCCGCTTTCAAAATCAGCTTCTACCTTTTGCTGCAGGGTCTCACTCTTCCAGTCCTGCGCAAACTGATGCATATCCAGGTCCAGCGCTTCTGCAAAGGAAAGGAGACTATTAGCATTCAGGTTATCCTGGTGCTCAAAAATAATATCGTGCATTAACCAGAACTTCCCCTGCTGGCCGGCTGCTTCTGCTGCCAGCGCAGCTATATAAGCGGCGGGGTGCACTTCCTGCAAAGGGAAATGGCGGAACACAAACAGAATATCCTTTTCTTTTTCTGCCAGTAATCTTTTGATGAACGGATGTGCAATACCGCAATGGCTGCATTGATAATCGCCGTATTCAACCAGCGTAACGGGAGCGCCCCGGTAGCCTGTTTGCCGGTCGCTGCCGGAGACCGGGGTTTTTAATGTTGATGACATAAGCTGTTGTTTTAATGTTGACCATTGTCCATGGTTTCCAGCGCTTCCAGGATACCGTCTGCACCGGGGTTAATGCCATCCGGTGAAAGATAGCTCCATTGTATCACGCCCTGTTCATCTATCACAAACAAAGCGCGTTTGCATTGTCCTTCTTCCTCGTTATAGGCGCCGTACAGGCGCGATACTTCCCCCTTGGGCTCAAAATCGGCCAGCAGCGGAAAATGCAAATGGCGGTCCTGCTCAAAGGCCAGGTGGCACCATTTACTGTCTACTGAAATGCCGATCACCTCTGCGTTATGTTGCTGAAAAAGTTTGCGTGCTTCATTGTACACTGCCATCTGGTCGCTGCATACCGGGCTCCAGTCTGCCGGGTAAAAGGCCAGTATCACGCGTTTGCCTTTCAGGTCGTGCAGCTTTAACCGTTGATCCGGGGTGCAATGCAGATCAAAGTCCGGGGCAGCAGCGCCTTTTTCTAAAATGGATCCAGCCATAATGATGTCGTATTTATGTGTTACAACATAAAGCTAATATCATACCGTTGCTGCCGGGCAGGGCTATGCAGGCATAACAGCTAACATTAACCGTGCTGGGCGGGCTATTCAGCAAATGGCTGATAATGCCGGGGCCGGCAATTGGCCTCCTGTGCGTGGATTTTTATGCACAGCACATCAGCATGGATCATCCTTACCCATGGTATGGGCGGTCCAGGTGTGGCCCTGGCGTGCAATCAGCGCTTCTGCATTTTCCGGCCCCCAGGTGCCTGCCTGGTAGTTGGGAAAATCCAGTGAATCGTGCGATTCCCAGTTCTCCAGAATGGGTGTGATCACATCCCAGGCAGTAAGCACCTGGTCAGAACGCATGAACAGGGTAGCATCGCCACGTAAGGCATCCAGCAGCAGGGTTTCATAAGCCTCCGGTGTTTTCGTAGTGGCGTTATCGTAATGGAACACCATTTCCACCGGGTTCAGGCTCATTTCCAGGCCCTGTTTTTTAGCGGTAAAGCGCAAACGGATGTCCATTTGCGGCTGTATGTTTATGATCAGACGGTTGGGCGTAAGGTTATCCGCATATTTATCCGGGAAGGTGGAATGCGGTACCGGTTTGAATTGTATGGTAATGGAGGAGGTCCTTTCCTGCATACGCTTGCCGGTGCGTAAATAAAAAGGCACATCCTGCCAGCGCCAGTTATCCAGGTAAAATTTAATAGCGGCGTAGGTTTCCGTATTGGATTCCGGTTTTACGCCGGGTTCCTCCCGGTAGCCCGGCACTTTTTTACCCTGCAGCCAGCCCGGCCCGTATTGCCCGCGGGAAGCGTATTTATATACTTCCTCATGCTTAATGGGGCGTATGGCGCGCAGCACATCCACCTTGCGGTTGCGGATCTCCTCTGCTTCAAAAGACACCGGTGGTTCCATGGCCACCATACACAGTAGCTGCAGCAGGTGGTTCTGGATCATATCACGTAAAGCGCCGGCGCCTTCATAATAGCTGCCGCGCTGCTCCACGCCTACCTGCTCTGCCACGGTGATCTGCACATAGTCAATATAGCTGCGGTTCCACAAAGGCTCAAACAGCGCGTTGGCAAAGCGGAAGGCCAGTATGTTCTGCACCGTTTCCTTGCCCAGGTAATGATCTATACGGTAGATCTGGTTTTCCGGGAAAGTGCTGGTGATCATACTATTCAGCGCTGTGGCGGTTTCCCGGTTATGGCCAAATGGCTTTTCTATGATAATGCGGTCGGCCTGCGGATCGGGCGCCAATCCTACCCGGCCCAGGTTAGTGGTAACCGGGCCAATGAAATGCGGCGCCACGGATAAATAAAATAAGCGGTCGGCACGCGCGCCCCTGGTTTCATCCAGCAGCTGCAGCTGTGATAGCAGGGTGGTGTAAAAAGCCGGATCGTTAATATCCGATTTCAGGTAATGCACCCGCGATTTAAATTCATGCCATTTGGTTTCTTCCGGCATACCGCTGCGGGAAAACTCCATTAATCCATCCAGTAAATGCTGGTGATACGCAGCATCGTCATAATTTTCCAGTCCTAACCCAATAATGTTAAAGCTTTCCGGCATCCAACCTTCAATGAAAAGGTTGTAAAAGGCGGGGATCAGTTTCCGTTTAGACAGATCGCCCGTGCCACCGAAAATAACAATAACGGAGGGTGTTGATTTTTGTACAGGTTTCATCTAAGCATGCATTTATAATAATAAGGGAAGATACTAATTACCAAAGGAATATTAATGTTTGCCATGCGGAAATCCGGTAGCCGGAACCGGTCACCGGATCCCGCAGCCACTGCCAGGCTTTGCCGGTATGCAACTTTGTAATTTTAATCTCTATATTTATGCGGGCAGTTTTAACCAATTAATAATAGACATCAACCCATGTTGGCCAACGAGGGGCGCACGGATGAAGAATTATTGCACTTGCTGCAAAGCGGGGACGAGCAGGCATTAACATGGCTGTACAGACGCCACTGGGAACCCTTATTCCTGGCCGCCTACCAGGTGCTGAAAGATAGAGAGGCCTGTAAAGACCTGGTGCAGGAACTGTTTACAGAGGTATGGCAAAAGTGTAATCACATTCAGCTTACCGGTTCTTTTAAAGCCTACCTGGCTGCCAGCATCCGTTATAAAGTGTTCCGTTATATCCGCCAGCATCCCGCGCAGGAAGCCCTGTTTGAGCACCTCACGGAAAGAATGCAAACCCCCTCCCCGGAAAGTGAGCTGGCCGTTAAAGAATTACAGGCGCTGTTAAATACGCTGGTAGCTGCGCTACCGGAAAAATGCGCTACCATTTACCGTATGAGCCGGGAACAACATTTGTCTTATAAAGAAATAGCCGCCCGCCTGAATGTATCTGTAAAAACGGTGGAGAACCAGATCAACATTGCCCTGCGCCGTTTGCGTACAGGCCTGCAATACAGCATAGGCCCCCTGCTGGCACTCAGTATGCTGCTCTCCTGAAATCTTCTCCATTACTGGTGTTTTTTTAACATGCCTTGGGGGTAGTGGATCTTATTTGTCACTACCCTACAAATACTCCCTATGGACCGGCAGGCTTTTTTTACGCTTATAGATAAATGGATGGATGGCGGTGCAACGGATGCAGAAGTGCAGGCGCTCATGAACTATTACTACAGCTTCCGGGAAGCGCCGGAATGGGAAGGGCATTTATCAGGCGCAAAGGCACAGCTGGAGGCAGAAATGGAGCAGCAGCTGCTGTTAAGGATCCGGCAAACACCACAGCAGCCTGCTATAACGCCGGTAAGGCGTATTGGATGGATGCGGGTAGCAGCAGCGGTTGTATTGCTGATAGCAGCCCTGGGCATAACTTATTATATGGTATGGAAACCCCTGC
>JGI24740J21852_10001182_pt1 | contig 11776 bp, 20 predicted proteins | sample KBSCornC6_FD_21852 | JGI IMG/M metagenome (IMG submission 21852) | reverse complement strand
CTCAACATGACGGAGAAGCCTGATGGCTGACTTCTGGAGCCTCGTGATCGGCATCGTCGGCATGGCGGTCGTCTGCATCATCGTCCTTGGATGCATTGAGATCGCCGATGCACGCCAGAACGCGCGCTATCACCGCGCTCAACGGGGTCGGGTCGACGGGGGGAGTAGCTTCATCGATCATTACGGGAGCGCCTCTAAATGACGCACCGCAGCGAAACAGCGGACTTTGAACCGATCATTTCCCGCAACGTCGCTGGCCGTCAGATCGGTGACGCCTTGCGCAAGTTCGTCGGTCGTGGCCGCGACTGGTCGGTAAAGCAGTTAGCGAACCGCTCTGGCGTGGCGGATCGGTTGATCGAATCCGCGATGGCCGATCCCGAGAAAACGACCGAATGGCGCGCTCTGAAGGCGGAACACATTTTCAGCATAATGGCAGTGCTCGGCGCAGACTTCACCGGGGCCGTGATCGAACTGATGAGCCAGGGCGCTTTCGATATCCCAGAGGATGACGGTACGCCGCCGGCAGAGATCGCCGCAGACAACGCAGAAGACAATGCGACGCTGACCCGTGCAGCGCTCGATAACGTGCTTGACGGTGACGAGAAGCCGCAAATCCGGGTCGTCAGTTCGCGGATGATCTCGCGCGGTATGCGGCTTCGGAGGATGGCGGCATAATGGGCAAGCGATCATCCTTTAAGCGCATCCCGCGCGATTTTTACCGCACGCCGCCAGAGGCCGTGGCGCCGCTCCTTCCGCATCTGCCGGACGGAGTTCGCTTCATTGAGCCATGCGCGGGCGACGGTGCCTTAATCGATACACTGATGGAGGCTGGCCACGTCTGCATAGGGGCATGGGATATCGACCCGCGCGGTGAGAATATCCTGGAAGGTGATTCCACGCAAAAGCAATGGTGGCGGCCTGATTTTTTCATCACAAATCCCCCGTGGGATCGCAAGATTCTACACCCGCTGATCGTGAACCTATCGGACCAGGCGCCCACATGGCTGCTGTTCGATGCCGACTGGATACACACCCGCCAGAGTGCCCCGTTCATGGACCGCTTGCGTGCGATCGTGAGCGTCGGTCGGGTCAAGTGGATACCTGACAGCACCATGACCGGCAAAGACAATTGCTGCTGGTATCTGTTCGGCGCGCCCGATCCGCTGGAGTCTTCGGTTTTCTACGGAAGGATGGCAGCATGATCTCCCATATCATAGCCTCCTATCGCCAACACAAAGCCAAGGCGAACCCACAGATCACACCTAGCCAGCAGGACGTAGCGCAGGAACGCCTTGCCGAACTCGTCCGCCAGACGCTCGCAAGCCCAAACCACATCGTCTGGAAAGCCCGGCGCGACGCTGCCTTGAAGGGGAGGGCGCGCGCATGAAGCGCCGCAACCTCAAATACGCCGTGATGATGCTGCACGAGATGCATCCCGACTGGACGGCGCGCCAGATCTCAATCGCGCTGGACTGCGGCCAGGATTACGTCCGCAGCACAGCCTATCGCAACGGCATCCGGCTGCGCTCATGCAACGCTAGCTCCAGTCGCCCCTGGAACGTGAAGAGCGTCCTACCGCTTAAGCTGCTTCCTGTTCCCATCCCCGCATTGCCGGAATGGAACGAAAGGATCGCGGCGCGGTGAGCAAATACGGCGCCCGCAAGACGCCCTGTAACCAGGGCCATATCCACGACAGCAAGCGCGAGGCTAAGCGCTGCGACGAATTGCATCTGCTGCAAAGGGCCGGCGAGATATTCAACCTCCGCACCCAGCATCAGTTCTATTTCGTGATCAGCGGTAGGCCAGTGAAACACCCGAACGGCCGGCGCGCGGGCTTCAAGGCTGACTTCTTCTACACCGTCACAAAGACGCTGGCTGATATCGCAGAGGATTCCAAGGGCTTCACCGTCCGCGACTATCCCCTGCGTGCTGCGATCTTCCGCGCGCTCTTTCCCGATGTCGAATTGAGGGAAGTATGACGGAGCCTCGTTTCGCTGGCGACATTGTGCGCGATGCCGCAGACATGTGGAACATCATGCCCGAGCGCATTTTCGGCCCGCGCCGCGACAGCCGGACGTGTGCCGCTCGCTGGGCTGTGATGGCCGCCCTAGACGATCTTGGTTGGACCAGCCCCCGCATTGGTCAGTACCTCAACCGGCATCACACGACCGTCCTGCACGGGCTAGGGAGGCTAAATAAGTGAGCGCCAGCCTGCTCGCACGTTTGATTGAAGCGGGCACGCCTGCCGCCTTGGTTGCGGAGGTGGCGATGGAGCTTGGGAAAGCTGAGGCGGAGCGCGCCGTCCTAGCGGAACGCCGTAAAAATGAACGAGAGCGTAAGGCTCGGTCACGTGACATCACGGGACAGGACGTGACGGAACGTGACGAACGTGACCGTCTCCCCTCCCTTGATAAAAGCCCCCAGACCCCAAAAATTAATCCCACCCCGCTCGTACACACACGCGAGACGCGCACGCGAGGCGCTGCTTGGCCGTGCCCGGAAGGGGTTAATCCCGACCACTGGCGGGACTTCATGGGCAACCGACGCCGCAAGAAGCTGGCGAACACTGGCACCGCCCATGCCGGGGTTCTCCGCGATCTCGAAAACCTGACCGATGCCGACTGGCCACCTGGCCGCTTGGTCGAACTCGCTGCGGCGAAGGGATGGGGCTCAATCAATAAACCGGACGGATACGCAAATGGACGAACCAACAGCATGGCAGGAACTCGGGGGGCTAGTGCCAGCGGGCACGGAACAACAGTTGACGCAGCGCAACGATTCCTTGCCCGCCACACGCCGCAATTTGCCGGCTGATCTCCAGCCAGCATCCGTACCAGAGTTCATCCAGGCGGTTACGCCGTGCCTCCATCTGTGCGCGCCGGTCGGAATGAGCTTGGAGGATCGTGATACGTGGTTCGATGCCGCCTACATGGCGATCGGCCATCTGCCGCCGGACATTCTGCGAGACGCAGCCCGCGATGCAATGCGCAAGGCTGATCATCCCGCGAAAATCGTGCCCACCATCATGGCCGAAGCGGAAGAGCGCATGGAAATGCGCCGGCAAGCCAATCGCTATACCGCGCTGCCTTCACCAACCGCTCATGACCAGCGTGATTTCGAGGACTGGATTGAGGCGCTCCCCACCGCCAGCGAGATAGGCAATGTTCCGCAGAGGTGGATCGACATTGCGATTACGCGCAACTTCATCCGCCGGATGCCCGATAAGTCATTGGTAATTCGCCGGAAGCAGCCCGCATGACCCATCCCTACACCCTGGCATATCGAGATACTGCACGGCGCTGGATTTATCGCCTGATCCTACGTCCGCTCATCAAGCGCAATTACGCGATGAGAGAGCGTGGAACGGCTCCCGACGTATTCTATTGGGCCGACAGCCTCGCTGTTTCGTGGGGCTATTTCACCCCCATTCGAGAGAGGATCTAAACGATGGGATGGATTCTCATTGGCGTGATTGCGTTGCTGGCGATCACTGGCACCCGCGTGATCGCGGACAAATTCAATTCTGGCGGAAGGTATTAGGGCACATGGCTAAGGGGCGGGGAGCGACGGACGGTTGGTGTATCCTTCGCACGCGGGGAGGAAGTACACTCAAGCTGGCATCATCACTTGCTGACAGTGGCGTGGAAGCCTGGACCCCGACAGCGACGATCACGAAGCGCAAGGGAAGGGCGCGAGATCGTGTTGACGCACCCATGCCGATCCTGCCAACGTTCGTGTTCGTCAAGTCGGTCTATGTTTCCGAGCTACAGCGCATCTGCGCGCTAGTCATGAGCCCGCATCCGGCCTTTTCGATATTCCGTTACCTGAACCGTATTCCCGTGCTGTCTGATCGCGATATCTCCAGTCTGAAGGACGCGGAGGATAGAGCGACCATGGATCACCGAAAGCAACAGCGGAAGGTCGTCCCGATCGGCACGCATGTTCGTCTAGACGATGGCGCATTCGCCGGACTTCCTGGAGTTGTCGAGCAAAGCGACGGAAAATCCGCGATCGTCGCATTCGGCAGCAACTTCAGGGTTGAAATTGCCACTTGGCTTTTGCCACAAGATTTGCTAGAGGCGAGCGTGTCTAATTCGGACACTGCCGCTCAAGCGGCTTAGACTGCGCGATGGCTTAGCCACCCTGTCGCACCCGCTAATAGCGGGACTGCGGCGCAATGACATCATCACATTCGGCGTAGGTCGCCCCCTTTCGACTGATCGCCGATCCCGCCGCCAATCATTCCGACGCAAGCATTAGAACCATCGTGGTCAATCGCGGTCGGCACTGTTTGAGCGGCGGGTAACATTCACGGCTGTTGGGAGGAGGTGATCCTTTCCTCGCGCGCCGGAAGCGAGGGCTTATGGCCGATACGGCTCTAGTAGCAAAACGTAGCAATAGAGGAAGCAAGCCAGGCGAACGTCGTGGAGGTAGGCAGAAGGGCGTGCCGAACAAGGCGACGGCTTCGATCAAGGAAGCGGCAAGAGAGTACACAGAGAAGGCGCTAGGAACCTTTGTCGCGTGTATTGACGACGCCCAATCACCTTGGGCCGCAAAGGTCGCCGCAGCATCAGCCATTCTCGACAGAGGTTATGGCAAGCCAAGCACGGTCATAAGCGGCGATGAGGATGGCGGCCCGGTCGCGCTCGTCTCCACTATCGAGTTGATCGGCGTTCGCCCCGGTGAAGGTTAGGATCAAGATACCGGACAAACTCGTCCCGGTATTCGAAGGAGAGGCAGACGTAAGAGGGGCGAGAGGCGGACGAGGATCGGCAAAGAGCCGCACATTCGCCAAGATGACGGCGGTCCGCGCTCATATGTGGGATCGCGAGGGTCGCGAAGGCATCATCCTCTGTGGCCGGCAGTTTCAGAACAGCTTGACCGAATCTTCGATGGAAGAGGTCAAGGCGGCAATCCGGTCAGAACCCTGGCTGGCTGCGCATTTCGATATTGGCGAGACGTACATACGCACCAAGTCGGGGCGCGTCTCTTATGTGTTCGTCGGACTGTCGCGCAACATCGACAGCATCAAGTCGATGTCGCGTATCTTGCTGGCGTGGATCGAAGAGGCAGAGAACGTCACTGAAGAAGCATGGGTGAAGCTGGAGCCTACGCTGCGAGAGGAAGACAGCGAGCTTTGGGTGACATGGAACCCGGAGCGCGAGAAGTCGGCGACGAACAAGCGCTTCGCCAACAGCACTGATCCTAGAACCAAGATCGTCGTGATGAATTACCGCGATAACCCGTGGTTTCCCGCCATTCTTGAGCGCAAACGCCAGAAGGACAAGAGCGAGCGTCCGCACCTCTACGGTCATATCTGGGAGGGCGAATACATGACCCTCATGGAAGGTGCGTATTTCGCCGAGCATCTGATCGATGCGCAGGACAGCGGACGCATCGGGTTCGTTCCAGAAGATCCGCATCTGGTCATCAGGCTGTTCGCGGACATCGGCGGAACGGGAGCTAAGGCCGACAATTTCGTGTTCTGGGCGGCGCAGTGGGTCGGGCTCGAAATACGCTGGGTCAATCATTACGAGCAGCAGGGCCAGCCGATCGCAACGCATCTCAACTGGCTGCGCACTCAAGGTTACACGCCCGACAAGACAGTGATCTACCTGCCGCATGACGGCGACACGAACGACCGTGTGTTCGACGTCAGCTATCGGACGGCATTCGAAGGCGCGGGCTATACCGTTCACGTTATCCCCAATCAGGGGAAGGGTGCGGCAATGAACCGTGTCGAGCGAGCCCGAGAGCTGTTCCCGCGTATGCGGTTCGACGAGACGAAGTGCGATCCGGGCCTCAAGGCGCTCGGTTGGTATCACGAAAAGAAGGACGAGAAGCGGGACATCGGGCTCGGCCCTGAGCACGATTGGGCAAGTCATAGCGCGGATGCATTTGGCGCGGGCTGTGTTGCCTATGAGGAACCCCGTCCCGTCATCGCGTCTCCAACGCCCCCGCAGATAAACGCAGGATCACAGGGATGGATGGCCGCATGACCGATACCCGTCTCGACGTCCTGCGTCGCAAGCTCGACGCCCGCACCGATCACGAAGGCAAGGCAAAGCCGGGGTTCGGTGAGAATGTCGAGGCCATCAAGGCTGAGATCGCACGCTTAGAGGGGGTGCCCAAGAATGGCTAGCGCGCCCCTGATGTCCAACGATCCAGGCGCTCCACGCGACTGGTCGTTGCAGGAAAAGGAAAAGAGCCCGACGTCTCCCGCTGATTCCGGCGGAAAGATGACGGATGAGGAAACGCAAGAGTTCCTCGATCATGCAAGGACAGAGTTCCAGGCGGATACTGATTACGATCGCCCGAACCGTGAAGCGGCGCTGGACGATCTGGTATTCGTGTTCAAGGACCCGTGGGACCCCGTAGTTCGTCGCTCGCGTGAAGCGCAAGGGCGTCCATGCATTTCGATCAACACGCTGCCTCAGACGATTGGCCAGGTGATAGGCGATCGTCGTCTGAACGAAACATCCATCCGGGTTCTGCCGAAGGAGGATGGCGATAAGGATGTTGCGGAGGTCCGTGCCGATCTGATCCGCAATATCGAGGCGCAATCGAAGGCCAAGCGCGTTTACGATCGCGCACTGGAAAATCAGGTTGCTTGCGGGATCGGCAACTTCAAGGTCGTGCTGGATTACGCCGACGATGACGTGTTCACTCAGGACATTTTCATCAGGACGATCGCTAATCCGCTGGCAGTGATCTGGGATCGCATGTCGGTCGATCCGACCGGACGCGATGCCCGTCATTGCTTTGTTCAGGACACGATGCCTCGCAAGGTGTTCGAGCGCCGTTGGCCCGACCATACGCCAGACGATCTCGGCATGGAGCTGTCCACGCGTTTGCGTCAGAACGGATGGTTCACGAACGACGTCGTTCGCATCGTTGAATATTGGCGGATGGTCTATCGCGACCGCACCATCGCCCTGATGAAGGATGGATCGGTCCTTGACGTGACCGATAAGGACGAAGCTGAATACGCCGAAAACCTGTATCTCGATGACCAAGGCAAGCCACGTAAGCGCGTAGCTCCGCGCTGTGTTGCGCAAATGTACCTGATCACGGGTCATGCCATTCTCGACGGCCCATACGAGCTTCCGATCAACCGCTTGCCCGTGTTCCGCGTCAACGGGCGTGAGGGGATGGTCGGCGACGATCGTGTCCGGTTCGGCTTGACGCGGTTTGGCAAGGACGCGGCGCGCCTCAAGAACTACTGGCGCTCGACATCGGCTGAATTGCTGGCGATGGCGCCCAAGGCTCAATGGGCGGGGCCAGCGGATGCCTTTGAGGGCTATGAGGAATCGATTAGAAATTCGCATCGCTCTGGAGATCCGATCATCAAGTGGGCGAAGAATGCCAGCGCTCAACCAATTCGCATGGACCCCCCGCCGCTTCCGGCCGCCGTACTCAACGAAGCCGCGATGAATGCGCAGGACGTCAAGGACACGACAGGCATTCAGGACGCGTCGCTTGGCATCCGGTCGAATGAGACAAGCGGTAAAGCGATCATGGCCCGCCAGCGTGAAGGCGACGTGGCCACGATCATGTACCACGACGAGCTTAACAGCGCGATTGAGGAATGCGGCGACGTCATCAACCAGTTGATCCCGATCGTCTACGATACGGCCAGAACCATTCGAGTAATCGGCAAGGACGGTGAGGCTCGACTGGTTCGGATCAATGACCCGATGCATCCGGACTCAATCGATCTGGCAAAGGGCAAGTATGACGTCGCGATCACGACTGGCCCGTCGTTCACCACGCGCAGGGTAGAGGCGGCTGAAGGCATCATCCAGCTTGCACAGGCCGTTCCGTTGATCGGCCAGGCCGCTCCTGATCTTCTCGTCGCGACGCAGGACATTCCGAACGGTGACGAGTTCGTTGAACGGCTGAAGAAAGCCCTTCCTCCGCAACTGACGCAAAACGACGATGCCGGTTCGGAAGGAACGGAGGGGCATGAAGGCGCGCAGCCGCAAGCCGATCCGATGCAGGCCCAACAGCAGCAAATGGCCGCCATGCAGGCGCAGGCCGCACAGGCAGCACAGCAACACGCCATGCAGATGGCACAGATCGAATTGCGCAAGGAGCAGGCGAACGCTGAAAAGGCGGAAGCGGACGCCCGTGCTGCGGTCGCCAATGCGGAACGAGCAGAGGCGCAGGCCGAAGAGGCGCGCGCGAAGCTTCATGGCACCGTTGCCAGCACGATCAACAGTTTGGCCCCCGAAGAGTCGGTACTTGGGGATGAAGCCGGAACAGCCGACACGCCCCCCGGCGCGCAGCCGGCCGCTCTGGAAGCGCAATTATGACCGATACCACGCTCGCACCTGAAGAGGGTGCGAACACTGAGCAGGATTTTGCTCAGTTCGAAGCCGAGACGCTCGGCAAAACCGGGGCTCATGCCCCCGCAACTGTGACGAATGAAGACGAAACCGGGGAAAATGGCACCGGTGCAGTCGAGGGCGAAACCGGCGACGGCAAGCCCAAAACCAATTCCGTCCAGGAACGCATGAACGAAATGACGGCAGCCCGCCGAGAAGCTGAACGCGTCGCTGAAGAGCGCGCGCGGGAAGTGGAGTATTGGAAGGGCGTAGCCGAAGGGAAGAAGCCGGAAGCTGAAGCTGGGAAACCAGCCGAAAGCGACGATCCCGAGCCCAAACCCGACGATTACGAATACGGTGAGGCGGACGCCCGCTTCATCGCCGACAACGCGCGTTGGAACGCGCGAGACGAGTTCCGCCAACAGCAGCGGCAGGCCAATGAACAGGCCGAAGCCGCCGCGCTGCGACGCGGTCACGAGGCTCGCGTAGCCGAAGCGGTCGAGAAGTACCCCGATTACGCAGAAAAGGTCCAGGCGTCCGCAGATCGCGGTGAATGGCCCTGCACTCAGGTGATGGCGCTTGGCATCATGGCTTCCGAAGTGGGTCCCGATGTCGCTTATCACCTGGCGTCCAACCACGCAGAGGCGGCCCGCATTGCGAAGCTGCACCCGCTGGAACAGGCGCGCGAACTCGGGCGGATTGAAGGAGGCTTCCTGAACAAGCCGAAAGAGCCGGCCCCAAAGGTCGATGCTCCGAAAGCCCCGCCACCGCCTACACATCAGGCGCGCGGCGTGGGTGGCAAATTCGAGGTTGACGACGACACTTCCGACTTCGCGGCCTTTGAGGCGAAATACCAGCGCAAGTAACAACCCGAATGCCACGTCGTGAGACGTCGCTTTCCCTGCGCCCCACGGCTTCGGCCGTGTGGGCCTGATGGAGCACTACGGAAATGTCCAATCAGTTCAAACTAACGCAGAAGGTGGCCAACACCTTCCTGATGATCCTCAAGAACCAGCTCGTGATGGGTAAGATCACGAGTTCCGAATACAGCGAGGAATTCGGCCAGAAGAAGATGCAGATCGGTGATACCCTCACCGTTCGGCGCCCTCCGTCGTTCGTTGTGAGCGACGGCCCGACGTTCAAGAATCAGGACGTCGTGGTCGGTTCGGCCACCGTCAAGATCGACAAGCAGAAGCACATCGGGTTCACCTATTCGGATCTCGAACGCGCCCTGTCGGTCGATAACGCGCTGGAAGACGCCACGCTCAACGCCAAGATGGCCGCGCTCGCGCAGCAGATCGACAGCGACGGCATGGCACAGGTGCTCAAGTTCTCGCAGTGGGTCGGTACGCCGGGCCAGGTGATCAACTCGGCGATCGACTTCAACGAGATGCCGAAGCGCCTGGACAACCTCGCGGTTCCGCAGACCGATCGCAATGCGGTGCTGGCGGTCGATGACTGGTGGGCAACCGCCGGCTCGTTCACCGGCAACAACTTCTTCGACAATGACATCACGAAGAGCGCGTTGCAGCGGGCACGTCTGCCGATGCTGGGTTCCGTCCAGCCGTATATGTCGCAGAGCGTCCTTGCTCTTACCACCGGCACGCGTACGGCTTCCGGCGTTATCCAGGTCGATGGCGCGTCGCAGAACGTCGATTACTCGACGGTTCGTGACACCTACGTTCAGAACCTCAACATCAAGGGTCTGACCGTTGGCTGGACGATCAAGGCCGGCGAGGTGTTCAGCATCGCGGGTGTGTATGCGGTGAACCCGCGCACGCATCAGGCGATGAACTATCTGCAACAGTTCGTCGTCATGTCGGACTTCACTGCTGCGGCTGCGACCGGCACCATTTCGGTGTCGTTCCCGATCATCATTCCCGATGCATCGGATACCACGACTGCTCGCACGAACACCGCGTTTTCCACGTGCAACGCAGCGCCTGCGGATTCGGCGGCAATCACGTTCCAAGGTGTGGCCAGCACGCCTTACACCCAGAACGCCGCCTTCCATAAGTCGGCGATCCAGTACGTGTTCGTGAAGCCACCCCGCCCGCACACCGGCGAGTTCGAATATGCCACTGATCCGGAAACTGGCATCAGCATTCGTCTGTGGGCATTCTCGGACGGCAGCGCCGACACGCACGCCTACCGCGCGGATGTGATCTACGGCGTCGAGAACCTCGACCCGCGCCTTGGTACGCGCGGCAGCGGCCTCGCCTGATCGAACTAAGCAGGGGCGTCTTTCGGGGCGCCCCTGTCTGTTGACGGAAAGGCTGAACCCATGATCATCAAGAAGTTTCCCGGCTGGCGCTGGGGCAAGGATCATCCCGAAGGCGCGATATTCGAGTCTGAGGATGACGTGCCCAAGGGCTATGTCGATGATCCCAATTTGCTGAAGGTTGCCCCGGAAGGGGAGAAGGCGGAGCGCGCACGACTTGCGGCCGACCTGAAGGCGAAGGGCGTCAAGTTCTTTGCCGGCGCGACCACAGAGAAGCTCCGCGAGCTTCACGCGGCCAATCAGGACTAACCAGTGACCATCGCGAGCGCGATCATCTTCTCGGCTCTCCGGGAGTCGAACCTGATTGGCGTTAACTCCACGCCGACGACGGGACAGTCGAATGAGGCGCTATCGCGGCTCAACGCGATCGGCGCGTCTGTGTTCGGCTACGAAGTCGGCGAAAAGCTGGCGGATTGGCCAGTCGGTGTCGTCGGGGTGACCTTCTGCGGACCGACCTTCTGGTCCGAGCTTCACTGGCGGCGACCGCATTCGAACGTGCGCCTTGTCGTTCATCATGACCAGGCCGAAACGATCATATTGCCCTCGCAACCGGATGATGGAGCGCGTCTCGCGCTGATCGACGTCGGGCAGAACCTCGCCACTTATCCGATTACCCTTGATGCTGACGGGCGAAGGATCGAGGACGCAACAAACCTCACCCTCGATACCGATGGCGAAAGCAGGGCTTGGCTGTATCGTGCGGATCTGGGCAACTGGATCAGGATCGACAGCCTGACCGCCGACAGCGAATTGCCCATTCCGCCCGAATATGACGACGCGTTCATCACGATGCTCGCGATGCGGTTGAACCCTCGTTACGGACGCCAAATTACGCAGGAAACCGCGACTGCGATGGAGCGGTCGATGAACCAGCTTCGCGCGCGTTATGCGCAGCGGGTGGTCACGCCGGCTGATATCGGCGTCCTGCGGCCCACGGTACAGGTCTACAACGCCAATCTCTACTGGCCGTATCGTAACACCGGCCTGGGATGGATGGGCTAATGGTCGCCATACCGCTCGGTCGATCCGACTGGCGTCGCGGCGTTGCCAAGGAGCCAGAACTACGGTTCGTCAACCGCTATTACGAGACGAATCCAGCCGATCAGACGTCGCAAGCTGCGCTTCTGTCCCGACCGGGGCTTCGCCGGTTCATGTACGTTGGAAACGG
>JGI24740J21852_10001180_pt1 | contig 11791 bp, 10 predicted proteins | sample KBSCornC6_FD_21852 | JGI IMG/M metagenome (IMG submission 21852) | reverse complement strand
GTGCCGACGGCGAGACTCGAACTCGCACAGCTTTCGCCACTACCCCCTCAAGATAGCGTGTCTACCAATTTCACCACGTCGGCTGGGGGAAGAAACTTTATCAGGAAGCCAGATCAGGCCAAGGGCCCTTGCTGTTTTCCGTATTGTTTCAAGCCTCACATTCTACCGCAAAGCGAAGCTTTTGTTCAATGCACAAAGAAAAATCTTATGCTTCGTGGCGCACCGAGGATCCCGGCAGTGCGCACACGATGATTACACCCGATTATTTCGGCACGGCCGGGCCGGAGGCCGCAGCAGGAGCAGCCGGCGCCGACGCAGCGGGCACCGAAGCCGCGGGAGCCGTAGGCGAAACCGAACCCATCACACCAGCCGAAACGCTGCCCTTGTTGGTACCGATGAGCGTAAGTGCCAGCGTTGCCACAAAGAACACCGTGGCCAGCACGGCCGTCGTGCGCGACAGGAAGTTAGCCGAGCCCGTAGCACCGAACAAGCTGCCCGATGCACCGGAGCCGAAGGCCGCACCCACATCCGCGCCCTTACCGTGCTGCAACAGCACAAGGCCGATCACACCAAGCGCGCTCAGAATTTGTGCCACCAGCAGCAGAGTCTTCAGAATTGCCATTTCGCTTCTCTCAATAATGTGTTGCAGCGACATACCCACGGCATGCCGCAACGTCGACCGACCGCTTAAGCGCGACCAATCGCCAGGAAATCTTCGGCCTTCAGCGATGCGCCGCCGATCAGACCGCCATCGATGTCCGCCATCGCAAACAACTCGGCTGCGTTGTCCGGCTTCACGCTGCCGCCGTACAGGATCGACAAACGCTGCGCCACACCAGCATCACGGCCAGCAACGCGCGCGCGCAGGAACGCATGCACCGCCTGCGCCTGCTCGCTCGTCGCGGTCTTGCCGGTGCCGATCGCCCAGACCGGCTCGTAGGCGACGACGATACGACCAAGCTGCTCGACCGACAGCGCTTCCAGCACGGCATCCAGCTGACGACCGACCACCTGCTCCGTCTCCCCGGCTTCACGCTGGGCGAGCGTTTCACCCACGCAGACGATCGGGGTGATGCCATGTTCCAGCGCACGCAGGGCCTTGGTCGCCACTTGTGCGTCAGTTTCGCCGTGGTACGTGCGGCGCTCGGAATGACCGACGATCGCGTAGCCGCAGCCAAATTCCGACAGCATCGACGCAGCCACTTCGCCGGTGAAGGCACCACGCGATTCGGCCGACACGTCTTGTGCACCCCAGCCCACGACCGACCCCGTCAGCAACGACTGACACTGCGCCAGATACGGAAACGGCACACATACCGCCAGCGTGGCGTTGGTTTTGCCTGCTGCTTTGATCTGCTCAAGCAGTGCTGCATTGGCATTCAGACTGCCATGCAGCTTCCAGTTGCCTACCACCAGCTTCGGTCTTGCGTTCACGTTTTTGCCCGGTCGACTGTCAAATAAACCCGGCATTCTACCGTGGCGGCAAAAACAGGGTCAATTTTGGCGTCTTGGAATCAATCCCAAACCAACATGATCTTGCCGATGTGAGCGCTCGATTCCATCAAGGCGTGCGCCTGAGCTGCCTTTGCAGCGGGCATGACCTCATGGATGACGGGCTTGATGCGACCCGAAGCCAGCAGCGGCCAGACCTTTTCATACAGATTGGCCGCAATCGCCGCCTTGAACGCGACCGGGCGCGGCCGCAGCGTCGAACCCGTGAGCGTAATGCGTCGACGCAGAATGTCGCCCAGCGGTACCTCAGCCTTGGCACCACCAAGCAACGCGATCAGCACGATGCGGCCATCGTCCGCCGTGCAGGCAATCTCGCGAGCGACATAGCTGCCGCCGACCATATCGAGTACCACATCGGCGCCCCGCCCCGTCTCAGCTTTGACGACCTCGACAAAATCTTCGGTCTTATAGTTGATTGCACGCGTGGCACCCAGTTCGACGCAGGCGTCGCACTTGTCAGAGCTGCCCGCCGTAGCGAACACGCGATGGCCCAGGGCGGATGCAATCTGGATCGCCGTGGTGCCAATGCCGCTGGAACCGCCCTGCACCAGCAGCGTTTCACCGGCACCGTGCGCGCCCTGCCCCAACAAGCCGCGATCGAACACGTTCGACCACACGGTGAAATAGTTCTCGGGCAGCGCCGCGGCTTCGACATCTGACAGACCGGCCGGCACGGGCAGCACCTGCCCCAACGGCGCCGTACAGAACTCCGCATAGCCGCCACCCTGCACCAGTGCGCAAACGCGATCGCCCGCCTTCAGGCCGTAGCGGTTATCGGCGTGCGCCAGATCACCGCTGACGATTTCCCCCGCCACCTCCAGCCCCGGAATATCCGAAGCACCGGGCGGCACCGGATAGTTGCCCGTGCGCTGGAACACATCTGGCCGATTCACACCGGCCGCGCGCACGCGGATCAGCACTTCGCCGGCCCTCGCCTCGGGCATCGGGCGCTCGCCGAGCTTCAGCACTTCGGGGCCACCGTACTCGGTAATTTCAATCGCTTTCATGGGAATCGGATCGGGTGAGGATTACGACGCAACGCGCTTCGGTTCGACAAAATGCTGCGGGATGCCGCGCGATGTCTCGCGCAAGATTTCATCCTTGCCATGAACGATGGCGTCGGCGATCTTGCCGATATGCAATTTGAGCCACATCTCGGTCTGCGAACCAGCACGATAGTCAGCGGGACCAAAGCTATCGACACGGGCACTTGCACGCAAATTGTCGGCCTGCTCGAATGAGCGCGGGCTCTCGGGGTTGTAGACCGCATACGTGCGCCCACCGCCCTTGCGCGCCACCGAAAACGCAGGAATATCGCTCGGCCCATCGGCCACGTAGATCATGTTGGCGAACGGCACGCGGCGTTCGTCTTCAGCAATCGACGAGTTCACATTGACCGCTTCAGGGTGCTTGTTGACGCCCTTGTTGATCTCGAACAGCGCACGCGTCTTGGTGGTGTTGTCGATGGCGTAGATGACCTCCGAGATGACGGGGCAGCCATTCGCGTCAGGCGCCTCAAGAAATTCGCAGCCCCACACGCCGTCGATGTACGGGGCAATGGGCGAACCCTTGATCATCTCCGTCAGGCCGGTGCTGACGATGTAATGCTCGAGCTTGATATCGAAAGCCTGGTAGGCGCCGTTGTCGCGTACCCAGGCTTTGCTTCGCTCAAAGAAGTCCGTCACGCCCGGAAAAAATTCGAGCTCGGCACCGAGTTCGCGCAACGCCGCGTTGTTGAGGCCGGCCATTCGCCCATCGCGCACGTGGCGCAACAGCACATTCAGGTAGAACGTTTCGCGATTGACCTTCTGACCACGCGATTCGATTTCCCTTGAACCCGTTTCCACCTCATCCCAGAAACCCTGCTCGGCGATATTGAAGCGCTCGAACAGCGGCACTTGCATGTAACGCGGGATCAGCGTCTTGTCGAAATCCCAGACGACGGCGATGCGGTTTTGCTCAAACAGGCGGCTCATGATGGGGCGCGAAGACGTAACGAGAAGAACTCGCGACGCAGTGTAAACAAAAAAACGGCTGGACATCGTCCAGCCGTTTTTGGTGCGAGAAACCCCGCCGCCTTTACTACGGTTACTGCTGTTGTTGCTGCTGCTGTTGCGACACAGCTTCGCCAGCGCCCGGCGCCTGCGGTGCAGCGGCCGGCACGTCGCCTTCCTCAGCCTTGGCGGCCTTGATCGACAGACGCATGCGGCCCTTCTCGTCGGTGCTCAAGAGCTTCACGCGCACAGCCTGGCCTTCCTTCACGTAGTCGGAGACCTGGTTCACACGCTCGTTGGCGATTTCCGAGATGTGCAGCAGACCGTCCTTGCCCGGCAGGATGTTCACGATCGCGCCGAAGTCCAGCAGCTTGAGCACGGTGCCGTTGTAGATCTTGCCCACTTCGGCTTCAGCCGTGATGCCTTCGATGCGGCGCTTGGCTTCGGCCATGCCTTCCGACGAGGTCGACGCGATGGTGATTGTGCCGTCTTCGCCGATATCGATCGTGCAGCCGGTTTCCTTGGTCAGCGCCTGGATGGTCGAGCCGCCCTTGCCGATCACGTCGCGGATCTTCTCCGGATTGATCTTGACCGTGATCATGCGCGGAGCGTGCTCCGACAGCTCGGCGCGGGCGCCACCCATGGCAGCCTGCATCTTGCCCAGGATGTGCAGACGGCCTTCCTTGGCTTGCGCCAGTGCCACCTGCATGATTTCCTTGGTGATGCCCTGCACCTTGATGTCCATCTGCAGTGCGGTGATACCAGCGTCGGTACCCGCCACCTTGAAGTCCATGTCACCCAGGTGATCTTCGTCACCCAGAATGTCGGTCAGCACGGCGAACTTGTTGTCTTCCAGGATCAGGCCCATGGCCACGCCAGCCACGTGCGCCTTGAGGGGCACGCCAGCGTCCATCAGTGCCAGCGAGCCGCCGCACACCGAAGCCATCGACGACGAACCGTTCGACTCGGTGATTTCCGACACCAGACGGATCGTGTAACCGAATTCGTCAGCAGCCGGCAGCACCGGAATCAGTGCGCGCTTAGCCAGGCGGCCGTGGCCGATTTCGCGACGCTTCGGGCTGCCCACGCGACCGGTTTCGCCCGTGGCGAACGGCGGCATGTTGTAGTGGAGCATGAAGCGGTCACGGTACTCGCCTTGCAGCGCGTCGATGATCTGCTCGTCGCTCTTGGTGCCCAGGGCGGCCACCACCAGCGCTTGCGTTTCACCACGCGTGAACAGGGCCGAACCGTGCGCACGCGGCAGCACCGACGAACGGATCTCGATCGGGCGCACCGTGCGCGTGTCGCGGCCGTCGATACGCGGTTCGCCATTCAGGATCTGGCCGCGCACGATCTTCGATTCGAGCTCGAACAGGATGTTGTCGACTTCCACGCCGTCGGCTTCCACACCGGCTTCGGCCAGCTTGGCTGCGACCGACTTGTAGACTTCCTTCAGCTTCTGGCTGCGGGCCGACTTCTGGCGCAGTTGGTAAGCAGCTTGCAGATCGGCCAGGCCCAGCTCGGACACCTTGGCGGTCAGCGCTTCGTTCTTCGGTGCAGCTTGCCAGTCCCACTCGGGCTTGCCGCCTTCGCGCACCAGGTCGTGGATCGCGTTAATGGCGATCTGCGACTGCTCATGGCCGTACACCACGGCACCCAGCATGATCTCTTCCGACAGCTGGTTGGCTTCGGACTCGACCATCAGCACGGCACGCTCAGTACCGGCCATGACCAGGTCCAGCTCCGAATGCGCCAGTTGCGCGCGATTCGGGTTCAGCAGATATTGGCCATCCTTGTAACCCACGCGGGCAGCGCCCACCGGGCCGTTGAACGGCAGACCCGACACAGCCAGTGCAGCCGAAGCAGCCACCAGCGCAGGGATGTCGGCCGGCACTTCCGGGTTGATCGACAGCACGTGGATGACGACCTGGACTTCGTTGTAGAAGCCTTCCGGGAACAGCGGGCGCAGCGGACGATCGATCAGGCGCGAGGTCAGCGTTTCGTTTTCCGACGGACGGCCTTCACGCTTGAAGAAGCCACCCGGGATCTTGCCGGCGGCGTAGGTCTTCTCGAGGTAGTCGACGGTCAGCGGGAAGAAGTCTTGACCCGGCTTCGGGTTCTTGGCGCCCACCACGGTGGCGAGCACGACGGTGTCTTCCATGTCGAGCAGCACGGCACCGCTCGCTTGACGGGCGATCTCACCCGTTTCCATGCGGACCTTATGGCCGCCCCATTGGAATTCTTTGACGACCTTATTGAACATGGTCATAGCATCTCCTGTTCGGTATTCGCGGCGCGCTTCATTACGCTTCGCCGCGACAAACACGTTCCGGAAGACGGTGCGGTTGCAGCGGTGTGTTTATGCCATTCCAGCGCAGCGCTGCGGCTCAACATCGCGCTGGAATGACACAAGATTCTGCTTCCTGCCGCCCCCGGTCCTAACAATCGGCGATGTCACCGACTGCCATCATTGCCGGTTGCCCGGCGCAGCCGCAAATGCGGCCGCCAAAAACAAAATGCCTGCATCAGCATGCTGACGCAGGCACTTGTTCATCACGCGCAATGCGTGAGACCCACCATTACTTACGCAGACCCAGCTTGGCAACCAGCGCGGTGTAACGGTCAGCATCCTTGCTCTTGAGGTAGTCCAGCAGACGACGACGACGGCTCACCATCTTGAGCAGGCCACGACGGCTGTGGTGATCCTTCATGTGCGCCTTGAAGTGCGGCTGCAGTTCGTTGATGCGGGCGGTCAGCAGTGCAACTTGCACTTCCGGGCTACCCGTGTCGTTGGCGCTGCGGCCGTTATCCTTGACGATGTCTTGCTTCTTGATGTCAGCGACGGACATTTTGATTCCTTTGACTTGCGGACACTGCAGCGCCAGAAGGCCGCCGCGGGTGCCGTGTTGAACAATGATCTTGCCAACCATTCCGAATCCGGTTTGGACAGCAAGACCGCGATTATAGCCGAGAACCCCGTCCTGACGACAGTTCTGTGTCAGGCGCGCTCAATAGCGCACCATCTTGCACGTCGTCGGCAGTGCCGTTTGCGCTGCAGGAATCACTTTCAGCGTTCGAAAACCATAGGCGGAACCCTCGATGTCGAACGGCACGCCGGGCGTACCAGCGCGTTCCATCTGCGTGACAATCAGCGCTTGAATGGCTTGATGGTCCTCCGCGCGTAGCGTGATGCGGTGGAATCCGTTATCGAGCGAAGCGCCTTGCAGCGCACGCGCCACGGCACCCGCCTCTGTGGTGCCGGCACGCTCGATGGCGGCGGCCAGCATGTCGATCATCATCTGGTCACGCAGCAGCGGGTAGTCGTCAGCAGGCGACGGATAGCGCGCGCGGAAAGCCTTGTAGAACGCGTCGGACTTGGCGCCACCCAGATTTGGATGCCACTCCGCCACCGCGACCACGCGGCCGACGCCCGCCTCACCCATCGCGCCCGGCGCACCCAGCGAGTTGCCATAGAACGTGAAGAAGCGCGCCTTGAGCCCGGCATCGCGTGCCGCCTTGACCAGCAGCGTCAGGTCATTCCCCCAATTGCCGGTGATGACGGTGTCCGCGCCCGAGGCGGCAATGCGCGCCACGTACGGCGCGAAATCCTTCACCTTGCCGATGGGGTGCAGCACCTCTCCGACGATGGTCACGTCCGGCCGCTTCTCGCTCAATTGCTGGTGTGCGAGTTGCGCCACCTGGCGGCCGAAGGTGTAGTCCTGGCCGATCAAATAAACCTTCTTGACGGCCTTGTCCGCGCGGATCACTTCCGTCAGCGCATGCATGCGCATGTCGGCCGACGCATCGAAGCGGAAATGCCAGAAGCTGCAGGCCTCGTTGGTCAACGCCGGGTCAACGGCGGCGTAGTTGAGGAACAGTACGCGCGCGTCCGGATGACGCTCGTTGTAGCGTGAAATCGACGTCGACAATGCCGCCGCAGCCGCCGAGCTGTTGCCCTGCAGGACGAAGCGCATGCCTGCATCGGTGGCGGCCTGCAGTTGCAACAACGATTCATCGACGGTGTTCTTACTATCCAAACGCACCAGCGCGAGGGGATGACGACCATCAGGCAGCTTCACGCCACCGCGCGCATTCACGCCTTCGATGGCGATGCGCAGATTGCGGTCCACCGCCTCACCTGCATTGGCGAACGGGCCGGAGAGGCCCTCGATCAACGCCAGCCGGATCGGCGCAGCTTCAGGCTGGGCACTTGCCCCGCCGCACAACCCCACGGCCGCCAGCGCGGCCACGAACCAACGAAACACCATCGCAAATCTCCGTGAAGCGCGGATGGTAAAGCGGCTGCGCACGCCAACACAAGGCACGCGCAGCCGCACTTGACGCATGGGATCGTTTCAACGGCAACATCCACGCGAGGCGCATCACCTGGCGTGGATGTTCGGGTCGGCCATGTCGTGGATCGCACGGACATCGCTCTCAAAGACAGTCAGCATGGCGCACGCTCCTGGCGCGTCCGGTGCTGCTGCACCCGCTTCGCGTCGCGGTGGGTAACCGGCAGCGCGCTCTGTGGTGATCGTGTGGGGTCTGGGCTGACTCCTGCGTGTGTTGGCGAACCCCGCGATCAGATCTGCGGGTTGAGTTTTTCGCTGCTCTTGTCCTGCAGCTTGTTCAGCGCGGCCAGATAGGCCTTGGCAGATGCAGCCACGATGTCTGGATCGGTGCCCACGCCATTGACGATGCGGCCCGACTTGGACAGACGCACCGTCACCTCGCCCTGCGCCTGCGTGCCGGTGGTGATCGCATTGACGGAGTACAGAAGCTGTTCAGCGCCGCTGGCGACCTTGCTTTCGATAGCGTTGAGCGTGGCGTCGACCGGGCCATTGCCCTCCGCTTCGCCCGTCACTTCCTTGCCGTCGGCAACGAAAACGATGCGTGCGTGCGGGCGCTCACCGGTTTCCGAGCGCTGCGCCAGCGACACGAAGCGGAAGTGCTCGCCTTCGCTCTGCTGCGCTTCGTTCGAAACGATGGCAACGATGTCCTCATCGAAGATCTCGGCCTTCTGGTCGGCCAGTTCCTTGAAGCGCGTGAAGGCGGCGTTCAGTTCGGCTTCCGAATCCAGTTCGATACCCAGTTCCTGCAGGCGCTGCTTGAACGCGTTGCGGCCCGACAGCTTGCCGAGAACGATCTTGTTGGCCGTCCAGCCCACATCTTCGGCACGCATGATTTCATAGGTGTCACGCGCCTTGAGCACGCCATCCTGGTGGATGCCCGAAGCGTGCGCGAACGCATTGGCGCCCACCACGGCCTTGTTCGGCTGCACCACGAAACCGGTGATCTGCGAAACCAACTTGGAGGCCGGCACGATCTGCGTGGTGTCGACGCCGACGTCAAGATTGAAGTAGTCGCGGCGCGTCTTGACCGCCATCACCACTTCTTCGAGGCTGGTGTTACCGGCGCGCTCGCCCAGGCCGTTAATCGTGCATTCGATCTGGCGCGCGCCACCCAATTGAACAGCGGTCAACGAATTGGCAACGGCCATACCCAGATCGTCATGGCAATGCACCGACCAGATCGCCTTGTCCGAATTCGGGACGCGCTCGCGCACCGAGCGGATCAGCGCCGCGTAGCCTTCCGGCACCGCATAGCCCACCGTATCCGGCAGGTTGATGGTGGTCGCACCTTCGGCAATCACACCTTCCAGCACGCGGCAGAGGAAGTCCATGTCCGAACGGCTGCCGTCTTCCGGCGAGAACTCGATGTCGTCCGTGAACTGGCGCGCAAAGCGCACGGCCAGACGCGCCTGCTCATACACCTGATCCGGCGTCATGCGCAGCTTCTTCTCCATGTGCAGCGCCGACGTGGCGATGAACGTGTGGATACGGAACTGGCCAGCCGGCTTGAGCGCCTCGGCAGCGCGGGAAATATCGCGATCATTCGCACGAGCCAGCGAGCAGATACGCGAATCCTTGACCGACTGAGCAATCGCGCGGATCGCCTCGAAATCCCCATTGGAGCTGGCGGCAAAGCCGGCCTCGATCACGTCCACCTTGAGCCGCTCGAGCTGCTTGGCGATGCGGATCTTCTCTTCCTTGGTCATCGACGCACCGGGGGACTGCTCGCCGTCGCGCAAGGTGGTGTCGAAAATAATCAGTTTGTCGCTCATGGCGGCTCCTTGGTGGGGTGACGTTTTTGGCGTCAGTCTTGGTGGTGTCTCGAATATTTGGATTTTGGCGGCGCAGAATGCAAAACGCCCCGGCGTGCATGGTTGCAGGCCGGGGCGCTGTGAATCCTGGTTCGCGAAAACTTGGCTGTTTCTGCTTGCCTTGTCTTGCGATTTCCTACGCGCGTGTCCCGACCTGACGACCTAGTAGGCCATCAATCGAGACTAGCGTAATCAGAATGGAAATCGGGTGCGAAAGCATGCGAACGACTATAGACGAATTCAAAAATTGACGCAAGCGCACACTCGTGCCGCGCATCGATCACCCGTGTGCGTCATCCGTGGCCTGCTTCGGCACGCGCGGACTACCCTGTTGACCATGCAGCGTGCGCCAGCCCCACAGCAGGTAACCCGACACCGCGTAGCCGACAAACAGCCCGAACAGCGCCACCGGCGGGTCGCTCGAGACCACCACGAAGAGCACGAGCACCAGCACCATGACGCCAAACGGCACACGATGCCGCACATCGAGTGCCTTGCCGCTGTAGAACGGCGCATTCGAGACCATCGACAGTCCTGCGTACAGCGTCAGCCCGAAAGCCACCCACGGCATCCAAACCTCCTTGACGGGAAGCTTGTTATCGATTGCCAGCCAGACGAAGCCCGCGATGAGCGCTGCGGCAGCCGGGCTCGGCATGCCTTGGAAGAAGCGCTTATCGACCGAACCAATGTTCGTATTGAAGCGCGCCAGACGCAGCGCGGCGCCCGCGCAGTACACAAATGCAGCCAGCCAGCCCCACTTACCCAGGTCGCGCAGGATCCATTCGTACATCACCAGCGCTGGAGCAACGCCAAACGACACCATGTCCGAGAGCGAATCGAATTGCTCGCCAAACGCGCTTTGCGTATTGGTGATGCGGGCTACGCGACCGTCCATGCCATCCAGCACCATGGCCGCGAAAATGGCAATCGCAGCCGTCTCGAAGTTCAGGTTCATCGCCTGCACGATGGCGAAAAAGCCAGCGAACAGCGCAGCCGTCGTGAAGGCGTTGGGCAGCAGGTAAATGCCACGGCGGCGCGGGCGGATGACTTCCAGATCATCGTCCTCCGAGCGCGGCTGGTTGTGACGCAGCGGACGCAAATGCGTGACGTTGCTGGCGGTAAAACGCTTCTTGCGTCGGTTGAACGCGGGCATGGCGGCCTCCGGATCAGTCCAGCTCTGCAAGCACCGTGAGCGTGGCGGACACCTTTTCGCCGATCGTCACGCGCGGGCGCGCGGTCAGCGGCAGGTACACGTCGACGCGCGAACCGAAGCGGATGAAACCATAGCGCTGGCCACGCGCGAGCGTCTCGCCTGCCCTGGTATAGCAAAGGATACGCCGCGCAATCAAACCCGCGACTTGGACCGACGTGACGACCTGGCCGTCAACGCGACGCAGCACGACCGCGTTGCGCTCGTTTTCCAGCGACGCCTTGTCCAGATCGGCATTGACGAACTTGCCCGGGAAGTACTGCACTTGCTGCACCGTGCCATCCACCGGCGCGCGGTTCGAGTGCACGTTGAAGACGTTCATGAACACGCTGATCTTCAGCGCATCACGATCGGTGTACGGGTCACGCACCTGTTCGACGGCTACGATGCGGCCGTCTGCCGGCGAGAGGATCGCGTTGGCTTGCGTCGGCACGGCACGCGCAGGATCGCGGAAAAACTGCAGCACAAACAGCGTCAGCACCCAGAACGGCCACGCCCAGCCGAAGCCGGCGGCCATCTGCACGATAAGCGAGACGATGAAAATCCCGCCCAGATACGGCCAGCCCTCGCGGGCGATGATGGGATGCGGATACGTGTTGTTCAAATCAGACCTCGACAGCGTCTTGAAGGAAATGCGGCATTCTAGCCGACACGGGGCTGCACCAGCACTTGAAACGGTGGTAAATCCAGTCGATTCAGCATAAAAAAAGCCAGCCCGAAGGCTGGCTTTCTTCTCGCACAAGGTGCGGACGATCAGTTCTTCGACTGGTCGACCAGCTTGTTCTTGGCGATCCACGGCATCATCGCGCGCAGCTTGGCGCCAACTTGCTCGATCTGGTGCTCTTCGGTCAGGCGGCGGCGCGAGATCAGCGTCGGCTGGCCTGCCTTGTACTCCAGCAGGAAGCTCTTGGC
>JGI24740J21852_10001179_pt1 | contig 11793 bp, 12 predicted proteins | sample KBSCornC6_FD_21852 | JGI IMG/M metagenome (IMG submission 21852) | reverse complement strand
ACTCATCATGCTAGCCAAACGAATCATCCCCTGCCTGGACGTGACCAACGGCCGGGTGGTCAAGGGCGTCAATTTCGTCGAATTGCGCGACGCGGGCGACCCCGTCGAAATCGCGCGCCGTTACGACGAGCAGGGCGCCGACGAAATCACCTTCCTCGACATTACTGCCACATCGGATGGCCGCGACCTGATGCTGGGCATCATCGAAGCGGTGGCTTCGCAGGTGTTCATTCCGCTGACGGTCGGTGGCGGTGTGCGCGCGCTGGAAGATGTGCGCCGCCTGCTCAATGCGGGCGCAGACAAGATCAGCATGAACTCGTCGGCGGTGTCGAATCCGCAGCTCGTGTCGGACGCCAGCGCCCGGCACGGTGCGCAGTGCATCGTCGTGGCCATCGACGCCAAGAAGGTGTCGGCCGAAGGCGAAGCGCCGCGCTGGGAAGTCTTCACGCACGGCGGCCGCAAGGGCACGGGCCTGGACGCCGTAGCCTGGGCGCGCGAGATGGCACAACGCGGTGCGGGCGAAATCCTGCTCACCAGCATGGATCGCGACGGCACGAAAGCCGGCTTCGACCTCGAACTCACGCGTGCCGTGTCCGATGCGGTGCCGATACCCGTGATTGCCTCGGGCGGTGTCGGCAACCTGCAGCACCTGGCAGACGGCATCAAGCTCGGCCACGCCGATGCGGTACTGGCCGCGAGCATCTTCCACTACGGCGAATACACCGTCGGCCAAGCCAAGCAATACATGGCTGAGCAAGGCATTCCAGTACGGATCGGACTATGAGTAAGAAGTGGCTGAACAAGGTCCACTGGGACGACAACGGTCTCGTGCCGGTGATCGTGCAGGAGCAGGGCAGCAACGACGTCTTGATGTTCGCCTTCATGAACCGCGAGGCGCTGCAGAAGACCGTGGAAACCGGCGAGGCCGTTTTCTGGTCGCGCTCGCGCAAGCGTCTGTGGCACAAGGGCGAAGAATCCGGCCACATCCAGAAGGTGCACGAAATCCGCCTGGACTGTGATGAAGACGTGGTCTTGCTCCGTGTCACCCAAGTTGGCGGCATCGCCTGTCATACTGGCCGCCACGCGTGCTTCTTCCAGAAGTTCGAGGGCAACGTGGAAGACGGCGATTGGCACACCGTTGAGCCCGTGCTCAAGAATCCTGACGACATCTACGCCGGCAAGCCCGGCCATAACCATGAGTGACACTCTGCGCCGCCTGGGCGAGGTGCTCGAATCCCGCAAGCTCGCCAACGGCGGCGACCCGGACAAGAGCTACATCGCCCGCCTGTTCCACAAGGGCGACGACGCCATCCTCAAGAAGATCGGCGAAGAGGCCACCGAGACGGTCATGGCCGCCAAGGATGCCCGCGCCGCCGGCATGACGGACGAAGCGCGCAGCAAGGTCGTCTACGAAGTGGCCGACCTGTGGTTCCACACCATGGTGCTGCTGTCGCACTTTGATCTGACGCCGGACGACGTCGTCAACGAACTCGCACGCCGCGAAGGGCTCTCGGGCCTGGAAGAGAAAGCGTTGCGTAAGTCGCAGGCACGCGATGCTGCGGGTGAGTAAAGCGGCAGGTGACTGACTACGGTGACGAATCGTCGCAGGGAGGCAGCGTGGACAAATACGGAGCGGCAGTGGTGATGACGGACGACGCAGAACGCCTGGCCGGACTGCGGCGCCTGACGCATATTCTGTATGCGCTGTACGCCATTTACTGGCTGACATTCGGCTGCACAGCTCTCGTCGCCATCATCATCAACTACGTGAAGCTCGATGATGTGCGCGGCACGCTGTATGAGTCGCACTTCCGCTGGCAGATCCGATCGTTCTGGTGGTCCGTATTATGGGGAGCCATCGGTCTTTTGCTGGCATTCTTCCTGATCGGCTTTGCCATCCTGTGGGTTCTGGGCATTTGGATGCTGTATCGTATTGTGAAAGGCTGGCTGTATCTGAACGATGGCAAGCCGATGTACGCGAACCAGTAACATCAACCAATGGCGCTGCCACCGCTGCGGCGCCGCTTGCTGTATTTCACGTGGGAGTAGGACATGGGTTCCTTTAGCATTTGGCACTGGCTGATCGTGCTGGTGATCGTCATGATGGTGTTCGGCACGAAGAAGCTGCGTAACATCGGTTCGGACCTCGGTGGTGCCGTGAAGGGCTTCAAGGACGGCATGAAGGAAGGCGCTGCGGACGACAAAACGGCCGCCCCGCAACAGACCGCCGGCCAGCCGCCGCGCGAGCTGCACGACTCGACGACGATCGACGTCGAAGCGCGCGACAAGTCCAAGCAAGGCTGAGCACCGGCGCACGCTGACCGATGATCGATCTCGGCATTTCCAAGCTGGCGCTGATTGGCATGGTGGCGCTCGTCGTCATCGGGCCGGAGCGCTTGCCCAAGGTGGCGCGCACCGCTGGCGCCTTGCTCGGCCGCGCGCAGCGCTACATCGCGGATGTGAAAGCTGAGGTGAGCCGCGAAATCGAACTCGAAGAACTGCGCAAGATGCGCACCGACTTCGAGCAGGCCGCGCGCAATGTCGAGCAGACCATCCATCAGGAGGTTAGCAAGCACACGACGGAACTCAACGAACGCCTGAACGAGGCGCTTGGCGATCCGTCGTTGCAGACGTCCACCTCCGCGCCCGACTGGCGCCCGGCACCGGGCAAGTCGCGCAACGGCCGCAACAGCTGGCGCAACAAGCAGTTCTCGATGCCCAAGTGGTACCGCCAGAAGCAGGGCGTGCGCATGTGGGCGCAATCGGGCGCGGCGCGCGTCAAACGTCATCGTCCGCCCATCGTTGCCGCGCAGTCGCGCGGGCGTTCCTTTTTCGAATGATTCTTCGAGCACCCACCGCTGGGTGCTCTGACCGCATCCCCTTCCAGCCGACATGAGTGCCGCTCCGCTCGATCCGCAATCGCCCGAGGACGGCGCGCAGGAAACCTTCATCTCGCATCTGGTTGAGTTGCGCGAGCGCATCGTCAAGGCTGGTGCGGGCGTACTGCTGATCTTTTTGGGTCTGGTCTACTGGGCGCCGGATATCTTTAACCTGTTTTCGCGGCCGCTCATTCAAGCGCTGCCCAAGAACGGCCACATGATCGTGACGGACGTCACCGGCTCGTTCTTCGTACCGATGAAGGTGACGCTGCTGGCCGCCTTCCTGATCGCACTGCCGTGGGTGCTGTACCAGGTCTGGCGCTTTGTGGCGCCGGGGCTGTATTCGCACGAGAAGCGGATGATCATGCCGCTGGTGGTGAGCAGCTATCTGCTGTTCCTGTGCGGCGTGGCGTTTGCGTATTTCCTCGTCTTCCCGACGGTGTTCAAGGTGATGGCGCACTACAACGCGCCGCTGGGGGCGGAGATGTCGACCGACATCGACAAGTACCTCAGCTTTGCGATGACCACCTTCCTGGCCTTCGGCATCACTTTTGAGGTGCCGGTGGTCGTGATGGTGCTGGTGCGCTTTGGCATCGTGAGTCTGGAGAAGCTGCGCCAGGCGCGGCCGTACGTGGTGGTCGGCGCATTCATCATTGCGGCCGTTGTGACGCCGCCGGACGTGATGTCGCAGTTGCTGCTGGCGGTGCCGCTGTGGCTGCTGTACGAGCTGGGGCTGATCCTGGCGGCGGTTTTCTTGCGCAAGACCGTGGCGCCGGAAGAAGACCCGGAGCATCTGCCGGTGGTGAAGGACTGATCCACCGTCGCTCAAAAGAAAAGGCAGCCGAGGCTGCCTTTTTTGTTGCCGTTGAAACCGCTTACGCGGCGTACAACCAGAACTGCTCGCGCGGGAAGGTCAGGGCGTACTGGCCGTCGGTGGGGGCGCTGCTGGCGTAGGCGCGCAGGCCCGTGCCGGTGGCGCCGCTTGCGCGGAACAGGCACTCCCAGCGGTCACCCAGATACATGCGCGTCGCCAGCGGCAGGTGGATCGTGTTGTCGGCGTTGTCCTGGCCGACGCGCACCTGTTCCAGGCGGATCACGCCGTGCGCAGCTGCGCCCGGTTTCAGGTCTCCACGCGCGACGCCCCAGAGCGACCAGCCGCCCGCCTCATCAACCAGCCGCGCCATACCGTCACGCACCTCGGCGATCTTGCCGTTGACGCGGTTGTTGCTGCCCATGAACTCGGCGGTGAAGAGCGTTTGCGGCGCGCCGTACATCTCTTCGGGCGTGCCCTGCTGCTCGATCACGCCGTTGTTCAGCAGCAGGATGCGATCAGACATGGCCATCGCTTCGCTCTGGTCGTGGGTGACCATCAGCGCCGACAGGCCCAGGCGCACGATCAGCTCGCGCAGGAAGGCGCGGGCTTCTTCACGCAGCTTGGCGTCGAGGTTGGAGAGCGGCTCGTCGAGCAGGATCACGGGCGGGTTGTAGACCAGCGCACGGGCAATCGCCACGCGCTGCTGCTGGCCGCCGGAGAGCTGGCTCGGGAAGCGCTCGCCCAGATGGCCAAGGCCCAGTTGCTGCAGCACGGCCTGCACGCGCTCCTTGATCTGCGCGGACGGCGTCTTGCGCAGCTTGAGCGGGTAGGCAACGTTCTCGGCCACGGTCTTGTGCGGCCACAGCGCGTACGACTGGAACACGAGACCCAGGTTGCGCCCCTCGGCCGGCACGTCGAGCTTCTTGGCGCCGTCGAACATGACGCGATCGCCGATCTGGACGGTGCCCTGGCTGGCCTGTTCGAGGCCAGCGACGGCGCGCAGCAGCGTGGTCTTGCCCGAACCGGACGGGCCCAGCAGCGAGACGACCTCGCCCTTCTGCAACTGCATCGAGACACCCTTGAGGACCGGGTTGTTGCCGTATTGCAGGTGCAGGTCGTTGACAGTGAGTTCAATCATGGAGCTTGACTCCGAAACGCAGTGCGATGCCGAGGCCGACGGCCACCAGCACGATATTGACGAAGGACAGCGCGGCGACGATATCGATGGCGCCGCCCGCCCACAGGGAAACCAGCATCGAGCCGATTGTCTCGGTGCCCGGCGAGAGCAGATACACACCGGTCGAGTATTCGCGCTCGAAGATCAGGAAGATCAGCAGCCACGCACCGAGCAGGCCGTAGCGCGTGAGCGGCACGGTTACGTCGCGCGTGGTGCGGGCGCGGGTGGCGCCGACCGAACGCGCGGCTTCTTCCAGTTCGGGGCCGACTTGCAGCAGCGCGGCCGAGATCAGGCGCAGGCCGTAAGCCATCCACACCACCGTATAGGCGATCCACACGCTGAAGATCGTGCTGCGCAGGTCGCGCAGGCTCGGCACGATGTGCTCGATGATCCAGTTGGCGAAGGGCAGGCTGCTGTCGGTGAGGGCGGCCTCGACCCAGTTCGGCACGAACAGGAACACCCACAGGAACGCCAGACCGGCCAGCAGACCCGGCACCGCACGCGGCACCAGCACGCTGTAGTCGAGGAAGCGCGTCCAGCCATCCGGCTTGCGGTGCATGGCCAGGCCGATGCAGGTGTAGCAAGCCACGGCGATCGCACCGCCGATCACGCCGATCAGCACCGTGTTGACCATCGCGCGCAGGAACTGCGGCTGTTCGAAGATCTGATGGAACGCTGTGAGTGACACGGCTTCCGTGAGCGACACACCTTCACCCCAGTTCGACACGAAAGCGCGCAGTGCAATGCCCGACAGCGGCACCACCACCGAGATGAAGAACCACAGCACCACAACGGCCCACGCCGGCCAGCGCCACGAACCCAGCGGCAGCGGACGGCTGCGCGTGACCTTGCCCTTGACCGTGACGAAGCGGTTGGCCGAGCGCAGCATGTAGCGTTGCAGCAGCACCAGCGGGAACGTCACCATCACCAGGCAGACTGCCACGGCCGCCATCAGGTGATAGGCCGGCGTGCCGAGCTTGTTGGTCAGCTTGTACAGGTACGTCGCCAGCACGAGGTGGCCTTCCGGATCGCCCAGCACCAGCACCAGGCCGAACACTTCGAAGCCCAGGAAGATCACCAGCACGGCTGCGTACAGCAGGGCGGGGCGCACCATCGGCAGGCTCACGTTGAGCATCACTGACAACGGCGAGGCGCCCGAGATGCGCGCGGCCTCTTCCACGTCCGAGCCCAGGCTGCGCAGCGCAGACGAGACATACAGATACACGTGCGGCACATGCGTCAGGCCCGCGATGATGATGATGCTGGTGAACGAATACACGTTCCAGGGCACGCCACCGAAGATGTGCTTGAACCAGATCGTGTAGAAGCCGACCGGGCCGGCCGACACCACGTAGCCAAAGGCCAGCACCATCGGCGAGACGAACACCGGGATCATCAGCAGCGGCTCGATGATGCGGCGGCCCGGCAGATCGGAGCGCACCATCAGGAACGCCAGGATGCCGCCCAGCGGCACCGAGATCACCGCCAGGCCGAGGGCCAGCGCGGCGGACTTTTCGAACGCGTGCCAGAAGTCCGGATCATCGAAGATGAAGCGGTAAGCATCGAGCCCCGCCAGTGCGTCCGGCATGAAGAACGGCGCAGACAGAAAGCTCTGGTAGAAGATCAGCGCCAGCGGCGTGAAAATCGCCAGCGCGGTAAGCAGGATGACCACGCCGCGCGGCAAAGCCTGTCCCACACGCGTCCAGGGCGAGCGCTTGGGGAGGGCTTGGGCAGCGGCGGCACGGTCTTGCGCTAGAGAACGCATGGTGCCTCCAAGAGTAGCCGGCGCCAGATGCGGGCGGCGCCGGCTGCATTTGTCTAAATGCGGGTCAGATGAGAGGAATCGTGATCAGCGAATCAGCAGATCAACGACCGGCGGCGGTGCGCCATTGCTTGATGAAGTCCAGGCGCTTCTTCGGCTCCAGGAAGGTCAGGATCGACTCATCCACCGGGATCGGCTTGATGGTGTTGCCCAGAATCTTCTTCAGGCCTGCAGCGGTGGCTTCGCCCGATACGTCTTCACGCAGCGAGTGCAAGTCCGACTTGTTAGCAAGGATGTCCTGGCCACGCTTGGACAGGATGTAGTCCAGCCACAGCTTGGCAGCGTTCGGGTTCTTCGCCTTCTTGGCAATCATCGCCACGCGCGAGACCACCAGCGTGTAATCCTTCGGATACACGATGCCGATCGACGGGTCTTTCTTGGCACGCGCCATCGCGTACGAGCCGAGGATGTTGTAGGCGATCAGGTTTTCACCCGAGGCCACGCGCTCCATCATTGTGCCGGTGGACGACTGCAGCACGAGGTTCGGGCCGACGGCCTTGATGAAGTCGAAGTATTGCGGCGAGTCCTGGTTGTCCTGCGCGGCCATCATGAAGCCCACGGCGGACTTCTCGATGTCGTACGTCGTGACCTTGTTCTTGAAGCGATCGCCCTGGCTGCCGACCAGCTTGGCGAGGTCCGCGTGGGTTTGCGGAACTTCGCTGTCCTTGATCAGGCGCTTGTTGTACAGGAACACGGCCGGCTCGTACGTCGTGCCGTAGGCCAGGCCCTTGTACACGGCCCACTTCGGCAGGTTCGGCACCTCGGGCGAGTCGTACTTCATGGCGTAGGTCTGCGCGAGCTTGAGCTGCGAGTCCATCGACGAGTTCCACATCATGTCAGCCGAGGCGCCGCCGGCAGCCTGCTCGCTGATGAAGCGGTTGTACAGCTCGCTGCTGTTCATGTCGTTGTACTCGACCTTCACGCCGGGGTAGAGCGACTCGAAATCCTTGATCAGCGGGTCCGCGGCCTTGGTGTCGGTCGTAGCGTAGACGACGACCTTGCCTTCCTTCTTGGCGGCGGCGATGGTGTCGGCGTAGTTGGCCGGGTAGCCGGCCGGAACTTGGGCGAACGCGGCGTTGCTGAGGGTCAGCGCGGCAGCGGCAATGGAAGCGAGGGCGGTCTGCGCGATGGGCGCAGGCAGAAAGCGGCCACGAAGCATGGGTTTGTCTCCTGTTTGCTTGTGATGGTGTGGGGCCGACTGCTTATGGTGTGCAGTTCAGACGGAGGGCCCCAGGTGCGGCGCAGTATAGAAGTCGCGCGCTTTCGTCACGCTTTCATTATGGCTGCTGCGTTGCAGCATGCTCAGGAACAGTAGTTAAGGCCGTCAGCGGCACGCGAATGCGCGCTGACAGGCCCACGCCGCCGTGGTCATTGGGCTCGCCATCGGCCAGTTCGATCTGCCCCCCGCTGCGTGCGGCATACGCGCGCGCGATGGCCAGGCCGAGGCCCGATCCCTCGGCGGCGTAGCGGCCATCCTTGGGGGCATTTTTCAACTTCGCCGGGCGATTTCCGCCCTCGTGCGCGCGGCGAAAGCGCTGGAATGCATGGGCGCGTTCGTCGGCGCTCATGCCTGGGCCAGTGTCGTCCACGCAGACGAGCGCGGCATTGCCATCGGCCGTTGCGCGCACGGTGATGCGCCCGCCGGCCGGCGTATAGCGGATCGCGTTATGCACGAGGTTGGAGAGCGCCTCGCGCAGAAAGGCCGGGTAGCCTGTGACGGGGAGATTCGCATCGTGGCCACCGTCATCCCAGCCGAGATCTTGCTGTTTCTCGCGCGCCAGGGGCAGCGCATCGAGCACCACATCGCGCGCCAGCTCGCTCAGGTCGAAGGTTTCGGGCGGCGCATCCTGCCCTGCGTGGCGCGCGCGGGCGAGCGCCAGCAATTGCGTGGTCAGCCGGTTGGTCGACTGCAGGCGCGCGATGATGGCCGACAGGCTTTCGCGCACGCGTACCGGGTCCGTCTCGCGCAGGGCGTATTCCGCCTGGGTCAGCAACACGGCCAGCGGCGTGCGTAACTGGTGCGAGGCATCGGCGAGGAACTGGCTCTGCGCCTCGGCAAGCTCCTCATAGCGAAGGATGTGATGGTTGATCGCTTCCACCAGCGGGCGAACCTCGGTGGGCACGTCGGTGGCATCGAGCGGGCGGAGGTCATCCGAGGCGCGCACGCCGATGCTGCGCGCCAGGCGATTGAGCGGCCGCAGCGCGACCGTTACGCCCAGCCACAGCAGCGCTGCACTCACGGCCACCAAGGCCGCATCGCGCAACAGCGTGCCGCGCCAGACCGCCTGTTGGAGCGCCCGCCGCGTTTCGATGGTCTCGGCCACTTGAATAACGATGCGCGCCGGCAGCCCCGGTTGGTACAGCGGCTTGGCCACGGCGGCAATGCGTACTGGCTCGCCGTGATACGTCGCGTCGTAGAAGAACTCGGTGTCGTTCTCCAGGCGTGTGGTGGGCAGCGGGAGGTCGTCGTAGCCGGTGAGCGCGGCTTCTGTGGGTTTACCCGGCGCGGGTTCGAAAGCGACGCGGTAGTAAACGCTGCTCTGCGCCGTCGATTCGAACATGGAGAGCGCCACGTACGGCACGTTGACCTGCACCTGTCCGCGTTCGATCGTCACGCCGTTCTCGATGGCGCGTACCGAACCGAGCAGGGCGCGGTCGTACGCCCGGTCTGTCGCACCGCGCAGCGCCTGGAAGGCGGAAACGATATCGATGGCCAGCACGCCAACCAGCCCCGGCAGCAGCAGCCACAGCAATGTCAGTTTCAGGCTGCGCGGCAGCCGGGCGAAGCGTCGCATCATGCGGGGGTGCTGTCGGCGGTGGCGCCGGCATCGCCCGCATCACTGGCGCCGGCTTCGAGCATGTAGCCCAGTCCACGCACGGTGATGATCTGCACACCGGTGCCCGCCAGCTTCTTGCGCAGCCGGTGCACGACCACCTCGACCGCGTCGGGGCTCGAATCGCTATCCAGATTGAAGACCTTGTCGAACAAGTGCACCTTGGCGATCGGCTGACCGGTCTTGTGCAGCAGCGCCGACAACGCGGCGTGTTCGCGCGGCGTGAGCGACAGCGGCTCGCCCGACAGCAGAAATGCCTTGCGTCCGGTGTCGAACTCCAGTGGCCCGCAACGCAAGCGCGGGAAGGCCCGGCCACGGCTGCGGCGGATCAGTGCCATCAGCCGCGCCTCCAACTCGGACAGCGCGAACGGCTTGGTGAGGAAATCGTCCGCGCCCGCGTTCAAGCCGCGCACACGCTCATCCAGCGCGCCCTGCGCGGTGAGGATCAGCACCGGCGTGCGATCGTCGCGCGCACGCATGTCGGCCAACACCGCAAAGCCATCCTTGCGCGGCAGGCGCAGGTCCAGCACCACTGCATCAAATTCTCCAGAGCCGAGAAATGCCTCGGCCAACACGCCATCGGCAGCGCGCTCCACCACGAAGCCGCTTTGCGCCAGCGCGCGCGCCAGCCACGCCGCCAAGTCTTCCTCGTCCTCCACCAGCAAAATCCGCATCGGGTGTCTCTCAATATCGTTCGATCCGCTTTTTCATGATAATGCGTGGCGCCCGCATCCCGATCCCCCTTCCTATTCGATGCGGCTGAGCTCCATGTCGTCCATTTCGAATTCCCGTCGCCGCTGGCTTGGTCAGACTGCCGCGTTGCTGGCCGCAAGCGGCGCCACGTCGTTTGGCGCGCGGCAGGCGAGCGCACAGTGGTTGGGTCGTCCGGCGCCCGAATTGCCTTCGTACTATCCACACGATTACGGCGCCATGGTCGACGCCGCGCGCAAGGAAGGCCGCGTCACCGTTTACTCGACGACCGATTTTTCCGCCGCGCACCCGCTCATCCGCGCGTTCGAGTCCCGCTACCCTGGCATCACCGTCGACTACCGCGAGCAGAACAGCGACGACATCTACCGCCGCTTCCTCGCCGAACTCGGCACCAAGTCGCCGGGCGCCGATGTGGTCTGGAGCTCGGCGATGCCCGAGCAATTCAAGCTGGTGAACGATGGACACGCGCTGCCGTATGCCTCTCCGGAGCGCCCCTATCTGCCCTCCTGGGCGATCTGGAAGAACGAGGCGTACGGCACGAGCTACGAGCCGATCGTCTTCGTGTACAACGCGCGCCAATTGCCGGCGGAGTTGATTCCGTCCACCCACGCCGACTTCGCCCGCATCCTCAACAGCCATCGCGACTTTCTGCGCGGCCGCGTGGCGTCGTACGACATTGAGCACTCCGGCTCCGCCTTCCTGTTCGCGGCCGAAGACGCGCGCACCACGCCCGTGTTCTGGGAGGTTGCCAAGGCACTGGGTGGCGTCAACGTCAACTTGTACATCACCACGGCCGCCATGCTCGAGCGCGTCGCCTCCGGCGAAAGCCTGCTCGCCTATGACGTGATCGGCTCCTACGCCGCCCGCTACGCCGATCGCAACCCCGCGCTCGCCGTTAAGATGCCGACCGACTACACCTTGGTCGCCACGCGTGTCGCCTTCATTGCCCGCAGAGCCGCCCGGCCAAACGCCGCGCGCCTCTGGCTGGACTTCATGCTCTCCCGCGACGGCCAGAGCGTGATGGCGGACCGGGCATTTCTGTTCTCCCTGCGCCAAGACGTCGAAACCGGCTTGACCGCCAAGCGCCTGCTCGCCGAACTTGGCAATACGCACCGCCCGATCCCCGTTGGACCGGGTTTACTCGCCCATCAAGATCAGCTGCGCCGTGCCGATTTCCTAAAGCGATGGCACGCGTCGCTCGGCCGCCTATAAAGAGTCTTATTAATCACTTTTAAACGGCGGCGTGGCCAGAAGGCGACAATTTGGAACTGTCACGAAACGCCAAATTTGTTGCGCGGGAGCGTCCTGCAATCGCCCGCCAATCCCCACGCCATCGCGCAAAAAGCCGGTCGGAACCCCCGTTCGAGGGGCCTTTTTGCGTGTTGCCCATGAGCAACAACTTGGCCGCAAATCGCGTCCCAGAGCCAAAAAGGGTTTCCAGAATCCGATATCGCTGGCCCATAATGCGGTCAGACGTGAGGTATCTGCGTCGTCCATAAGGACAGTCAAGATTTCCCAATCAGTTGACAAGGAAAGTGTCGATATGAAGATGAAAC
>JGI24740J21852_10001178_pt1 | contig 11802 bp, 10 predicted proteins | sample KBSCornC6_FD_21852 | JGI IMG/M metagenome (IMG submission 21852) | reverse complement strand
CCCGGTGACAACACCCCCCGGATCATGGGCGACTGGGGGCAGCAATCATGCCGGGCCTGGCTGGCCAAAGCCCCGATTATTGGGGCACGAAGATAGTAACGGGGGCAGGTCAGCTGTCCGAATGCATCATTGAAAGTCCCAAGGTGAGCTCAGAGTCGATGGTTAGAACCTAGCTCAACCTCTGTCACGATTTCCGCGGCCACCTCAACTAACTACCGAAATCGGCTGATCATGACCGAGACCGGATAAATCCTCGTGCGCGTCCGACCACCTAGAGCACCGGCATTCCTCGATGGCCGACACGATAGGGCCCTCTATGCGGACGAATCGGATAGCAGCGGGCGCCGTGAGGGGATCCGTCGCACAAAGCCACTACAATAGCGCCCCTTCGCCGGTGGCGCCCGCTCCTGATATCCCGTGCAGGCGCATGCCTCCCGCTGCACTCGAGAAGCCACAATCCTATGAAGTCAAACGCTTGCGGCGTCGATTTCGGCACGTCCAACTCCACTGTTGGCTGGCTGAGATCGGACGCACCCACCCTGCTGCCGCTCGAAGACGGCAAGGTTACGCTGCCTTCCGTCATCTTCTTTCACGCCGAAGACCCGCTGGTCAGCTACGGCCGTGCCGCGCTGACCGACTATCTTGCCGGCTACGAGGGCCGCCTGATGCGCTCGCTCAAGAGCCTGCTCGGCACGTCGATGATGGACGACAGCACGGAGGTCATGGGCCAGGCCATGCCCTTCCGCAAGCTGCTGGCGCATTTCATCGGCGAACTCAAAAGGCGCGCCGAGCGCGCCGCCGGCCATGAATTCCGCCGCGCCGTGCTGGGCCGCCCGGTGTTCTTCGTCGACGAAGACTCCAAGGCCGACCAGCTCGCCGAAGACACGCTGTTGGAAATCGCGCGCGACGCCGGCTTCGACGAGATCGCCTTCCAGTACGAGCCCATCGCCGCCGCGTTCGACTATGAAGCCGGCATCAGCGGTGAAGAGCTTGTGCTGGTGGCGGACATTGGCGGCGGTACGTCGGACTTCTCGCTGGTGCGCCTGTCGCCCGACCGCGCGAAACGCCTTGACCGCCGCGAGGACATCCTCGCCAACGGCGGCGTTCACATCGGTGGCACCGACTTCGACCGCGCCCTGAGCCTAGCCAGCGTGATGCCGCTACTGGGCCTGAACAGCACGCTGCGCAACGGCAAGGCGATGCCGTCCGGCCAGTATTTCGACCTGGCAAGCTGGCACACCATCAACCACGTGTACACGCGCAAGGCGTGGGCGATGGTGATGGACAATTACCGAGATGTCGCCGACACCGAAAAACTCGACCGCCTAATCCGCCTGATCCGCGAGCGCGCCGGCCACTGGCTGGCCATCCAGGTGGAAGCCGCGAAGATCGCGCTGTCGGACGTCCCGGTGGCGGAGATCGACCTGCACCGCATCGCGCCCGAGTTGAAGCAGCCCGTCACGCGCGAGGACTTCGACCAGTCGATTGGGAAGCTGGTCGGCAAGACGGTCTCGACGGTGCAGGCGATGTTGAAGACGGCGGGCGTCGCAGCGGAAGCGGTCGATACCATTCTCTTCGCCGGCGGCTCCAGCGGGGTGCCGCTGCTGCGCGAGCAACTGGCGCAAGTGCTGCCGTCGGCGCGGCGCGTCGAGGGCGACCTGTTCGGCGGGATCGGTTCCGGCCTGGCGCGCGATGCGGCGCGCAAGTTTGGCTGACGGGCTGAAAGGCTGAGGGCGGCGGGACGTTTCGAGCGTATCGAACCATTCGGGCTGGGATATTGCTGTAGTCGGAGACGAGGACCACGTCATGCTAGAGGCGATCTGAGCGCCCCCGCTGGTTGAGGTGGGCCCGATGGTTAGGCTTTGGCGTTTGGCTGATCGGCCGTCCACATCTGCTGGAGGCATACAGCGAAACCGCCCTGCGGCGCATCTGGCGCGCGGAGCATTTCTCTTACTGGATGACCCGCGTGATGCATCGACTGGATGGCGTATCGCCATTCGAGCAGCAGCTAAAGATTGCGGAGCTGAAGCACGTCACGACTTCGCGAGCGGCATTGACCGCGCTGGCCGAGAACTACGTTGGCACAGCGGCGGTTTGACGTCTCGAATAGTGAGCCGCTTGGGGATTTGACAGGGCTCCCACTCGAGAGAGGCACGATGGCTGATCTTTGGCGCTTGGCTAATACGCCTGATATACGCTCGATTGGCCATCGGTTCCGACGAGCAGCACGTTGTAAGCCATGCGGCGTCCACCGTAGGCTGGCCCATCCATTCCTGGCGCGCCAAGCGGCATGCTGGGCACCGCCAGGCCGACCGCTTTCGGCCGCTCTCGCAGCAGTCGCTTGATCTCGCGAGCCGGAACGTGGCCTTCCAAGGCATAGCCTTGCACCATGCCGGTGTGGCACGAGGCATAGCGGTCGGGTATCTGCGCTTGTCTTCTGGCGTCAACGGTGTCTTCAACGTCGTGCGCCACAACGTCGAACCCGTTGTCCCGCAAATGCGTGAGCCAGTCTTTGCAGCAACCGCATGTCGGTGTCTTCCAAACTTCGACCAGCGGCTTCGATGCTGCCTTCTGGGCAAAGGCCATGGCGGGTAGGAGCGCCAGTCCGAGTGCGAAAGCACGCCTGGTTGAGGACAACGGTTTTACTTGCGATGTTGTAGTCATAGCGTCATCAGAAATAAGGTGTCAGGCGCCTGCCGGAGAAAGTACCCCCAGCCAAGCCACCAACACAAGGATCACCACAGCGAGCGTGGCCTCTGTCATCAAACTCCGGCGCAGTGCCAGCACCGCTTCAATGGGGTCGCCATCTTTCAGTGCTCGCTCAAGGCGTGGGCTCAGCCGATACCGGTTGGCGGCCGCCAGCGCGAGCATCAGCACGAACAGTGCAAGCTTCGCGAGCAATAGGCGGCCGTAGGCGGTCGTCACCAGGCCATCGACGGTCGGACCCACGATCAGCACGTAGTTGACCCCGCCCGTCACAACCAATGTGGCGACGATCACGGTGCCAATGCGGGCAAAGCCGTTCGATGTCCGTCCGAGCAAGTCGGCTGCTTCTGGTGAAAACGCTCGCGCCTTCGTGGCAAGCACGACGAATGCAACCAATGCCCCCACCCACGCGCCTGCCGCCACGAGGTGAGCAATGTCGACAAGCAGATGAAGTGCACCGCGTGTACCGTCGTCCATCACTCCATGGCCCGCCCAGGCGATCGTCGCCAAGGCAACGGCACCGAGCGCCGACGCCATACCGAAACGCAGTGCGGGACGATTGCCCAGCACGGCGAGGCACGCAAGTGCGGCCAACAAGACGGCCACGCGCACCATCCATGCTAGGCCGACCGACGTGCCCGTCATGATCATGCCGAAGACGTGTGTCGTCAGCTCGGCATATTCGCTGGCTCCGGTCATCGCTTTGGCCATCACGACCATGCTCGCCAACGACAGTCCAATACCGAGGACGGCCGCGATGCCGATGATCTGGATGTACCGCCGCGCGACGGTCGAAGTGCCCTCATCTGGCCGCATGGCGTGGATGCCCGCATTGACACAAAAGAGCGCCACGCCAAACAGAACCATCAGGTCGAGGTAGAGCGCAAACCGTAGCGCGACGACCAACCAATCCTCTGGCATCGGCTTACTTGACCTGGAAGGAGAAGTTGCCGTTCACGTTGTGCGTGTCCGACGACACGGCACGCCAATCGACGCGGTACGTGCCTGCCGACAGTGGCTGCGAGGGCGTGATCACCATGGTCTTGCCATCTTCGCCGCCCGAGACTTTGGTGGCCACCTTCATCGGGGCGTGGTCGGCCATGCCAGGCATGCCCGTCATGACAAGGTTGGCGCCAGAGAATTGCGGCATGAGCGTTTCAGAAAAATGCAATTCGATCCTGGCGGGCGCAGCGACTTCGGCTTTGTCCGCAGGCGTCGACGACACAAGCTTCGGATGCGCGAACGCAGCCGACGCCAGAAGCGCCATGGAGGTGCCGATGATGGCCTTGGTAGCAAAACGAGATGTGAACATAGGGCGTCTTTTAAGGTTGGGAGGGGTTAGGGAGGCTGGGAGACCTAGAACCAGAGGCGCACACCGGCAACAAAGCGCGTATCGCCACGGCGCCCGCCGGCGGCTTCGATCATGTTGGCCGTGCTGCCAAAGGCCTGGCTGCGTTCAATGCCGATATACGGGGCAAACTGGCGGCTGAATTCGTAGCGCAAGCGCACACCGACCGTCGCGTTAGACAGCCCGCTACCGATCGCAAGCTCGGGGTCGCGCTTGCCATAGAAGTTGGCTTCCATGCGCGGTTGCAGAATCAGACGCTGCGTTAGCAGCAGCTCGTATTCGCCGGACAGCCGCAACGCCGTGCGACCGCTATTGCCCACATAGGCCGTGGCCTCGACATCAAACCAGTACGGGGCCAAGCCTTGCACGCCAAACGCCGCCCAGTTGCGCGCGGGTCGGCCAAAGCCTGCGTCATTGCGGACACCGAGTTGCGTATCCCAGAACGTCGCCACGGCATGACTCCATAGCAGTTCGGTGCGCGCTTCTTCAAACCGCCCTTTCGACACATCGCCCTCGGCTTTGAGGACGGCCTTGTTGTACACGCTGCCATACCGCGCCTGCAATTCGTAGGCAGTTGCATTGGCATCGTTGCCGTGCACCCACTCCAGCCGGTCTACTAACACCGAGCCGAAGTTATGCTCGTCCGCCATCATCATGTGGCGGGGGTCGCCCAACGCATATTTGCCGGAGCCGAGCTGGTATCCACCCGAGTAGGCATCGGGATCGCGCGCATCGGCAGGCGCGGAACCGCCCTGCATGTTCATGCTGCCGTGGTCCATGCCCGGCATGGCACCGTGATCCATTCCTTGCATCGAGCCGTGGTCCATGCCGGGCATCGCGCTGTGGTCCATCCCCTGCATTGAATTGCCCGCCCCCTGATGCTCGGAGTGGGACGCAGGCGTGGTCCCTCCGTCCATCAGTTGAATTTCCTGGGCCGAGGCGACGCCAATGCCGGTAACTGCCAGCGCCGCCGTCAATAGTGTCCTTGCGTGCTTGCGCATGATCGATCCGCTGTGAAAGTCGAGCATCAGGCCACCACCACTTCGCGGAACATGCCCGCATCCATGTGCAGCATCAAGTGGCAGTGCCAGGCCCAGCGGCCGAGTGCGTCCGCCGTGACAAGGAAGCTGATCCGCTGAGCAGGCTGGACGGGGAAGGTGTGCCGGCGCGCGAGGAATGTGCCGTCCGGCATTTCCAGTTCGCTCCACATGCCGTGCAGATGCATGGGGTGCGTCATCATCGTGTCGTTGTGGAGGATGACGCGTAGCCGTTCGCCATACCGGAAGTGGACCGGTGACGATTTGCCGAACTCCACGCCGTCGAACGACCACGTGTAGCGCTCCATGTTGCCGGTCAGGTGCAGTTCCACTTCGCGCTCGGGACCGCGCTTGTCCATCGGTCCACCGATGGTATGCATGTCGGCGAGCACCAGGACGCGGCGCCCGTTGTTGCGCAGGCCAACGCCGGGGTCATCCAGATTGGTGCGCGCCATGTCGACGCGCATATCGGTGCTGGGGCCATATTCGGTGCGCGCATGCCGGGCTTTCTTGCTCGGCACCTTCAGGCTGTCTGCCGCGCCACCGGCTTGCCCATGCTGGCCGTGGTCCATCGTCTGCATGCCACCCGAGTCCATCATGGTCATGCCGCCCTCGCCCATCATCTGCATGTCCCCATGATCCATACCGGACATCGCGCCATGGCCCATGCCGCCCATGTCCCCCATCATGTCGGACATGGAAAGCCATTCCGCCTTGTCGAGCGCCGGCACGGCCGCCTGTAAGCCTTGACGGACCGCCAGCGTGCCTCGCGCATAACCGGTACGGTCCATCGACTGCGAGAAGATCGTATAGGCGTCGTCCTTGGGCGAGACCAGTACATCGCAGGTCTCGCCGGGGCCGAAGCGGAATTCGTCCACCGTCACCGGCTCGATGTTCTGCCCGTCGACCTGCACGACCTTGAGCTTCAGCCCCGGGATGCGCACGTCGTAGAACGTGTTGCCTGAGCCGTTGACAAAGCGCAGCCGCACCGTCTCGCCCGGCGAGAACAGGCCCGTCCAGTTGCCGGCGGGGGTGACGCCGTTGGTGAGGTACGTGAGCGTCGCGCTGGAAAGGTCGGCCAGATCGGTAGGGCTCATGCGCATCTGGTTCCACATCGCCCGCTTGTCCATGGCGGCCTTCCAACCATCGTTGGAGACATCGCGGAAGAAGTCCACCACCGTGGGCTGGTGGTAGTTGTAGTAATTGCTCTTTGTCTTGAGTTTGGAGAGGATCCGCATGGGATCCTCATCAGTCCAGTCGGACAGCAAAACGCTGTAGTCGCGATCGGAGCGGATTGGGTCGCCGCCGGCGGCATCGATGATGAGCGCGCCATAGACCCCGGTCATTTCCTGGAAGCCTGAATGTGAGTGGTACCAGTAGCTGCCGCTCTGACGAACCTTAAAGCGGTAGGTGAAGGTCTCGCCGGGTGGAATGCCGTGGAAGCTGATGCCGGGCACACCGTCCATCTCGAACGGCAGGATGATGCCGTGCCAGTGGATCGACGTTGGCTCGCGCAGGCGGTTCGTGACGCGCAGCGTGACGGTGTCACCTTCGCGCCAACGGAGCGTGGGGCCGGGCAACGTTCCGTTGATAGTCGTGGCCATGGTCGGCTTGCCGGTAAAGTTCACCAGCGTTTCGTCGATGACCAGATCGAATTCAGTGCCGCGCAGCACGGGCGCCGTACCCAGCGCGGTCGATGCGGCCGAAGCCGCCAACGACGAAGTGAAACCACCCAGCCCCAGGCCGGCGATGACACCACCGGCGGCCAAACCTTGCACGAACCGCCGGCGAGGCAAGTTCGGTAGCAGGATGCCGGATGCACGATTGCTGCGCATGATCGAGTTTTCCTTGCGTAATGTCGGACAGAAGCTGCGTGCAGGCTACTCACCCCCAGGCTACCTTCACCTGACCGAAACATTACAAATCGGTCATCTTGGCGTGATGTGCCCTGCCGCGCGGTACTCTACAGCCACCTACAAGCACAAGAAGTGACCCACGCCCGATATGAAGCTGCTAGTCGTCGAGGACGAACCCAAAACCGGAGAGTACCTGCAGCAAGGTCTGACCGAGGCCGGCTTCGTGGTCGACCTGGCCCGCAACGGCATTGACGGGCGGCACTTGGCCATGACAGGCGATTACGACCTGCTGGTGTTGGATGTGATGCTGCCCGACGTGGACGGTTGGCAGATCGTCCAGTCCCTGCGGGCTGCCGAACAGGCCGTGCCCGTGCTGTTCCTGACGGCGCGCGACAGCGTGGCCGACCGGGTCAAGGGGCTTGAGATGGGCGCCGACGACTATCTCGTCAAGCCGTTCGCCTTTGCCGAATTGCTGGCGCGCGTACGCACGCTGCTGCGGCGGGGGACAGGTGCAGTGTCGGCCGACCGCATCCAGGTTGCTGATCTTGTCTTGGACTTGGCACGTCGACGGGCCTCGCGTGGCGGGCAGAAGATTCCGCTCACGAGTAAGGAGTTCTCGCTGCTTGAGCTGCTTGCCCGGCGCCGTGGCGAGGTCCTGCCGCGCTCGCTGATCGCCTCCCAGGTCTGGGACATGAATTTCGACAGCGACACCAACGTCATCGACGTCGCCATCCGCCGGCTGCGCGCGAAGATCGATGACAACTTTGAGCCGAAGCTGATCCATACCGTACGCGGCATGGGTTATGTGCTTGAAGATCCCGAAGAGGGGGCCTGATGAGACAGCTTCGGGGCCAGTTCTCCCTGACCACGCGGCTGACGGCGTACTTCTCGCTGTGCTCAGCGACGGTTCTGCTGGGGCTTGGCATCGTCATTGCGCTCGCCATGGACAAGCACTTCGCGGTCGAGGACTACACCGCGCTGCGTGAGAACGTCAGCGTGATTGCGAAGATTGTCGAATCGGGTCCGCCCCAACAGGTGCCGGAGCGCATCCGTGAAGCGCTGCAGCATCGCACCGATCTGGTAGCACGCATTGAAGGGCCGGATCGCCAACCGCTGTATGCGACCCAGGATTTCGACTTCGAAATCGCGGCACAGACGTTGGCGCGGGTGCCGCAAAAGCGCGATGCCCTCGTCTGGGAACAAGGCGGCCAACAGTACCGGGGCATGCACGCGACCATCCCACTGCGCGACGGGTCCGCTGGCGCCCTCGATGTCTTGCTGGGTATCAACACGGACATCCATGCCCACTTCCTTCACACGTTCAGAGGAACGCTGGCGTTTTATATCGCTGTCGCCGCGCTGGCCACTGGCCTGTTCGGATGGTGGGCCGCGCGTCGCGGCCTGGCGCCGTTGCGCACCATGGCTTCGCGGGCCCGGACAGTGACAGCCGACAAGCTCGACGAGCGCATGCCCGTTGAAACCGTCCCCGAAGAAGTTGCAGACCTTGCCGTGACCCTGAACGCCATGCTGGAGCGGTTGCAGAATGATTTTCGCCGGCTGTCCGATTTCTCAACCGATATCGCCCACGAGCTGCGAACACCGATCACCAACATGCTCACGCAAACAGAGGTTGTGCTTTCCCAACCCCGAGATGCGACGAAATACCACGATGTGCTGACCTCCAACGCGGAGGAACTTCAGCGCCTGGCGCGCATGGTGTCGGACATGCTCTACCTCGCCAAGATGGAGCACAGCCTGACGCTGCCAAGCGCCGAGGACATTCACATCGCCGACGAAGTCCGCGCCCTCTTTGAGTTCTACGATGCGCTGGCCGAAGACAAAGGGGTCCAGCTGGAATTGCACGGGGATGGACACGTCACGGGGGACCGCCTCATGCTGCGACGGGCGCTGAGCAATCTGCTCTCCAACGCGTTGCGTCATACGCCACGCAATGGGCACGTCGCCGTCTCGATCAACACCGACCGCGAGGGCATCACGATTTCGGTCGACAACGACGGGGTCGAGATCGCACCGCATCTTCTGCCGCTCATCTTTGAGCGCTTCTTTAGAGCAGACAAATCCCGCGCCCGACCGGAATCGGAAAGCGCCGGTCTCGGACTGGCGATTACCAAGGCGATCGTTGTGGCACACGGCGGCACCATCATCGTGACGCGTGCTGACGGTCGCACGCGCTTCTCCATTCGCTTACCGCATCCTACCGAGGCGTCCAGCAGGTTGGCATAGCGCAGAGCCTTCTGCGCAGAGTCCACGCAGGTGCGCCAAGAGGCAGCTTGACGTGCATCAATGGGGGATCGCGACTGTCTTCTACATTGGCCGTGTGGAGCTTTGGCGCCCATCACTCGCAAGGACAGTCATCATGGCAAATAGTCGACGCACCCTCATCACCACCGCCTTGACCGCGCTCATGTGCGCGGGGGCGTCCCTAGCGCTCGCTGCGGGGCCATCCAGCGGCACGGAGCACGACCACAATCATCCGGAGAAGAAGACCGCTGCACCAACGGCCGCACCCGCGCAGCAAAGCAATGCGGACTTCGACGCGCAAATCGCCCACCTAAGGGCCATCAGGGAACGCTTGGCGCGTGCCAATACCCCTGAAGAACGACAAGCCCTGATGAATGAACGCATGAAAGTCATGCAGAACATGATGGCCGACGTGCGGCGGATGGGTGACACAAAAGCAGCGAAAGGAACGGGCCCAGCCGGCCAGATGGCGATGTGTCAGGGAATGATGGAACAACACACGGCCATGATGCAGGAGATGATGGATGGCCAAGGCATGGGTATGGGCGGCGGAATGGGCGGCATGATATCGAAGTAGGTGGCTCGTCGAGTCGCGCAGTGCAGCGCTGGCACAACGCTCTCCGTTGACCCTCCCAGATGGGAGGGTTCATCGTTTCTTGAGCATGAGAAAAAGCACGATGCTTCCCCAAGCTAGTGCGTCCGGCAGTAGGCGAACTGATAGGAGCCGATGTCTATGGAAGAGCACCGCCATATCCACGCAGCCGAACACGATCACACGCACTCGCATGATCAGCACGCTGGCCATCGTCACGGCGATCACTCCGCAACACACCAACATGACGGGAACGCCCCGGCTGCAGTGGGCGTAACACCCACAGCTCAAGCCGAGACTATCTACACGTGCCCGATGCATCCGGAAATCCGCCAGGATCACCCTGGGAATTGTCCGATCTGCGGCATGACGCTGGAGCCCGTCATGCCGGAGTTGGACGAAGAGGAGAACCCGGAGCTGAACGACTTCCAGCGGCGCTTTTGGTGGACGCTGCCGCTCACCGTTGCGGCGTTCATCCTCGCGATGTTCGGACACCGATACGGCTGGATGGACGCTTCGCGGCAAAGCTGGGTCGAGCTGGTTCTGTCGACGCCCGTGGTGCTGTGGGCGGGCTATCCGTTCTTCCAACGGTGCGCACAGTCGTTCCTGCATCGCAGCCCGAACATGTGGACGCTGATCGGGCTCGGCACGGGGGCCGCGTATCTCTACAGCGTGATCGCCACCGTCGCGCCAGGGCTGTTTCCTCAGACGTTCACGGAGCACGGCCGGATCGGCGTCTACTTTGAAGCGGCGGCGGTCATCATTTCCCTCACGCTGGTGGGCCAGCTGCTGGAGCTGAAGGCCCGGTCGCAAACCTCTGCTGCGATCAAGTCACTGCTTGGCCTCGCCCCCAAGACAGCCCGGCGCATCAATGCCGACGGCACCGAAGCGGATGTACCGCTGAGCCACGTGCACGTTGGCGACCGGCTGCGCGTGCGCCCCGGCGAGAAGGTGCCCACCGACGGTATCGTCGTCGAAGGCACAAGCTCCCTGGACGAATCCATGATTACCGGCGAGCCGCTCCCCGTGACCAAGCGAGTGGGCGACCATGTGATTGGCGCGACGATGAACACCGCAGGCAGCTTGATCATCGAATCGGAGAAAGTGGGTTCCCAAACCGTCCTCTCGCAGATCGTGCAGATGGTTGCCCAGGCTCAGCGCTCCAAAGCGCCCATGCAGCGCATGGCGGATAAGGTCGCCGGCGGTTTCGTTGTGGCGGTGGTGGCTGTTGCTGTGCTGACCTTCTTCGCCTGGGGATTCCTTGGGCCGCAGCCAAGCTGGGTATATGGGTTGATCAACGCGGTGGCCGTGCTCATCATTGCCTGTCCATGCGCGTTGGGCCTGGCCACACCCATGTCGATCATGGTGGCGAGCGGCAAGGGTGCATCCAACGGCATCTTGTTTCGCGACGCGGCTGCCATCGAGAACCTGCGCAAGGTCGACACCCTCGTTGTGGACAAGACGGGAACGCTCACCGAAGGCAAGCCCGCCTTTGAACGCAGCGTGGGCGCCAACGGTTTCGATGATTGGGAAGTGCTCCGCCTGGCGGCCAGTCTGGATCAAGGCAGCGAACACCCACTGGCCGCGGCCATTGTGGAGGCCGCCAGAGGGCGCGGACTGTCTCTGCAGAAGGCGGAGCACTTCGAATCCAGCAGCGGCATTGGCGTACGCGGCGCTGTCGCCGGCAAGAAGCTGGCGCTGGGCAACACGGTGTTGATGCAGCAAGAGCGCATCGATGCAGCGCCACTGGCCCAGGCCGCAGACACGCTACGGGCCCGAGGTGCGAGCGTCATGTACCTCGCCGCAGACGGCACGCTAGCTGGTTTGCTTGCCGTGTCCGATCCAGTCAAATCGACAACGGCCGAGGCGTTGGCGCAATTGAAGGACGCGGGCATTCGTGTGGTGATGGCCACCGGCGACGGCACGGTCACGGCCAGGGCGGTCGCGCAATCGTTGGGCATCGCTGAATTTCATGGGGAAGTCAGGCCCGCCGATAAATTG
>JGI24740J21852_10001177_pt1 | contig 11806 bp, 8 predicted proteins | sample KBSCornC6_FD_21852 | JGI IMG/M metagenome (IMG submission 21852) | reverse complement strand
CGTGGCGGCTTTGAAATAGATATGGAATGGGAACAGGGGCATCTTACAAAAGCAGTTCTTCACAGTAAACTGGGCGGCAACTGCCGTATTCGTATACAGGTACCCGTAAGCGCAACAGGCGCCGTATTAAAACCCGCCAGCGGAAATAATCCTAACCCGTATTACTTTATTCCATTGCCCGTAAAGACGGAAGTGAAAGACAAAACCAAACTGCCGGAGCTACCCCTGAAAAAGATCTATGAGTATGACCTGATGACAACAGCCGGAAAAGATTATAACATTCACACCTATTAACGTAGCACAACTAATACAATACTATGAAGCGCATATTTTTAAGTGCAATCATTACCGTTACCTCCATAGGCCTGCAGGCGCAAACGCAACTGCCTGCAGGCGATAAGAGAGATGAGCAGGGCCTTTTGATGCAAAAGGGTGCTGAACGGGACCAGGCAGCTATCAATGACGCCGTGAACGGCTGGTGGAAACGTAGCATGGAAAACCACGATGCCCGTATAGCCTGGTGGCGGGAGGATAAATTTGGCTGCTTTATACACTGGGGTGTGTATTCCGCCGCCGGAGGGGAATGGAATGGTAAAAAGGTAGATGGTTATGCAGAGCACCTCATGCGTAAGGAAACAATACCCAGGGAGGTTTACCGGGAAAAATTATTGAAAACATTTAACCCTGAACAGTTCAATGCAGAGGACTGGGTGCGGCTGATAAAGGCAGCCGGCATGCGTTATCTGATCATTACCTCCAAGCATCATGATGGAGTGGCCATGTATCCTTCTGCAGTAGGCGATATGAATATCAGTGCATCTGCTTTCAAACGCGATCCTATGCAGGAGTTATCTGCTGCCTGCAAAAAATATGGCATTCAGTTCGGGTTTTACTATTCCCATGCCTTTGACTGGGAGCACCCGGATGCGCCGGGCAATGACTGGGATTATGATAACCCTGCTGGCGATAAGCGTTTGTATGGCGGCATTAACTGGTTTAATGTTCACCCGGAGCGGTTACCCAAGGCAGTAAAATATGTGAATGAAAAGGCGATCCCGCAAATAGTAGAGCTGATCCGCAAATACCACCCTGATATACTCTGGTTTGATACGCCCAGCAAATTACCGCTGAGTGAGAACATCCGTATCTTAAAAGCCATCCGTGAAGTAGATAATAATGTGGTGGTGAATGGCCGCCTGGCACGTTCTGCCGATATTTCTTTCGGGGACTATAAGAATACATCTGATCGTCCTGCAGAGTTTTATCCGGTTACCGGGGATTGGGAAGCCATTCCTACTACGAATGAATCCTACGGCTATTCAAAGTATGATAACAGCCATAAGCCGGCCGGCTTTTTTATAAGGCTGCTGGCCAAAGCAGCTTCCAGGGGCGGTAACCTGCTTATGAACATAGGCCCTATGGGCAACGGGCTGGTAGACCCGCGTGATATAATTATACTGCATCGTATTGGCACCTGGATGCAGGTGAACGGGGAAAGCATTTATGGCACTACCGCCTCCCCATTGCCTTTACAACCCTGGGGCGAAAGCACGCTTAAAGGCAAGCGCCTGTACCTGCATGTATTCAACTGGCCGGCAAAAGCACCGCTATATGTGGGCGGATTAAAGAGCAATGTCCGGAAAGCCTGGCTATTGGCAGATCCGCAACAAAAAGCATTATCCGTAAAACGGGTGAACGACCTGGATGTAACGATCACACTGCCTGCTACAGCGCCGGATTCCATGAACAGCGTAATAGTGCTGGACATGCCGGAGCTGGCCACCGATAGTGTACGCATACTGGATACCCACTCCATTACAAACGTTCTGCGGGCTTTTGATGGCACTCTGCATGGAAACGGCTTCCTATATGGAGATGGTAAAGCGCCCAAGTATTATGTATATAACTGGACCAAGCCCACGCAGTACATTAGCTGGACCTTCCGGCTAACGGCGCCGGCACATTTCCATGCAGCTATCAAATATGCAGCGGATTCAACTACCGGTGTAAATAATTTCCTGGTTAACGTAAACGGGAAAACGCTTAATGGAAAAACCCAGGCCGTATCCTCAACGGAAAGCATCATGACCCAGCCTTTAGGCGACCTGACATTACCTGCCGGCGTACATACTTTAAGCATACGGCCCGGAACAATAACCGGCGCGGAGCTGATGAAGTTATTTGAGATCACTTTAAAACCAACCAAGTAAAAATTTCATACGAATGATATCAAAGAAACGGGGTTATGCCTGCTTACTAGCAGGCCTGCTGGCAGGAACGGCTTTGCATGCCGGCCCGGCAGATCAATTCCTGCAGGCGTTAAAAAGCAGCAAAGCTACCATTGTAATGGCCAATGGGCAAGCTGCACCTGCTACGGTACAGATCACCCGCACCTGGAACGGGGATTTTTGTGCTACACGTATAGTCAATACCGGTAGTACCCCGGTACGGATCCGCGAAGTGGTGCTGGCGCAGGCAGGAAAAGCATTACCATCTAATACGCCTTTTTATGGCGAAGGATTCCAGATGCTGACCCAAACGAGCGGCACGCTGGAAAAGCCGCAGGTATTAGGTAATTATACGGATGACGGGCACTACCGCATACCACAGCCGGCCGGTTACCTGGCTGTGTACAACCTGCTACGCCTCTACCCTGCCGGTGAGCCGCAGCTGCTGCTGGGATTTACCAGCTGCAAACACTTTGCAGGTAAATTTTACCTGAATGCAGACACCATTAAAGTGGTAATGGACCTGGAGAACCTTTCCCTGGCTCCCGGAGCTGCCTTTCAGCTGGAGGAATGGGCGCTGATGAATGGTGAAGAAGGCAATGCCCTGCTTGAGAAATTTGCCAACCGTATTAATCATTATCATCCCCGCCTGGCCTTTAAGCAACCGCCTACCGGCTGGTGCAGTTGGTATTGCTTTGGTCCGCGGGTAACGGCGCAGAATATTTATGATAACCTGGATTATATTAAGGCCAACCTGCCTGCCCTGCGATATATACAGATAGATGATGGTTACCAGCCGCATATGGGCGACTGGCTATCAACCGGCAAGTCATTTGGCGGTAACATACAGCCGGTGCTAAAAACCATACGCAGCAAGGGCTTTGAGCCGGCCATATGGGTTGCTCCCTTTATCTGCGATAGCAATTCAACGGTATATAAAGAGCATCCTGACTGGCTGGTAAAAGATGCGAACGGCAAACCCCTGAGCAGTGATCTTGTTACGTTCGGCGGCTGGCGGCTTAAGCCCTGGTATGTATTGGATGGTACCAATCCTGCTGTGCAAAAGCACCTGGAACAAATGTTCCGCATTATGCGTAACCAGTGGGGATGTACCTACTTTAAGCTGGACGCAAATTTCTGGGGCGCTATACACGGTGGTTATTTCTATGACAAACAGGCTACCCGTGTGGACGCGTACCGCCGTGGTATGGAAGCCATACTTAAAGGCACCGGCGATGCTTTTATACTGGGCTGTAATCATCCGTTGTGGCCTTCGCTCGGCCTTATACACGGCTCCCGCAGCTCTATGGATATTAAACGCCAGTGGTCTGTTTTTGAGCGTTCAGGCAGGGAAAACCTGTACCGCGCCTGGCAGAATGGCCGCCTGTGGTGGAATGACCCGGATTGCCTGTTGCTGACCGGAAACATGCCGGATAATGAATTCCGTTTTCATGCGGCCCTTATTTATAGTACGGGCGGTATGCTGCTGAGCGGGGATGACCTGACCACCATCTCACCTGAACGGTTAAACGTATTACGGAAAACAGTACCGCCCACCGCGCAGGCAGCTGCTTTTGAAGATGGGAAATTTGAGGTAGGCAGGTTATCCAGCCCCAAAGGTAAATACATAGTGCTGCTGAATTGGGACAGTACCGCCAGATCCATTACGGCTAAGCTGGACAAGCCTTGTGAGGTAGTGGATCACTGGACTGGTAAAAGCCTGGGCAAATTTTCAGATAAATATACGATAGCGCTGCAGGGCCATGATGGAACCGTAGTGGAATTAAAGGAGTAATATAAAGTGCCCCAAAAGGTGGAAACTTTTTGGGGCACTTCATTCTAACATCTTCTTTCCTTTTGATTGATCACTGTTTTTTATCAGTTAGGAGCAGTACCATCTCTATATATTTTCACCGCTCTCCACTTTACAGTAGCGGTCCCGGTTCTTAATGTGCCGTAATTACCGTACTTCATATAGTTAGTGACTGCTTCATTATCCTCAATATCTGCCTTCTTGACCCCATTAATATAGATCTTGATCCTGTTGCCCTTATCTTCCTGTAAATGGATGACGTTTATATGCACCTCCTTTCCATAAACATTGGTAGCCAGTGTCTGGCCTGCGCCCCTGATGGATCCACCATCAGCAGCGTATCCACGGATCATTAATTGGGTAGCTCCGTCCGTGCTGCCAAAGATCTGCATCAGGGATTCATCGTCTAAAGGAGCTGTGAAAGTAACATACCCTTCAAACTGACGGCTACCTGTGGAATAATCATTCTGCAGCCGTATTTCCGAGCGGTTGGATTTATTATTTACAATGCGGAAGGTTTCTGTTCCATTTTCAGACCGGTAGTCTGCACAAATAGGGCTACCTACTGATTTATAAGAAGTCCAGTCAAAAATTTGCAGCCCGTTCTCATCGTCCAGGTGGATCTTTTTGGTAGGTGAATATGTTACCCATCCTGAGCCCACCGCAGCTGCTATTGTTACGTCACTACTGCCAACAATGGCTTTTTGCGTTTCAATTGGGGAGAGGCGATCTTCATTAAGTGCGACTACCGCCTTCTTACAACTGCCGGTAAAAAGAATTATTACCGGCAGTACCAGGGGCATTGCTAAATAGATGGCATGCTTACAATTTGAAAGGATTTTCATTTGCTTTTGATTGATCAGTTAACAATAACGTGGTTTGATAAAAAGTGGAACTGGCTGTATTATTACTGTTTGGCTATCATTTTCGTGACAACCTTTCCATTATGCAGCACGCTTATGACATAGGTACCGGCAGGAACAGATCCTGCGTTAAATACAGCACGATGCGTACCAGGCTGCAGATTAGCATTTATCAATACTGCTACTCTACGTTGCTGCGTGTCAAATACTTCTACCAGGGTTTTCCCGGCTTCTTTTAAGCTAAGATCAATAGTGGTGTTCTGCTGCAGTGGGTTAGGATATGCTTTTACCACTATGTCTGCTGTTTCTTTTGATGCCTCATCCTTTTTTGAGTAGGCAGCTGCAGTTGTTAATTCCGTGCCGGAAGAGGATGCGCTACCTACATCACTGGGGCAAATGGCGCTACCTTCTGCAATGCAGAAATCTGCAAAACGCACCTGTTCATCACGTAGCAGGGCTATACTGTTAAGGCTGCGGTAAATGCCCCATTTAGGCCGGCAAAAGGTAGTTCCATCCCTCCACATATTAATGTTGCTATTGCTGTAGGAAAGCAGTGTAACGCCATCACTTACCCTTTTTATTACTATTTGATAAGTGCCGCTGGTGCTGTATTTTATCTTCTCAAATACCTCTACCCATACGCCTTTGAATGATGAAAGGTTCTCACTGTGAATTTCACCGCCTGTGCCACCGTTGCCGGTGCTGTGGATGATCTGTAGTTTCTGCGGGTTACCGGCCCGGGGTGTGATAGTAATAAGAGGGGCTCCGTCATCGCCATCACCAGCCTTGATCTGGTGAATATGGCAAAAGTTGGAAGTAGGTATAAACCCAGCATCCAGCTTGAATTTCCAGCGATAGGAAACCGTTTCGTTGAGCGCGCCTTTTAGATTTGCAGGCGAGGAACCTTGTGTTTTTATCTCATTCCTTTGCCGGTCTGTACTGCCATTACAGCGATCATTATCAGGTGTAACATGGATGTGAAATACAAAAACATTCTTGTTAAGCTGACTGTCAAATACCTCGGTAATATGCCTGCCAAAAGCAGGGTGGCCGCAGTCAGGTACTTCACCGGCTGTGCCGCTGCCTAAAACGCTTTGAATAAGCTCGTAGGTGTTACCCGGGCCATCTGCCTGTAATGTTACCTGTGCATGTACAGAAAGAGGGGAAAAAAGCCGGGACATCATGAAGAAAATAACGAATTGTAGGGTTGTTTTCATAACGGAAATTTTGGGTGACGAGGAATGAGGGATTAAAATGTATCTAATATGCAAACGTTTGTCTTATTTATCCAATCGATTGCATTTAATATTAAATTAACATTTTTCTAATAAAAGCAAATTTTTTAATTCCCTGAATGATTGGTATATTTTATAATAAAGGGGCGGGGATAGATATTCTGGCTACACTTTCAGGGCGCTGTGAAGAAGTTTTTACTTTATGAAATAATGCGCTTAGTTATAACCATTGATAAGATTAACAACCACCTGCGCAATAATATCCTTTTCATCCGGTTTGCTTTCTGCGATCATTAACGTCAGCGCAACCAGTGCATTATCAGCAATCCGTTTGGCACCATCTTCCCGGTAAAGGATATTGTTCTTTTCGAGGAACCATACGAACAGAAAAGCTGCGATCCGTTTATTGCCATCTGAAAATGAATGGTTCTTAACTACAAAGTATAACAGGTGAGATGCTTTTTCTTCAATGCTCGGATAAAGCTCTCGGCCCCCAAAAGACTGATAGATCGTTGCAATAGAGCTTTGGAAAGATTCGTCCTTTTCATTACCGAATAAGCTACTGCCACCGAATTTATCTTTTAAACCCTTAATAGCTTTCATTGCTTCCTTGTAAGTGGCAATAAAACCCTGCTGAACATGCGTTGCCTCTATTGTAAGCTTACGATGATCATACTTATCTAAAACATCCAGCGCATAGGTATAATCGGTAATTACTTTTAACAGGCCGCTGGTTTCGTCAGAAGATAATTCCTGCGCTCCCAATACATTGCCCATCAATTTCACAGTTTGTTTAAGCGCTTCAAACTGCTGGCTTTGTTCGTGCAGGCGTTTTTCGTTTAAGGAATATCCTTTAACCAGGTATTCTTTTAGAATTTTGTTTGCCCATATACGGAATTGGGTACCCCGGATTGAGTTGACACGATAGCCAATGGAAATGATCATGTCCAGGTTATAGTGTGATATTTTACGGGAAATGCGTCTTTTCCCCTCTGTTTGAACTTGTGCAATTTTTGCACAAGTTGATTCCTCGGGTAACTCGGATGAGTTATATATATTCTTTATGTGTTTTGTAATAGAGGTTCTATCTGTTTGAAAAAGATCAGAAATTTTCTCCTGATCCAACCAAACTGTTTCATGGTCCATAATAACATCAATGGATGTTTCCCCATCTTCAGTCTGATAAATGATAATTTGATTATTTTCCATTTCAACTGCCTTTGTATCAATCATGAAATTAACACATCCGCAATGGATAAATCGTTAAGCGCAGGTAAATCTTCAAACAATGGCCCCACAATTTCCTGTTTCCGTTATTTTCAATTTCAAATTGTAAGCTCCTGCTTCCAAATCCCCACCCATCCTCAAAAATTCGGATCAAAATTAAAATAGATCGGATTGGACAGTCCCACCATATTACCACTCAATGTCATTGATCCTGGTACTTGCGGATAAGGTGTAGCCGGCCCTTCTACCGTAACGCGGTAATAAGTACGGCCCAGTGCTGCCGGCGTGTCTGTAAACTCAGCAACGGGTGTTTTACCGGTCACGTGTAAGGAATCAAACTTATTACCGTTTTTCACAACACTAATGGTATACGATGCCTCCGGAACAGTATTTCCTGTTAGCTGAACACGAAACTTCACGGCCTTGCCCGTTGACTTAACATTATCCCCCATCATCATATCCATCTTACCATCCTGATCCAGGTCGGCATAAAATTCAACGCGGGGTGCGTATGGATTTGCGCTCACAGCAACCCGCCCATTGGTGAGGGCATCTACAACTGCCTGCGGAGTACGTGCGGTGGCAAACACCCAGGTTGTTGGGGTACCAACATAATTGGCCTTTGCCTGCACACTGTTCTTTGTTGCCTTGTCAGGTGTATCAGGCGTACCATGATGTGCGTCGCTCCCACCCCTGCCGGTTAACTTGCGGCCCGATGACAGCATGTCGTCCCAGATCATGATCGCATTTTCATTCTTTGACCAGATCGCAGAGTTCCAGACCTCAATAGATTCGATGATATCATAGGAGTATCCAAAATGATCTTTCCCGCTGGGATGGTTGGCGGACAAATGAATGCCCAGCTGTTTCTTTACAGCTCCGATTACCACATCCCGCTGATCACGAACATCGTATAGCCGTTGATGATCGTACGGTTTGGCAGAAAATGCATTGCCGTGGCCGCGGGTGGTTGTCCATTCCGCACCATACAACAACAGCACAGAATCTGACTTAAACTCAGGATCTGCCCATGTGTTATTCGCAACATCGCCATCAACATGGTTGTCGTGGTCTGTAATGCAGATATAATCTATACCAACAGACTTGGAAAATGCGATGATCTTTGCAACAGGGTTATTCGATGACTCCTTGCTATGCCGGGAGTGCAAGTGAAGGTCTCCCTTTAGCCACACACCATCAGTAAGGCTGGCTACAGGTGGCAGCGTATTGATGACCGTAGGCGCCCATGGATTACTATGGCCTGACTGTGCCAGCGCAGCACTGCTGATACCAACCATCAGCAACCCGGTATAAACCATACCTGTAAGCATGCTGTTATTCCTGAACATCATATCAAAATTATTATTGAGTTAAAGGTTTCCGTAGAAGAATTGTGCGCCGCAAAGTTATAAGACCACAAACGCCGCTCATGTTAAATTTGTATCAACAAATACAAAAGCCGCAAACACCTGTTCAGTATTTGCGGCTTTTATGATGATAAGACGTTCTATAAACCTTTTCTCTTTGTTACAATGTGTGTGATCCCGGCGCCGATCATTTTTTCCAGCAGCTCATAACCACCATTAGCTTTGCTGTGCGCCCCTTCTCTTTCCGCCAGCGTTATAGGACTAGCCCAATAAAGATTTACACGGTCGCCTTCCATGGATGGCAGGTCTATGGTCGGGCCTTTATACAGCGCGGATGAAAGAATAAAACTGTCATACCCTGCAGGCAGGCCGGATGAACTAATGGTATGTCCCTCTCCCAGCCAGGTAAGGTTGCGCCAGGGGCTATCTGCCATACCGGATATAGCCTGTGCCATGTTCATGATCTCCGCTTCTGTATAATCCTTTTTGATCACAGCAAGCCCTAGCTCCATTCTTCTAAAACCGGTTGCCTGCTCATTATACAATAACTCCACCCAGGGCATAGGGCGAATGCTTACGCCCAGGCTCATAAAATACACAATGTCGTCTTTCTCAAACCTGGCTAATGCCATGGGCGGCCACTGCTGCTGATCTATAGCATAATATTGCAGTGAGCTGCCTAACTGCGCTTCATAAGCTTCCAAAAACTGTTGCTGAATGGGAAGCCAGGGATTGCTATTCTCATCTCCCCATTTATCCCAGAAAGCGGATGTTTTTTGCAGCCTGTCATAAAGTTCGGGCGCTGTTAGTGGGAAAATACCTCTGTCCTCAACGATAGCGTTACACTCCAATGCATAACAGGCACGTTGGTCGGAGTAGAGGCTCCATCCGGGAATAATACCAATAGGTTCATCCTGGTAAAACACGGTAGCGCCATCATCCTCTTCATTCCACATGACGTTTACATATTCTGCCTGTAAAGGCTCCTGGCCTTGCGGATACTTACAGTACTGTGCTTCCAGCAGTGGCGCCTTCCCCGCTTCCATAGCAGCATCGTCACGCTCTTCAGGCGCAGGCTGCAGGTTGCGCAACCAACAGGCTCTTATCTTATAACGATTAGAAAATTGCTCTGCCGGGTAAATATAAAAGTAGGCAGTACGATCATCCTGCTCTACTATAGCATGCAAAGTGCCGCGGTTATTAGGCACTTCTAATAATACTTCAGGGCTATTCATCTTGCGAAAAATGGTTTGATTTGCGCAGCAAACTACAAATTATTTTTTTTAAAGAATACAGCACAGGGCATGGAACTTCAAAAGCAACTTTTATTCCTGCTCAAAAAAGTATACGCCTTTCTTATTACTCACCACAATATCCAGTTTCCCATCCCTGTTCATGTCTGTTACCACAAAGCTATTGCCGATGCCTGAATTGTTATCGATCTCATGCGGTATCCAGCGCGGAGTTTTGCCTGGAATGTATTCAAACCAATACAATACTGCCGGCTCATACTCGCCGGGATCATGCCCGTTATGCGCAAAATAACGTTTGCCGGTAATGAGGTCAGGGTGGCCATCACGGTTAATATCTGCCATGGCCATAGCATGTGATTGAGAGAATGACCGGTTGATCTCATGGGTGATCCATTTATCCGCGGCTTGCTGCTCATGCCACCAGATGCCGTAATCATGCGCAGAAGAGCTGATCACATCCATATCGCCATCTCCGTCCGCATCCAGCACAAACATATTGGCGCAGTCTTTTCCAAGATCAGCAGGATGGAAAGCCCAGTTAGTTTGTTTTACATCTGCAGGCGATTCCCACCAGCCGCTTTTGATGATCACATCGTTGCGGCCGTCTTTATTCACATCTCCCCAACCCAGCCCATGCGTGTAGCGGTGCGTACCTCTTGCAGGATCGCTGCTGATGATATGGCGCTGCCAGAGCGTATCTCCCTTGCCCACCGGCGATTTGAGCCAGATGACCTGTTTGGCCAATGTATCATTACAGATCAGGTCATTTCTGCCATCTTTATCTACATCTGCAAAAAGCGGTGTTTCAATACCGGCGGATGGTAAGATCATGTGCGAAGGCCAAAGCTTATTGTTAGTCTTCGGATTTTCATACCACACACATACGCCGCCGGGCTGATCAAACCGGATCAGGTCTGCCCAGCCATCATTATTCACATCCATGCAATAATTCAGGAAAGTAGTGCTGTAGCCCGGTACCGGATGCAAAGTATCTGCATGCAGCAGGTGGCGTTGCCAGCCGGGCGCCTCATACCAGTAATTACCGGCCAGTATATCGGTACGGCCATCATTATTCACATCGCCCGTGGCTGCGCCTTCTGACACAAATACCGGGTTAATAACATGCTTTTTGAAAGTGACTGTTTTAGCGGATTGTTGTCCCTGGCTAACGGTGAGGGCGCCCAGCAGCAGCATAACAGTAACCATGATATGGTTATAAAGTGGAATTATTTTCTGCATAGTAGATCTAATGAATACCTTAAAATAAAACAATAATCCCGCAATGTCTATTACTACCTAAAAGATTAGCAACCACCGTGAAATATAGCCGGTAAAATAATTACCTTGTAACAACAACATATGCAACAATAACCATGTGGAAGTTCATTACGCTGATCCTTTTGCCATTTTCCTTTTTGCCGGCCAATGAACCGGGAAAAACCGGTACTACCCAAGTCATCATTACCGGCGCAGACCAAACAGCAGCTTATCTTCCTTACCTGAAAGGCAAACGGGTAGGCATGCTGGCCAATACCACCTCTATCATTGGTAACCGGTCTATTGCGGATAGCTTACATGCCTTAGGCGTGGATATCAAAGCGATCTTTGGCCCTGAGCACGGCTTTCGTGGCAATGCCAGCAATGGCGCTAAGGTGGGCGATGAAATTGACCCGGCTACGGGTATCCCGGTAATTTCTTTATATGGTCAGAAAAGAAAACCTTCGGCAAAAGATATGGCGGGTATAGACATTATGATCTTTGATGTACAGGATGTGGGCTGCCGTTTTTATACCTATATCAACAAGCTGGCAGATATTATG
>JGI24740J21852_10001176_pt1 | contig 11809 bp, 10 predicted proteins | sample KBSCornC6_FD_21852 | JGI IMG/M metagenome (IMG submission 21852) | reverse complement strand
GTCTTTTTTGACGAAATCCAGCCTGACGTTGAGCTATCGTATGCCGCCTGGCAGCAGGTTAAAGAAGCGCAGGCTGTCACGGCAGATTTCCAGAACGACCCCGAATTAAACGCCGCCCGCGATCGCAATATACGCATTGAGGGAATACCAAAGGATCCTCAGCGCAAGGTTATGAGCACTGTGCCGACCCCTGGTTCAAGGGCCATACGCCGTTACCACGAGCGACATTCTTACCGTCATGCCCAAATACTGCTAAGCACCGCCTATACGGAAAGCGAAAATTACGTTAAGGCCAACATAGACAATTTGTTCAGCGGCGAAACAGAAGAGGAGCAGCGGGCCAATGCGGCAAAAGTTGTCGCTGATGGCATTGAGTCATTCGGAGCAGCGGCCGACGAAGCATTTACCGGCCAGGTACCAGATATCTTACTGCGTACCTCAAAGTCCCTTTACGAAGCCTACGGCAAGGCTCATGCTGCAGATTTTCGTATACTGGGTAAGGCCAATATGCTGCTGGACGGCCCGCCTGAGGTTGCCCATGCTTTCCTTGATCGCATCAAGGAAATGGCTGAGTCGGCCGCTAAAGGTATCGTGGAGCTGCCCGGATTACTAGAGACTTTGGCCGCTAACCACGCCCACTACCCGGACGACGGCCTGCTGGCAACGCATATTAAACGGATTGCCGGCCAGCCTGATGATTTTGCAGTTGAGTTTTTGAATCGCTTTTTGGATACTCCTGACGGTATTACCAAGGAAGATCTAAAGGCCACCGCCAACCGCCGCGAGGTAGCCGTAGTGATGGGCTTTATGCAGCTCAGCGAAAGTATCATTGGCGCCCAAACCGATTTGTCGCCGCAGGATTATCGCCAAGCCTTTGCCAATCTTTGGCGCTCCTGGCCGGAACCGGTTAAGGCCGCACTGGAGAAATATACCGACAATAATCTGATATCTTATCGCCAATCCGTTAGCAGTGCCCTGAAGCCCTTTATCCGCCAGGGTCGTTTACCGGTTACCGGCAAGCAGATTGCCTTTGACGACAATAGGATCAAAGACGTAACGCATGCCAAAAAAGTTAAGAAAAGCGCATCGGTTATTACGGTTGCCAACAAGGCGCAGGATATGGGCGATGTTCTGGGTACCCCTGAGCGCCAGCCGTTGGCCCGGCTGGCATACCTGGTCAGTACAGGGCACTCCGTACGCAAAAATATCTTTCGTCTGGAGGAGCTGGAGGACGTTGAGGCCCTGCTGGAGGTAAAACACTTTAAGAACTTCCTGGATATGCATCCTGAGAATGGTTTCCTTGATACGGTTCGCAGTGCAGTTGCCAAGCTTATAGAGGATCCGTTTAACCCGGTAAGTACCAAGCCATGGCGCGGCTTACATTATCATTTAGATGATGATCCTGATCGGCGTTTCCGCCGTTTCCGCCGCTTTAGTTTTAAAGGTTTTCCCGGGGTCAGCAAAGATAGCATGGCGCCTAAAACCCGCCTGGTCTACAGCGTACTGCCCGATGTAGAAGTTGTTGACCCGGATACCGAGATCGCACAGGTAGTGCCGACGCTGGGTATCTATGGGATTTTCCTGAAACAGGGCATTGAGAGCACACCAATGCTGCCTCGCCGCCGTTAGATATTAAGAAAGAAAGATTAGTATATGAGTTATTCTGAAAAACTAACTACCGAACAACAGTCGGCCACTGTCGCTGCCGCCGAAGCACAGCCGGCCTTGCCCGACGCCGCTGGTAAGCCGCTGATTATTTATAAAGTTGGCGTTTTAGGCTGCGCGCCGATTAATTTTATGCAAAAACTGGCTGAGGATTATAACTGGCCTATTTCTTCCAGCGATGTTATTCGTAAGAAAATGATTGCTGAGCGTGACGCTGCGGCACGTAACGAGGGCCGGCCTGTTAATCGGGCACCAAATATCAAGTCGCAAACCATCAGAAATAGAATTAAATCACAGATTGCCGGACCATTACGCGAAGGCCAGGACGTGGTGATTGACATGTTCTGCAATAATGCCCGGACCCGCGAATGGCCAACGGCCTTAGCTCAACAATTTGGTGCTACGACCGTAGCTTTATGTATGGATACCAACTACGAGAAGGCCCTGGAGCGCGTGAAAATCTGGACCGCCCAAGACGCCTTTATCGTGCCGCGCAGCCGGTGGGAGGTATCACCGGTACGCGCCGTCCTAGGAATGATGGGCACCACCGAATGGCCAACCAGCGCTGAACCTATTGACTATGTTTTCGACCTGGATGGTAGCCAGGGTAACGAGCAGATGTTGGCCGAATTTGGCGCCAAAATGCGCGAAGCCGGGCTGATTACCGATCCGCAACCGCCCCTGGAGTAAGTTACGGCTAACTGTTGCGCTTTAGATCGGTTTCCATGTCGAGCAGCACCTGCAAGTCGATAACCGGCAGCGCCCGTCGCAGAAGAATCTGATTATTTGTTGGCTTACTATCAGCGTTTAAACCAAAAATTTCCGACAAAGCTTTTGCCACAGGCATATGCTTGGCGACCTCTTGTAGGCGGGCACTCAACACGTCTAGCCTTATGGCTTCGTAGTGGAGCTTATCGAGTATCTTTGGGTTCTCAAGCAGCTCAAATTCGTGAACCCGAATATGCTTACGGAGCCATTTGAGGTCCTTACCTTCAAGGCTTGTGGCTCCCACTATGGTTTCGTACGAACTAATGCCCTGCAAGGCGTGATTAACTTCTTCAAGCTCGGCCGCCTGATGAGTAACGATGTCTTCAAATTGGTCAGTGTATTTATTGTAGTCGGTGTATAAGCTGACATTCTTGCCAAAAAGCCGATGCATATATGGCATGGTATGCTCTACGAAGGTAGTAATCAGCTCATTGGTATCGCCGGAGCGAGCGGCCTCGAAAATCCGTTCTTCTTTGGTATGGCTGATATAGTCCTCCAGATCAAGCATAGCTTGCTGGCGTTCCTGATGGGCTTCATCCTCGTCATCGCTTTCCATCCTGGATTGCAGGTAGCCAACGCCGATGTCGCCCTCGTAAGGCGCTTGCGAGGCTCTCCAGATCTCGTTTATACCAGTATTGCCGCCCAGCACTTTTAGTGTCTCAGGACGGGCCTCATTGGCCTTTATAGGCAGTTCCATGGCTAACTCGGAACTGTTGCTGTGAGGATTAAAGAAAACCTCGCCCAGGTTATTGGCTGCAGCCCAGCGTGATATTTCTAGTATCCCCACGTTGATATGCACCAAGGCAAGGCCCGGATTAGGGAGATCTTTATACGTTTCGATAGAGTCAACCGTTACGCGTGCGCCGTTCTGGTCTTCGGCCAGAACCATACCGACCTTAGCCAGCGGCCTGCCGGCATAGTTGATGTAAGCCATCTGGAAACCGGGATTGGTATGCCAATGGGCCAAGGTCCAGGCATTAAAGCCGTTTTTTAAGTGGTAGGCGGTGCAATCACGGGTGCCGTCAGCGCTATATAAATCGTCTTCTTCCCGTTTGGCAAATTCCAAATGGGTATAGGGGTGCCCGGGGAAGAGCTGCTGAAGGCGGCTGTTTAGGGTGGCCTTGGTCTGGAGTGAATTGAAAATACGCTGTTTGGTTACCGGTTCGTCCAGCCGGGCCAGCAGCTCCTCGGCGGTACCGTCAGACTGTAGTCCGTTCTCGGCCAGGAAGTTTCGTACCGGCGCTAATTTACGATTTGGCTTACGGGCCTGGAGGGCGCCCACAACCTGCTGGCGCAGCCGGCTGTGCAGCTCTTCGGGCGCATACTCGCGGGCCCCAAGCTCAACGGCTACGGCGCTCATTGCCTGCTGCACCTGGTCGGACATAGCCCGGCAGAGGCCAGTATCGGCCAGCAAATCGGTTACGGTAACTCCATAGCAGTCGAGCTGTTCGTTAAGCAAAGGAATCGCTTTTGTCAGGTCGGGGTCACCGGCCAATGCCACCAGTCCGGCTTCGATTGCAGAGGGATTGGTAAGATTCCAGAAACCCGCCACGTCAACGCCTTTTTCGGCGGCCTTTTCCTGAAAACGAGGTGTATGGCGATACAAGTACGGTATAAAGCTTTTGTTGGTGCGTACTTCCTGAAAGTAAAAATCGTGTAGATACGAGCTGCGCTCGTCCATAGGTGGTCGCTGCCGTGCCCATTCCCACTCGCTGTGCCGCCTGTCGGTTGGCGGCAGGATGGCTTTAATCAGATGTTCAATACGTTCCTGGCCTTCGCTCCGCAATTTATGGCTGGGGACCCTGGTGAAAAAGCCGGCCCACGCCGCCCGTACGATCATCTTGGTATGATAGGGCACTGTCGGGTCCATCGAGCTGCCCAGGCCGGCCGCCAGGGCTTCGCCCATCTCGTAGACGCTGTGCGGCGCCCCGAAATAATCGCTTTCAGGCTCGAGCTGCCTGACCGTTTGTGCGTAGCTTTTAAATAACCGCTGCTGATCAAGCTGTCGGGTATCTTTGTTAGCGTCGAGGATAACCTTAGCGCATACCAAGGCAGCGTCACGATGGTCCTGGCTCCATGTATCGCTGTCCAGAGCCGAAGCCTGCACCAGTTTTTCCAGATCTTTTTCGGAGAGAGAGGCGGCTTCGTTGGCGTACATCTCCTTAAGGACGGTTTCGGTTTGATGCCAATTTCCTTGGTCCAGAAGTATATCCCGTGGCGACTCAAAATAGGGTGCTAGTTGGGGTGGTACGATATCATTGTCAGGATTGGGCGATTTTTCCACTTGTAAAGTATATAATCTTGTAGCAAATATAACAACTCAATGTTTATGTAGCGTTGGCGCGTCGCGATAGCCTAGTAGTGATCGAAGCCGCGCCCCTCGGTGCGAGGCAGCTGCGCATGGTCGTAAGCCTGCACAACTATTGGAAAATGATCAGTTATAGCGACCTCGGCTAATCCACCGCGTCGTGCCAGATTCGCATGAATAACAAACAGATGGCAGGCCAGCATCTCAAAGTCGTTGGCAAAACTCATAAAGCTGCGATTTGTTTGGCCTTCCCAGCGCCGGTTAATAAGATACGCCACATCACTTACAAAGCTATCCGGCGGGTCTGCCTCCGGTAGTGTAAAGCTAAAGAAGATTGTCGTTAGTGCCTTGGTTAAGGGCGTTTCTTCCAGCGGCGGGTCATCGGCGGAGGCAAGCTCGGTGTAGACTTGCTGGGCACCGGTTTTTGCCTGGGCCACGGCATGTGTATGATGTCCGGGGTGCTGGGCGAACTGTTTTTCAAGCTCAGTATAGGCGATTTTGCGAAGCTCGGCATTAAGTTCTTCGACAGCAAAGCTGTGCTCTAGGTCGGGGGTGGGCCATCGTGGTTAAATTCCATGGTAGTAGTATATACGAACCAGGTAAGCGGGCTGTATAAATTGTTACGAAACAGGTATGCGACCCCGCCTAGTGCCGGATGTGCATGAATGTACTAATGGGATGTACTAGTAAAATGACCGCCGACGCCTTACCATATAGTTATGAATCCCACAGAACCCACCCTTAGAGTTGTTATCGTTGAAGACAATGTAAGCCTTGCCGACATCTACAAAACCCGTCTGGAATTACTTGGCTACCAGTGCTTTACCGCCTATGATGGCGAAGAAGCGTTGGCGGTTATCGAGAGAGAACGCCCCCACCTGGTGCTGCTGGACCTGATGGTACCTAAGATTGCCGGTGACCAGATTCTGGCCCGTATGCGTGCCAGTGAATGGGGCAAACACATCAAAGTACTGATCGTCTCTAACTTGAACGAAGCCGATGCTCCCGCCGGCTTACGCCAGCAGGGCATTGAAGGCTATGCGGTTAAAAGCAATCTGACCAATGACATGCTGGACCGTTTTGTCGACCAGATCCTCAAACCTGAAGACCAAACTGAAGACGTACTACTGGAAACCAAAGGCTCCCAAAACGTTACTGAAGAGTAGCTACTACACTTCAACGATTTTCGGTAAATCTTATGTCGTAATAGGTGCGCCCGCCAAAAGCTGGCTGTCAGCTGTCTTGGAGTTTTTTGGCTGGCTGCCGCGCACCAGCTGCGCATAGCGTGACGGCGAAATACCCAGCAGCTGCCTGAAGTCGTTGCTAAAGTGTGATTGGGTACTGTAATTTAGTTCGGCAGCAACGGCAGTCCAATTAGGCTTATCCGGCCTGGCGGCTTGTTGGATGGTTTGCAGTAAGCGCCAGCGCTTGATTGCCCACTTAGGGCCGACACCGATATAATTTTGAAAAAGAAATTGCAGGCTGCGGGCGCTCATATTAGATGCCTTTGCCAACGAGCTGACACTCGGCGGCACCTCACTTGTCTCTATGCTAGTAATAATTCGGTTGACCAGTTTAATTTTGGGATCGTTATATGGGTGGGCATCGAGGATCAGACGCTCCATGGCCCGTATCGCCTCTTGATCATCGCTATGGTCTAGCAACTGGCTGACGAATGCCGGATTAATTGCCGGAAAGATGTCGCTGGCGGCATGACGTGCGTCTGCCAGCGCGCTCATGGGCTGCTTCCAAAAGGCCCGGAACGCCCCAGGCTTGAACTTTATACCAGCGTACACTCCATTTGGGCCGATACGGAAACTGCGCGTGCCCTGGGTAACGCCATTGTAAAACGAGCCTTGGTTGGTAAAGAAAAGATTAACCACCGGGCGGGTCAGGATGTCGGTTGCCTGATAGTCCTTTTGGCCAGGACGCTGCCAGCGGGCTACAAAGTAGACATCCACGAAAGGTTCTGAGGCGGGGCCGGGCTCATAGCAGCGCAATGTTACCTCATCGGCAAAGCCGTTAGGGTCAAGAATACCGCGATGATTATATCGTCGCTCGGGGTAGGTAGGCTGGGAGTGCATTATCGTATTGTCAGGCTCACTTATTGCAAAGTATCTGGTATGTAGATATTTGCGTATTTTTGCAAGTATACAGCACTCTATCATGTTTGGCTATAAAGGTAAACCAAGAGGTTTAGCAACTAATACTATAACAAGGAGATATATTATGTCAGACGCACAAAATCAGATGCCAACGCCTGATCCGCAACTTAAGACCCTGGAGCCAATGGTTGGTAGCTGGAAAGTAACCGGGCGAACCGTTGGCGCTACCGAAGATAACATTAACGGTGAGATTACCGTAGAGTGGCTGCCCGGTGGCTTTTTTCTAAAGCAGACTACCCGTATTAATTTTGCCGGAATGTTTGAGCCACAAGGCTTGGAGCTGGTTGGCTACGACCCTAACAAAAAACAGCTAACTTCTTTGGTGTACTCTAATATGGCACCATTCCCTGTACCTTACACCTGGAAAATGGATGGCGATACGTTGACGATCCACATGGAGGCAGGCGCCACCATGCACGCAAAAATTAGTAAAGACGGTAAAACTTTTGCCGGCGGCTGGCGCCCTGATCCCGGACACGAAAATGAGCCGGGTATGGTGGCTTACGACCTACAAGGCGAAAGGATCAAGTAGCGGCAACGTCCGGCGCTACAAGGCGCCGGACGACTTGACGTTCTGATTAAAATCAATATAATTTAACTATATGGTTAATAAACTTGACGACATTTTTGGCGCCTTATCTGACCCCACGCGCCGTGATATGCTCCAGCGGCTGCTGGCGGGCGAACTGTCAGTGAACGAGCTGGCGAAGGCTTATCGAATGTCTTTACCGGCAGTTTCCAAGCATGTCAAAGTGCTGGAGGCGGCCCGCCTCATCACTAAAGAACGCCGTGGCCGTCAGCATTTTATCCGCCTGGCCCGCGGCAATTTCCAAACCGCTACCGACCATCTGCTGTACTACCAAACGGTGCTTAATAAGCGTTTAGATGCCCTCGATACGTACCTTCAGCAAGGAGCCCGCCCCATGCCAGCAAAAACTGCCCCCCTTAAAAAGGCTGCGCTACAGACGCTGACCATGACACATATCTTTAATGCTCCATGCGAGCATGTCTGGGATGTATACACTAATCCCAAGCACGTCTCAGCTTGGTGGGGTCCGCAGGGAACCACTATTCTGGGTTGTTATAACGACGTGCGGGTTGGTGGAATGTGGCGCTTCAGCTTTCGCGGCAGCGAAGGTCAAGACTACGTGGTAAGTGGCACCTATCAGGAGGTGGTACCCCAGAAGCGCCTTGTTTATACCGATGGTTTTGGCGAAGCTGATAGTAGCCGGCCCGAAGCGCTGGTAACCATTACCTTTGAGCAGCTTCCTGATGGCCGCACTAAACTGACCAAGACCTCTACCGCTACCCGGTCAACGCATCAATTGCAGGCGCTTTGGCTCAAGGCTGCCGAAGGCTTACTGGAAGAAGAGCCGACCCAATAGCAAAGCAGCGCCACACAAGGCGGCGCTGCCAGCAGGTTGATTGTCGGTTAGTCCTTGTATACGACCTTATACAAAGCCAAAATATTGTTGGAAGCGTCAACCTTGCTGACCTTCTCTAGCTGTAAGGCCACTTTTGGATCGTCATAGGCAATCGGCTGGGTAAAGATTGGCGTGCCATCACCCAGGAATACGTTGCCGATGACGAAGTGCAGCTCGTCGATTAGGCCGTGAGCCATAAGATCATTCCACAATAGGCGGCTGGCATACATGGTAATGTCTTTGCCGTCTTGCTGTTTGAGCTTGGCAAGTTCATCATAGGCGTCTGCCCGGGCAATGACCCGTGTGGTCTTTTCCCATGCTTTGGGGAAGTCGGCTGGCGTCAGGTTGTCTGAAATAACAATTTTCTGGATTTCGTTATATCGCTGAGCGAACTCACGGTTGGTGGGCGAGGCGTCAGGATTGTCAGCCATCATCGGCCAAAACGCAGCGAAGAACTTGTATGAATTCTCGCCCAAAAGAATGATGTCGGCATTTTTCATACATTCCAGATTTTGAGCGTCAAAGGCGCCATCCATGGGCAGGACCATGACATTCTTGCCCGGGCCTTCAAAGTAACCGTCTAGTGACATAATGTTACTAACAATAATTTTACGCATATATACTCCTTTTTAAGATGATCCCTATATTACAATACAAGCCAGCAATATAACCTTGTAAATATGCGCCGAAAATACCCATGCTATACGCTAAAAGCCGCAACAACGATAGAAATGTGGGAAAGATAGATAAAAGGCAGCTCGTACCAGATAAATCTTGGCTTATCAATAAAGGTTAAAAGCGCCAGGATAGTCATAACTATTGAAAGACCAAGCTGGAGGTTAGCGGCCAGGCCGGCCGACGCAACATAAAACAGATAGGACAGCAGCAGCATGCCCAGTGCCATGACCTGCGCCAGAATGGTATGGTTACGCAAACTTTTACCCCGGGCTGGAATGCAGGCCAGCAGTACTTCACCAAGATACTGTACGCTCCAGGCAATAGCGATTGGAAAAGCCAGCTTAATACGCGGAATAATATAGCCATACATCGTGAAGGCAAATAATGTTCCACACAACCACAAAATAATGCGGAAGTATCGCAGCAGACGATCTTCGGCGGCAGCTAATTCACTTAAGCTGCGTGGTGACAATTCATCGTGGTGTTGTACAGCCAGGCGCGTCAGGCCAATGATAGAAATGCCCGTCCCCAGCAAACAGCCAGCAATAAGCCAATACATGAAAGTACTATAGCAATCAAAGCCCGCTGCACAAAATAGCTTATCTTTGGCGATCCTCAGTTATTGCTACGCCTCTAGCGGGGACTGGCCGTGCCGCCCTGGGCCGGCCGTTGGGCGGCATTGTACATCGCTACGGTGCGTGATACATTGGCCGCCTCGCTGCGCATGCTTTGCAGCGCAGCTTCGGCAATAGTCGGTGGCTCGATAACCCGCTTGTACAAACGATCATAGCTGCCGGGTATACGATGCACGGCTACCAGCAAGCGGACCAGCGAGCCAATGGCTGGCCGTCCGCTGCTCTTCATTTCGGCATAAATGGCCAGGTCGTAGGCGTCATCCACTGTTGGCAGCTCGCCTTCGTTAAGGTGGCCAAAAAAATGATCGAGTGTTTCCTGGGTAACAGGGAATTTGGTAATTTGCAGGTTGAGCATGTTTCCCAAAAAACCGGTCTTTTTCTTTTGGCCGCGCTTTTCGGGATATTCGGCGCGTAGCAAGGCTCCGGCTGAAACGTTCTTCCAGCGATTCAGGCGAAGCCCGGCGTTTCTTCTATCCATGCGCTCGTAGGCTGTACGACCCAATAATTGAATGTGCTTATCAACTATGTCATCAAACCTAGAATTCATAATTGGAACATCGGGCTTAGTTATGGCTACGGCTTCGCCCAGCGGGGCCTTTACAAGGTCCAGGTTGACCTCCGGGTCGTTGGCAAGCGCATAAATCTCTTGCTGGTTAGGCGGTAAGGCATACAATGCTTTAATCCGTTCAGCTTGTTCCTCAACGGCTGCGTGTTGACTGCGAAAGTCGGCCTCAGCTTGAGCATTCTGCCGTAGCAGACCAACGACGTTGTGAAATTCGCGTGGCTGGGTAAGAAAAGCGCGACAAACTTGCAGTGGTGGTATGCTAGGGTTCTCCTGAATGGCAGTTCGTAGGTTGTTCACGCCAAGGTATGCCAGCGGGGCACACTCGGTTAGGCGACCGGGCAGTGGATTGTCGCTGTAGCGCCGTAAGATTCGGTAGAGCTGCCGCCATTCGTAGCCTATAGCATTGACGATTTCTTCCTGGTAGTCGGGGATCTGAAAAAAGTCTGGGTAGGGTGTCTTGTAGGGGATTTGTTCCAGCTCGGCCTTAATTGGCGCAACTTGTTCAGGCATGACAGGCAATGTTGCCAACGAATCGATCATAGCTTCGCGCCCGCCATTAAACACTGCCCCGGGGAAGTGACTGCGTAAGACCCGGTTGCGCGTTGCACTAAAAACGTCGTAGGCTTCGGCCCGCCCGGCGGTCAGAAACAGGAGATTGCTTACCAAAAAATCACGGGCACGCAGCGACTCACCGTCGGTATCGGGGTTTAGCAATTCGAAAGGATGTTGGCGCATATACAGGCTGGCCCAGTTATATAACTGCCGGTGCTCACTGCCCAATCGCGTAACCTGATTGCGGCTTATACCGGGGCTGGCCAGGTTGTAGTTTCTGACAGTCTCGATGTAGCCTTCCGGACCGGCGGTTATGTCGTATTCGGGCGTTTCGGGTACTGCGGGCATATAGATGCGCAATTCGTTGACCATGTTCTCGCGGCGCGAGCGTTCAATACGCACAGTTCCGTTTTTATCGGTGGGCAGTTCGGCCTGAAGTTCTAGGAGTTGGGGCAAGGATAAGCCACCGAGAAACCGGGGGTCATGTATGCGGCTACGAATGTCGGGATCACTGGGGTCAAATTCCATCCGATTACTATCGCATAAGGGGTGGCAAATAGCAATTGGTTAGCCCGAAGACTGCCCGGTGGCTGGGTTTAGTGCTGCGGTTCATTGCCGCCCATAGCCGGCAAGCTGCGCAACTTGGCGACAATGACGGCGGCTACCGCCAGAAGCACTGCGGCACTGATGATTGCCACAATGTGGTACTCCTGCACGAAAGCCGTCCGGGCGATATGCAGAACCGTATGGCGCAAGTCATCAGGAAGGCTATGGGCAGTGGACACCGCCGAGGCCAGCGTGTCCCGGACAGCTGCACCGCTATCGGCCGATAAGCCAGCCGGTAGCGTTTCGGTCTTTAGGCGGTAGACAGCAGCGCCGATACTACCGACGACGGCAATACCCAGGGCAAAGCCAAACTCATTACCGGTCTGCGAGATGGCAGCGGCGGCCCCGGCCTTTTGTGGCGCTACCGAACCAATTATCAAGCCTGTACCTAGGGTGACCAGCGGGCCTGAACCCAGGTTAAACAGTGCAAAGCCAATAATAAG
>JGI24740J21852_10001174_pt1 | contig 11824 bp, 9 predicted proteins | sample KBSCornC6_FD_21852 | JGI IMG/M metagenome (IMG submission 21852) | reverse complement strand
TTGATTGACGAATAACCTGTTCCATAAAGATCGGCATAGGTGTTTGTGCCTCCAGACTTTGCTGTTGCATAATCTGGGCGAAAAACAACGATTGGCCTATCGCCACCTGCCGCGATGGCTGTAGTAAGTTCTGGTATCTCCACATTCGATTCGATAAAATCATTTATTTGCTGTTTCTCCAAAACGATCGATTTACTGCCAACCTGAACGCTCAGCATGCCATTTTCATTAATCAGGCCGCAATGGATTAAAGTGCATTTATTCGTATTTTTTGCCATAATGTCCGCAGCCTGCTGATCGTATCGCTCCAGGACATCCACTACGTCGCTCTTGCTCACGCTGCCGTTGAGACGATTGATTTTATAAGCAAGGAGTTTATCCAACCCAATTCTGTCATTTTTTATAATAAAGTAATCATCTGCCCCTGTATTAAAATATAACTGGAAATCGCGGTATTTATAATTGCTGGCAATTTCGGTTGTTACAAAATCGTTGTGAAGAAAACCTTCTGTCCTGAGGGTTTTAATTTCCTGCTTATCCAATTCCGGCCGGATCGCGAGCCGGGTTTCAGTGTTTAATTCGCCACTGACCAGCAGGTCGTTTTTTTGCTGAAAGTCCTTAAGAAACTGTTTCGAATAAATCGGAAAAAGTTTACCATTTGTTTTATATGCCGATGGTATCACTTTGTCAATTTCGCCGAATTCGAGCAATGTTTTTGTGGTTTCCGCATCCAGCGTTGCTGTTTTTGGCAACCCGTAGGCTTCCTGGAAGTTAATTATACTCAGCGCCTTTTCAGCTTTTGTTGGTTGTTTTGAGCACCATCCAAATTTAACCAGGAGATCGCCCTCTGATCCAAAGGATAACGAAAACGCAGAGGTCCGCCCATTATCTAAATATGTTGAAGCTCTTGATTCGATATCAAATAACGACGTAAATATGTACTCATCAAATTTCGCTGCTGTCGCCCGTCCTATCTTGCCTGTGACCGGTAAGTTATTCACAGCCTGAAAAGCTATTATGGCATCTTCTTTTTCTTTTGCGGTATAATTTTTTTTAAGAAACTGTTGGTCGATCAGTTCATTCTTGCGCAGTTCATTTTTTAAACATCTTTCCGTTTTTCCGGATATAACACCGGTTTCAGCCAAGTGATTTTTTCGCTGAAAGGTTTTAACTGCCCGAATCAATCCTTCATCATATATTTCGACGTTTTGCTTCGGGAACAGCTCACCGTTAACCGGCAAGCCGAAATGTTCGCGGTAAACGCGTAGCTGCGTTCGGTCAAGTTTAACTATTTTTACAGACGGGCTTAGTGATTTAATGCTGGTAGCATCATGAGTAATAAGCCCACCCGCAATTGCCGATTCGCGACTGAGGATTTGGCCATCTTTCACGATTATACTCGTCTCACCGATCGTCCTGGCTGTATTTTCGCCGACCGTGCTTGTTGTTTTTGGTGGAACAGGATGCCATTCGGGGATATGGGATGGGATAGGTTCCCGATGGGAAAATACCTTCCTCAGCTCCAGGAAAGCTTCCTCAAATGCTTTCCCCCCCTGCGCGTGCACGTTTGAAAACGCGGCGCATAAAGCGATGATCATTACAACTATTCTATTCATTACTTAGTACATTAAGTTGAATAAAAACTTTAAACTAACAGGCTAATTTAAATTGACTTAAAAGGATAGCGGTAGCGTTTTTTTATAAATAATGAGAAACTCAGGAATTCAACAATTAATCAGAGTCCTCGATTTAACGAAAGATGTAGGCGTTATAGGGCACGTTATATCTGCTTGGTAGCGTGATCAATTAAAGGTAAGAAATGATAAGAAATAAACCAACCGTTAAAACACCCTTTTCTGACGATATTTTGTGTCACGGCTCCCTCTCGATGGCGCAAGTATGAAACGGAAGTAGTTAAACAGATGATAGTGCCGATCAGCCCCGGTCGTATGGTCAAATGGCATTCGAACAAATGGGGAAAGGGGAACACCATATTGATAACATTCGGCAATAAATCCCGACACAAGCATCCGAATGCCATTTAGTAATAAGTGATATTTTTAAATAAAACAGTCATCAAGATCGAATACCGACTGCGAGTATCGGGGCAATGTGCCCTGAAATATTGTTATTTTATTCTCGCGTTCTAGTTTGATCGGCTTAAAGTCTTCGGCATCAATCGCTGCCAACCGGAAAAGTCAACCAAGCGACTGAGCCTAATACATTTGAAAAAGAATCAGTTATGAGCAGAAAAATTGGAGAAAACTTGATTTAATCAGCCTGTCCGGTTCGGTAGCCCACGGTGGGCAAATCTCGAACTATTTTATCGAAGATTTGAAACGGATTGCACTTTAAAGAACCAGCCGTTCACTTAGTCCGTATGAATTTACCGGACGCGAAGCCGAAGTGGGGTTGCGCAAGACCCGGAAAATCGAGGAGCGCAACAAGGTTGTACTGGTTACCGGTGATTACCGCGTCGGCAAAACTTCGCTGGTAAGTACAACCTATTTCAGCTTAAGTAATTCGTTCCTTTTTGCTTCGGCTCCGCGACGGGGGCTTTATATCGCAATTTCAAGGATTTACTAATTAAGATTACTATAAGCGTTAAACTCTAACAGTGGTAAAAAACAATGACTGGTCGTTGAAAATATAATGATAACTACATGTTGTTAATTTATTTATGATTCAACTAGTCCTATCGCGTGACTTGGGTGTTCTGTAAATAGATAGCAAGCGACAAAATTAGTCCGTAGTAACGGAAATCGACTTTGGTCTAGTTTAACTTATCTATTGAAACCGATAAACCATACCACATGAATTTGGAAAAAATTGTTGTTGCTCAGCAAAACAAAATTATTTTTATAAAACCGGAAGAAATTATTTTCTGCCAATCTGATAGTTGTTATACCAATATTTATTTGGTTGGGGATAGGCAAATTTTGATCGTTAAGTCCTTAACAAAGTTTCATAAAGAACTGTTATCGAAAGCCTTCATTCGTGTTAACCAGTCTTTTATAATTAACAAAAATTTCATTCAAAGTGTCGACAAGAAAAAGCGATGTATTGAATTAGAGAGCGGCCAGATCGTACCTTTTACAGTGTCTTTAAAACAATTGTTATTAATGATGCGGCAGGAGGCCGATCTTACTCTATTACCTTTTGATGATACTATAGAGGCCTAATAGCTCTTATGGATCTGCCTAGTTTAACATTTGAGTTATTGATCAATTTATAACAAATAGACTTGAATTCTTAATGAAATATGGAGAATTCTTAAAGCTTTATTATATGAGCTGTTTTAAAATAATAAGCTCCTTACTTTTAGAAAAATAATCATTTATAAACGCAATTCCTTTTTAAGCTATTGTAGCGTTTTTGTTGTAGCTGTATTTTATTGAATGTGCTTTAATAACGTTGATTTCGCAATGCCATACAAAAACCATACTTAGAACGAATATCGATCGTCTTAAAAAAATCGCATTGAGCAGTAATATCACCGACAGCAATGGTATTCCTTTTATTCATTCAGTTGACACTAAGCTTATGATTTGGAACGCAATTATTGCATGTCGGTCCTCAAGGGCGATCAGTGTGGATAAAGTTTTCCGTGTTGGATCTATTGCGTCAAAATACAACTATCATCAACTATGGAAAATAACAATAGCTTGATTACTGGCAGTGTAGATGTATTACATATTGTTTTATGATAAGCTCCTGCATACTTTCCAAAAGAATTGGGAAAACAGCCAAAAAGAAAATAACTGGACCGCGAAAATCAAAGGTCCGATATCCAAATAAAGCTTAAAAATGCATTTGAGCCTTTGTACTGAACGATATAAAAATTAATAAATATTTTCTTATGAAGATAGCTATTATTGGTGCTGGAGCTGCAGGAATGACGGCTGCTTACTCATTAGCCAAGCATAATGCAGAAGTTGACATTTACGAAGCCAGTTCACGGATCGGAGGTCTTGCCGCAACTTTAACTTTATGGAACCAAAAGGTTGACATTGGACCCCATCGATTTTTTAGCACTGATAGGAAGGTAAATGCCCTTTGGCTGGAAGTAGTTGGTGATGATTACGAAATGGTAGACAGACTTACAAGGATCTATTACGAAAATAAATTTTATAGCTATCCTATCAGAATATTTAATGCATTGAGCAACCTCGGCATTTTTGAAGCTAGCCGGTGTGTTTTTAGTTACTTAGGTGAAAGATTTTTCGCTACGAAGCAAGATGGATCATTCGAAACATGGGTGCAGAATAGGTTTGGAAAACGTTTATTTGAAGTGTTTTTTAAAAATTACACAGAAAAATTATGGGGAATAAGCTGTAAGGAACTAGATGCCGACTTTGCTGCTCAGCGTATTAAAAAGCTATCACTTTACGAAGCTATAAAAAATGCCGTTTTAAATGGAAAAGGAAATAAACATAAAACGTTGGTCGACCAGTTTGCCTATCCCTTAGAAGGCTCTGGGATGGTTTATGATCGAATGGCCGATATGGTGGAAAGTTTAGGAAATAATATTTATCTGAATACACCTGTTTACAGAATAATCACAAACAATGGAAAAGTTATAGGAATTGAGTTAGAAGATGGTACTTTCAGGGAGTATGACCACGTTATATCGTCAATGCCTTATACATTAATGGTTAAGCGTTTAACGGAGGCCCCTGAAAATATAAAGCATTTAACAGAACGGCTGAAATTTAGAAACACCATTCTTGTTTACCTCCATATCAATTCTACAGAATTATTTCCGGATAACTGGATATACATTCACTCCCCGGATTTACAAATGGGTAGGGTAACTAATTTTAGGAATTGGATACCAGGCCTCTATAAGGGTGAAAATAAGTCTATTCTCGCCATTGAATATTGGTGTAACGATGAAGATCCTACATGGAATCTTAGTGATAACGATTTTATCAAATTAGCATCAGACGAAATCGTCAAAACTAAATTGGTCAAAGCAGGGACGATTGAAAACGGTTATGTTCATCGCATTCACAGATCATATCCTGTATATAGTAAAGGATACAAAGAAATATTAAAGCCAATAGAGGAATATCTTTCTTCAATAAAGAATCTTTCTGTGATAGGCAGATATGGCGCATTCAAATATAACAATCAGGATCATAGTATCCTTATGGGGTTATTGGCCGCAGAGAATGTTCTAAGCAGCGCCAACCATCAACTTTGCGAAATAAACACCGATTACGAAACATATCAGGAGTCGTTTATTATAACAAAAACCGGATTATATAAGCAATAGCCTCTTTTTTCTAAAAGTTTAATTAATCGAAATGAATAAGAATATTATAATAGTAATCTTTGGAGCTGTCATTCTTTGTTTTGCCGGCTTTAATAATAAATTCCCTTTATTAACAGCAGATACAGGAGTTTATATAAATTCCGGGTTTAATAGAACTGTCCCCTTCCACCGTACCGCCATGTATGGTTTATTTATAGCTCATTCAAGTTGGGGGAGGTCAATATGGCTGGTTGTCTTTAGTCAGGCCCTGATCCTGTCTCTGATATTGTTCTATTATTTCCGCTATTTCTCACAGAATGCTAATTACACGGTCTTTTATTTGGCGTATCTGTTTTTCATAACGTTTTGCATGTCGGCATCTGTAACGGCCAGTACTATTGACCCAGGTGTATTCGCAAGTATCACATTATTATGTACCTGGCTTTTATTATTTGCAAAAAATCTAACTAGACGCGATTTTGTAATTATTGCTATCACTACTGTTATTAGTTCTGGAATGGCTGTATCCCACCTTTTAACCGTTATGTTAATAACTATTATTTATGGTGTCAGATTATTATTTGCAAAGAGGCGTCAATTTTTAGGCATTATTGAAACAAGCTTAAAACGTATTATAATTACTGGCTCACTGGTATTCACAACCTGCTTACTTGTTTCGGTTGTACATTTTTCCTTAGGTGGCGGTTTTAATATTATCAATAAAAAAAACCTTCCCAAGCCTCCTGTTTTAATAAAATCCGAATTAGCTAGCCTTAAATCATACAAGGAGATAGCAGGTAAGACAGCTTCTAAGCACGGGGTGTTGGGTGACATCAAAAAAAAACCGGTCAAAAATTTTTTGTCTCAGATGGTTAATATTAAAATCGATAAATATGATAGAATGGACGAACGTTCCGAAACCCTTCAGGCAATTTACCGGTGGTTTAATTCGGATTTAAGAGAATGCACAATTGCCCGTCAATCACTGGGTTGGTTAACATTTAATTATTTGATTTATTCCCAGATAATATCGGTCGTATTATCCGTTTTGGGTATTATCCTGTTCTCGATAAAAAAAACAGGACCAAACCATCGCAATTTGTTGGTTTTTATTTTTTTGGCAATCCTGATTCAGCTATTTACTAATGTTATTCAATATGGAAAAAGCAATGACATGGATTACCAAATAATATGGCTTTTACCACTCCCTGTTTTCCTTTATTTATCGGAGGCCATTTCTATTAAAAAAACGGAATTAAATCAGTTGTTTATTGTCAGAGCTTCCTAATAATATACGGACAATGGTTCAACAACTATATCTCGATATTAAATGAAAAAATACCTTTTTAAAACCAGGTATAAACACCTGCTCGCAATTGTGTTTTCGGCTTTCATACTATGTTTTATAGCTTTTTATAATTCATACCCTTTGATTTTTAACAATGATACAGGTGCGTATATTGGGGCTGGATTTAGCGGCAAAGTTGCATTTGACCGTCCTATTTTATACGGGCTATTCATTTTCTTTTTAAGCTTTCAGCAGTCTTTGTGGTTGATAGTAATTGTACAATCATTAATAGTATCATTAGTTTTGTACTACTACTTTCGGTATTTCACATCTAAATTAAATTTCATTCCCTATTTTATTGGGTTTGTTGTCCTTATTTCCTTTTTTATGGCAGCATCCTTTGAGGTCAGCTGGTTAATCCCTGATGTTTTTACCTCAGTTTCCATTCTAAGCTTAGGATTACTGATTTTTGTAAACGAGTTGAAAATCAGGGACATTATAATAATATCATCTTTGACCATTTTAAGCATTGGTGTGCATAATTCTCACTTTTATATTTGTTTGTGCGTTTTGTTTTTAATACTCACAGGCTTTGTTTTCAAACAAATCAGAAAAGTGTATACCATTTCAGCTATTAGAATAAAGAGAATTGTTTTTGCAATACTTTTGGTTATTTTCAGTAATCTTACTTTAAGCACGGTTCACTATATATATGGCGGCGGGTTTAAAGGCTCTCGTGGTGGCGTTGTTTTTTTGATGAGTAACTTAGTCGAAATGGGTATTGTTGATACGTACCTTGCAGATAATTGTGCGCAAAAGAATTATAAAATATGTGCATACAGAGATTCTATCCCGAATAATTTTCTTTGGGCAGAAAATAGCCCTATAAACAAAACAGGTGGCTGGATAGGAAATGAGGATGAATATTCAGCAATTGTAAAAGATATATTAACAACACCTGATTATCTAAAGACATTTATTTATCAATCTGGAATTTACACCCTTAAACAGTTCTTTAATTATGATATGGTTGATATTGCAAAACCAACTGAAATGGTTAACGATGCGGTCGCTTATTACAATAATGAATATATAAGTTACACCCGTGCAAGACAAAGCACCAATAGAATAAGCTTTGGATTTGTCAACTTTGCACAAAATCTCATTGTTGGATTCTGTCTTTTTCTTTATTTTCTTGTTTTAATATTTAAAAGAATGACAATTAAGTATCGCTTTTTTATATTATTTATATTATTGGGGCTAATAATAAATGCATGGATTTGTAGTACATTTTCATGTGTCTCTTCGAGGTATCAAACTCGTGTTATTTGGCTTCTGCCATTACCGTTATTTTTATATATTCTGGAATATTCAGAACCTAATGCTATACAGCGAAGAATAAAATCAGTAATGACAGGGTGAAATTAATTCAAAATGAATAAAAGAAACATTGAAAAATATTTAAAAAGGCATCGGTATAAATTGTCGGCTATTTTTTTTTGTTCCTTATTCTTATTGTTTGCAGGCCTTCTATGGCTGTCCTTGGGGATCATAGTCCTTTCATTTATATATTTTATATTTATATCAAATAAACTAATAAGCAAGAACTACTTTATTTCTTTGCCGAGCATGTTGCTTGTCCTTACGAGCTTGGCTATTCTTATGCGTTTGTTTGTTTTTGAGGTTTATAATATTCCAACTCGGTCTATGGAAAAGGCTCTATTTCCTGGAGATTATATTATTGTGAGTAAACTAAATTATGGACCGAAAATACCCCAATCGCCTTTTGAAATCCCGTGGATCGACCTATTGTTTTATTTAAATAAAACAGCTTCCGCGAAAATCAACTCACCATGGTGGAGATATAGGCGCCTTAGTGGTTTTTCGAAAGTAAAGCAAGGCGATATTGTTGTATTTAAAAGTATTATGGACAGCAAAAAAAAATTGATTAAGCGGTGTATCGGTTTACCGGGAAATAGCTTACAAATTATTAATGGTACCGTTGCTGTCAATAATCGGTTTGTTAAAAGTACTTCTACAGTTACTCGTCTGTATAAAGTATGGCTAAGCGATGTCAAGCTGTTTACCAGATTTGCTGACAGCTTGCATATTCCTTATAATGTAAAACATCTTATGGGTAAACAATATTATTCAGAAGTCTTTTTGAACTTCAATGAAAAAGCCCAGGTTGGAAATTTGAAAGGTACTGATTCAATCATTTATCAGGTCATAAAAGGCCCCACTTTTTTCGGAAACCCACAAATCAATTGGTCACCCGATAACTTAGGACCGGTACTGATCCCTGCTAAAGGAATGAAAATACAACTTAATCTTATGAATTGTATGATATACGGTCAGATATTAAAAAATGAACAGCCCGATCTTTATAATAAAAGCGGGACTTTTTACCTTAAAGGAAAACTGATAACCGAATATACCTTTAAGCAAAATTATTATTTTGTTATGGGCGATAACCGGAATTGTTCTTATGATTCCAGATTTTGGGGATTTGTTCCTGAAGATTATATAGTTGGAAAAGCAATTGTAAAGATATTTCCTTTTGATCCATCTAAACACGCCTTTATTTAAAATAAGTTGTTGTACAGCTTGTTTATTATCTGCAATCAAGTCCATTTAATCTTTCAATTATAACCTGCTTTTTGACAAAAATACAGTGAATTCTTAATCAAACATTGTGAATTCTTAAGACTTGTATATCTCTCACTTTCAAACTGATAAGTTTATTATTTTTATTATAAAACATTAATGAATAATGAGAGAAAACAAAAAAAGAACCATTGCCTTAGCAGCTAAGGTATTGGGCGGAATTGCATTCATGGCAATATTACTTCTGAACGTAATGGTGGTTACGCAGAAAGATGGTAAAGCTGGTTATCTATCGGTTACGTTATTAAAGTCTTATGCAGATAGTGTTAGTAGCGGTAGTGGTAGTGGTAGTGGTAGTACCAGTGGTAGTGGTAGCAGCACTGATAGTGGTAGTTCACTAACTACTTATTACTTAGGAAATTCTGGGTCGCAATATATCTCTAATCTTGATTCCTCGCCCCAGACTGTCGAAAATTACACTTATACATTAAGTTACAATGCCACTACTGATGTAGTTACTGTATCAGCTGGATCGACATCTGCTGTTGTTTATATAAAAATCAGGTGTACTCGCGCATTTACATCAAACTCTTGTGATTTATCTAAAGAAAGAGATGTCTATTTCACAAATGCATAGTGCGAAAGCCACAATAAGCTAGCATTTTTTTAAATAGTACGTATAACTCAACCATTGTTTTAAATTAAATCAAGAGAATTTATCGTTAAAGTTAGTTCTCTTGACTTTTTCTTGTTTTCGCTAATTCCCCGGTATTTAAGAATATTTAATTTTTTCTCCTGTATGAAATGTGTAAATTTTTGTATAGTTCTTTTAATCATAAATCTATTTTCATGTAATTCTTATGTTAAGGATTACAAAATAGATAAAACCTCTTCCGTACAAATATCAATAGATCTAAAAAAGATGAAATCTGCTAACTTAACAGATTTGATTGATTCCGTACACTATATCAAGCTACAACAAAATAAACAAAGCCCTATTGGAACTTTTAATAAAGTTATCTGTGATGATCAACATGTTTTTATTCTTGATTTAAAAACAGAATCCGTATTCCTATTTGATTTTAAGGGAAAATTTATAAATAAAATATCTTCAAAACGAAATGGTTACAGCGAGTCAATTTTTATAAGAGATTTTGGCGTTGATAAAGCTAAAAAGGAAATTTTTATAGCGGATCCCATTATGAGAAAAGTATTTTTTTACAATTACTCAGGGAAATACGTTCGACATGATAATTTTACTATACCTATTTCACCTTATGCTATAAATCAAAATGCAGGGCGCAACGTATTCTTGTTTCCGGACAATGATTATGAAACCGGCCTGGTGACGTATATTGATGGTCAGGTTAACATAGAAAAGAAATATTTACCTGTAAATTATCCCAAGGACAAGTATCGTTTTTTTCCCTCCTTGTCTAATCCTATAACTGAATTTAAACATGAAGCGTATTTTACGGTAAGCGGATCCGAAAGTATATTTAAATTTTCGCATGAAAAATTACAAGAGGCTTATAAATTAAGATTTGGGCCCTACAATTATGCTGACATTTTAGACAGGTATTATAAAAGTAAGGATGAAGTTCCTTTGGAAAATTTTAGTTCTAAATATAATTTGCCCTTATCGATGGATAATTTGTCAGTTTCTGATAGCATAATATCTCTAAGGTTTTTATTTCCACCAAAATCAGTACATTTCTTTCTAAACACACGTTCAAAAAAATATTTTCTCTTTGATGGGTACTATATGGGAACGCGAGTTTATTTGATCCCAAATCAAATTGTTGGAACAACTGGTAATTTTTTTATTAGTGTCATTTCTCCTGAACAAGTTATAAAGACAAATGAATTCATTAGCAAATATCCTAAACTTCAACAACAAGATCGTAAGGGCTCTTCTACTATAGCAGACTTATCTCACGGATTAAACTTGAATGATGATCCGATCTTAATGTGTTATTCTATCAAAAGAATAAATTAACCAGCATACACCCATAAATGAGATTCATAAGAATAATCATAGTCGCGTTAATTAACATGCTATTAATCATAAGCTTACTAATAAATATAGTATTTGTAGTTATTTATTTTAGCGTCAAGAATTATAATAATAGCTTATATGAAAGAATAAAATTTGAAAATGACCTTAGGGATGTTCGGTTACACTTCATCCTAAAATATAAGGAAGAAAATACATCGATAAAAGCATTATCTTTTATTTCATATCAAAATAAAGCTTGCCCCATTCAAAATATAATAAAAGAAAAAAAGGAAATATTCTATATACCAAATAATGCTTGTGACGTTTGCGTGGCTGCTTTGATGGAAGCGATAAGAAAATTAAATAAAAACTCATCCAATTTAATTTATCTTATAGAATCTTCTAAAAATAAAGATATACTTCTTTTCTCGGAGAAGTATAACATAAGTCCACTAAATGTTTTTTGTGTAAATGATCAAAATATAAGCAATTCTTCCATAGCATCTACCTTTGGTACGCCTTATTTTTTTTCGATTTCTCAATATGGCAAGAAGGAGAATGTTTTTATAATGACCCCTGGGAATATTGATTTGCTCAAATATTACCTACCGAAATAATAAGACAAGATATTTATGACCCTCAGAAGATATTTTTTTTTAATTGCAATGGTCAT
>JGI24740J21852_10001172_pt1 | contig 11835 bp, 10 predicted proteins | sample KBSCornC6_FD_21852 | JGI IMG/M metagenome (IMG submission 21852) | reverse complement strand
AGGGCGATAAATTAGTTTGTATAGGCGGTAACCAATCAGATAAGTCTCACCGCTCTGGTGGTATCGTTTCTAAGACCACTATTCCCAAAAATGGATCTAGCCTGAAACTGCTGGATTGTGTAATGCCGACCAATCTACAAGGAAAATAAGACATGGCCACGAACTACACATATAGAGACTTCAGCCTAGATTTTGCTACGCATCCGGTCACAGGGGACTTAGTCATGAAGACTGACATCTCTGCGATTCTACAATCCATTCGTAATCTAGTATTGACTAGCGCTGGTGAGATTTTGTGGGATCCAGCTATCGGTGGCGGGGTCGCCGGTCTTTTGTTTGAGCCGAATGACAACATGCTACGCATGCAGTTGTACGATAAAATCAAAACTACAATTGAACGATTTGAGCCTAGAGTTGAGATCGTTAATCTGGATATTCAGAGATTCGAGAATGGCTATGGAATTTACATCAATTTACAATTCTATGCCTTAAATTATCCTGAAGTCATCTCTGAGACTATTCCAATTAAGCGCATCAGATAATGCCTTGGGATTAACCTCAGTATAGGAGAATATCAATAATGCAATTTAAGACGACGCATCTTCAAAAAATCTTGGGTTGTTCTGCCGCTACTGAAGCTAAGTGGCTAGACGCAATCAATGCAGCATGCGCCCAATATAACATCAACACAAAATTAAGACTGGCTGCATTTATTGCTCAAGTGGGGCACGAATCTGCTCGTTTGACAGCGGTCACAGAAAATTTGAATTATTCTGCGGCCGGTCTAATGAAGACTTGGCCCTCAAGATTTGATTCTGCTAAGGCCAACGCTTGCGCACGAAATCCACAAAAGATTGCTAATGTTGTCTATAGCAATAGAATGGGCAATGGGAATGAAGCGTCGGGCGATGGTTGGACGTATCGCGGTAGAGGTCTAATTCAAGTCACAGGGAAGTCGATGTATAACGCCTTCTCACAATCTGCTGGCGTTAATGCTGTAGCCAATCCTGATTTACTGACACAAGTTCAGTATGCAGCTTTGAGCGCAGCTTGGTTCTGGGATTCTAAGAGCCTGAATGCGTATGCGGATCGTAGCGATTTGCTATCTACCACAAAGCGCATTAACGGCGGAACCAATGGACAGGATGACCGTGAGATGCTTTACAAGAAAGCGCTCGCTGTTCTATCTGATGAACCAACCCCCACGGATGAACAAGCAGCAAAAAAAGCTGATCCGGCTCCGGATACAACCGCGCCGGTGTCGGATCAGAAAACTCCTGCGGCACAAAACGGTTCCATTGTAGAACCGAGAGCATCCGGCGCTGGCGGTGTATATCCTTGGAATTTGGTGTATGAATCTCGTTCTGGGCACTTTACTGAAGTTGATGATACGCCAGGAGCTGAACGTTTGAATATGACCCATAGAACAGGGTCGTATTGGGAGATGAATCCTCTTGGAACATATACCCTGAAATCAGTTCTTGATTTCTATAAGTTGACCAAGGGGGATTCATACGACTATACTGGCGGAAATTATAGCCAACAAGTACAAGGTCAAGCATATCGACAAAGCAGCGGGGATATGGTGTTCACCTCTGGTGGAACCGTATTCTTCAATGCTAGTAAAGTTCAGATGAACACCGGTATGCTTGCTGTATCTGGTGAAGTTAATGCCGGTATGGTCAACTCTCCGATGTTCTCTGGATTTGGAGGCGGCCTTGCCTATGGAGATTTGCTAGCTAAACAAGCATTAGTTGCATATGACCTAATTGACGGTGATGCTCCTATGATGTCCGGCTCTCTGGGATTTACCGGAGGTTCAACCGGATCGACAGGTTCAGCAGATTCACAGCTAACCAATACTTTGTCTAAGAAGGCTCCCAATGGAACTCCTTGGGTAACTAATGGGGTTCCTCCAAGCGCAAGTTCATCTTCTTCTGGATCATCTGGTGGGTCGAGTTCATCCGGTTCAGGGGGTACGACTGTATCATCTTCATCGACTTTGTCTAGCACAAACTCTAATGACTATGATGTGCCTCAAGAAGCTGGAACCACCTTTAAGGTATCCGACTTAGCAAATGTTGGTGCGGCTGCTGCCGGAGCCGCTGGGGCAGTTATGTCATTGTTGAAGAATAATGACGCTGATCCTGCTGTGGCTAATGCGATGGCTTCCTCTGTTGGTGCACTGGACCAACAACAATCTTCAAAGGATAGCAACACACCGTTCTTCCTAAAGCATGTTTCTTTCGACAAGCCGACTTTGATTAGCATGTCGACAAGCGCTGATGCTCCAGATCCATCTTTGTATATGAATAACATTCATACGATTGTGGATGCAACAACCGGCTTTGGTCGTCTATATATGAGTAATGGACAATCATGGCAGTTGGTGGGAGATGGGAAGGAAGCTAAGGCATATACTGATCAAGTCGCTAGTGATTTAAATGCACAGCTATCACAAAAGATTGTGGATGAAGCGGTAGCTAGAGCGCAAGCCATCTCTGATGAAGCTGCTGCTAGACAAGCCGCGCTTACTGCAGGTCTATTGGATGAAGCAACACAAAGACAAGCTGCGGTTACTGCAGAGGCGACAGCAAGACAGACTGCGGATAGTTCTTTGTCGGATCGCATTTTGACGTTGACGGCTTCTGTGAATGACAACGCAGCTGCTATTCAGGAAGAACAAACAGCAAGAGCTGATGCTATTACTGCTGAAGCAAACGCTCGTTTAGTTCTGGCATCTCAAGTTAGCGACAATACAGCGGCCATTATTTCCGAGCAAACAACTCGGTCTAATGCAGATAGTGCGTTATCAACCAGAATCGATCAAGTATCTGCTACAACCGATTCTAATACGGCTGCTATCACAAGTGAAGCTAATGCTAGAACTACAGCAGATAACGCCCTATCAACAAGAATCGATGCTGTCGTTGCAACTGCTTCTAGCAATACTGCTGCAATCACAACTGAAGCTTCGGCTAGAGCAAGCGCGGATAGCGCTCTTTCAGATCGCATTGATGCAGTTGTTGCAACTGCTAATGGAAACACCGCAGCTATTGTAACAGAGTCTAGCGCTAGAGCTAGTGGTGATGCGGCCAATGCAACTCAGATTTCTGTTGTTCAAAGTCAGTTGAATAGTGCAGGTTCTGCTATCAACCGCTTGAATAATCCGACATTCTTGAGTTTGACTAGTGGTCTGCCAACTGGCTGGGCAATATACAATAATGGTCCAGAATCAGCTAGCCTATCAATGGTTGCAGGGCCGGATGCATATCAAGCGGTTAGAGTTTCATGGACAGCAGCAAATACTAGCACTAAGGGTATTTGTCAAACAGGCGGATTGAATCCTAACATGAGAGCCAACTTTTGGTATATTATTGCCTTTAAGGTAAGGGCAGTGACGAATACCGTTGGCGCAAAGGTTAGTGCTCAATTCTCAAATACTCCAAGTTTTAGTGATTATGTTGAGATTCAGAGTCCAACTTTGACAACAGACTGGCAATGGTATATTGCTAAATGTCGGAGAACGGCGGGAGATTCTGGTGAGTTGTTTATCAGTATCTTGGGATCAATGGGCAGTGCATCCTATGATATTTCTGAGCCTGTGGTTCAAGAAGGTCAGACCTTCCTAGGATTCAATGAAGGCACTATTGTTGCTTCTGTGATGCAAGAGTCTAGCACTCGGGCAACACAGGTTGGTCAAATCCAAGCACAATGGGCAATCAAGACAAACGTGAATGGCGCGGTTGCCGGTATCGCTTTGGTTAGCGATCTGATCAATGGAAATCCTTCTTCATCATTCACGGTACAGGCGGATCAGTTTAAGTTAGTGAGTCCGTCTAATTCGTCTTTGATCACGAATCCGTTTACTGTTGACTCTAGTGGTAATGCGGTATTTGCTGGAGTTATTACGGTGAAGTCTGCGCCTAGTGGACAGAGAACTGAGATCACGAATAGTGCCATTAATGTCTATGACTCTAGTGGAACTTTGCGTGTTAGATTGGGAGTTTGGTGATGGGTGTCGGTTTAGAAGTATACAACGCCTCTGGTCAGAGGCGTTTTAACTCAAGCGATTATCTAGTTCGTTTTCTTGGGAGTGTTCAGGTGGGAGTCACAGCGGGATCGATTAATGATCCCAACTTGGCTACATCTAATGCGACTCCTTTCTATATTTTCTATCCAGCGAACCTTGGTAGTAAGTCCGGAAATATTTGTCCATATGTGTCTATTTCAGGAACTACTGTTAGTTGGAACTGGTCAGATAGCGGAGATACAACAAAGAGATCGAATGGATTATTGTTTTGGGGACTAAGGTAAATACACGTTTGTGACATCTACTGCGAATAGCTGACCCCCAATAGGTTGGCTAAAGCCAATGTTGTTTGATGGCGCAAGATCGACCGGAATATATGTTGATGTTTGGACATATGGGGTAGAGCCTGTGTTGTTGGAATATGCATCTTGGAAATATACTCGACCGACACCGCTTCCATAAGGATCGCTTGTGATATATGATTTTGGGTTGGTGAATGCAACTGCTAGTTTCTGTCCGGAATAGGTTCCTGATATTGTATATGTAGATGGAGTATATCCTTCATTCGGAGTTCCGTATGGAATATTAACCATATTCACAATACGCATCGGCTCATAGTTAGAACTGAATGATACAACTCCTCCAGATGTCCAAGTTACTAATCCGAAAGACGGGACCACATTTGGCTGCTTATCATAGATGTAGTAGGCAACATTGATTGATCCGGATGTGAGGTAGGACGCAATATAAAATGTATGTGACCCTACTCCAGTGCTTGGATTTACTGAGTATGTTACCTGGAATGGGACGGTATATCCAGCCCCTCCGGATACAGTACAGCAAATAATCGGATTATTCAACCCAGACACAGTAACAGCTGACCATGATGTTGGTGGAGTTGCTGAAGTGTTGATGGTCAAATAGCCACTCTGAACCAACACCATATTCATAAATTGAGTGTCGATCTGTAGATTTCCTGAGCTGTTATAACACTGTAGTGCTGCGGGCATTCATTGCTCCTTAAATAATAACGTACCAATGTAGTATTTAATGATTACAACATGACGGGTGTACTTATGGTAAAGATTGCATTTTATAAAGGCAACAGTAGTACCGCATGGAATAACTTCTGGGCAAACGCAGTTCGTTGGTGGACTGGTGGCCCCTACTCACATACCGAAGTCATCACTAAAACCGATGAAACAGGAAAGCACCTTTGCTACTCATCCACTATCAAAGAACATGGTGTGAGGGGAGAATGGCGCGTTCTACCTGAATCAGATTGGGACTTTGTGGATGTGGATTCTGACCCAGAAGCAGTAACAGCTTGGTTTGAGGATAAGATCAAACAGGGTTGTAAATACGATATGCTTGGATTGCTAGGATTCTTGTTTAAACGCCAGGAATTCGACAAGAATAAATATTTTTGTTCAGAAGCGGTTGCTGATTCTATTGGCATCCGAGAAGGGTGGCGCTATGATCCGAACGATCTAAAGCCCATCGTTGATTTACTATCTCAATACACAAGGAAATAAACATGTCAAGATTTGTGACCGCAGATAATATTGAAGGTCTGAAGGCTCGTGCAGAAAGTCTGCGTCCAAGAGCGCCTAATGTAGTTGCCACCGCTCGCGGATGGGAACAAGCTAGACCTAATGGTTCATTGGAGCTTCTAGTTTCTTTTGCCGGCCTAGATAGTCTGTTGGGTGAAGCAGAACCTGCTGTTGGCGAGCCTGTTGAAGTTGTTGTTCCTGCGGTTCAGGTTCAAGAGGAATCTGCTTCGGTTGAAGGTGATGCTGAAGTAGCCCAAGAAGAAGCAAAGGATGAAGCAGTTGAAGAATCTGCCCCAGTAAAGAAAGCAGGTCGTCCCAAGAAGGTAGCGGCATAATGAAGAATGTATCCGACTATATCAAAACTCTGGTGTCTGAGGATGGCGGAGACGGCAATCCAGGAGCCACTAATACTGTTAGCTCTGGTGCCGTAGCATTGAGAGAACTGCCTTTTAGCAAGATGGCCAAGCGTAAGTCCCTAGAGAAGGAATCATTGGCCTATGATGCTCCTAATCCACTAGCTGACGCTGCAGGTAAGATTGCTCTTGCTTCTGTATATGCGCCTGAACAAGAACCGGATGATGATCCGCATTTGTTTCACCAGAAACAACAATATCAAAACGATCAGGTAATGTCTGCCTAATCGATTCAAAAGCCCTCAGGAATACTGAGGGCTTTTTCGTTGAATATGGTTTTACTATACATACCATGCATAGTATAATATCCCATTAAGTGGTAGTGTAGTCATCAGGAGAAAAATGAGCGAACATTTTTACACTAATATTGATACCCGTGGCAATAAAGTCTTCTTGCGATATGTGGAAGATGGTCAACACAAGAAAGAAGTGATTGAATTTGCTCCGGAACTATACATTAAGACAAACGATGCCGCCAAAGCCGACGCAATGTCGATGCATGATGAACCTCTAGAGGCGGTGCAATTCACAGATAATAAAGAGATGAGAAAGTTCATCGAGTCCTACAAGGATGTCGATGGGTTTTCGGTTTATGGTACTGAAAATATCATGAACCAATTCATGTCTAAGGCATATCCTCGTGACATCAAATATGATGCACAAAAGATTCTTGGGGGCATCTTAGATATTGAAACATTCTCTGGTAATGTGGAGGTTGATGAAGACGGTAAGGTACAACCAATTGATGGACCATTTCCAAATCCAGAGACGGCGGAATATCCGATCAGCCTGATCACAGTATATCATACGGTTGAGAAGAAGTTTTATGTGTTTGGTCTAGAGTATTTCAATGGACATTTCATCGGAACATATAAGCACAATCCTGATCATGAGAAAGTGGGTAAGCTGGATATCGTCTATAAGGGATATGAAGATGAACATACTCTATTGAATGAGTTTGTTAGTTTCTGGCAAGAGAAAGACTTCAACTATTGGTCTGGATGGTATATTGAAGGTTTCGATAACGCATATCTGACTAATCGTATTGAAAAGATTTGCGGAGAAACTGCAAAGAAGAAATTGAGTCCTTGGGGTATGGTACAAAAGGGTTCGATCACAACAGATTGGGGAGAAGACCTAACTGTTTATGATTGGATCGGTTGCCAGATGCTAGACTACAAGCAATTGTTTGAGAAACATGGTTTCATGAATCCGGACGATAAAAAGCTTGATACTGTAGCAAGATTAATCCTTGGTGAAGGTAAGGTTGACTATAAGGATGAAGGGAATCTGAATACTTTGTATATTCGCAACTATCAGAAGGCGGTTGAATATAACGTCGTTGACGTTGATCTGATTGTGCGTATGAACAACAAGAAACGATTCTTTGAATTAACCTTCATTCTAGCATATCTTTGTAAGTCTAACTATCGGGATACGCTAGGTACAGTAAAGCCTTGGTCCGCCCTAACCTACTCAATGTTGTGTGAGAAGGGACAGCGACCTAAGATCAAGTCTGTGTTCGAGGGGGATACTCAATTCGGCGGTGGATTTGTCCGTGAAATTAAGGCTGGTCGATATCGTTGGGTCGTATCTTGTGATTTGAACTCTCTGTACCCTCATTTGATTCAGCAATATAATCTGGGTGCAGAAACCATTATCGAACCTGAAGATTTGCCTGCTGAAATTCGCGCGATTCCGACCTTCACATTGGATGATCTTGTTAATAAACGGGTTGATTTGTCTGCATTGAAGAAATATAATCTTTGTATGACGGCCAACCGGGCATTCTTTAAACGAGGTAAGCGATCAATCTTCAATGAGAAGACTCGTCAAATCTATGATGATCGTAAGAAGGTCAAGAAGGGAATGCTTGCTTATGAACAGGAAGAAGTTGATCTATTGGCATTAATAGGAGATAAGCCTGCTAATCCAGAACAGACATCATTGTTGGAAGATTTGGCCATTAAGATTTCAACGATGGATGTTCATCAACACTCTTTGAAGATTCTGATGAACTCTTTGTTTGGTGCCATTGGTAATAAGTGGTTCAAGGAATGTTTCGATATTCGGGTTGCCGAAGGTATTACACTTTCTGGTAAGTTGTCTATTTTGTGGATTGCGCGCAAGCTGGATGAATATTTTAACAAGATTCTTGGGACCGGAACAGTTGTTCACAAGATTCATCACATTAATCGACCACCTCAGACAACTCTGGAAGTTGTTAGTGGAGTCAACTATGCAATCTATCAAGATACCGATTCTTGTTATATTGATATGTCTAGATTGGTGGATAAGCTGTTCACGCAAGAGCAACAGACCAATGAAGTAGAGAAGATTGTTAATTTCCTGGATAAGTTATTCAAGGATAAGATCGAACCATATATTGATCAGTCATATCAAGAACTTGCTGATTATGTGAATGCAGATGATCAACGTATGTTCATGAAGAGAGAAGTTATTGCCACTTCAGCGATCTGGACTGCGAAGAAACGCTATACAATGTTGGTTGCCGATTCTGAGGGAGTTCGTTATTGGCCGAATCTATATCACAAGACAGTCGGTCTAGATGCGGTGAAAGCGACAGCTCCTAAGCACTGCAGAGATTGGATGTTGGAGGCATATAAAATCACTCTTCAAGGAACGGAGTCTGAACTTCAGGATTTTTGTTCAGAAAAGAAGAAGGAATTCATGCAGCTGCCTATTGATAAGGTTGCTACGCCAAGTGGTGTTAATGGCCTGGAGAAATATTATGATCCAAACACATTATATATCAAGGGCGCTCCTAAGCATGTAAAGGCATCTTTGTGGCATAACCATCTGTTGGATAAGAAGGGAATTAAGGGTATTTCTAAGATTCAATCTGGAGATAAGATTAAATTCATTGAGCTTAGAACGCCAAATCCATTCGGTTGCGAGTGTATTGCATTCCAAGGAAAGCTGCCTGCTGAATTCGGTCTAGAGAAATATGTGAATTATGAAACCAACTTTGAGCGTTCATTCACATCATTGTTGGATAACTTATTGGTTGCTGTAAACTGGAGTTCAACCCGCCAAGCCTCTGCTATGGACTGGTTCGTTTAAATTCATAGCTCCGAAGCCCCTAGATCATTTCTAGGGGCTTTACTTTTTACATACGCTGGAGTATGATCCTTTCGTCATTCCCTAATTAACTATGGAAGAGAAATGGAACAGCATTTGAAGAACGAACGTGAAATGATCCGTGAGGTTTTTGAACCTGGTATGATTGAAGAGCATCGACGCGCGATTTTTGATGTTGATCCGCGCGATGGCGAGCAAAATAATGACTCCATGTTTGACCGTTGGTTCTATAGCTGCGCCTCTTACAAAGAATCCTTCGATCTCAAGGAATTTGTGAGTAAATATCATGATGAAGGTATTGTGGAAAACTTCATCTATGTTCGCCAAACTGGTAAGGTATATAACACCTTCATTCCTTGCGACCATATGCATTTCATGGCCGGTATGTGGACTTTGACTCGGCTTTCAAACCGTCAGGTTGATTCCTTTTCGTATGAAGAGCGTTGTCTACAATATATTCTGGGTCGTCCTGGAGAACTGGCGGATATTTTCCTGTATGATGCTCTTGGTGCATATCAAAGTTCTTGCTCCCGCGATCTTTGGCGCCACAAGAACTTCGAAATGAACGCGGCTGAATATACCTCTTTCCAAAAACTCAAACATCACATTTGCGACTGGAAAATCTAATGCAACACACATTTTTGGATAAGACCCTTCAAGTTTGTCATCGAATTCAACATTCCAGAACGCTGGACACTGTATTTGCTCACGCCCAGACCGAAATGGTTGAGCTACAAGAAGAGATCAACAAGGTACTGAATGGAGAGCCAGAAGGACCGGATGGTGTTTTGGGTGAATCTATCGATGTTATGATGTGCTGTGTCGATATCATCTACAAACACAATCCAACCATCACCAAAGAAGAAATCTATGCCAAGCTGAATGAAAAGCTTGAAAAATGGGTGGCTGTATATAGCGAACAAGGAAAAGAATGAGCAACACCGATTTGAGCAAGTATGTCGTTCTTGATGAACTGGACATGATTTTGCTTCGCCCCGACACATTCGTCGGGGCTATCGAATCTGCGACCATTAATTCATATATCTTCAAGGATAATGGCGCTGAACCAGAGTTTAGGGAAATTACTTACAACCCGGCTCTGCTGAAGATTTTTGACGAGGTTCTTCAGAACTGTTATGACCATTCTAAGCGTCCTGAAGGCGCTGGTCTGACACGCATCGATGTGACACTCAATCCAATCACTGGTCTCATCACAGTAGCGGATAATGCTGGGATTCCGGTGGCGAAGCATCCTGAACTGGACAAATATATTCCATGTATTATCTTTGGAATGTTGCGATCCAGCACCAACTATGACGATAACGATCAGAGAGAAGGCGGAGGGCGTAACGGTTTAGGCTCTAAGCTGACTAACATCTTCTCAAGCTATTTTCAAGTTGAAACATGTGATGGTAAGCTAAAATACGACAAAGTCTATGAGAACAATCGTCGTGATGAAAGCGAACCTAGGATTATGCCCGGTAAGACCAAGGGCACAAAGATTTCATTCATCCCAGACTATGAACGCCTTGGGTGTTCTCTGGATGACGATAACTATGGGATGATCATCACCCGAGTCTATGAGATCGCAGCTTGTGCTCCTGGAATTGATGTCTATCTGAACAACAAGAAGATTGATGTAAAGGGATTCGAGAAGTTTGTTAAGAAGTTCGGTTCTGAATGTATGTATGTCGAGAATTCGCATTGGCGAATCGGTCTACATCATTCTGAAGATGGCTTCAAGCATATCAGCTTCTGTAATGCCATCCATACTTGGATGGGCGGGACGCATGTCGATTATCTTGCGGATCAACTGGTGGAAGGTATTCGGGATCACATTAAGCGAAAAACAAAGCAAGATGTTAAACCTGCTGACATCAAGAATCATTTCTTCTTAATGGTTGACTGTACGGTCTACAACCCGAAGTTCTCCGGTCAGACCAAGGAACATATGAAGTTGCCAATCAAGGATTATGGCACTACGTTCCGATTTGATGATAAGTTCTTCAAGAAGCTGATTAAGTCTCCTATTGTTGAAGAGATTGTCGAATGGGCGATCAACCGTAAGAAGATTCAGGATATGCGAGATATGAAGAATCTCGCAGCCGAAGTGGCAAAGGCTTCTAAGAAGACGATTGATAAGTATGAACCTGCTTCTCAGAAGCATAATCGTGAAGAATGTATTCTGTTCATCTGCGAAGGAGATTCTGCCGCTAACCCACTGATCAGCGCCCGCGATCCGAAGAAGCATGGTGTGTTTGCTCTAAAGGGAAAGCCGCTGAATATGGGCAATGCCAAGATCGATCAGATCAAGAAGAATGTTGAGATTCAGAACTTAATGGCAGCGTTGGGTCTGCAGTTTAACCAACCAGCAGAGAACCTGCGTTATGGGCGTATCGTCCTAGCGACAGACGCGGATATGGACGGGATGCACATCCGGGCTTTGAATCTTAACAACTTTCTACACGCGTGGCCTGAACTACTAACCGAGGGTAAGGTGTATTTCTTGAATACGCCTGTTGTGCGCGTAGTTAAGGGTAAGGAAAAGCTTGAATTCTTCAGCGAAGAGGAATTTGACGATTGGTGGAATAAGAATGGTAATTCCAAGTACCAAGTCAAATACTTGAAGGGTCTTGGTGGTAACTCTACCGTAGACTTCAAGAAATATATGTTCGATGAACAATATATGATCCCTCTTACTCTGGAAGATGACGAGGATGAACGTATGTTGAAT
>JGI24740J21852_10001171_pt1 | contig 11836 bp, 11 predicted proteins | sample KBSCornC6_FD_21852 | JGI IMG/M metagenome (IMG submission 21852) | reverse complement strand
GGAATTTGAGCCATGTCCGCTTCGTCTGCGGCAATCGCTGGAGCACATTGGATCGCTCCACGACGCCAATCGCGATGTCGGCTCCCGCCGCGCCTCGTGCAAACTCGTCGACGGTCGCTCTGTCGAGCAGGGCATGGTCGGCTGTGGTCACCAGCAGCGGCCACGCAATCTCCGGATCGTCGCACAGGGCGAGCATGGTCTCAGCGATGGTGCCTTGCGACTGGACAAAGCGAACGCGCGGATCGCTGGCAATCACGGCTGCGATTCGGTCCGGCGCCTGGGACAGGACGATGACATGGCCCACGCTCTTGCTGGCCAGCAGCGCGCGGACCGGGCGCACCACCATCGGCTCCCCGCCGACCGGGATCAGCGCCTTCATGTCGATCCCGAACTGCGCCGCGAACCGGTCCTTCCCGGGGCGTGAACCGGCGAGCACGACCGAAGTGAACTTCATGCTTCGAGCCAGGAGACCACCTTCTGCCCCCGCGCCTTGAGCTCGGTCATTTGCGCCAGCCGCACCGCATGGAAAATCAGGCTGATCAGCGACCACCAGGCGACCAGCTCGATCCCGAGGTCGGGCCGGCCGAAGAGGAGGCTCGCGACGAGGATGACCATGTTCGGATTGCGACGAGCAGTGATCAGCCGGAACTTGCTGTCGAGCGGCCGCCAGACGTGGATTTCCATGCCGCCAAAGCGCTTGATCGAGATGCCCTCGATGACCCGCTGCGCGACATAGCCTCCGACGATCATGCCCAGCGCCATGGTCGCCGTGAACGGCACGAGCGGGCGGCCGTAGGCGGCGAGCCCGTGCTCCCACGCCCACCACCAGAAGGGCGGGTGGACGAGGTCGATCCCGTGATCGAACACATTGCCCCACTTCGACGAGGCGCCGGTGCAGCGGGCGAGCTTTCCGTCGACCGTATCGAGCACCATGAAGACGAAGCCCGACAGCACCCCGAGCCAATAGTTGCCGTTCCAGAACAGCCACAAGGCGAGCAGGCACAGGATCGCGCCGATCAGGGTCACGAAATTGGGACTGAGGCCCGCGCGCGCCGCCCAGCGCGTCAGGTAGAAAGCGGGCCGCCGCCAGAGATAGAGCGTCAGCGCATCGGTCACACCCTTATAGGCTGCATCGTAGGCCGCTCGCTCGACGGGTTCGGGATCGCTGGGGTCGAGCGGAAGCACGAACGGGCGCTCGCGCTTCCTCAGCGCCTTGTTCTCGAGCTCGGCGGTCTCGGCGGCCAGCAGCTCATAGCCTTCGACGATCTGGTGATCCTCCAGGCCAGCAGCAGCGGCTGCGGNATTCGCGNCGGCGGGGACATGGGCCATCACTGGCTCGCNGGCGTACGTCAGGATCGTGTTGGAGCGCCCGGCCATCTCCTTCAGCCACGCTGGATTCCAGGCGTATCGCAAGCTCGCGAGGAGCACCGCACGGCTTGCATCCGGGCCATTCGCACACTCGAATCCGGCGTTCGTCGCCAGCCGGCATGCTCGTTCGCGCGCATCCATGCCGAACGGCCGGGCCGCATTGGACCCGACAGGTACGAACAGCAGGGGCATCTCGCTCGCCACAGCCAAGCGCATAATGGTCGCGGACTCGGCAGGAAAGGGGAACGGCTGCTGCTCACTTGCCCCTTACGGCCATTTCGCGCACAAACCCGCTCCGCATGGCCGAGATCACCGAGCAGGAGACGGATCAGCGGCACGGCTCGGTCTACCGGGTCGCGGGCACGATCAATATCGCCCGCGCCGCGACCACCCAGCGCGAGATCGATGCGCTTCCCGACCCGCTGACCATCGACCTTAGCGACATCAACCGGATGGACACGGTCGGCGCATGGATCATCTACCGCACCGTCCGCGATCGCGGCGCCAAGGTGATCGGCGCCAGCCGCGATGAAGTCAGCCTGCTGAAGCAGGTCGGCGAGTTCGACAAACCGACCCGTGTCGTCCCCGACGAACCGCACAATTTCCTGGCCGGCGTGCGCGAGCTCGGCGAATGGGTCGTCGAAACTGGCCAGACGCTGGTCGGCCTGCTCGGCTTTTTCGGCTCGACGCTCATTGGCTTTGGCAATGTCATCAAAAGGCCGACGCGGCGTTTCCGCTTGAACGCGGTCGTCCAACGCTTCGACGTGGTCGGCGTGCGCGCGCTCGGGATCATCGGGCTGATGAGCTTCCTCATCGGCATCGTCATCGCCCAGCAGGGCTCGGTCCAGCTCGCGCAGTTCGGTGCAGAGGTCTATACTATCAACCTCATCGGCCGGATCACGGTGCGCGAACTCGGCACTTTGATGACGGCGATCATGGTCGCCGGACGCTCCGGGTCGGCCTTCGCCGCGCAGCTCGGCACGATGAAGATCACCGAGGAGATCGACGCGATGCGCACGATCGGCGTCTCGCCGGTCGAGGCCCTGGTGATCCCGCGGATCATCTCCGCGGTGGTGATGATGCCGCTCCTGGCGTTCTGGTCGATGCTGCTCGCACTGATCGGCGGGGGAATGTTCGTCTGGCTGTCGCTCAGCATTCCGCCGCTCACCTACATCCAGCGTTTGCATGACGTGATTCCGATTACCGACCTCTGGGTCGGACTCATCAAGGCACCGGTGTTCGGCTTCATCATCGCGCTTGCCGGCTGCTTCCAGGGCATGCTCGTCCAGGGCAACAGCGAAGAGGTCGGTTCGCGCACCACGACCGCAGTCGTTCAGTCGATCTTCCTCGTCATCGTCCTCGACGCGGTCTTTGCGGTGTTCTTCAGCTCGATTGGGTGGGTATGACCTCGATCCCCAAGGAGCTCGATCCCGCCACCGTTCCGCCAGGCTGCCAGCCGATCATCACGGTGCGGGGCCTTCGCAACAGCTTCGGCGAGCAGGTCATTCACGACGATCTCGACCTGACGGTTTGCCGGGGCGAGATCCTCGGCGTCGTTGGCGGTTCGGGCACCGGCAAGTCGGTGCTGCTGCGCTCGATCATCGGCCTCCAGACGCCGGACGAAGGCGAAGTCGAGGTGCTCGGCGAGAACATGATCGGACGGGAGGAGGATGAGGCCAAGAACATTCGCCGACGCTGGGGCATATTGTTCCAAAACGGCGCCTTGTTCTCGACCTTGACCGTTGCCGAGAACGTCGAGGTGCCGATCCGCGAATATTTTCCGGGCATCAAGCCGCCGCTGCTCGACGAGATGGCCTCCTACAAGATCGCCATGGGCGGCCTCCCGCCTGACGCAGGGCCCAAATATCCGTCCGAGCTTTCAGGCGGCATGGTGAAGCGCGCCGGGCTAGCGAGGGCGCTGGCGCTCGATCCCGAGCTCCTGTTTCTTGACGAGCCCACGGCGGGCCTGGACCCGATCGCCGCCGCAGCGTTCGATGAGCTGATCAAGTCGCTCCAGCGTCGCCTCGACCTCACCGTGTTCCTGATCACCCACGATCTCGACACGCTGCATGCGATCTGCGACCGGATCGCCGTGCTTGCGGACCAGCACGTGATCGCGGTCGGAACGATCCCGCAACTATTGGCTTTGGACCATCCTTGGATACAAGAGTATTTCAACGGGCCGCGGGGACGCGCCGCAGCCGATAGCTACGAAGAGGGGGCAACGGCCTAGTGGAAACCCGCTCGAACTACGTGATGGTCGGCGCGGTGACAGTGGCCCTGCTCATCGGCACATTGCTCTTCATAGTCTGGCTCGCAGGCCTCTCGAACAAGACGACCAAATGCTACGACATCTATTTTGCGCAAGGGGTCGGGGGTCTGAACAAGGGCTCCAACGTCAGCTTCTCCGGCGTCCCGGTCGGGCAGGTCACGAAAATCTCGTTGCTTCCGAACCGGCCCGAGTTCGTCTGGGTGCGGATCGACGTCGACGAGCAGACGCCGGTGTTGCAGGGAACCAGCGCGCAGATTCACGGCGTCGGATTCACCGGTGTCAGCGAGATCCAGCTCACCGGCGCCGAGCGCGGGCGGCCGCCGATCCAGCAGACGGGCCCGCAGGGCTGCCCAGTCATCCCCGCCACGTCAGGGGGAATTAGCGCGCTCTTGAACAGCGCTCCCGAGCTGATCGACCGAATCCAGCGGCTGACGGAGCGGCTGACGGAGCTCCTGAGCGACAAGAACCAGAATTCGATTTCCGATATCCTCGAGAATATCGATGCCACCACGGCTGAGCTGAAGAAGCACGCGCCGGAGATGGGNGACACGATCGCGGAGATTAAGATCGCTTCGCACAACGCGGGCGTCGCCGCCAACAACGTTGCGGCGCTCTCCGACAATGCCAACAAGCTGGTCAGCGGGCCGGGACGTCAGTCGATCGAGAACCTCAACCAGGCGATCATCTCGGCCAAGCAATCTGCCGACAATCTCAATGCGATGATCAGCGATGCCCGGCCGGGCGTTCAGAACTTCAGTAAGGAGACGCTGCCCGAGGCGAACCGCCTGGTCCATGATCTTCGCCAGCTGTCGCAATCGCTGGAGCAGGTCTCCAACCGGGTCAACCAGCAGGGCATCGGCGGCGCGCTCGGGCCCGAGAAGCTGCCCGACTATAATCCAGGGAAACGCAAATGAGGCTGTTGCTTAGGACGAGTGCGGTCGCCTTGGCCGTGAGCTTGAGCGGCTGCTCGCTCGGCGGCATGCTCGGCGGAGGGGGCAAGGCGCCGGCGACTCTCGTCACGCTGACGCCGGAAGCGGCCGAACCGGCGTCGCTTGTGCGCAGCGCTGCCGCGGGGCAGGCGGTAACGGTGATGGTTCCGACGGTTCCGAAGGAGCTGACGGCGGTCCGCGTTCCGGTCCAGGTCAACTATGTTGATGTGCAATATGTGACCAACGTCCAGCTGGTGGATACGCCGGATCGCCTCTTCCAGCGCCTGCTCTCGGAAACCATCCGCCGCACGACCAACCGCGTCGTGCTCGACCCCAACCAGGCGTCACTCGACCCAGGGTTGGTGGTTACCGGCATGTTGCAGCGCTTCGGCTATGACGCGGCGAGCGGACAGGTGGTCGTGACCTATGATGCTTCGCTGTCGACCGCCGGCGGCAACCGCGTCGAGACGCGCCGCTTCACCGCGAGCGCTCCCGCCGACGGAACGGCCGCGACCGTTCCCGCCGCGCTCAACCGGGCCGCGAACCAGGTCGCGCTCGACGTCGCGAAGTGGGTCGGGAGCTCCGGCGCTTAGCCATTGACAGCTCGCGCTACATTTGTAGCTTGAGCCCATGAAACTACTAGTTGCGTTTGCGGCGTGCATGCTCGCCGCTTGTGCCACGCCGATAGCCACGACGCGCTCCGCGCCGCTGGTCGACTACCATCAACATCTCGTCAGCGCGACGTTCCAGCCATTTGTGAAGCTGCCGCTACGCGACGGAGGCGCGCTCGTTCGCGAGCTCAATGTCGCCGGTATCGAACGTGCCGTCGTTCTGTCGGTCGCGTACACATACGGTGACGAGCGCAAGCCGATCAACGAACAGGACCGCGACCGGCTGACTCGCGAGGAGAACGACTGGACCTCCGCGCAAGTGATCGCCAATTCATCGCGCCTGATCGGCTTTTGCAGCGCCAATCCCTTGCGCGAAGCCGCGCTTGCGGAACTTCAGCGCTGTCTTTCGCTGCCGGACATGAAGGGCATCAAGCTCCACTTCGGCAACAGCGGCGTGAGCCTTCGCAATCCCGATCATCTGGCGCGGGTCGAGCAGGTCTATGCGCTCGCCGAACGCCTGCGCGTACCGGTTCTGGTGCACATGCGGGCCCGCGGCGGTACCAACTATGGCGCGGAAGACGCGCGAATCTTCCTCGACCAGGTCGTTCCGCAAGCGCCGAATGTCGATCTCATCGTCGCGCACCTCGGCGTTTCGGGCCCGGGGTGGGGCGCGCAAGGAAACGAGGTCATGTCCGTCTTCGCCGAGGCGGCACAGCGGCACGACCCGGCCATGAAGAACCTCTATTTCGACGTGGCGACCAATGTCACGCAGGAGACGAGCCCGGCGGAAGGCGCGCTCATCGCCAAGCGCATCCGCGAGGTTGGCATCAGGCACGTGCTCTACGGTTCCGATCTCAGCCCGCCAGGCGGCAGCATCCGGGCCGGGTGGGACATCTTCCGAACCCATGTCCCGCTGACGTCCGGCGAATTCCAGACGATCATGAGCAATCGCCTGCCCTTCGTTCGCTAGCCTAGGCTAGGCTAGGCTAGGCTAGGCTCTTGCTGACCTGCTCGTAGACGTCCTTCGACAGCCCCGGCGTCGCGGCGATCCTCTCCAGCGCCTCTCGCATCATTGCCGCGCGCTTCGGCTCGAACCGGCGCCAACGCCCGAAGGCCGGCACCAGCCGCGCGGCGACCTGCGGGTTGAGCTTGTCGGCGGCGATGATCATGTCGGCGAGGAACTTGTAGCCGCGGCCGTCGCCCGAGTGGAACGCCCAGTGGTTGCCGCCGAACATGCCGGCGAGCGAGCGCAGGCGGTTGGGATTGGTGATCACGAAATCGGGGTGCTTGGCCAGCTTCAGGACCTGGTCGACCGTGTCCGGCCGCTGCGCCGCCGCCTGCAGCGCGAACCATTTGTCGAGCACCAGCGGATCGTCGTGGAAGCGGTCGAAGAAAGCATCGAGCGCTTGGCTGCGCTGCGGCGTTTCGGTCGACACGAGCACGCCGAGCGCGCCCTGGCGGTCGGTCATATTGTCGGCACGGTCGAACTGCGCCTTGGCGAGCTCCGCCGCCCTCGCCTCGTCGGCGCCCGCAATCAGCCCCAGCGCAACGGTCCTCAGCCGTCGAACCCCTTTGGCGTTCGGTGACAGATCGTCGCCGCTCACCCCGTCGCTCCGATGCGCCGCGAGCAGGTCGTCACCGAGCGTTTGGCCAATCGCCTTGCGCAGCCGGTCGCGCGAGGCGTGGATCGCGTCGGGATCGACGACGTCCATCCGCTCGGCAATGAGCGTGTCGCTGGGCACCAGGATCGCCTCGGCCTTGAACGCCGGGTCGAGCGCATTGGACCTGAGCGTCGCGCCGATCGCACGAATCACCGGCTCGTAGTCCACTTCCTCGCCACGCGCCCCGGCGGTCAGCGCCGCCATCATCAGCTCCTGCATCGCTTCATAGCGCGCGAACGGGTCGGTGTCGGCCTGCGCCAGCCGGTCGAGCTCTTGCGGGCGCCGCTCGGCGGTGACGATCACCGGAGCGGAAAATTCGCGGTTGATCGACAGCAAGGGAGGCTCGGTGACGTTCTCGAAGATGAAGTTCTGCTTCGCCTGATCGAGGATGATCAGCTTCTCGGGGCAGATTTCCGCGCCGCTCTGCTCACCGATGATGGCAGTCCGGAGTGGAATCGGCATCGGCTGCTTGTTCGGCTGGCCAGGCGTGGGATCCTCGTGCTGCTCCAGATGCAGCGTTGCCGTCTTCGCACCCGCGTCATGCTCGAGCCGCGCGCGGACCTTCGGCGTGCCCGCCTGGCTGTACCAGATCTTGAACGGCGTCAGGTCGACGCCGCTTGCATCCTCCAGCGATTTCACGAAATCGTCGCAGGTCGCCGCTTCGCCGTCGTGCCGCTCGAAATAGAGATCGGTGCCTTTGCGGAATTTCTCCGGCCCGAGCACCGTGTGGAACATTCGGATCAGCTCGGCTCCCTTGTTGTAGACCGTCGCCGTGTAGAAGTTCGAAATCTCGATATAGCTGTCGGGACGAACAGGATGGGCGAGCGGCCCCTGGTCTTCCGGGAACTGCGCCGCCCGGAGCACGCGCACGTCCTCGATGCGCTTGACCGCCGGGCTTCCCACATCCGCCGAGAAGCTCTGGTCGCGGAAGACGGTGAAGCCTTCTTTCAGGCTCAGCTGGAACCAGTCGCGGCACGTGACTCGGTCACCCGACCAGTTGTGGAAATATTCGTGCGCGACGACGCGGGCGATATTGTCGAAGTCGGCGTCGGTCGCCGTTTCCTGATCGGCGAGCACGTAGGCGGAGTTGAAGATGTTTAAGGACTTGTTCTCCATCGCCCCCATGTTGAAGTCGGAGACGGCGACGATGTTGAACTGGTCGAGGTCATATTCGCGGCCATAGACCTTCTCGTCCCAGGCCATGGCGAGCTTGAGGCTGTTCATCGCATGGCTCGTCTTGGGCAGGTCGGCCTCGCGGACCCACACGGCGAGATCGACCTTGCGCCCGCTCATTGTCGTGAAGCTGTCGCGGTTGGGCTTAAGGTCGCCCGCGACCAGCGCGAACAAATAGCAGGGCTTGGGGAAAGGGTCCTCATACTCGGCCCAGTGGCGGTCGTTGTCCGCTTCGCCGAAGGCGACGCCATTGCCGTTCGACAGCAGGATTGGGAACTGCGCCGCGTCTCCTTCCATCCGCACGCGATATTTGGACAGGACGTCTGGCCGGTCGGGGAAGAAGGTGATGCGTCGGAATCCCTCGGCCTCGCACTGTGTGCAGAGCATGCCGTTCGAGGCATAAAGACCCATCAGCTTGGTGTTCGCGGCAGGGTGGATCGTGACTTCAGTTTCAACNGTGGCGCGATCGCCGGAAATATNGAGGACCAGCGCTGGGCCGTCCANCCGATGCTCGACCAACTTCCCGTCGATGCTGACGGAGACCAGCTCAAGCTCGCTCCCGTCNAGTCTCAGCGGCCGATCGTGCTCGCCGTTGCGCTCGACCTTGAGCGTCGCCCGCACGCGGGTCGTTTCGATGCCGAGATCGAATTGCAGGCTGATCTCCGGCACCAGCCAGTCGGGCGCGCGATAATCCTCGCGACGGATGGTGACATGTGTCGGCGAGGGCGGCGCCTCGGGCGCTGTTTCAGCGTCAGGAAGCGTGGTGGTGCGTACGTCGGCCATGGCTGCGACTTAGGCTCCGCTTTCCCGGCTCACAACCCGCGGCCGCCGATGACTCGTGCCGCAAACAGGCGTAGTCGGGCGCAGCGCCGGTGAACCCGCGGCGCGCGCGAAGCGTTGAGTACCCGCCCCAGCGAGGAGAAGGTCATGAGCGGCTTCGAGAATATTCGTGAGCATATGGAAGTGATTGGCGCGGACGGCGTGCACCTCGGCACCGTCGATCGCGTCGAAGGCAATCGAATCAAGCTGATCCGCGCCGACAGCGGCGTCGGCCATGAGCAGCATCATCACTTCATTCCCAAGGGCCTCGTTGCCGAGGTCGAAGGCGACAAGGTGCGTCTGACCGCGCGCGGCGACGTCGTCGCCGACCTGTTCGAACAGGAAGAGGCCGGCGAGCCGCTCGACCAAACGCACCAGTGACTTGATCACGCCGCTCCCTTGCGCTCCAATGAGGGGCGGAGGGGAGTGGATATGCGAAAGACCCTGTTTCTGATCGGCACGGCGGCAGGCCTCGCGGCCTGCGGCCAATCCGCCGACAATTCGGCCGGCAACACCGCCGCCGTGAACACGGCGGTCGCGGAAAAGCCGAAGCCGGCCTATTGCTTCTTCAAGGACAGCGAGACGAAGGGCTGGGCGGCCAAGCGCGGCAAGGACGGCAACATCAGCGTCACCGGCAAGGTCTATCGCGAGGACTCGCGCTACAAGGCGGTTCTGAACCCGGCGACGGTGAGCGGCACAACCGCCGAGATCGCGCCGACGATCACCGTCAACGACACGGCGTATGGCGCACCCGACAACTGGTGGGACGTCAAGGCGACGATTCCGAACAGCGCGGGGGTCGACACCGTGAACGTGACTTGCGGCGCGAAGACCGTCGCCGAGCTGAAGGTGCCTGCGAAGGGCTGAGCGCGGCCGAGCCTCGGCTGGCCGAAATCGGGCGCTGGCGGGATCTCTCTTGGTTGCAAAGGACTTGCGTGAGGCGCACCTAGGCTCGCGTGAGTCACAAGGAGAAAGTCGACAATCCGGCGCCGCCAAGTCCCTGGACTCGGCCCGATGTTTATCTCGGCGCAATGGCACGCAAGCGCAGCTTTCGTCGCGCCCGCGAGCCGAAGGTGCGCACGCAGCCCGAACGGCCGCGCATGCTCCTGTCGACCATTCCGTTCCTCGCCTTGCTGGCGCTGCTCGCCGTCCTCGCGGTCGCGATCATGATCGTCGCCTTTCCGGGGAGCCAGCCGCAGCTGAAAGAGCCGGCGGCGCCGGTCAAGGAGCAGGGCGTGGCTCCGAAGGGCTGGTTCCAGAAGGCGCAGAAGGAAATGCACCACTAGCGGTTGCACCCTGCGGTCTCAGTCCGCATGAAGTGCCTCCATGGCGGTCCCGATCGTCCCGCATCTCCCCGACGCGCTGGTGATCCTCGACTTCTTCGGGATCGCGGTGTTCGCGCTGTCGGGAGCGCTGGTCGCCGCCGAGCGCAAGCTCGACCTCGTGACGTTCGTCTTCTTCGCCGTGGTGACCGGCGTCGGCGGCGGCACCATCCGCGACCTCTTGATCGGCGCGCCGGTGTTCTGGGTGCACACCAACGGCACTTTGCTCATCTGCATCGGCGCGGCATTCGCGATCTGGACGATCGGTGGGCGGTGGAGCGCCGCCCGCGCGCTGCTCTGGTTCGACGCGGCGGGACTCGCCGCTTACTCGGCTTACGGGGCGGCGAAGGCGCTCGGCTACGGCGTCGCCCCCGTACCGGCGTTCGCGATGGGGGTGCTGACCGCATGCGCCGGCGGGATCATCCGCGACGTTCTCGCGCGCGAGCCCTCGATCCTGCTGCGGCACGAGATCTACGTCACAGCAGCAGCATTGGCCGCCGGCCTGTTCGTCGGGCTCAGCCTTGCCGGAGCGGCAATGTGGGTTGCCGCGATCTTCGCGGTGATAGCCGGATTTACGCTGCGGGCGCTGGCGATCGCTCGCGGCTGGTCGCTGCCGGCCTATCGCGACTAGCTGTCATTGCGAGCGGAGCGAGGCAATCCATCGCCGCTCCAATCTGGATTGCTTCGTNGCCGTGCTCCTCGCAATGACGGNGAATGGACTCCGAATTCTACCGAATNCAGCGCCTCCCGCCCTATGTTTTCGCCGAAGTGAACGCGATGAANGCTGCGGCGCGCGCTCGCGGCGAGGACGTCGTCGACCTCGGCATGGGCAATCCCGATGGCGCTCCGCCCCAGCATGTCATCGACAAGCTCGCCGAGGTCGCCAACAAGCCGCATGCCCATCGCTATTCGGCGAGCCGCGGCATTCCGGGCCTGAGGAAAGCGCAGGCGGCTTATTACCAGCGCCGCTTCGGCGTTGAGCTCGATCCCGACCGCGAAGTGATCGTCACCTTGGGGTCGAAAGAGGGCCTCGCCAACCTCGCCCAGGCGATCACCGCGCCGGGCGACGTCGTGCTCGCGCCAAACCCTTCCTACCCGATACACACCTTCGGCTTCATCATCGCGGGCGCGGCGATCCGCTCGATCCCCGCGGCGCCGGGCGAGGAGTTCTTCGACCGCCTGACCAATGCGATGCGCTACACCGTGCCGCGCCCCAAGGTACTGGTCGTCGGCTATCCGTCCAATCCCACCGCCTACGTTGCCGACCTGCCCTTCTACGAGCGCCTCGTTGCCTTCGCACGCGAGCATGAGCTGATCGTGATTTCCGACCTCGCTTATGCCGAAATCTACTTCGGAGAGACGCCAACGCCGTCGATTCTCCAGGTCGAAGGGGCAAAGGATGTCGCAGTCGAGTTCACCTCGATGTCGAAGACTTATTCCATGGCCGGCTGGCGGATCGGTTTCGCAGTCGGCAATGCACGCCTGATCGAAGCGCTGGCGCGGGTGAAATCCTACCTCGACTATGGCGCCTTCACGCCGGTCCAGGCGGCCGCGGTCGCGGCGCTCAATGGGCCGCAGGACATCGTCGAAGCCAACCGCGCGCTTTACAAGAAGCGCCGCGACGTCCTGGTCGAAAGCTTCGGCCGCGCCGGCTGGACCATCCCCGCGCCTCAGGCGAGCA
>JGI24740J21852_10001170_pt1 | contig 11846 bp, 6 predicted proteins | sample KBSCornC6_FD_21852 | JGI IMG/M metagenome (IMG submission 21852) | reverse complement strand
CGCGGAACATGATACCTGCTTTGGCTGCTGCATCCGTATTGTCCATAGCCGTAATACGGGCCACAATAGCTATGTTTCCACTCAGCTTCTGAAAGGCAAAATTGAAAGCATCTTTAGACTGCAGCACGGGAACGGGTATATCAGCGCCTGCGCCTTTGACCGTCCAGCTGCCGTTGCTGTAAACAGCGCTGCCTGCAAGACCAGTAGCGCCTACATCTGCATTGGTAAGATGAGTGACGGCGGCAGTTGCAGGGTGCTGCACCGGTGAAAGGGCAACAGCAGTGCTGGAGTCTGCGCTTTTCCGGTAAAGAAAGGTGGCGGCATCTTCACCCAGCAGATCGCGCATGGCAATCGTATATGGGGCAGGAATACCTTTACGTAAGATATAAGCGCCCTCAATAATATTGTACATTCTGAACCGCTGCTTTGCAGTGCCGTTAGAACCCCATCCTGTAAAAAAACCATAGGTGCCGCCAAACGGAATAAACCTGAAACCGGTAGTGTCTGTATGGAAGTGTGTATATAATTCGCTGATGGCCAGCAGGCGGTTATCAAGATCTGCAAACACATCTGTTCCCTGTTTCCAGGCTACTTCAGCGCTCCATGCCAGCGCTTCTCCCTGTCCGCGCCAGTGGCCTTCATCACGGCCGGCATCTCCCACCTGGCCGTTAGGCAGGCTGTTAGCCAGCCCTCCGCCGGCATCTGCACGGAATGATTGAATTGCCTGGTTCCACTTTACCGGATCATCGAGAAAGGCGGCAATGCTGACTGCTGCCTTAAGCTGTATGGCGCCCTGGTTAAGCCCTCTTACCGGGTTGGGCACATCCAGCTGGGGCCAGATGACGGTACCGAAATAGCGGTTCACATTGGCAGTATTGGCAGCTGTCCAGCCGGGGTATGTGGATTTAAGTATATCCGCTCCCGTTACAAACATATTTGCCTGGTCGCCCAGATCCAGAAAGCTTTCATCGCCCGTCCAGGTGGTTTGGGTTACTGCCCAGGCGTCGAGTATGCCGGTTGCTTTCTTTGCGTAGGCTGTATCGCCGGTGAAGATCCACATGAAAGCCAGGTTGTGAACGGCCGTCATGTCACTGATCCACTGGTTCCTGTTAATATCAGGAGCGCGGCTTACAGTAGTGAAAGGTCCCTGCATGCCGTATGAAAGCTGGGACCTCGCATCACTTTTAAAACTGTTGTAGGCGGTTAACCAGGGTTCACGGGTAATATTCTGCTTCAGCAGATCCAGGTCGCTCCTGGTGAAGGGGATCCCCGGATGTACGAACTGTTGGGCGTTTGCTGTGCGTATGCTCAGTATGAGGCATAGCAGCAGCAACGTTTTCATGATAGTAGTGATCATTTTCATAAGGGAAATTTATTTTCAACAAAGCGATATGCGGGTAATAAATAAAAGGTGGAGGAGTGGACACCCCTCCTGTTTTTTTTGATTGTTATTGAGAAATCTATGGTATCATTTCCACGCATCGTTCTGCGTAAGCATACCCTGCGAGCTTGTGATCATATTCAGTGGTATAGGGAATTTACTGTGCCGCTTATAATCGAAGGCAGTACGCTGGTACACATTCTTTAACAGGTTCACGGTATAACCCGGCGATACTTTTTCATAACGCACCAGGTCAAACCAGCGATGACCTTCCAGGGCCAGCTCTATATGGCGCTCATGCCATATCTTCTCACGCAGCTGCGCTTTGTCTGTAGTAGTGATCTCCGGCAATACGCCTGCTGCTGCATATGTTTTGTTGCCGCGTGCACGGTAGCGTATCTGCTCCAGCACGGTGAGCGCATTCCCAGCCTGGCCAAGCTCGTTGCTGGCCTCTGCGTATATCAGCAGCACATCAGCATAACGCAGGAACATCGGGTTTACGTCCTGGAAGGAGTATTCACCGTTGTTCCAGTAAGACTTTGGCCATGTCACCTTTTTATTGGCGATGTTGGTATTGGACGGAAAATGCACGGTGCCATCTTTCGGTGTGTTGGCATCTTTACTGGTCCAGCCTTCTACCTTCTCTCCTTTAAAGAGAATGGTGGCCTCCTTGCGGGGATCGCCCGCTTCATAGCTATCTACCAATGCCTGTGCAGGATATAACACGCCATCTCCAAACTCTCCGGATACGCCCTGGTATTGCAGGTAAGGATTGTACCAGCGGCCGGACCAGATAGTGCTGGTGAACTCATATCCACCGGGCATCATGTTCTCACTGGAGTACAGATTACTGGGGCTGAAGAGCAGGCGATAATCATTAAACAGGCTGTATTCCCCGCTGGTCATCACGTCGTTGGCATATTGCTGCGCTTTCGCATAATCCTGCCGGAACAGGTACACCTTTGCAAGCAGCCCCTGGGCGGTACCTTTTGTGATACGCCCATTGCCGGCGGTTCCCCACTGCGACTTAACAGGCAGGTGAGCGATGGCGTATTCAAGATCGCTGATGATCAGCGCATATAAAGCTTCTTCACTGCTTTTAGGAATATCATATTCTTCAGGTGATGTGGGAACATGATCGCGGAGCGGAGCCTGGCCAAACACATTTACCAGCTCAAAGTGGTAATATGCGCGGAAGAATTTTGCCTGGGCCTCTGCTTTTTCCGCCAGCTCGCGGTTCTTCATGGCTGGTGTGCGGTCTGTTACCTGGTTACAGAAGTTAAGGTTGGCGTAAGTCCGGTCCCAGTATTGCTGCAGGAATCCCTGGCTGGCATCGTAGGTGAATGACTGGAACAGATTTAACGTTGTGCCGATACCGTTATTGCTGCTTCCAATAAAATCCTCCCCTCCCATTTCGTGCGTGCTGAAAAACTGGCGGCCAATGGTATACTCTCTCCAGCTCAGTGTTCCATAGATCCTGTTCACGGCAAGGTCTACATTCTTTTCATCAGCAAAGAACTGATCGTCTGAAACCACGCCCTGCGGCGTTTTCTCCAGAAACTTTTTACAGGAGGTAAAAGACAGCAGGCATGCTGCCAGGAATATATATTTAAGATTGTTCATTGTCTTACGCTTGAATTGATGTTAAAAAGTGAGGTTTACGCCTACCCTTGCAGTACCGGATACGGGATAGGTACTGAAGTCGGTACCCATTTCCAGTGGGCTCACATTGGCCACTTCCGGGGAAAAGCCTTTATATTTAGTGATGTATAAAGGGTTGGTAAGATTTACATACAGCCGGAGGTTGGAGATCTTTATCCTGTTCAGCAGCTCACTGCTCAGGTGATACCCCAGCTCCACGTTGCGGATCTTACCATAGCTGCCGTCCTGCACATTAAAGCTGGAGCCCCATGAGTTGCTGGTATTTGCTGCCAGGCGGGGTATGTCAGTATTTGTATGGGTGGGCGTCCAGGCATTCAGCCAGTCTACATGCAGATTGGTGTTGGTAGAATTGATCTGGTTGCGGGCGGAGTTCCATATTTTGGCGCCAAAGCTGCCCATGATGTCCACCGCAAGATCAAAGTTCCTATACGCAGCGGTGAGCGTGAGGCCGCCAATGAACTTAGGATGCGGAGAACCTATATTCGTTTGGTCGTTGCCGGTAATATAACCGTTTCCATCTATATCGGCATAGATCAGGTCACCCGGTTTGGCATTAGCCTGATAGGGTTTCCCCTGATCGTTCTTGTTATTATATTCGGCGATCTGTGCATCGCTCTGAAAGATGCCGGCCACCTTGTAGCCGTAGAAATAACCTATCGGCTGACCTTTCTCGCCCCTATGCACGGAGCCTGACATCCACTGTGAACCGGTGATGATCTGGTTGCCAAAATTGAGTACCGTATTTTTATAGGTGCTCCCGGAAAATGTTACACCGTAGCTGAAGTCTCCTATATGATCATTCCAGTTTATCAGCAATTCAAAACCGCGGTTGCGTATGCTGCCAACATTGGAGTAAGTAGGCGAAATACCTGTAGACCCGCCAGGGATAGGAATAATGAGCAACAAATCTTTTGTAACGCGGTTAAAGTAATCGAACTCAATGCTGAGCCTTTTCTTTAGCGTAGCAAATTCAATTCCCAGGTCAGTTTGTTCCGTACGCTCCCATTTAATATTAGGATTAGCCGCAGTAACCACCGTACCATTTGAATAATAAACACCATTGAACAGCGCATTGTAAACAGGATCCTGGATAACGGAGCTGTAAGCAATGTAGTTATTGATCTTGTTATTACCTACCTGTCCCCAGCTGGCGCGCAGCTTCAGGTTATCCACCCAGCGGAGCTTACGCATGAAGTCCTCTTCAGACACGCGCCATCCCAATGCTACGGAAGGAAAGTAACCATAGCGGTTGTTAGGCCCGAACTTGGAGGAACCATCGGCACGGAAGGTACCTGTAAAAAGATATTTATCCTTAAATGCGTAGTTGGCACGGAACAGGTAAGAGAGCATGGATTCACTGTAGGCCTGGCTGGTAACGCTCACGCCACCTGCCGGTGCAGCGCCAAGGTACTGGTAATCCGGGTAATCAAAAGCCAGGTTCTGGCCTACTCCTTCCAGTTTGTTATAGTACCCGTCCTGCGCAGTGATACCTGCCAGGAGGTTCAGATGATGATCATTACCTACCTGTTTATCATAGTTAAGCGTATTCTCCCACAACCATGTTTTATTGTTGACATGGTTTTCTGTAAGGGAGTTACTGGCATGGATCTGGTTAGGACTTGAAATGGTGTAAGCAGGCTCAAAATAATGGTAGCGGTCATAGGCATAATCAATACCGTAGCTGCTGCGGAACACCAGTCCGGGAATTACCTCGTAATTCAGCCAGCCATTGCCTACAAAGCGCAGGGAGTTATTATTGGCATCCTTACCATAATAAAGCGCAGCATAGGGATTGATGATATCAGGGTCCTGACCGGGATTGAAATTGCCATTGTCGTCATACACCTTGATCAGTGGAGACACGCGCACCAGGGCATTGAACACGCGGGCCCCGGCGCTGCTGCCTACGCCGGTTATATCGGAATTGCTCATAGACAGGTTATGGCCGATCTTCAAGCGTTTGCTAAGACGGTATTCGTTATTGGCGCGGAGGGTAAAACGGTCATAGTCTGTGAACTTCATCACCCCTTCCTGTTTGAAATAGCCTCCGCTTATATTATAGCTGGTGTTTTCACTGCCGCCCGCAACAGATAGCTGATAATCCCTCACCCATCCCTTTTGGGTAGTTTCGTTGAGCCAGTTGGTGCCTTTACCCAGCGAAGCCGGGTCCGGGTAGGTATTGGTACCGGTGATCATATTCTGGAGCGTAGCATACTGGCTGGCATCTGCCACCTGGTAACGGCGAGTAAGGAACTGGAACCCTTCGCTGCCGCTGAAGTTGAATACCGGTTTACCGCTCCTTCCTTTTTTGGTGGTGACCAGTATCACACCATTGGCGCCGCGGGAGCCATAAATGGCGGTAGCGGAAGCGTCTTTCAGTATTTCCATGGAGGCAATATCATGGCTGTTGAGGTACTGGATATCATTCACGAACATACCATCCACCACATACAGCGGATTAGGATCGCCGTTGGTGCCTACACCGCGTATCCGGACAACAGGCGCATTACCGGGCTGGCCCACATTCAGGATCTGCACCCCGGGGGCTTTGCCCTGCAGGGCTTCTGCTGCGTTACTGCCGCCTATTTTTGTAATATCAGCCGCTTTCAGGCTGGTGACCGCGCCCGTGAGATCGGATCTGCGCTGCACGCCATATCCTACCACCACCACATCCTGCAGGCCCACAGCCTCGGGCCTGAGCGTAACACTTAAAGGGCCGGAACCATCCGCGAACAGCTCCTGCGTGGCGCTGCCCATCATGTTGAAGACCAGCACACCTTTGCTGTCAGCAACCACAATGCTAAACTTACCTTCGGCACTGGTAATGGTACCCCCTTTGGCATTTTTGACGGTAACGCGAACGCCGGGCAGGGGGATCCCGCTGGAGTCCTTTACGATACCTGTTACCGTTTTTTCCTGGGCATAGTTCTTACCTGGGATCAGCAAAATGCATAGAAAGAATAAGGATGCAAGACAGTAAGCCTGCAAGTACAAGAATAGACTTTTTTTCATCTCGGGAATTTGTTTTATAAAAAGGACATTTTCATTGTTCGCTATAGTATGTCACCCCTCTCTAACGGACTAGATCCGGCATCGTTGAAATATTCCGGTTGTATCAGCCGGTGACAAAAATACCCTTCCAATACCAGGACCCAGGGGGGCCCATTCGTAAAAGAAGGGTATATTTTTCGCCTGGATCAGCATCTTAATCAGGCGGTGGGCGTGATCCGGAGAGCGTGTATCACTTTATGATCTTGCGGGTGATCCTTTCTGTTCCGTTACTAACAGTGATAAAATAAACGCCCGGCACCATGCTGCCCAGATCAATCATATGTTTACGTGAAGTTTCCTGTGCTCTATATAATATCCTGCCTGTTATATCGCTCAGCGTGATCACAGCAGNACCTTTTGCTAATGAAGCAGGAATGGTGACCGTAACATTATTTACCGGCGGATTAGGATACACAGAAAGACTATCGCTGTTATTATTGATCTCCTTCGTGAGCGGCATGGCCAGCCTGGCGCCTGCAGTGCTCACCGGCACCAGCTGCCATTGCTGATTCTTACCGCTGTTGTAGGTCCATTGCTGTATGTTGGCCCCGTCAGTCAGCCCGCCTGCATTTACATCTATTGCTTTGCCGCTGTGCACCGGCGTTATCCTGTAAAAACCACCGCCGGCAGGCGTAAAGGTGAAGCGCTGGTTATTGGCGCCGGTGGATTGCCAGATCTGTACATTGGCTCCATCTGCAGTACTCCCTCCATTTACATCCAGGTTCTTACCACTGCCAACACCCACAATAGTGTACTGGCCATTACCTGTGTTAGTGATCACCCATTGCTGACACGCACAGTCGTTGGAGGTCCACTGCCTTACATTGGTGCCGTTGGCAGTACCGTTGTTAGCCACATCCATTGCTTTGGCGCTGTGGCGGGCAAAGATCTTGTATGTGCCATTGGCAGGGCCTCCGGCGGGCAAAGGATCGCGGGTAAAAGTAAGTGAGCCAAAGCCCAGCTGATCAAAGCCGCCGCTGGCAGTGCCATAGTTACCGCCGCCACCCTCCGGCCGGTGAATGGCCGCAAAGGCTGCCATGGCAGGCACGGAAAGACCCATGCGGTTAGCGTAGTGGTTATACACCATTTCCCATACAGGGCGTATGTTTCCCCGTGCAGAAGCAGAGATCACCGTCTGTGAGGAAGCAGCGCAGTTCTGGCCTGTTCCCCAGTTGTAGGTAACATAGGGCACAGAGTCGCCGGTATTATACTTGGCCACATACTCCGCTCCCTTCATAAAGCGGTTACTGTCGTAACCGTACATATCATCCCCCTGGTTCCAGGCCATTTCACAGAAGGCGCCCATTAAACCAATGCCCAGGGTGCAATGCCCCTGATCGCGGCCGCTTTCCTGCCACTGTCCTAATGTTGACGAATGCAGGTACCATACCGCATGTGTAATGGAACCGTTACCGGCGCCGTTCTTGAAATAATCGAGCGCACGGTTATAGAGGTCTCGCCGGTCGCATAGCACACCCAGAGAAAGAATGAATGCCATGTTACAGAGGTCCCAGTTGGCCCAGTAATTAGTGATACAGGCGCCGTTGTGATTATTCAGAAAGTCGTCGCTGAGGGGATAGAATTTGGTAAGCAGCATGTCCCTGAACCTTTCAAAATCGGCGGTTGCCCAGCCACTATAGGTACGCATGATCTCCGCCGCATTGGCGAACTCATAGCCGTAGATGCCGGCTGCCAGGAACCGGTCTGCATTGCCGGTAACCTGCTGCAGGGTGGAGGACCAGGCGTTCATGATCTCGATGGACTTGTTAGCATAGGCCACATCGCCGGTGATCTTCCAGCGCAGGGCAGTCTGATAAGCTGCTGCTATATCGTTCATCAGCTGACCGTAGTTCTGGCGGTCGCCTCCCCTCCTCACAGTATCTACCGGACGGGCTGTCCAGGTGAGCTGGGACCGTGCATTAGCCACCAGGATGTCCCAGCTGCCTTTCCAGGGCTGAGCGCCGGCATTCACTTTTGTGCGCATGCGGACAAAGTCTGCTTCTGTGTGCAGCAGGCCGGGATGAATAAAGGATTGTGCAGCCAGTTGATGGGTTGTCATCAACAACAAGCAACATAACAGGGTGTTTGCAAAGGAGATAGCTATTTTCATAATCGTGGGTTTTTAATAAAGGCTATTTTGGGTTTACAGGTATGCCACAAAAATATCCGGCGCGCCCTGCATACAGGGGGAACGGATTCGGAAAAAAAGGGTATATTTTTCGCCTTACTTACTGCTCTCTATGTTCACATGGCGGGTATAGGGAAAGGGTTTCTCCAAACCTAAATTTCATTCTTTTCAAAAAAAGGAGGTAAATTCAATATACCGCCTGCTCTGTACCCCTCACCCCAAAACAATAACTCAGTATGGAAAAAACAAACCAAAACATCTACAGCAAGATTGACAATAATCTTTACAACGCAGAAGGAGATATCTGGTGGAAGCCGGACACCATTTTGCATCTTTTAAAAACCTCCATTAATCCATGGAGAGTGGACTATTCAGGCAACATCATTAAAAAACTGGGCATTATACCCGGGGGCAAAACCTCGCTTGAAGTAGGTTGTGGCGGAGGGATATTAACAGAAGAGATCTGCAAAATGGGATTTACCACAACCGGCATTGATCCCTCAGACAATTCCCTTCAAACGGCCCGGAACCATGCTGCTACAAGCGGGTTGGATATTAAATATGAAAAAGGCACCGGTGAACAATTGCCTTATCCGGATCACTCATTTGATTGTGTTTTTTGTTGTGATGTGCTGGAACATGTAAGGGACCTGCCTAAAGTAATATCCGAAATTTCAAGGGTCCTGAAGCCTGGTGGTATTTTCTTCTATGACACCCTTAACCGTACTTTCATAAGCAAACTGGTAGCAATAAAGATCTGGCAGGAATGGAAGCGCTGGGCATTCTTGCCTCCCAACCTGCATGTATGGAAAATGTTCATTAAACCGGACGAGATCAAACTCCTTTTATCTCAAAATGGTTTAGCATGGGCAGAGCACAAAGGCTCACAACCCAATATCTCCATCCCAAAGATGTTAAGTTATTTGCGGAAGCGGGTCAAAGGGGAATGGACATACGAAGACCTGGGGAAAAATTTCCGGTTAGTAGAGAGCAATGATATGAGTATCCTGTATGCAGGATATGCAGTAAAGAAATAGCAGCAACAACCTTCCACGGCCCATTTCCGGCCTATCCTCAAAATAAAAAGGCCCATTTTTATGAGCCTTTTTATAAATGAGTGATCATCCTTATGCCATAACTATGCTGCTGCTTCAGGATCCTGGTTTCCGGAAGCTGCGTCATCCGCGTTCACCACGATCGTACCTTTTACTCCGGCAGATGAAGAAATTGCATAAAGCATCGTGCCCTCACCCTGGTTGGAATTTCCATCCACCCGGTCAATCTCATCCACATGAAAGTCCTCAGGATCAAGTCTCATATCCAGGTCGCTGCAATACAAGCAGGAAGATGGTGTTGTAAAATCATCTTCATAACCTTTTTTCCTGAGGTCTGACAAAGCATTGTCAAGTGATTCATAGTTTTTCATATGATTTAATTTTTTCGTGGTTACTCAAGTTGCTTTCCTGCAATAGCTGCCTGTATAGATCAAATACAAAATGATCTGCTGCATGTTGACTTGCCGTGTTGTTGACCGGTTTTCGTAGGATGAAACGCCGGCGTAGGGACATCCTGATGCACGAACAGGTGGAAAGTGCATTCCCATTACAACCGCCTCGGCAAACTGTCACCCGTCATCTTCGTTTCAACAGGTAGCAGATCATTTGCTATTAGGCCACTGGTTGTGGCTGGGCGCTCCACCATTTTTCAAAGTTGATGGCGCCTAATGCTGCCTCTCCGGCAGGTACCAATGCAGTATGTGCGATCTCTCCGCCATAGTACGTTGGCTTACCGTCAGATACCACTTTGCGCGGATCATTTATGTGCTGCAGATAGCGGGCCACCACTTCATACATGTCAAAACGTTCAGGTCCGGCTATTTCTACATTACCATTAGCAGGAGCTGCCTGGGCATACTTGGCTACAAAGAAGGCTACATCATCTGCAGCAATGGGCTGGAACTTTACATCAGAAAGATGTACTTCGTTTCCATTCGTAGCCTGATTGGCGATGCCTGCCAGGAATTCAAAAAACTGGGTGCTCCGGATAATAGTATAAGGCACTCCGGATTGTTTGATCAGATCTTCCTGCGCTTTCTTGGCCCGCATGTAACCGATGTTCTGCATAATGTCAACGCCAACAATAGAAAGCGCAATATGATGTTTTACCCCGGCATTGATCTCCGCTGCCAGCAGATTGCGGCCGGCTGTCTGAAAAAATTCCAGCACAGCTTTGTCTTCAAATGATGGAGAGTTGGCGAGGTCAATAACCACATCTGTATCTTTCATGGCTTCGGCCAATCCCTCTCCTGTGATGGTATTAATACCCGTTGCCGGGGAAGCTGCAATTACCTGGTGCCCGCTCTGACGAAGGTTTGCAACTACTTTGGTGCCAATGAGGCCGGAGCCTCCGATAACTACGATTTTCATAATTTTTGTTTTTGATTGTGATAACCATAAAAGGCCAATCAAATGCCAATCATTTAAATCAATTGATAACCAATAAGATGAGAAAATACAGTCCTGTTATTTTTCACTGTATTTCGTGAAAACACAAATTACCTCACCATATAAAGGGAAGAACGGAAGGGGTTATGGAAATTATGATTTACGCAAAATAATCGCTCTTGCTGATGCCTAACTTTTTCATTTTAGAGTGTAAAGTATTGCCTGGTACTTTCAATATTTCAGCAGCGCTGCCGGCGCCTGAGATCTTGCCGGCACAACGTTTCAATATTTCAATAATATAACCGCGTTCAACTTCTTCCAGCGAGCGGTTTAAAAGATATGCCGGTTCCTGCTTTGCAGCATCGGCATGCTGGGGTATATATACATCATCCAATGTGCCGTCGGTTGCCAGTAAGATGCTGCGTTCTATTAAATGTTCCAGCTCTCTTACATTGCCAGGCCAGGTGTAGCTGCGTAATTGCTGTATTACTTTGGGCGCAACTTTCCTGATCTTACGGCCGCTATTCCTGCTGTACTTCTGTACAAAAAAATGAGTAAGCGCTTCAATATCTTCTGACCGGTCACGTAGCGGGGGCAGGTGAATAGGAAACACATTCAAACGGAAATACAGATCGGCACGGAAACGGCCGGCCTTTACTTCTTCTTCCAGGTTGCGGTTGGTGGCTGCAATTAACCGTACATCGATCTTAATAGTATGCTTGCCACCCAACCGTTCCAGCTCGCGCTCCTGTATTACGCGTAATAATTTTGACTGCGCTTCCAATGGCAGCTCCCCAATTTCATCCAGGAACAGCGTACTATTATTGCCCAGCTCAAATTTACCAATGCGGCGGTCAATGGCCCCGGTAAATGCCCCCCTTTCATGACCAAACAATTCACTTTCTATAAGGTTTGCCGGCAATGCAGCGCAATTCACTTTTACCATCAGCTTATCTCTGCGGGGCGATGCATTATGAATAGCCCGGGCGATCAGCTCCTTGCCGGTACCGGTTTCACCCAATATCAGCACGGTGCTGTTGGAATCTGCTACCAGTGAGATCAGGCGATATACTTTTTGCATCTCGTCCCCGCTGCCAATAATTTCTGAAAAATTATAAATGGTTTTGATCTGCTCTTTCAGGTAATCATTTTCTACTTCCAGCTGCTTTTTATAGGCCAG
>JGI24740J21852_10001169_pt1 | contig 11846 bp, 11 predicted proteins | sample KBSCornC6_FD_21852 | JGI IMG/M metagenome (IMG submission 21852) | reverse complement strand
GAAGACATCTACAAGACCGACGCCAAGATCAAGGAACTCTTCCCGCACAACACGCACGTGCATCGCTGGCTCGACATGGCGCGTGACCGCATCGCCTTCCAAGGCCTGCCCGCGCGCATCTGCTGGCTGGGCCTGGGCGAGCGTCACCTCGCCGGCCTGGCTTTCAACGAGATGGTCAAGAACGGCGAGCTGAAGGCCCCGATCGTGATCGGCCGCGATCACCTCGACACCGGCTCCGTCGCCAGCCCCAACCGCGAAACCGAAGCCATGCGCGACGGCACCGACGCCGTGTCGGACTGGCCGCTGCTCAATGCGCTGCTCAACACGGCTGGCGGCGCGACGTGGGTGTCGCTGCACCACGGCGGCGGCGTCGGTATGGGCTACTCGCAGCACTCGGGCGTGGTGATTGTGGCGGACGGCACGGAAGCCGCTGCCAAGCGCCTGGGCCGTGTGCTCGTCAACGATTCGGGCTCCGGCGTGATGCGCCATGCCGATGCCGGCTATGAGACCGCCATCGCCTGCGCCAAGCGCAATGGTTTGAACCTGCCGATGATCGGCTAAGCAATGAATGGATCGCCTCCGCGCGGGCGGAGGCGACAATGCAACACTCGCTTTTCACTACGATAAGAATCATGAGCACGCCTACCACTCTCACGCTGCAACCCGGCGCGATGACCTTTGATGATCTGCGCCGTGTCTGGCTCGCCCCCACGCCCGTTACGTTGTCGGGCGACTGCGCTGCCGCCATCGAGGCGTCGGCCGCCACCGTGCAAGCCATCGTCGCCAAGGGCGACCCCGCTTACGGCATCAACACCGGGTTCGGCCTGCTGGCCAAAACGCAGATCCCCACGCACGAGCTGGAGCGCCTGCAACGCAACCTGATCCTGTCGCACGCCGTCGGCACGGGCGAAGACGTGAGCGACAGCGTTGCGCGCCTCGTGCTGCTGATGAAGGCCGCGAGCCTTGCACGCGGTTATTCGGGCGTGCGCCGTGTCGTGATCGACACGCTGCTGGCACTGCTGAACGCGGGCATCACGCCGTGCATTCCGTCCAAGGGTTCGGTGGGCGCTTCGGGCGATCTGGCACCGCTGGCGCACATGACGCTGGCCCTGCTGGGCGAAGGCGATGTGCGCGTGAACGGCGTGCGTACCCCGGCACGTCAAGCACTGGCCGCCGCAGGCATCGAACCGATCGCCCTGGCCGCCAAGGAAGGCCTGGCGCTCATCAACGGCACGCAAGTGTCGACCGCGCTGGCACTGAATGGCCTGTTCCTGGCCGAGCGTCTGCTGAAGGCTGCCACCGTGGCCGGTGCACTGTCGGTCGATGCGGCCAAAGGCAGCGATGCGCCGTTCGATCCGCGCGTGCACACCGTGCGTGGTCAACCTGGGCAGATCGCTACTGCTGCCGTGTACCGCAACCTGCTGGCCGGCAGCGCGATCCGCCAGTCGCACCTGGTGGGCGACAAGCGCGTGCAAGATCCGTACAGCCTGCGCTGCCAGCCGCAAGTCATGGGCGCGTGCTTCGACCTGATTCGCCAAGCCGGCGCCACGCTGCTCACCGAAGCCAACGCCGTGACCGACAACCCGCTGGTCTACGCTGAAGCCGGTGAAGTGATCTCGGGCGGCAACTTCCACGCTGAGCCGGTGGCCTTCGCTGCCGACATGCTGGCGCTGGCGATTGCCGAAATCGGCGCGCTGTCCGAGCGCCGCATCGCGCTGCTGATCGACTCCACGCTGTCGGGCCTGCCGCCGTTCCTGGTCGAGCAACCGGGCCTGAATTCCGGCTTCATGATTGCGCACGTGACGGCCGCCGCGCTGGCCTCGGAAAACAAGACGTTCGCCCACCCGGCCAGCGTCGACAGCCTGCCGACTTCCGCTAACCAGGAAGACCACGTCAGCATGGCGACCTTCGCGGGCCGACGCCTGCAGGACATGGCGGACAACACCGCCACCATCGTCGGCATTGAAGCGCTGGCGGCCGCGCAAGGCGTGGATTTCCACAAACCACTGGCCACGTCCGACACGCTGGCGCATGCGCATGGCTGCATCCGCGCGCGCGTGGCGTATTACGGCGAGGATCGTCTGTTTGCCCCCGACATCGAAGCGGCCCGCCGCCTCGTGCTCGACGGCCAACTCGGCGATTCGTGCCGCGAGCACGTGGCCGCACTCTCACTCAACTGATCCATGCTCGTTCAAGCAGAACAGAACGTCTGGCAAGGCCGCGTCGACGCGGAAGAGGGCCCGCTGGGCCTGCGTTGGCACCAGACGGTGCGCCGTATCGATGCCGAAGATGCCGGCGCGCCGCTCGCCAATACCGTTGCGCTGGCCGGTTTTGCCTGCGATGCGGGTGTCGCCCGCAACCACGGGCGCACCGGCGCGCAAGCGGGCCCGAATGCCATTCGCAAGATGCTCGCCAACTTGCCCGCGCGTGCCGGCCGCGTGGTCGTCGATGCAGGCGATGTGAAGTGCCAGGGTGATGCGCTGGAAACGGCGCAGAGCGAGTTGTCCGGCGTGCTGCACGATCTGCTGGATCGTGGCGCGTTTCCGATTGCGCTCGGCGGTGGGCATGAAATCGCGTGGGCATCGTTCAGCGGCTTGGCGCGGCATCTGGCAGCGAAATCCGATCGGCCTCCGCGCATCGGCATCCTTAACCTCGATGCGCATTTCGATTTGCGCGCGGGCGAACGCGGCAGCTCCGGCACACCGTTCCGCCAGATCGCCGAAGACTGCGCGCGGCGCGGCTGGCCGTTCCATTACGCCTGCCTGGGCGTGAGCACCTACGCCAACACCGAAGCGCTGTTCGCCCGCGCCCGCCAACTCGGCGTGCGCTGGATGCACGACGACGAGATGGACATCACGCAACTCGCCCACGTGCTGCAGGTGGTGGACGTGTTCCTGAGCCAGGTTGACCACGTGTATCTGACGATGTGCCTGGACGTGCTGCCGGCCAGCATCGCCCCCGGCGTGAGCGCACCGTCCGCACGCGGCGTGTCGATGGACGTGATCGAGCCCATCGTCGATCGCGTGATCACCTCGGGCAAGCTTTGCCTAGCGGATGTGGCGGAGCTGAACCCGTCACTCGACATCGACAACCACACGGCGCGTGTCGCCGCCCGCTTGGTTGCGCGCGTGGCCGATGGCATTGGCCTGCAAGCCACGGAAGGAGCCGCACATGACTGATCCGGCCAACCTGCACTGGGATGCACTTTGGACCAACATCCACCTCGCCACGCTGGCGGCCGATGCCGACGGCTACGGTGAAATCCGCGACGGCGCCATCGCCGTCAAAGATGGGCGCATCGCGTGGCTCGGGTACCGCGCAGCTTTGCCCGCCAACGCCCGCGCCGAGCGCGAACATGACGGCGGGGGCGCCTGGCTCACGCCTGGCCTGATCGACTGCCACACGCATCTCGTCTACGCGGGCAACCGCAGCAACGAATTCGAAGCGCGTCTGAATGGTGTGCCTTACGAAGAGATCGCGCGATCGGGCGGTGGCATTGTCTCCACCGTGCGCGCCACGCGTGCGGCCAGCGAAGACGCGTTGGCCGAAGCCAGCCTGCCGCGCCTGAACGCGCTGCGCGCCGAAGGTGTGACCACCGTGGAGATCAAGTCCGGCTACGGCCTCGATCTGGAAACCGAGCGCCGCATGCTGCGCGTCGCGCGTCGCTTCGGCCAGACGTTGCCGGTGCGTGTGCGCACGACCTTCCTCGGCGCGCACGCCGTGCCGCCTGAGTTCGCCGGCCGCGCCGATGACTACATCGACCACCTCTGCACCGACGTGCTGCCTGTGCTCGCAGCCGAGGGCCTCGTCGATGCGGTGGACGCTTTCTGCGAGACCATCGGTTTCTCGCCCGCGCAGACGGCCCGCATGTTCGACGCCGCGCAGCGCCTCGGCCTCCCGGTCAAGCTGCATGCGGAGCAGCTCTCCGACCAGGGTGGTGCGGCGCTGGTGGCGCGCTACGGCGGTCTCTCTGCCGACCACCTCGAATGCCTGACCGCTGAGGGCATTGCCGCCATGGCGCAAGCCGGTACCGTCGCGGTGCTGCTGCCCGGCGCGTTCTACTGCCTGCGGGAAACGCGCCTGCCGCCGATGGCCGCCCTGCGCGCCGCCGGTGTGCCGATGGCCGTATCGACCGACTCCAACCCCGGCACTTCGCCGCTCACGTCGCTGCTGCTGGCGATGAACATGGCGTGCACGCTGTTCCGCCTGACACCGCTCGAAGCGCTGATGGGTGCCACGCGCCACGCCGCCGCCGCGCTCGGCCTGTCCGGCACCTGCGGCGTGCTCGCCCCCGGCTGCGCGGCGGATTTCGCCCTGTGGCGCATTGAGCGACCTGCGGATCTCGCGTACGCAATGGGGCTCAACCCCTGCGCGGGCGTGGTCAAGGACGGGGTGTTGGTGTAAGGGCAGATCCGCTCAACGCTGCGCAAGTTTGCACGGCGTTGAGCGTTTAGGAGCGGCGATCATTCAGCGTCGCGTCGTCTGCGATGCCGAGGCGCGCGCGTCCCCGGGCTTCTTCTTCAGCTTTTCCTGCTCCGCAATGCCATTGCGGACCCGAGCGAGCGCCGCATTGACGTCGGCATCCGGCTTGGTCAACGCACCGTCAATTTGCTGGTATTTCGCCAGCGCTGCGTCGAGGCGACCACTGACCTCATCGCACACCGCCAGGTTGTACTGAAGCGCAAAGCTGGATGGGTTGGCGCGCGCAAGATCAGCCCACTGCGTGCACGCGCGATCCAGCCTTCCCGCATTCGCAAACTCCAAACTGCCCTTGAAGGACTCGACAGACTGCGGGTTGAGCCCGTCCGTACTGCTCTGGAATTTCACAAGCACATTCCTTTCGTACGGCGCCACATCTTCCCGCGCCTGTCGGAATGCATCGGCTGCGGCCTTGGTCACCAGAACCTGTTCAGAATCGTCGGTTGCCTGGTCGTCGCACCGGTACGAGCTGGCCAAACCGATCTTGGTGTCACTGTAGACAACGGTGCCACGCGCCACCTCAACGAGTCGCGGGGTCAATTCAAAGCGGGCGGTTTTCGTCGTGCAGCGAACCTGTGTGGTGTAGCACTTCTTGTCTTTGGGGCAGACGGAGCGAGGTTCGGTGGAGTATTTGTATGCGACCGGAGCAATGATGGCCGCACCGCCGTACAGCGCTTCAGCACCGGTGAGGCGTCCAATCTTCGAGGCCGTACGAGGATCCACCAGTCCGGTGCGCTGCAGCGCGAGTTCTCCGATGACGTTCAGCAACTGCGTCCGATCGACGATCGTGAAATACGGCTTCTGCTCGTACCTTACCGAAGCGAGCATGCTTTCGAAGTCGATGGTGGCCTTCGCGCCGCCGTCTCCGTCAAACGGCAGCACAGCGACACGGCGATACTTTGCCGCATCGGTTTTCGCCGCAAATTGCACGGACACAGGCGCAGTGTTGCTCGCACATCCGAGTAGCACCAACGGTGTCATCAGCGCAAGCATGCGCGCGATTTTTGTTGCTCCCATAAATCACCTTATTTTTGTGTGTGTCGAATGCCATGGTCGATGGCGTGGTGCATTGCTCCCTCATCGCGCGGGGGAGCCTTCTTATCCTAGAAGGCGGTGAGGCCGCCGTCACTTTCGCGGCGAGTGTAGCCGACGCTGTGGCAAGCGTTGAGCCGATCGAGCGCGCATTGCCGGACAAGCCGTACGCAATACTGCCGCTCGTATAATCGACCGGTCTATCGCGAACCCGCGCCCAATGCCCTTTTTGCCCGAACCCTTGTTCCAGCACGGCCAGCCCGATCGCACCGCGATTCTGCTCGTCAACCTCGGCACGCCCGACGGCACCTCGCCGCGCGAGGTCGGCCGCTACCTGCGCCAGTTTCTATCTGACTCGCGCGTGGTAGAAATTCCGCGGGCAGCGTGGTGGTTCATTCTCAACGTGTTGGTCGTGCCGCTGCGCTCGCGGGCATCGGCGCACAAATACGAAAGCATCTGGCTGCGCGAGGCCAACATGACGGGCTCGCCGTTGCTGGTTTACAGCGAGCGCCAGGCGCATGCTCTGCAGCAGTTGCTGAATGCGCAAGGGCACGACATCGTCGTCGCGTGTGCGATGCGCTACGGCAATCCGTCGATTCCGTCCGTGATGCAGGCGCTGCGCAAGCAGGGCGTTGAGCGCATCCTCGTGCTGCCGATGTATCCGCAGTATTCCGGCACCACCACCGCTACGGCGTTCGACGAGGTCTTCCGCGTGTTGAGCGAGATGCGCAATCAGCCGGAACTGCGGCTGGTGAAGCATTTCCACGACGACCCGGCTTATATCAACGCGCTGCATCAGCAAGTGGGGGCGTACTGGGCGCAGCATGGCGCGCCGGACTTTGCGCGCGGCGACAAGCTGTTGCTGTCATTCCATGGCGTGCCACGCCGCACGTTGGAACTGGGCGATCCGTACCACTGCGAATGCCTGAAGACCGGCCGCCTGCTGGGCGAGGCGCTCGGCCTACAGCCGGGGCAGTACCTCGTCACGTTTCAGTCGCGCTTCGGCCGCGCCGAATGGCTGCAGCCGTACACCGCGCCCACGCTTGAAGAACTCGGTCGCGTGGGCACCAACCGCGTCGACGTGTTTTGCCCAGGTTTCCCCGCTGATTGCCTGGAAACGCTGGAAGAAATTGCCATGGAAGGGCAGTCGACCTTCCGCGTCGCCGGCGGCAAGGATTTCCACTACATCCCGTGCCTGAACGACAACGAAGCGTGGATCGCCGGCATCGCCGACATTGCGTTGGCGCATCTGCAGGGCTGGCCGCTCAAGCTCACGCATCCGCACGTGCTCGAAGCCAGCCGCACGCGTGCGCAGAGCAAGGGGGCGGCAGCGTGAAGGTGAGTACCGATACCGCAGGCCGCGTGCGCATCGACAAATGGCTGTGGGCCGCGCGCTTCTTCAAGACGCGCTCGCAGGCGACGGACGCCGTTGAGCGTGGCCGCGTACAGATCAACGACCAACCCGTCCGCCCGGCCAAGGATGTGAAGATTGGTGACCGCGTGCGTGTGCACGCGCATGAACAACAGTGGGAATTGCAGGTGTTGGCGCTGGCGGAAGTGCGCGGGCCCGCGTCGGTTGCGCAAACGCTCTACGCCGAAACGGAAGCCAGCCGCTTAAAACGCGAGGAAGATGCCGACCGCCGCCGGCTATACCGCGAGCCCGCCACGCAAATCGCCGGCCGCCCGACCAAGCGGGATCGTCGTCGCATCGACAAATTGGGCGACTGACCCAAAGTGTGTGCTAACTTGATAGCCCGAGCCCGCGCGGTAACTGCATCTGCGCGGGTCTGCTGATGTAGTGCTTGAAGATGGCCTTGCCGCTGCCGTACTCCGTATAACGCGGTGTGACGGCGCCGGAGAGGCAGATGAACGTTGTGGCTGCTGTCAGAGTCAACAACAGGAGCACGGTCAGAACGGGCAGCTTGTTATGCATGGTACGAACCCTCAAAGAAGCTCGCGCCCCCCAGATTTTTCTTGCATCATAGGCGGCCAATTGAGGCCCCGCAATTGCTGTGCCGTGGCAATCAGATGAAACTTGTAACGCGATATTTCGTGATGCATGGTGCACAGTTGCCGCGCATCCTGCGCCCTTGAAAGGCGCGCCAAATGCCCCATATCGGGGAGAAATTGTTTGTGAAAATCCAGCGGATCGGTGCGCGGCACATGTTGTGCGTCGAGTACGCCGATCCCCTTATTCAGCGCTATGAAACACACTTCGGAAACCTCATCGCAACCGGATATGCAAGCCGCCCAGCCGAACCCGTCGTCTGCCGGTCAAGCCGCCAACGCTTATTCGAGTCAGGCCCAGCGCGCCAGCGCCGATGCCCAGGCCATCGCCGGTGATGAAGCCGCCGTGGCGGAAGCCGTGGCCGACGTGGACGCCGCCGAACTGCGCCGCCAACTGGAAGCCGCCGAAGAGAAGGCGCGCCAGAACTACGAAAACTGGGCTCGCGCCACGGCTGAAGGCGAAAACATCCGCCGCCGTGCGCAGGACGACGTGGCCAAGGCGCACAAGTTCGCCATCGAAGGCTTTGCCGAATACCTGTTGCCGGTCATGGACAGCCTGCAAGCCGCCCTGGCCGACACGTCGGGCGATGCCGCCAAGTTGCGCGAAGGTGTCGAGCTCACGCTCAAGCAGCTCTACGCTGCGTTCGAGAAGGGCCGTGTGACCGAACTGAACCCGGTGGGCGAGAAGTTCGATCCGCATCGCCATCAGGCCATTTCGATGGTGCCGGCCGATCAGGAAGCCAACACCGTGGTGGCCGTGCTTCAGCGTGGCTACACGCTGGCCGACCGCGTGCTGCGCCCGGCCCTGGTGACGGTCGCCGCGCCCAAGTAAGTCGATACGTCGCATGATCCAGAACACCATCACCTCGCAGGCAGCACCTGCCGCGATCCCGGTCGACAAGACCGCGTTCGCGGCGTTCGGCATGCGCGAGGTGAATGGCGAGACCATCGACGCGGCCATTGCGGCGGCGGGCGATGCGCTCGTCTGCGTGTTCTTCTGGGGCGAGGATTGCTTCAACTGCGAGATGGCCAAGCAGGCCATGCTCGCGCAGCCGGCGCCCGTGCGCGAGCTCGGGCTGCACTGGCTGCATGCCAATGTCTATGAACATTCGGAGCTCGGCCAGCGGTTTGGGCTGCATGGCGTTCCAGTGTTCCTGTTTTTTCATCGTGGCAAGAAGCTCGGCCGGGCGACCGGCTGGCATGGCCACGCGCAGTTTGCCGCCGCTGTTGCCAATGCGCGCAACAAGCTGGCCGGCAAGCCACTGGTCTGAGGCCGCATTCGCGATGACGCTTGTGCCGATGGCTGCGGCCTTCCTCTTTTCTTCGTCTTCCCGTGCCGTGCGCCCCAAGCGCGGCGCGCACGCTCAGTCGCGCGCCGCTCAGGCGATGATCGCGACCCTTGCCGCCGCCCGGCGGTCGTCATAGTGCCCTAGCGGCACCTTGCCGCCGGGCTCGCACCACCTTCATCTGCAGTTCCAGATCCGTATCACTGCCGGCCGGCGTTTGCGCCCGCTGGTGTTCTTGCCGCTGCATTGCGTTGGCCCGGAAGGCCATCGGCAGCGGTTTTACCTAGTGTTGAACACAGACCCGTAGGAGATCGACATGTCCAAACCAGCCGCCATCTACCTGACCGAGCTCGACCTCACCCGCTTGGAAAACGCCGCCGCCCGCGCCGGCAACAGCTCCCCGCTGGCAGATCTGGTCGATGACCTGATTGCCCGTGCCAATGTGGTGCCGGGCAACAAGATCCCCGCCGATGTGGTGACGATGAATTCGGTGGTGCGCGTCGTTGACGATGCGGGCGCTGAGCAGGAGTGGACGCTCGTCTACCCCGAAGACGCCAATGTGGCCTCTGCCAAGCTGTCGGTGCTTTCGCCGATGGGCGCGGCGCTGTTGGGCGCGCGCGCGGGCAAATCGGTCAAGTACTCAGCGCCCAATGGTGCCCAGCATTCTCTGCGGATCGAGCGTGTCGCTTTCCAGCCCGAGGCCAGCGGCCAGCACACGCTGTAAGCCGCCGCCCCGTTGGGCCTTAGCGCGAGAGGCTGTACCCGACACGCAACTGCGAGCCCAGCTTGTGGTTGTAGTCGAGCAGGCTCTCGCCGTAGCCGGTGAAGTACTGGATGAACAGGTAGCCGGCCGTGCCGGTGAAGATGCGGCTCATCGGGTAGCTGAGCTGCGCATCGACGCTGCCATAGGCCTTGCGTGTGCCCTTGCGCAGCGTGGTGGCCAGCTCCCAGCCATTGGGGGCGCCGTACGAGACGCGGAAGTCGCCAAAACCCCGGTAATGCGCGATGTCGGTATTGCCGGTACGCGTGAGATAGGCGTACAGCTTGGGCTCGAACTTCCAGTGGTAGTCGTTCAGGTCGCCAAAGTGGAAGGTTGGGCGCACGAAGACGGTGTTGATGGCGCGTGAGGCGTCGCCGTCTCGGCCGTTCGATTCGTGCTCGATGCCGCCCGCGAACGATAGCCGGGTGAGTGCGCCGCCCCGGATACCCGTGTCGGGCCGGTAATAGAACACGCTCGGCCGGTAGTTCGTATCGCGGAACGGTGCCGATTCCTTGCCCAGATCCCATAACGAGAACTGCGTATAGCCGAAATACAGGTTATCCAGCAGCGCAGCCGATGCCGGGTTCTCGGGCTGGAAGAGTCGGAACTTGAAACTCAACTGAAATTTGACGTTCAGGCCTTCGTGCGCGCCGACGGCGGCGAACATCGGCTCGTGGAACGTCAGCCGTGCGGTCTCCTCCGCCGGCCGAAGCGGCTCGCCTGTCCCGGCCACCGTCACGGTCGCAGGCGAGGCAACGTTTGCTTCCGTAGCCTGCGTAGTCGAGTTGGCGCCCAGGGCACCGCCCGGGCGGGCGCCATTGGCGGCGGCGTTACGGGCTGCGCCCGCCGGTGCGCCCTCGGCGGCGACTTGCCCCGCATCGGCGCCCCGTACCAGCGTCACGAGCACAGGCGCCACATCCAGGTCCGGCGCATCGATCCGGACCGTGCCGCGCAGCACCTCAGGTAGCGTGCCGACATAGGCGACGGTCCGGACTTGGCCCGGACGCAGATGTAGCGTTTCCGCTCCGGTGTCATGTCGATTTAGCAGCACTTCTACCGGGCCCTGTAGGTCGGCGGTAGCGGTGAGGCGCAAGTGGGTTGGCACCGTGTAGCTGCGCTGGGCGGTATCCCCCGAGACGACGAGGGTCAGTGTGAACGGCTGGTTGGCGTCGACGCGGCGGGCGGGTTGAAGCAGGGCGACGGCGGCATTGGCAGAGGGTACGGCGCATGCGGCAAGCACAGCGGCGCCAAGAACGGCTCGGATGGGGGGGAATGGCATGGGTACGAAGGCCACCGGGTTTCGGCGAATGGCAATGCGGGCAAGGGTACCATCCCGCCCTTTGAGGCCCGCCTGGCCCCTCCAGGGCGTTCAAAACGGCCGTTTTTGCCCGGGAGCGCACGTTTTCGGGTGCTTTCCCCAGAAAAACCGGCCAAAATGCTCAACTTTTCAAAAATCGGCCTTGAAAAGCCGGGCGGCACTCCCACATCCGAGCCAAGTTTGTATTTCAGTGCAGTCCTGACACCAGATTCGAGGAGTAAGACATGGGCAAAATCATCGGTATCGACCTGGGTACCACCAACAGCTGCGTTGCCATCATGGAGGGCAACACCCCCAAGGTGATCGAGAACGCCGAAGGCGCGCGCACCACCCCGTCGATCATCGCCTACATGGAAGACGGCGAAATCCTGGTCGGCGCCCCGGCCAAGCGCCAGGCGGTGACCAACCCGAAGAACACGCTGTACGCCGTCAAGCGCCTGATCGGCCGCAAGTTTGAAGAGAAGGAAGTCCAGAAGGACATCGGCCTGATGCCGTACACCATCACCAAGGCCGACAACGGCGACGCCTGGGTGGAAGTGCGCGGCCAGAAGCTCGCCCCGCCGCAAATTTCGGCGGAAACCCTGCGCAAGATGAAGAAGACCGCCGAGGACTACCTGGGCGAGGAAGTGACCGAAGCCGTGATCACGGTGCCGGCGTACTTCAACGATTCGCAGCGCCAAGCCACGAAGGACGCTGGCCGCATCGCCGGTCTGGACGTCAAGCGCATCATCAACGAGCCGACCGCGGCTGCGCTGGCTTTCGGCTTGGACAAGAACGAGAAGGGCGACCGCAAGATCGCCGTGTATGACCTCGGCGGCGGTACGTTCGACATCTCGATCATCGAGATTGCCGACGTGGACGGCGAGAAGCAGTTCGAAGTGCTGTCGACCAACGGCGATACGTTCCTGGGCGGCGAAGACTTCGACCAGCGCATCATCGATTACATCATCGGCGAGTTCAAGAA
>JGI24740J21852_10001166_pt1 | contig 11866 bp, 10 predicted proteins | sample KBSCornC6_FD_21852 | JGI IMG/M metagenome (IMG submission 21852) | reverse complement strand
GGGGCGGGGCACCGAGCCGGGCGGCGCGGCGGCGGCCGACCTGACGGCGATCGCTGCGGCGGGCCAGGCAGAGCGCCAGCGGCAGATCGGTTCGCGCAGCGAGCGCAGCCGCCAGCTCCGCGGCCGGGTCGAAGCCGCGACGCCGCTGCCGGGAGGGTGCGGCCGGGACCGGAACGATGGCGCCGCTCAACAGGTGCGCGGGCGCCAGCGCGTGGATGCGAGCGGCCATGAGATCGGCGACCGGGAGCAGCCGGCGGAACTTCAGCGCCACCACGAGCTCGCGGGCGACACCTTCGTGGGAAGCCGCCGACCAGGCACGGTCGAGGCCCGGCGGCCCGGCGCCGAGCAGCGGCTCGAAGCGTTCGAGCCGTCGCTGGCAAGGGACGCAGAGCGCCTTCTCGAGGGCGCAGCGACGGCGACAGACGACACAGAGCGGTGGCGCGACGAGGGCGATGAGGGTCTCCCCGAGTCCCATCGGGCGATCCTGCCCGGCGCCCGCGCACACGTGGGGCGCAGCGTGTCAGAGCTCTGTCACGACTTTCGCGCGAAAGCGAAGCGGCTCGGCGGGATCAGTAACGCGGGCCGGCGATCGAGCCGATCGAGAGCGAGCGCTCGGGCAGCTCGGACCCCGGCAGCAGGATCACTTCGCGGAGGCGACTGCCGGCGCCGATGCGGGAGCCGTCGCCGATCACCGAGGGGCCGTCGATGCGGACGTCGTCGCCGATATCGCAGCCGGCTCCGATCAGCACCGGGCCGCTCAGCGCCGGCTCTCCCTCGGCCGGTTGGCCGCTGCGGAAGCCCTCGACCAACTCGCCCTCGACCTCGACTTCGACCGCGCCGCTGAGCGCGTCGGCGGTGCCGCTGCGCAGCTCCTCGAGGTTGCCGATGTCGTTCCAGTAGGCGTCGATCTCGTGCGAGTAGAACGGCACGTCGCCCTCCAGCAGAGCCGGAAAGACGTCCATCGCCCAGTCGGCGAAGCCGGCCGGGTCGGCCTCGCCCGCCAGCTTGCTCTGGCCTGGCCCCGGGAAGTAGTCGAAGATCTCGGCGCGGAACATGTAGATGCCGCAGTTGGCGAGGTCGGAGAGCGCTTCGGCGGGTTCGGGCTTCTCCTGGAACCCCTGAATGCGCCCGTCGGCGCCAGTGATCGCGACGCCGAACTGGCTGGTGTCGTCGACCCGCTTCGTCGCCAGGGTGGCAATCCCGTCGTGGGACTCGTGGTACTCGCGCATCGCCGCCAGGTCGATGTCGGTGAGGGCGTCGCCGGAGATGACCAGGAAGGAGTCGCCGAGGAAGTCGGCGACGTTGCGGACGCCTCCCGAGGTGCCGAGCAGCTGCTCCTCGTGGCTGTAGGAGAGCTCGATGCCGAGGCTGGAGCCGTCGCCGAAGTGGTCCTGGATCAGGTCTGGGAACCAGTGCAGGTTGGCGATCACCTCGGTGAACCCGTGGCGCGCCAGCAGGCGGGCGATGTGCTCCATCACCGGCCGGTTCAGCACCGGCACCATCGGCTTCGGCATGTCGTAGGTGATCGGGCGCAGGCGCGTGCCCAGCCCAGCCGCCAGCAGCATCGCTCTCATGGCCTCCCCATCGCTTTCTTGAACTCCTCGATCGCCGGTACCGGCAAGGGGTCGACCCCGCGCGCCTCGGCCAGCCGCAGCGAGACCAGATCGCCCAGCATCACCGCCCAGAGCAGCCGCGCGATCCGCGTCTCGCCCTCGGTCTCGAGCCGGACGGTGGTGGCGGCCCGCGGCGCCACCGAGGCCTCGGTCAGCTCGAAGCGGCGGCGCTCGCGCGGGTGCTGGTCGGCGTCTTCGAGGAAGACGGCGGCAAAGCGCCGGCCCTCCGCCTCCCAGCCGCAGAGCTCGTTGTGGTCGGCCTCGGGCAGCTCGGCGTAGAAGCTCGGGAACTTGGCGTTCTCGTTGATCTGCGTCTTCCAGCGGCGCGCGACCGGCGCGGTCAGGTCGGCGCCGTAGACGATCGGCACGGCGTCGCCGAGCGCGGCGGCGATCTCCCCGGTGCGGGCGCGCAGGGCATCGCTGCGATCGGAGAGAAAAGCAGCGGCAGCGTCGAGCTCGGTGTGGATCCGCGGCGCCACCCCGGCCAGCGCCGCCGCCTCGGCGGCGATCACCAGCATGTAGGCGACGGCGGCGCGGGGCTGGAAGATGCCCGGCAGGCCAACCACCGGCACCCCGGCCTCGCGGGCGGCATCGGTCAGCTCGCCGCCGGTGCTGGCGACCAGGCGCCGCGCCCCAACCGCCTCGGCCGCAGCGAAGCAGGCGAGCGTCTCCTCGGTGTTGCCGGAGTAGCTGCTGCAGAGCACGGTCCACTCGGGGGTCACCCAGCTCGGTGGGTCGTAGCCGCGCACCGTCACCAGCGGCCGGGTCAGGCGGTCGCCTAGAGCGGCGGCGGCGAGGTCGGCGCCGATCGCCGAGCCGCCCATCCCGCAGACCAGCAGTCCGGTTGCCTCGGCGGGCTCCAGGCGCGCCGATTCGACCCGCCAGAGGGCGTCGCGCAGGTGGTCGGGGATGGCGAGGACGTCGTCGATCACGGTCTAGGCCGGCACTCTTTCATCCCGGCCGATCACGGCGCCCTCCAGCACCGCGCCGGGGTCGACGGCAACGCCGGGAGCGAGGACGGAGCCGACGACCCTGGCACCGGCACCGACCGTGCAGCCGTCGAGCAGGACCGCGTCGCGCAGCTCGGCACCCGCCCCGACACGGCAGCCCGCGGCCACCACGGCACGCGGTCCGACCGTCGCCTCCGGGTCGACCTCGGCCTCCGCATCGACGAGGACACCGGCGCCGGTCGGCTCGACCTCGGTCTCCACCCGCTGCTCGAGGATGTCCCAGCTCGCCTGCAGGTAACGCTCCGGGGTGCCGATGTCCATCCAGTAGCCGGCAAGCGGCAGCGCCTGCAGACCCTCGCCGACCAGGCGTGGGAAGACCTCGCGCTCGATCGAGACCTCGCGCTCGGGCGGGATCAAATCGAGGACCGAGCGCTCGAGCACGTAGGCACCGGCGTTGACCTCGCCCGGCACCGCCTCCCCGGTCTTCTCGAGGAACTCGAGCACGGCGCCGTCGCCGTTGCGGCGGACGAGGCCATAGGCCGAGGAGTCCTCGACCGGGTACAGCGCCAGGGTCGCCTCCGCCCCGGCCCGCTCGTGCTCGGCCAGCAGCGCGGTCAGGTCGAGGTCGGTGAGGACGTCGCCGTTGAGGGCGAGGAAGCGGTCGTCGAGGTCGTCGCCGAGCGAGTCGGCGGCGAAGCGGATCGCCCCGGCGGTGCCGCGGCGGTCGGGCTCGACCACGTAGCGCAGCCGCGTCCCCTCGTGCTCGTGCTCGCCCAGGGCCTCGCGCAGAACGTCCGGGAGGAAGCCGCAGGCGAGCACCACCTCGTCCACCCCGTGCGATGCCAGCCACTCGACCATGTAGGCGAGGAAGGGCCGATCGACCAGGGTCAGCGCCGGCTTCGGCACGTCGTTGGTCAGCGGACGCAGCCGGGTCCCCTCGCCGCCGACGAGGACGACGGCCTGCATCAGTCGGCGGCTGCAGGTGCCATGCCGCGGGCGGCGGTGCCGATGCCCTCGTACTCGAAGCCGGCCGCGACCAGCGCCTCCGGGTCGAGGAAGTTGCGGCCGTCGACGACGAAGGCGCGCGTCATCTTCGCCGCCGCCTCGGCCCAATCGAGCTCGGCGAACTCGCCCCACTCGGTGACCAGCACCGCCGCGTCGGCGCCCTCCAGCGCCTCCAGCGCCGAGCCGGCCATCTCGACCGAGCCGAGCAGCGTCTGCGCCCGCTCGGCGGCGACCGGATCGTAGGCGACCACCTCCGCCCCCTCGCCCTGCAGACGTGCTGCCAGGACCAGGCTCGAGGCCTCGCGCATGTCGTCGGTGTCGGGCTTGAAAGCGAGCCCGAGCAGGGCGATCCGCTTCCCGATCAGGGATCCCAGGTGCTTCTCCAGCTTGCCGACGACGCGGCGCTTCTGCAGCTCGTTGACCTCGATCACCGAAGTCAACAGCTGGAAGTGGTAGCCGGTGTTACCAGCCAGCATCTTCAGGGCGCTGACGTCCTTGGGGAAGCAGGAGCCGCCGTAGCCGATGCCGGCACGCAGGAAGGAGGAGCCGATCCGCTCGTCGAGGCCCATGCCCTGGGCGACCTGGCCGACATCGGCGCCGACCTCCTCGCAGACGTTGGCGATCTCGTTGATGAAGGAGATCTTCGTCGCCAGGAAGGCGTTGGAGGCGAGCTTGATCATCTCGGCGCTGGCGACGTCGGTGTGGAGGATCTCGCCGCCGAGCGGCTTGTAGAGCGCCTCGACGGCCGCCGCCGACTCCTCGTCGCCAGGATCGGAGCCGATCACCACGCGGTCGGGGTTCATGAAGTCCTTGACCGCCGTGCCCTCCTTGAGGAACTCGGGGCAGGAGACGTAGGAGAGGCCGGGGAGATCGCGCCGGATCGACTCGCCGGTGCCGGCTGGGACCGTGCTCTTCATCACCAGCACGTGGTCGCTGTCGGCGCTGAGCTCGGCGACCACCGAGCGCACCCGCGAGAGGTCGGCGTCGCCGGAGTAGGTCGGGGGGGTGTCGACGCAGGTGAAGAGCAGACGGGCGCCGGCAAGCAGCTCCGCCATGTCGGTGGTGAAGGCGATCCGCTCGGCGTTGCGGCGCAGCAGCTCGCCGAGGCCGGGCTCGTGGATCGTCAGCTCGCCACGCGAGAGCGCCTCGACCTTCTCCGGGAGGATGTCGCGGGCGATCACGGGGTGGCCGAGCTCGGCGAAGCAGGCCGCGGTGACGAGGCCCACCCAGCCGACTCCGATTACGCCCACCGGCTCCAACCGCTCGCTCATCGTTTCTTCCTCCCCTGCCTTGGCTTTTTCTTCGGGACGATCACCTTCGCCGACCTGGCGATGCCGACCATCTGATCGTTGGTCAGGTCCCCGAGCAGGCTATTGGAGACCCAGTACGTGTTATTGCCGCGGTGCCAGGCGATCGTGCTGACGCTGTCGCCGTCGACGAAGATTTCGTATTCGCGCCCGTGGATCGTCCGCACTTCGCTCGGGTTGTTGAGGATCGGCGGGTCCGACCAGCCCTGAATCCCCTGGATCCCGAAGTAGTGGATTTCGTATTCGGGGCCAAACTCCCCGACCATCCGGTAGGCGGCGTGGCGGTCCCCGTCGCCGTCCTTGAGGTGGTAGACGCGTGGGTTCTGGATGTGTTCGTAGGAATTCGGTTCGACCCAGAAGGCTTCGGCGGGCAGGCGGGTCGCGTAGAAGACCGGGAAGCCGCTGCTGACCTTGCGGGCGACCGCCTTGCCCTGGGCTTCGCCCGATTCGTGCGCCGGCACGAGGCCGTCGCCGCCGGGCGACGGCGCCTTGACGATGTGGCGCTTGTGCGGCTTCTTGCGCTTCTTCGCGCCACCCTTGTGGTGCTTCTTCGCGCTTTCTTCGCCTTCCGGCCGCGGGCCGCTGCCTTCGCCGGCGAGGAATTCCTCCACCGCCCCTTCGATCGCGCTATGGGAGGCGTAGACGTAGCTGGGCCCGAGCGTGGCCGGGAAATGCACCTGCTTGATCGTCGCGTTGCGCGAGGCGAGGAAGAGCTTGAGGACCTGCAGCATCGTTTCCTTGTTGTTGATGTCGGAGGTCGTGTACTTGGTGAAGATGTCGATCAGCCCGCTCTGATCGAACACGAGATCCTGCAGGGAGACTCGCTGGCGGGCGGCGCTGATGAAGTCCTGCTGGCGGGCCGAGCGGACCAGATCGGTGTCCGTATGCCGGTAGCGCACGTACTGCAGCGCTTTTTTGCCGCAGAGCAGCTGATATCCGGGCTGGACGTTGATTTCCGAATACTGTTCGGAGGGCGGCAGGCCGACGTTCGAGTGGAAGTAGCGACGGTCGACGTCGACGTAGACGCAGCCGATCGCGTCGACCGCGCGGACGAAGCCGAGGAAGTCGACGTTGACGACGTGGTTGATCGGCAGCCCGGTCAGTTCCTTGACCACCTGCAGCGTCAGCTTCGGGCCGCCGTAGGAATAGGCGGCGTTGAACTTGTCGGTGCCGACGCCGGGGATTTCGGTCTTCAGGTCGCGTGGGATCGACATCACCGAGATCGAGTTGGCGTCGGGGTTCAGCCGCAGCAGCATCGTCGTGTCGGAGCGCCCGGGGTCTTCCTTCAGATTGGCGCGCTTGTCGGAGCCGAGGATGAGGATGTTCTCCGGGTCGCCGCCATGGACGGTCGCCAGATAGTTGTGCAGCTTGTTGCTGTAGACGTTGTTGTGCGAGAGCGCGTGGGCGATGCTGTCGAGGTAGAGCAGGACGCTGGTCGCGGTGGCGGCGGCGGTGACGCCGACGATCAGGAACGAGGCGAGCGTGAAGCGCAGCCAGTAGCGCTTGCGCTTCGGCGGCGGCTCCGGGTCGCCGCCAGGCGGGGGCAAGCGCGCTCCCCAGCCGGGCGGCGCCTGGCTACTCATCGAGGCGGCCCGGAATCGACCGCAGGAAGGAGTCGAGCGCTCCCCGGTAGGTCTCCAGCGAGGAGATCGAGACCCACTCCTCGGGGCCGTGATGCCCAGCGCCGACCGGCCCGAACTCGACCGCCGGCACCCCCACCCGCAGGAATGAGACCGCGTCGGAGGCGCCGTCGCGACCGACGCTCATCGGCTCGCCGTCGTGGTGCGCCACCGCCGCATCCCGCAGCGCCCGCACGAAGACCGAGTCCCGGTCGACGGTGGCCGGCGGCCGCGTCAGCAGCTGCGCCGCCGAGGCGCGCGGCAGCGCCTGCACTTCGGCGAGGATCGCAGCGGGGTCCTGATCGGGCAGGTAGCGGATGTCGACGTCGATGACGCATCGGTCGGGAACCTTGTTCAGGGCGTCGCCGCCCCAGATCCGGCCCAGGTTGATCGAGGGGCGATCGAACAGCTCCGAGCTGTGTCGGGCAAAAGGTAGCGACTCGATACTGCGGAAAACTTCAATTGCGCCGAGAACGGCGTTGTCGCCGAGCCACGGCGTCGCCCCGTGCGCTGCTGTCCCCCCCACCTCGAGCCGCAGCGCCAGCACGCCCTTGGCCTCGACTCCGATGTGGAGGTCGGTTGGCTCGCCGGTGATCGCGAAGTCGCCGACGAAGTCGCTGTCGACCAGATGGTCGCTGCCCCGCTGCGCCTCCTCCTCGGACTCCTCGTCGCCGACGATCCCCAGCCGCACCCGCACCCCGTCCTGCTCCCTCATCCCCGCGGCGACGAGCATCATCGCCGCGATCGCCCCCTTCATGTCATAGGCCCCGCGCCCGCACAGCCGATCCCCCTCGACCCGCGGCTGAAACTGCCCCTCAAACGCCGGCACCACATCGAGATGCCCATGCAGCACCACGGTCGGCGCCCCCTCCGGCCCTACTTCGGCCTTCAGCACCGGCAATCCCCGCACCTCATCGCTCTCCGCCGCGATCCCCCGCGCCTCCAGCCACCCCTTGACGAACCCGGCGGCCTCCGCGATCCCTTCGGGATCGACGGTCTCGAAGGAGATCAGCCGCTTCGCAAGCGCCACGACCTCCTCACTCATGCGCCCACTCCCGCGCCAGCCACAGATACCTGGCGAGTGCGTTCGACCTTTGTTCCCGCTATCCGGGACGAAAGTCGAACACACCCAGGAGCGGTCCCCGAGGGAGGGGAGGAGCCGCGCCCGCAGGGCGCGCGACAAATTCCCGCGGAGGGGCACTGCCTCCCCTCACGCATAGCCACGCCCCCTCGGGGTCGTGGATTCACGCTCACCCCGTGGCGATCGCCAGGAAGGCTTCGGCCCGCTCGCGGTCTTTGCGGGCGCGGGCGAACTCGGCGCTGTCCTCGCCGCTCTCCGAAAGGCGTCGTTCGGCGTCGCTCAGCTGCTCTTTGAGGGCGCCGGCGTCGAGGTCCTCGGGGGCGAGCGCCTCCTCGACCAGGAGCCGGGCGCGGTTGCCGAAGATCTGCAGCCAGCCGTGGGCCTGGGCGTAGCGCCGGGTCTCGGAGTCGGAGATCTTCAGCCTCAGCTCGGTCGGTCGCAGCGCCGCCAGCAGCGGTGCGTGGTTGGCGAGGACGCCGATTTCGCCGACCTCGGTCCGGGTCGAGACCTGCCGCGCTTCGCCCTCGAAGACCTCCCCCTCCGGGGTGAGGACCTCGACGTCGATCATGTGCTCGGCGGCCAACTCAGCTCCTTAGGCCGCGGCGGCGGACTTGGCGTTCTCGAGGACCTGGTCGATCGAGCCCTGCATGTAGAAGGCGCCCTCGGAGAGGTCGTCGTGCTCGCCGTCGAGGATCTCGCGGAAGCCGCGGACCGTCTCCGCCACCGGCACGTACTCGCCGGCGCGGCCGGTGAACTGTTCGGCGACGAAGAACGGCTGCGAGAGGAAGCGCTCGATCTTGCGGGCGCGGGCCACCGTCTGGCGGTCCTCGTCGGAGAGCTCGTCGATGCCGAGGATGGCGATGATGTCCTGCAGCTCCTTGTAGCGCTGCAGCACCTCCTGGACGTCGGTCGCGGTCTTGTAGTGCTCGTCGCCGACGACGTCCGGCTTGAGGATCGTCGAGGTCGAGTCGAGCGGGTCGACGGCCGGGTAGATCCCTTTCTCGGAGATCGACCGCGAGAGCGTCGTGGTCGCGTTGAGGTGGGCGAACACCGAGGCCGGGGCCGGGTCGGTGAGGTCGTCGGCGGGGACGTAGACCGCCTGGACCGAGGTCACCGAGCCGCGGTCGGTCGAGGTGATCCGCTCCTGCAGGCCCCCCATCTCGGTCTCCAGCGTCGGCTGGTAGCCGACCGCGGAAGGCATCCGCCCGAGCAGCGCCGAGACCTCGGAGCCAGCCTGGACGAAGCGGAAGATGTTGTCGACGAAGAGGAGCACGTCCTGGCCGCCCTGCTCGCGGTAGTACTCGGCCATCGTCAGGCCGGAGAGGGCGACGCGGAGGCGGGCGCCGGGCGGCTCGTTCATCTGACCGAAGACGAGCATCGTCTTGTCGATCACGCCCGACTCTTTCATCTCCAGCCAGAGGTCGTTGCCCTCGCGCGAGCGCTCGCCGACGCCGACGAAGGCGGAGAGGCCGGAGTGCTCCTCGGCGATGTTGCGGATCAGCTCCTGGATCAGCACGGTCTTGCCGACGCCGGCACCGCCGAACAGCCCGACCTTGCCGCCTTTCGCGTAAGGAGCCAGCAGGTCGATGACCTTGATCCCGGTCTCGAGGATCTCCTGGGTCGGGGTCAGGTCGGAGGCCTTCGGGGCGGGACGGTGGATCGGCCAGCGCTCGCCGCCGCTCTCGATCTCCGCGCCCTCGTCGATCGGCTCGCCGAGCAGGTTGAAGATCCGGCCCAGGGTGACATCGCCGACCGGGACCGTGATCGGGCCGCCGGTGTCGACGACCTTGTCGCCGCGCTGGATGCCGTCGGTGGCGTCCATCGCCACGGCGCGGACGCGGTCGTCGCCGAGGTGCTGCTGCACCTCGCAGACCAGGAGGGTCGGTTCGCCGTCGCCGTCACCGGCGCTCTCGATGTTGATCGCGGAGTAGATCTCCGGCAGCTTGTCGGGGAAGACGGCGTCGATGACGACTCCGGTCACCTGCTCGACGCGCCCGACGTTGGTTCCGCTTGCTCCGTTGCTGTCAGCCATCACTGCCTTTCCTGGTCTCAACTTGAAAGTTCCTCAGTCGCCTAGCCCAGCGCCTCGGCGCCGGCGACGACCTCCAAGATCTCCTGCGTGATCTCCGCCTGACGCACCCGGTTCATCTCCAGCGTCAGGTCATCGATGATCTGTTCCGCGTTCTCGGACGCGTTGCGCATCGCCGTCATCCGGGCCCCGAGCTCCGACGCCGCCGACTCGAGCAGGGCCCGGTAGACCGAGATCGTCACGTACTCGGGAATCAGCCGCGCCAGCAGCTCCTCGGGGTCGGGCTCGTAGCTCCACTCCGATTTGGCCTGGCGCTGCTCGGCCTCGGTCGGCTCGCCGGTCTCCTGCTCTTCCTCCGCGCCCTCGCCGATCACCTCGGCCTGCTGCAGCGGCAGCAGGGTCTGGCGCCAGACGTGCTGGGTCAGCGGCGAGACGAAGCGGTTGTAGACCAGTTCGACCCGGTCCAGCTCCTCGTCGACGTAGCGGGCGGTCAGCTCCTCGCCGATCTCGCGCGCGTTGGCGAAGGCCGGGCGGTCGGTGAAGCCGGTGTAGGCCCCGGCGACCTCCTGCTTGCGGAAGGTCAGCGCCGAGACGCCGCGCTTGCCGACCGCGCTGAAGACCGGAGTGGCCCCCTCGCCGCGAACCTCGCCCGCCATCCGCATGCCCTCGCGGATGATGTTGCTGTTGAAGGCGCCGGCGAGGCCGCGGTCGCCGGTGACGACGAGGATCCCGACCCGCTCGACGTTCTTGCGCTCGGCCATCGCCGGCACCCGCGGGATCGAGCCCGCGTGGGCAGCGGCCTGGCGGGTCAGTTTGCGGATCCCCTCCGCGTAAGGGCGCAGGTCGTCGATCCGCTGTTCGGCGCGGCGCAGGCGCGCCGCCGCGACCATCTCCATCGCCCGCGTGATCTTGTGGATGTTCTTGATCGACGCAATGCGATTCTTGACTTCCTTCTGGGTGGCCATGATCGAGAGCTAACCGCGGGGCGATTAGGCGGGGGTCGCCTCCTGAGCGGCTTCCTCGGTCCGCGAGCCTTTCGAGCGCTCCGCCTCGGAGCGGACGCGGTCGGACTCGCCCTCCTCGAGCGGCTGCCCCTCCTCGTCGAAGTCGGGACCGAAGTCGTCGACGAAGTCGGCGATCGCCGCACCGAGCTCGTCGGCATCGGCGTCCTCGAGCTTGCCGGTCTCTTCGATCCGGTTCAGCAGCTCGGCCTTCTCGGAGTGCAGGCGGGTGCGCAGGTCGGCGAGGAACTCCGCCACCCGGTCGACTTTGATCCGGTCGAGGTAACCGCCGGTGCCGGAGTAGATCGTCGCCACCTGGTCGGCGACGCTGAGCGGCTCGCGCTCTTTCTGTTTCAGCAGCTCGACCAGCCGTTCGCCGCGGGTCAGCGCTTTCTGCGTCTCCGGATCGAGCTCGGAGCCGAACTGGGCGAAGGCCTCGAGGTCGCGGTACTGCGAGAGGTCGAGGCGCAGTTTTCCGGCGACTTTCTTCATCGCCTTGGTCTGCGCGTTACCGCCCACCCGGGAGACCGAGATGCCGACGTTGATCGCCGGCCGGACGCCGGAGAAGAACAGATCGGACTCGAGGAAGATCTGCCCGTCGGTGATCGAGATCACGTTGGTCGGGATGTAGGCGGAGACGTCGGAGGCCTGGGTCTCGATGATCGGCAGCGCCGTCAGCGAGCCGGCGCCCTGGGCGTCGGAGAGCTTGACCGCCCGCTCCAGCAATCGCGAGTGCAGGTAGAAGACGTCGCCCGGGTACGCCTCGCGGCCCGGCGGGCGCCGCAGCAGCAGCGACATCTGGCGGTACGCGTAAGCGTGTTTGGTCAGGTCGTCGTAGACGCAGAGCGCGTGCTTCCCCTGGTAGAGGAAGTGCTCGCCCATCGCACAGCCGGCGTAGGGGGCGATGTACTTGATCGGCGCCGCCTCGTCGGCCGGAGCCGCGACGATGATCGTGTTCTCCATCGCCCCGTTCTCCTCGAGGATCTCTTTCAGCTGGACGACGGTGGACATCCGCTGCCCGATCGCGACGTAGATGCAGATCAGGTCCTTGTCCTTGTTGTTGATGATCGTGTCGATCGCGATCGCGTCTTGCCGGTCTGGCGGTCGCCGATGATCAGCTCTCGCTGGCCGCGGCCGATCGGGATCATCCCGTCGATCGACATCAGCCCGGTCTGGACGGGTTCCTCGACCGGCTGGCGCTGGACGACGCCGGGGGCTTTGAACTCCGCCGGGCGGGTCTCGGTGGTGGCGATGTCGCCGC